>ERZ1673699.911-NODE-911-length-27128-cov-6.293503_pt1 | contig 27128 bp, 27 predicted proteins | sample MGYA00580229_ERZ1673699 | MGnify/ENA primary metagenome ERZ1673699 (study PRJEB41218, sample SAMN15661785) | gut metagenome | host: Homo sapiens | place: Canada: London | collected 2015-08-20/2019-03-30 | study: EMG produced TPA metagenomics assembly of... | reverse complement strand
GAGTAGGTAGCCGCCTCTTTAAGCCGGATCCTGATTAAGGGTCCGGCTTTCTTTTGTTTTGAGGTGTCGATAGTAGGGCTTTGTCGTTTGGGGTGGCAGCGTAGATAAGTTTCCGGGATTTACTTTGTCGCCATCGCCCCTAAAACGGCTTTTTTAAAGCCGCAGCCGCGGAGCAGCCGACTACCCCCCCCTCCAAAAAAACATCCCCCTTTGAGAAGGGGGACTTGTTGTATCTACGGGGATTTGTGCCAGTGCGTGATAAGGTTTACTTATCGCCGTCTTCCATGCGAGTGCGATGAGGGTCGGGCGCATGAGGCCGGCTTCTTAAGCCGGAGAGGTATTCGCTGAGCGAGAGCGGCTCGGGGCGTTTGCGGAACTTCTGAACCAGCTTTTCACGGATAAGGTAGTAACTGGCCCGCAAAGTCCGGCGGATTTCGGTGATTCCCCGGCGCGGCGGGAATATCTTCATCGTCATCTCCCGGTCCCATTTCTGGGTGAAAAAACGGCTGTAATAGTCATCCTCCGGATTGACCAGACACTCGAAATCACCCTCCCACTCGATGCGGTTGAGCATCAGGTTGGGTTCCGAAACGTAGAGCATTTTGAACGGCAGCGACTGATAGGGCAGGTAGTTGAGAAAAACTTCACCGTAGTTGTTGCGGTAGTTGCCGGGCATCCGGGCTTTTTCGTAAAAGACCAGCTTGTTGTCGACCAGCAGGATCACCCATTTGTGCGACTCCTTGGGGAACATCAGCTCCCCGAGCATGCTCGGCGTTTCGATATACCCGCGTTTTCCGACCCGCACGATCTCGGTGATGAATTGCTCGGGATCTTCCGAGTGTTCGAGCACCTGGTTGCAGATCACATAGTCGAATGCCTTCTCGCCGAAAGGCAGCAATTCGCCGTCGGCTTTGATGAACTGCTGGTGGGGATAGATCAGTATCTCCCCGCAGCGGTGCGTGTTGTCCTGCGTGTATTTGTCGGCAATGACGTCGGAACGGTACATCGGGTTATGTCCCGAACCGATTTCGAGGACCATATCTTTTCGTTTGATCGTCAGGTCGTGACGCCCCAGGGGATGACGAGAGATCATGTTATTCTTTCCACCGTTTGAGGTGCGGGAAGAACTCCCGCATGCCGGCAACGGCCTCCTCGCGGGTGTAGGTGCGCCCGTCTTCGTGCCTGAACTCCTCGTGGAATTGGGCGCAATGCTGGATCATCTCCTCCATCGAGCACTCCTGGGTGAAAACACCCTCCTTGTAGCAATAGGCGCAGTAATCGTTGTTGGGAGTTCCGTCGGCTTCGGTGCCGAAATGTTCCGGGGCCGTCATGGGCATGCCGCAACTCTGGCAGAAAACCATCTCTTCAGGTGTCATATTCTCCGATTTTTAGGCCCGTATGCCGGGGCATGACGGAACCGGTTTCTTACAAAGATAGACAATTTCTGTTTCCGGATGCGTTTCGGGCGTATAAATCGGCTTTCTTAAAGCCGTTTTTCCGAACGCACGAATCCGAGGATCGCCTGTGCCGTGGCCTCGGGTTCTTCGAGGAAGCCCATGTGCCCCGAATTTTCGAGCCATACGACTTGTGCCTCAGGGTGTTCGGCGACCATCTTTTCGGCGGCTTCGGCGGGGATGTAGCTGTCTTTGCGGCCGAGGATGAAGAGCACGGGAACGCTGGTTTTGCGCAGCATTTCATGGTAGTCGCTGCGGGCGGTCATGCCGTTCAGCAGGGCGACGATCCCGTCGTCTTCGGTGACGAAGACCTGTTCGGTGAGGTCCTCGATGTAATCTTTCATCCGGGTGCGGTTCTCCTCGGCGAATCCCGCTTCGGGGGCCACACGGGCCAGCAGCTCTTTCTTCCCGGCTTTCACGAGTGCGATCTCGCGGCGGCGGTTTTCGGCCTTCTCCGGGGTGTCGGCATTGGGCGTCGAGCTGAGCAGCACCACGCCGTCGAGCATTTCGGGATGGCGTTCGCAAAAGGCCAGGGCGACATAGCCGCCCATCGAGTGCCCCACGAGCGTGCAGCGTTCGATCCCCAGCTCCCGGAGCCCGTCGGCCACGGTGTCGGCCAGGAACTCCATCGAGTGCACCTCGCCCGTGACGACCGAGATGCCGTGGCCGGGCAGGTCTAACGTAACCACCCGCAGTTCCTTGTAGAGGAATGGAATAAAATCTTCCCAGACGAGCATCGACTCGAGGTATCCGTGCAGCAACACGACGCATTTGTCCCCTTGTTGGGAGTCGCAGACGTGCAGGGCCGTCGGGCCTGCCATAATGAATTTTTCGATCATCGAATTTGCGTTTATTCCTCCTCTTCGTCGAGGTAGTCGAGCACCGATTCGCGCTTGCGGGGCAGCATCACCTCCTCCTCTTCTTCATCGAAACTGCTGTACAGCGTGTGGCGCTCCTTGCCGCTTTTGCGCATCGGCTCGAGGCGTTTGGCTTTCCGAAGTTCGTCCGCCTCGTGTTCGCGGATTCCCTTTTGTGTTTTCATGGGGAAAATCTGGTTTGTTTAGAAATTTTCGCTGTCGAACACCCCTCCGAAGACCCGGCGTGCCGGGCCCGTCAGGCGGATGTCCGTGTAGGTCTGTGTTTCCGGTTCATGCGAAAACCGTACCGCAAGCTCTCCTCCGGGGACCGAAACCGCATAGTGCGTGGTCTGGGGCTGGAAGGCGAAGTTGACGACGATCGCGGCGGCCGTGGCTCCCGTGCCGCAGGCGAGGGTCTCGTTCTCCACGCCGCGTTCGTAGGTGCGCACACGGATCGTGCCGTCGCCCGTGACCTGCACGAAATTGACGTTCGTGCCCTGCGGGAAGCGGGCCGTGTCGCGGCGGATGATGCGTCCGCGGCCGATGACGTCGACCGATTCGAGGTCGTCGGCGAATTCCACATAGTGGGGGACTCCCGTGTTGAGAAACCACCAGCCCCCGCCCGTGCGGATCTCCCGGACAGCGGTCATCCCCAGTTCGATCTCGCCCTCGGGGCCTTTCGAACGGCAGATACGGGCGGTGTGGAGCCCGTCCGCGGCATCGAAGTATTTGGTTTCGCCGCCGATGCCGAGGTGCTGGGCGAACAGCGCGAAACAACGGGCGCCGTTGCCGCACATCTCGCCTTCCGACCCGTCGGCGTTGTAATAACGCATCGAGCAGTCGATCCCGGTGCTGCGTGCGAGGGTCATCAGTCCGTCGGCGCCGATGCCGAAATGGCGGTCGCACAGCCGGGCGATCACCGCCGCATCGGGCGTGAAAACGCCGTCGCGGTTGTCGATCAGGATGAAGTCGTTGCCCGCACCCTCGTATTTTGTAAATTCCGTCCGCATTTCGGGGAGTTATGTATACGCAAAAATAGTAAAACTTCTAAAAGTTTTGCTAATTTTGTGAAAAATATCCGCGGCGCTGCCCGCCGGCGCGCGGTTATGTGTTACACCGGTTTAAAAATTCCCGTTATGAAAAGTGTGCTTTTCAGGCATCGTTCGATACGCAAGTTCCTTTCGACGCCCATTCCCGAGGATATTCTGCAGGAGTGCCTCGAGGCCGCCTCGCGCGCCTCGACCTGCGGCAACATGCAGCTCTATTCGCTGGTGGTGACCCGCGACCAGGCGCTGCGCGAGAAACTTGCGCCGTGCCATTTCAACCAGCCGATGGTCTGCGAGGCCCCCTGTGTGGTGACTGTCTGCGCCGACGTGCACCGCTTCACGATGTGGTGCGAGCAGCGCGATGCCGATCCCGCCTACGACAATTTCGCCTGGTTCCTGAACGCTTCGACCGACGCCCTGCTGGCGGCCCAGAACCTCTGCGTCGAGGCTGAGATGCACGGGCTGGGCATCTGTTACCTCGGCACGACGATCTACACCGCGGGCGATATTTCGCGCATCCTGGAGCTCCCGAAAGGGGTCATTCCGCTCACGACCGTGGTGATGGGCTATCCCGACGAGTCGCCCGAGCTGACCGACCGCCTGCCGCTGGAGGCCGTGGTCCACTACGAAAAATACACCGACTACACCGCCGCCGAGATCGACGAACTGTGGGCCGAACGCGAGGAGTCGGACCTCACGAAGCGCCTGTTGGCGGAGAACGGCCTGCCGAACCTGGCGAAGGTCTTCACCGAGCGCCGTTACGTGCGTAAGGACAACCTCGCTATCTCGAAATCCTATTTCGCCCTGCTGAAAGAAAAGGGGTTCTTCAACAACTGACGCTGTGCGCAGGGTGTGCCGCATATTCGCCGCTGCGGCGCTGGGTCTTCTCGGCCCGGCCTGCAGCGTCACGCGCCACATCCCCGAAGGGCAGTACCTCGTGCAGCGGGTGAAGATCGAGGACGACCGCTCGACGCCCCGCCGGGAGCGTATCACGGCCTCCGACCTGGAGAAATACATCCGGCAGACCCCCAACAAACGCTTCCTCGGGACCAATTTCTACGTCTGGCTCTACGAGCAGGCCGATCCGTCGAAGGACAACCGCTGGAACAACTGGAAGCGCAAGATCGGGCAGGAGCCCGTGCTGCTGGAGATGGGGCTGACGGAGAAGAGCGCGGAGAACCTGAAGGTCTACATGGACTCGAAAGGTTTTTTCAACTCGCGGTCGTCGTTCGAGGTCGACACCACGTCGCGCCGCAAGCGGGCCCGGATCACTTACCGCACGCATCAGGGCGAACCCTACCGCATCGACTCGATCTCCTACGAATTTCAGGACGAGTTCCTCGAGCAGATCGTGCTGCCCGACACGGCGAACACGCTGCTCCGCCGGGGGAATATCTACGACGTCACGGTGCTCGACGCCGAGCGGGAGCGTATCGCCTCCTACCTCAAAGAGCGGGGCTACTACAACTTCTCGGTCAACAACATCCTGTTCCGGGCCGACACGCTGGGCGGCAACCGCGAGGTCGACCTCCGCGTGGTCGTCAAACAGTACCTTACGGGCTACAATGCCCGCGGACAGGCCGTCATGGACAACAACATGGTCTACCGCATCGACCGGATCAATATCTTCCCGGACTACGACCCGACCGTCGCGCGGACCGATACCACGCTGGTCTCGCGCCTCGACACGCTCTATTACCGGGGCCTGAACATCATCTACGAACAGCGTCCCAACCTGCGTCCGTCGGTGCTCCGGCAGGCCGTGCCGCTCTATCCCAACTACGTCTACAACTCGGCGCAGGTCACCCGCGCCTATACCGACCTGATGGCCCTGGGGTATTTCAAAAGCGCCAAGATCGCTTTCGAGGAGCAGCCCCAGCCGGTGGACGTCACCAATTACGTCTCTTTCATCGGCGCGACGGCCGATTCGACCCGGACGCTCTATACCCGCGAGGGTTACCTCACGTGCAACATCCTCTGCACGCCGACGCTCAAACAGAGTGTCAAAGTCGACCTCGAGGGGAGCACCACGTCGAGTTTCTACGGACTGAAAGCCACCCTCGGCTACCAGAACCGCAATATTTTCCGCGGGGCGGAGTCGTTCGACATCTCCTTTACGGCGGGCTACGAGTTTATGAAGGCGCCCGATGCCAAGAAGAAGCGGGCCACGGAGTTCGGCGTCACCACGGGTTTGACTTTCCCGCGCTTCCTCCTGCCGGGGCGTTTCCGCTCGGTGAACCAGCCCCGGACCAAGATCGAACTATCGGTCAATTTCCAGGACCGTCCCTATTACCGCCGCACGCTTTCCAGCGCCGGCATTACCTACATGTGGACCAACAACCGCTATTCGTCGTTCTCGCTGCGGCCGATCGACATCAATGTAGTCGATGTGAACGACCTCGACGCCTCGTTCCTGATGGTCAACAACTCCGGTCCCGACGGCGAGCCGCAGCTCACCCAGAACCGCTACCTGCTCGAGAGCTTCACGACGCAGTTCATCGGCGGCCTTTCGTTCGGTTACAGCTACAACAACCAGCGCAAGAACCTCGGGGGCAACGCCACGAACATCCGCTTCAACGGTGAGACCGCCGGCAACCTGATCGACGCCGTCGAGCACATGTTCTTCTCCCCGGCCAAGGGCAAGGACTACTATTCGATCTTCGGCATCCGCTATTCGCAGTATTTCCGCTCGGACCTGAGCGTCAGCCGGAAGGTCATGCTGGGCGACGTGACGGCGCTCGTCGGACGTCTTTACGGCGGCGTGGCGATGGCCTACGGCAACTCCTCCTCCGTGCCGTTCGACCGCCAGTTCTACTGCGGCGGCAGCAACGGCATGCGCGGCTGGACGCCCCGGACCCTCGGACAGGGCTCGGTGGCCAATCCCCACAACGACTACCCGGTACAGACGGGCGACGTGAAACTGGAGGCCAACCTCGAACTGCGCTTCCCGGTCTGGGGGATCATCCACGGGGCGACTTTCTTCGACCTGGGCAACATCTGGTACATCCGGGCCAATCCCGAAGAGTACTCCGACGACGCGGTCTTCCGCTTCAACCGGTTCTACAAGCAGTTGGGATTCAACACGGGACTGGGCCTGCGCTTCGACATCAAATTTGCCGTGCTGCGCCTCGACTGGGGTATCCAGCTCCACAATCCCAACAAACCCGCCGGCGAGCGGTGGATTCACAATTTCCGCTGGAAGAATACGGCGCTGAACTTCGGCGTCGGCTATCCGTTCTGATGTTTCCGATGCTTGCGGCGCAGCTGCCGCACATCCCTTAAATCCCCGGACGGGACGTACTTCAGTACTACCCGTCCGGGGATTTTTCACGATGCACGGCAGCTGCACAACTGCGCCTGCCGGCTTACTGCTTGGCTTTGTACTGCGACGGCGACATGCCGGTGTTGCGTTTGAAGTAGCTGCCGAAGAACGACTGGTTGGGGAAATTGAGGTAGTAGGCGATCTCCTGGACGCTCATGTTCGAGTATTTGAGCAGCGTCTTGGCCTCGAGGATGACGTAACTGTCGATCCATTCCGACACCGATTTGCCGCTGATGCGCTTGATGAGCGTGGTGAGGTATTTGGGCGTGATGCACAGTTGCCGGGCGTAGTAACCCACGCTGCGTTCGCGCGTGTAGTGCTCGCCGAGCAGCTCGGTGAACTGCTTGAAATACTCTTCGGCCCGGTTGTGCATGGGGTTCTCCACCTCGGGATGCTCCTCGATGTAGTGGGTCAGGATATCGCCGACCTTGTAAATCGTCGCGGCGATCAGCCCGCTGACGATCTCCACGGCGAAATCGGTCTCGGGACCTTCGAGTTCCTGCTCGACCATCGAGATAAAGCTGCGCAGCGACGTGCACTCCTTGTGCGTGAGTTCCATGCAGGGGCGCGAGCCGAATTGCAGGACGAGCGGCATCATGTGCTTGGTGTCGATGTTAATGCGCCGCAGGAAGTCCGGCGTGATGACGATGACATGCGCTTTGAAGCGTTCGTCGGACTGTACCTGCAGGATGTGCTTTGGACCGATGATGAAGAGCGAATCCTTTTTTAGCCGGTACTCCTTCAGGTTGGACGTAAACGTCGTTTCGCCTTCGGTGCATATGCCGATGACAAGGGCGTCGAGGCGTCCCGGAAACCGGAAGATCTCCATTTGCGAGGAACTGTTGGCGGCGATGCATTCGCCCAACAGGCCGGGGCGTTTTTCGCCGCCGGACATAGCGATCAGTTCGCTGAGGGTAAAGCTCGTGATCGGAGTTTCTGTGGTTTTTCTGTTCATAGCGTCACTTGATTTCCGACAAATATAGGAATAAAATTATTTGATATGGTTCATATCGTTCGATTATTTCCCATTTTGATCACCTCGGGCGCGCTTTTGAACTATGATGCGCAAAAAAGAGCGCCGGTCGTTGTCGGACCGGCGCTCTTTGTGGGTTTCCTTTGACCCGGCGGTGTGTTCCGCGGGGCTACTGTATCGGCCTTTTATTTGGCGGGAGCGGCTGCTGCGGGAGCATCGGTGATGCCCAGCTCTTTCTTCACCAGGGGAGCGATGTCGGTCAGCGCAGCTTCGTCGAAGTAGGCCAGCGAACCGGTCGAGGTGTCGAATACGACCGTATAGGCGTTGGCCGCCGAAATCTTGTCGATGGCGGCTTTGGCCTTGTCGATGATCGGGGCGAGCAGTTCGTTCGATTTTTTCTGGTAGTCCTGCTGTGCGCGCTCCTGGAACTCCCGGCTGCGGTTCTGCAGGTCCTGCAACTCCTTCTCCTTCATTTCACGGACGGCTTCGTTGTAGGTGTTGAGCCCTTTCTGGTACTCCTGCAGCTTGGTGTTGAACTCGACGTTCATCGTCTCGATGTTGTCCTGCAACTCCTTGGCGAAAGTCTCCATGTTCTCCTGCATCGTCTTGGTCTCAGGCATCGACATGATGATCTCCTGGGTGTTGATACGTCCGAACTTCTGGGCGAAGAGCGTCGTGGAGCCCATAACCAGCGCAAAAGCGAGGGTCAGTTTGATTGCTTTTTTCATACGAATTTATCAGTTAATGTTTTGATGTCATTTCTTTTTCAGGGCATCGATCACCTGCTGCGTCCGCTCGACCGAGGGGTTGTTGTAAAGCAGCGTGGGGTTGTTCGCCGAGTCGAGCACCAGGTCGGCCCCGACCTGCTTGGCGTAGGCCTCGATGGTCGCGAATACCTGCTTCTGGATCGGATTGATCATTTCGACCCGCTTTTTCATCAGCGTACCCTCCTGTCCGAACAGGCTCTCCTGATACTCCTGGGCCTCCTTTTCTTTCTGGAGGATGGCGTTTTCACGAACCTGGCGCGACGCGGCGGAGAGCGACGTCTTCTGGACCTGGTAGTTGTTGTAGAGCGTCTCTACCTCAGCGAATTTGGTATCCACTTGTGTCTGGTACTGCTTGGCAAGTTCATCCAGGTCGGAGATGGCCGTGTTGTAGGCGTCGATCGATTTGAAAACTTTTTCGCTGTTGACGATTATGTAGTTCTGGGCCGCAAGGGTTCCTGCCGTCAGAACGAATGCCGCAATTAAAATCAGCCGTTTCATAATCCTGTTATTTTAAGTTAATAATCAGCCGGTTTCCCGGGTTTCTGGTGTAAATATAACTCTTTTCTTTCAAATTTATTGCCACTCGCTTTATTTAAGTCCCCCTTTTCAAAGGGGGATTCAGGGGGATTTTCAATATCTATCCCCTCCGGACAACAATTTTAGCCCGGGCTAAAATTGTTGTCCGAGGACGAAGTGGAATTGACTGCCGCTCTTGGTCGTGGAGTTCGCGGGAGGATCGAATCCGTAACCCCAGTCGATGCCGAGCATACCCACCACGGGCAGGTAGAGACGGACGCCGAAGCCGGCCGAACGTTTGATCCGGAAAGGTGAGAACTTCTTCCACGAGTCGAACGCGTTACCGCCCTCGAGGAATCCGAGCACGTAAATCTGCGACGAAGGTTTCAGGATGATCGGGTAGCGCAGCTCGGCGGTGTACTTGTTGTAGCCGCGGGAGTAGTAGCTCGACGGGTCGAGCGCACCGTCCTCGTAACCGCGCATCGAGATGATGTCGATACCGTATATATTGTATCCCGACATGCCGTCGCCGCCGACTTCGAAACGCTGGAAAGGCGACACTTTGTTCTTGTTGTAGCTTCCGAGGTATCCCATCTCGGCCTTGAGCATCAGCACGAGGTTCGAGTTGCGCAGGAATCCCTGGAACCACTGCGCCTTGAACTGCCATTTGTGGAACTCGATCCAGCGGTAGCGGTCCTGGTCGGACATCGACTGGTCGCTGTAATCCTTACCGTCCCAGAGCGAGTAGGGGAGCGTGGCCTGCACCGAGGCGCTGAACTCCGAACCGCGGCGCGGGTAGATCGGCTGGTCGACCGAGTTGCGGGCCAGCACCAGTTTGAGCGACAGCAGGTTCGAGTTGCCGTTCTCCACGACGAATCCCGTCCAGTTCTTCAGGTTGTAACGCTCGTAGCTGGCCTCGGCGTAGAATGTGAAATAGGGGTCGGGCCAGTTCAGGCGCTTGCCCAGGCCGGCGGCCAGACCGTAGGTGCGGAAATACTGCGAGGCGGTCTGCCAGACATAGTAGGCGTTGTTCTGCTCGGAGAAGTGTGCCGAAAGGGTGAACGAGTTGGGTTTCTTGCCGCCCATCCAGGGGTCGGTGAAACTGAACGCGAACGCCTTGTAATAGGTACCGTTGGTCTGCGCCGAGAGCGACAGCCGCTGGTTCTGGCCCATCGGGTAGGGGCGCCATGCGCCTTTTTTGAACGTGTTTTTGATCGAGAGGTTGTTCAGCGTGATACCCACCGAACCCACAAAGGTGCCCGAGCCCCAGCCGCCGGCGATGTTGAACTGGTCGGAAGCCTGCTCCTCGAGGGGCCAGTTGACGTTCACCAGCTCGTTCGAGACGGGTTTGATGTCGGGCATGACGGCCTCGGGGTTGAAGTGGCCCATCGAACCCAGCGTGCGGATGGTCTGCATCAGCAGCGAACGGTTGTACAGCTCGCCCGGGCGGGTGTACAACTCGCGGCGGATCACTTCGTCGTCGACGCGCTGGTTGCCCGTGATGCCGACCTCGTTGATGGTGAACTGCTTGCCCTCGAACACCTTGACCTCGATGTCGATCGAGTCGGGGGCGATGATGACCTCCGCGGGTTCGATCTGCGACATCAGGTAACCCTCGTTCTGGTAGAGCGATTTGACCGACATGTCCTCGGGATTCTCCTCCTTGCCGATTCCCAGCCGCTTGTGCATCGATTTCTTATCGTAGGTGTCGCCTTTTTTGACGCTGAACATGCGCTGCAGGTCGTCGGTCTCGTAAACCGAGTTGCCGACCCACGACACGTTGCGGATGTAGTATTTGTTACCCTCCGAGACGTCGATGTCGATGCCGATGCGTTTCTCGTTGATCGGGTAGATCGAGTCGCTCACGATCGTCGCGTTGCGGTAGCCTTTCGAGTTGTAGAAGTCGATCAGCAGTTCCTTGTCGGTTTCGTAGTCGCCCTCGTTGAGCTTGGCGCCTTTGAAGAAGTTGATCGATTTCTGGTGTGTCTTTTTGAACGTGCGGCGCAGGCGCTTGTCCGCGAACTGCTCGTTGCCCGTGAAGTTGATCTTGCCGATTTTGACCTTCGACTTGCGGTCGACGAGGAACGTGACGGTCACGGCCTGGCCCGGGCGCAGCGTGTCGTTGTCGATGCGCACGCCGACCTCCGTGTTGCGGAATCCTTTCTCGGCCCAGTAGTTTTTGATGAGCTTCTGGTTCTTGTCGATGACGTAATCCGAAAGTTCGCTGCCGCGTTTGAGTTTGAGTTTTTCCAGGAGGTCTTTCTTCTTGCCTTTCGAGATGCCCTCGAACTCCCAGTTGTAGACGCGGGGGCGCTCTTTGAGGAACACCTCCAGGTCGAGGCTGTCGCCCTCGATCTCGGCGCCGATCTTCACGTCCGAGAAAAACCGCTGGCTCCACAGCCGCGAGATGGCGTTGGAGATGAAGTTGCTCGGCAGGTAGATCGAGTCGCCCTCGATCAGTCCGGCAGACGATTTGAGAATGTCGGGATTGAGATACTGCACGCCGTGGACGTTGACGTTGCGAATGTGGTAGAGCCTGGGCGCGCCGTCGTTTTTATACATCGGGGCATTTTCGGAGATCGCAGGCTTCGGAGCCGCCGTCGTGTCCTGCGGATTCTGCTCCTGGGCGAATATATTCGAGCAGCAAAGCACGAGGGCAACTGCTGCCGTGAATATCTTACCGGAATACTTCATCTATTGTAAATATAGTCTAAATTTCATTTATTTAACCAGCCCGAAGCGACGGTCGCGTCGTGCGTATTCCTCTACGGCCGCGTCGAAATCACGTTCCGTGAAATCGGGCCACAGCACTTCGGGGAACCAGAGTTCTGCATAGGACGCCTGCCACAGCAGGAAGTTGCTCAGCCGCTGTTCGCCGCTGGTGCGGACGATCAGGTCGGGGTTCGGGTAGGGCGCCGTGTCGAGCGCGGCGCCGATCGTGCCCTCGGAAATCTCCGCGGGGGCGATCTCCCCGGCCTCCACGCGGCGGGCGATCCGCTGCACGGCGCGCGTTATTTCGTCGCGCGACGAGTAGTTGAGCGCCAGGACCAGCGTCAGCGTCCGTCCTCCGGCAGTCCGCTCCTCGGCTTCGGCCAGGTAGCGCCGGACCTTCTCCGAGAACCGGCTCCTGTCGCCGATCATGCGTACCTCGACGCCCTGGCGGATCAGTTCGGGCGTTTCGTTCACGACGCTCCGGCAGAAAAGTTCCATCAGCGCATCGACCTCCCCGGAGGGACGGCCCCAGTTCTCGGTCGAGAACGCGTAGAGCGTCAGGTACTTCACACCCCAGCGGGCAGCGGCGCGCAACGAAGCCCGCACGGGTTCCACACCCGCGGCATGACCCTCGTAACGCTCTTTGCCGTGCAACCCGGCCCAGCGGCCGTTGCCGTCCATAATGATGGCGACGTGTTGCGGTATGCGTTTCTGCTCGCTCATGTTAGGGCACAAATATAGGGAAAAATTCTATTAACTTAAGGAAAAAACGATTAAAGATTAACTGCGGATGTCTATTCCCCACATCATCTTATTCCGTAACGTGTCGTAAAATGATATATTGTGCGGCACGGCCAAAAAAATCTGCTGTTCGGCCCGCCTGACGGTAAAGGCCGCGCCGTGCGAAATCGGGTGCGTACGGTCGTCCAGCGTGACGAACGCGTCCGAACGCCGGGCGTTGACGCGCAGCGAGATGACGCCCGAGTCGGGGATCACCACCGGACGCATCGTGAGGTTGTGCGGGGCGAGGGGCGAAATGACCAGGCACCGGCACGTCGGGGCCACGACGGGCCCCCCGGCGCTGAGCGAGTAGGCGGTCGATCCCGTGGGGGTCGAGACGATCACCCCGTCGCCGTGGTAGGTGGCCACCATCTGGTCGTCGACGTAGGTCTCGACCGAGATCATCCCCGCGCCGTGGCGCTGCACGGTGAATTCGTTGAGCGCCAGCGTCGAATCGGGGCGTTCTTCGAAATCGCCCTCGATGCGCAGCAGCGAGCGGGGCTCGGTGGTGATCCTCCCGGCGGAGATGTCGCTGAATATCAGGTCCAGTCCGGCGCTCGGGGCGCTGGTGAGGAATCCCAGATGCCCGGCGTTGATGCCCATGACGGGAATCGGGGCGCCGCAGAGCCGGTGCACGCCTTCGAGCAGCGTTCCGTCGCCTCCGTAGCAGACCATGATGGTTTCGGCAGGCTGTTTGCCTATGTGCCGGCCGTAGACTCTCTCCGGCGGAAGCGCGATTCCGGCGGTTTGCCGCACGACGGGGGCAAACTCCTCGTTGACTGCGTAATCGAATCCGGACAGTTCGATCGCTTCGAACAACTGGCGGATCTCCTCGGGGGTGTGGGCGATCTGCGCGCGGGAAAAAAGTATGATTTTCATCGGCGGAGTTTCGAAAAAATAAAGTAACTTTACCACGCCGATCCGAACTTGGGACGCAGGCATTTGCGGACCGGTGCGGAGGTGCGGCATATCGTGACAAATATAGTGAAAGGTGAGCGCAAAACCAAACTTGTTCGGATTTTGCCGAACCGAATCCTGTATATTTAAATAGAGCGAGTTTTATGACAAAGCTGAGTGTTAACATCAATAAGATTGCCGTGGTCCGCAATTCGCGCGGCGGCAACCTTCCCGACGTGGTCCGCGCGGCCACGGACATCGAACGTTTCGGGGCCGACGGGATCACGGTGCACCCGCGCCCCGATGCGCGCCACATCCGCTACGACGACGTGCGCGACCTGAAACGGGTGCTCACGACGGAACTCAACATCGAGGGAAACCCCATCCCGAGTTTCATCGACCTGGTGTTGGAGGTGGTTCCGGCGCAGGTGACCCTCGTGCCCGACGCCCACGACGCCATCACTTCGAACGCCGGTTGGGACACCCTCGCCAACCGGGAGTTCCTGACCGATGTGACGCGGCGCTTCCACGAGAAGGGCATCCGGGTCTCGGTCTTCGTGGACCCCGTGGCGGAGATGGTCGCCGGGGCGAAGGCGTGCGGCGCCGACCGGGTGGAACTCTACACCGAAGCCTACGCGCGCGAATATCCCGACGGCCCCGAGCAGGCCATCGCTCCTTACGCGGCCGCTGCCGAAGAGGCGCGCCGGCAGGGGCTGGGGCTGAACGCCGGGCATGACCTTTCGCTGGAGAACCTGCGCTGGTTCGTCAGCCGCATTCCCTGGACCGACGAGGTTTCGATCGGCCATGCGCTGATCTGCGACGCGCTCTACTACGGACTCGAAAACACCGTGCAGCTTTACCGGCGCGAACTTAAATGACGACGACCATGAAACGTATCCTGATCCTTTTCACAGCCCTCTTCGCCGCGGGCGCGGTATTCGCCCAGGGCGAATACAACTACCAGCGGCGAAGTCTTTTCGAGGTGCTTCCGGTGCTTTCGAGCGACATCGTCTTCCTGGGCAACTCGATCACCGACGGCTGCGAGTGGGCCGAACTGTTCAACAACCGCCATGTCAAAAACCGCGGCATCAGCGCCGACCGTTCGGGGTGGCTGCTCGGCCGCCTCGACCCGATCATCGAGGGGCATCCCAAAAAGCTCTTCCTGCTGATCGGCACCAACGACCTGGCCGCCGGGGTCACGCCCGAGGAGATCGTGGCCAACGTCTCGAAACTCATCGACCGCTTCCAGAGCGAATCGCGCTGGACCAAAATCTACGTTCAGAGCATCCTGCCCGTGAACGGGGTTGACTTTTCGAAATACAAGAACCACTACGCCCACAGCCACCTGATCGTGCCGACGAACAAGAAGCTCGAAGCGCTGTGCGACGAAAAGGAGGTCACCTACCTCGATGTCTGGGGAGCTCTGGCCGACCACGACGGCAAGTTGGACAAACGCTATACCAACGACGGCCTGCACCTGATGGGCGAGGGATACCTGGTGTGGCGCGACGCCATCAAATACCACGTGAAATAGCCGCGTGCCGCTTTCGAATCCGATATTCCGCCGGATTTCACGCCTCGCCGACGAGCAGGGCGTGAGGGCTTTCGTCGTCGGCGGTTACGTGCGCGATCACTACCTTCGGCGTCCGTCGACCGATATCGACGTCGTGGTCGTGGGCAGCGGCATCGCCCTGGCCGAGGCGCTGGGGCGCGAACTGAAAGCCAAAGTTTCGGTATTCAAAACGTTCGGCACGGCGATGGTCCGCGCCGGAGGCGTCGAGGTGGAGTTCGTGGGGGCCCGCAGGGAGTCCTATACGCACGATTCGCGCAAACCCGAGGTCGAGCCCGGAACGTTGGAGGACGACCAGCGGCGGCGCGATTTCACGATCAACGCCATGGCGTGGTCGCTGAACGAAGCCACGTTCGGCGAACTGGTCGATCCCTTCGACGGGATCTCCGACCTCGAGGAGTGCATCATCCGCACGCCGTGCGATCCCGACATCACCTTTTCGGACGATCCCCTGCGCATGATGCGCGCCGTGCGGTTCGCCTCGCAGCTGGGCTTTACGATCGAGGAGGAGACCTTCGAGGCCATCCGCCGCAACGCGGAGCGCATCCGGATCGTCTCGCGCGAACGCATCGCCACCGAACTCAACAAGATCGTCCTTTCGCCCGTCCCCTCGATGGGTTTCGAATTGTTGGAACTCACCGGGTTGCTGGAACTGATCTTTCCCGAACTCCACAACCTCAAAGGGGTCGAGAAACGGGGCAAACACGCCCATAAGGACAATTTCTTCCATACGCTCAAAGTGCTGGACAATGTCTCGCGCCGCTCGGACGACCTGTGGCTGCGCTGGGCGGCCATTCTGCACGACATCGGCAAGCCGCAGACCAAGGCTTACGACCCGAGGGTCGGCTGGACCTTCCACGGCCACGAGGTCGTGGGTTCGAAGATGGTTCCGGGGATTTTCCGCCAGCTGAAACTGCCCCTGAACGAGCACATGAAGTTCGTGCAGAAACTCGTGTTCCTCCACCTGCGGCCCATCATCCTTTCCGAGGATTTGGTGACCGATTCGGCCGTCCGCCGCTTGTTGTTCGAGGCGGGCGACGATGTGGAAGCGCTGATGACCCTGTGCGAAGCGGACATCACCTCGGGGATCGACGCCAAGGTGCAGCGCTACCTTTCGAATTTCGAACTGGTGCGCCGCAAGATGAAAGACCTCGAGGAGCGCGACCGCGTCCGCAACTTCCAGCCCCCGATCACGGGCGAGCTGATTATGGAGACCTACGGCATCGGCCCGTGCCGTGTGATCGGCGATATCAAAGAAATTATTAAGAACGCCATCCTCGACGGCGTGATCCCCAACGACTACGATGCGGCCTACGCCCTGATGGAGCGGCTGGCGGCGGAACGCGGGCTGACGAAAAAAGGTTGAGCGTAGTGCTCAACCTTTTTTATGCTATATTTGGGCTGCGGGGTCGTAAGCTCCCGTACCGATTATTTCGAGCGCCTTTTCCAGTATTTCGTCCCGTCCCGCCTGCAATCCGGCAGCCGTGGCATGGACCGGAACGTCGATCCGCACCCCTGCGCGCTGGGTGTCCGTGCCGTCGGGGTAGAAGACTCCGAGCCCCGAAAAGCAGCCGAAGTTGCCTCCGGGCATAACGAGCATCGAGATATTGCCGTCGGCTCCTGCGGTTTGTGTGCCGACGACCGTGCAACGGGGTGTCGCCTGGAATGTCATAGCGGTATATTCCGCCTGGCTCTGGGTGGACGAGTCGACCAATACGATGACGCGCCCTTTGTAGTAGCCGGGGTTCTCCGTGACGGTCTGGTTCCTCGGGTTCACGGGCAGGGGGTTCGGCAGCTCATAGAATACTCCGGGCAGGGCACCGCTCGGCATGCGCCAGGTGACGTGCGTCGTCGTGCGGGGTATGAAATAGCGGCCGATGAAGTCGAAGATCATAAATTCGCGGGGATAGCAGCGCATATCGACGATCAGGGCTTTCGTGTCCCGGAATTTTTTCATGATCCGGGGTGCGTCGTCGGCGGTGTAATTTACTCCGGTCATGTAACCTACGCCGTCGGCGATCAGGCGGATATTGGCCGTGTCGAGCATGCGTTCCGTTTCATAGGGACTCCAATTCATGATACTGCGCGTTGCGACCCGCTCTCTTATCCGCCGGCCGTTGCGCACGAGCTCCACGACAGCCGTATCCCGATGGGAGCAGACCATGCACAATGCCGTCATGTAGTTGCGGTTTTCGTCGTTGGAGGCGGCTTCGAAACGCGAAAGGCGGCTATGCGTGCTGTTCCATCCGCGGCCGTCGATCGAAAGGATTTCGTCGCCTTTGTGCAACGGTCCGTCTGCGATCACGAAGACCCGGTCGTCGGCATTACGCACCTCCGTCGGAATCGAATTGTAACCGAACATATTGTATTTGACCATGGCGGCGTGCGAATCGCACAGTTCCCGCAGGAGCATGGCTTGGTTCGGATTGCCGGGCAGAGGCTTCGGGAGGAAAAGAGGAATGTATTTTTCCGGAATTTCGCTCCAGTCCGTATCGGTCAGGGCGCGGTTCGGGTTGAAGTATTCGATGACATTCCAGAAGCGGAACAGAAACAACAGCCGGTAGCCGCAATCGTCGAATGATCCTGCGGTGCTTTCGTTGCTCATCACGAAGTTCCCTGCGGAGGGTGCGAAGTCCGTGTAGCGATTCTTTTCGCGTTTGGCATAGCGCAGTTCCTGCAGGAGCTGCGGGAGGTCATTGCCTAACTGCGCCGTATCGCGGATCCAGCTCAGATCGGCCGTTTCGACGCATTTCAACGGTTTTAACGCCTTGTCGTATTCCGCTTTGTCGACGCTGAATCCGCCGAGTCCCCTGACCCATTCGTAAAGCGCTTTGTTCCGTTCCGCGGGCGCGGCTTTGGCGATGTGCGGCAGGAGTTCGAAAAGTTCGTAATCGACGTTCAACGTCGGGCCGTCGAAAACCGGGTGGTGGTATTTGGCGTAGCCCCATACGCGGCAGGCGACGCCGAGGTTCTCGATCACCTGCGGGTTCCGGGCGTCGAGCGAGTCGAGCGTGAAGCCCGAAGAGGCGGAATAGTCGGAGTAGAGTTTCGGCCGCACGGATGTACAGCATGCGCAACAGATCGTTGCGGCAAGAAGCAGGAGCGATTTCATGTCGGAGAGAGGTTGGTTTCCTGCAAAACGGGCGCAGTCAACGGTTTAGTATCTCCGACCGTTGATTTCTTATGCCGAGGGCCGGTCTTTTCCGGACGGTTCCCCGGCGGTCCGGGCCGCATCCAGTTGGGCGCGCGATTTCGACTTGGTCACCAGCCACACCCCGACGAAGACGCAGAGGGCCGCGCCGGCCTTGGTGAATCCGAACGTGTCGAGCCCGATGGCCACGGTGAAGAGCACCGCCACGACGGGCTGCACGTAGTTGTACATCGAGACCACCGTCGGCCGCAGGTGGCGCTGGGCGATGGGGACCATCAGGTAGGAGAAGAACGTCGCGCCGACGACCACGTAACCGATTCCGGCCCAGGTCCGGGCGGCCAGCCCTGCATAATCTACCTCGGTCAGCGGACGGTAGTAGATCGCCACGGCGGCGATGGCGGCGAAAAGGAACATCCATTTCATCGTCGTCACGGGCGAGTAGCGGACGATCACGTTGCGGAAAGCGGTGAGGTAGGTGGCGAAACTGATTGCGCTGACGATGCACAGCAGGTCGCCTTTGACGCTCGACGTGTGGCCCGTCCCGTGCTGGCTCACCAGAATCAGGATCACCGCCCCGGCGCATCCCAGGAAGACCCCTCCGGCTTTGAGCCACGTGATCGGTTCGCGCAGGAACAGCGTCGCCAGCACCATCGTCAGCACGGGGACGATCGTGGCGATGATCGACGTGTCGATGGGGGAGGTGAGCGACAGCCCCCAGAGAAAAAGCATCTGGTTGAGCTGGATGCCGAAAACCGACGCGAGGAGCAGCAAGAGTATGTCGCGCGGGGCGACCCGTTCGCGGGGGAGGAACAGCGACACGGCCCAGAACAGCAACGCGGCGCCTACCATGCGATAGACGCTCAGCGCAAAGGGGCTGACCCCTCCGGGATTGGCCTCGGACCAGAGCACGCTCTTGCCGATCGGGGCGTTGAGGCCCCAGACGATGTTGGCGGCCAGCAGGGCCGCATGTCCTTTCAGTTTTCCTTTGTCCATTTTTATCTTGCCCGCCGCCCGCTTAAGAAGCGGGTCTTAATTATGGGGTGTAGCGCAGATTGTGCTCCGATCCGCAATTCCTACCGTCGCCCCCTAAAACCCGCCTCTTAGGCGGGCGCCCCTAAAACCCGGCTCTTAGCCGGGCCCACCTAAGAGGTGGGTCTTATAATGGGTTGTAGCGTTGTTTATGCTCTGACCCGCAATTCCTGTCACCGCCTCTAAAACCCGCCTCTTAGGCGGGCGGGTGGTGCGATAATTGCTGTATCGTCCTTTCGTGAGTAAAACGCGGTATAATCTCGATCTGGTCTTCGCCAACGTCTTTTTCGGGGCGAATTTCTCGTTTTACGTTTCCCTCACGCGTAATTTCCTCGACTTTCAGCAGATCTTCATGCTTCAGGTGCTCTCGGCGGCAATCTTTTTCATCCCCTTCGCGCTCTTCTCGAAGCAGTCGTTCCGCATCACGTGGCGCGATGCGGGCAACATCCTGATCGTCACGCTGCTGATCGTCTACGGCTGGATGTACATGCTGCTCTGGGGATCGTCCTATACGACGCCCATCGACGCCTCGGTCATCGCCACGCTGGGCCCGGCCTTCACGCTGATTATGGACCACCTGATGCACCCGCGCAAATACATCCGGACCCGTGTCGTGGGCGTCGTCTGTGCACTCGTCGGGGCGGCGATCCTGATCTTCAGCGATGGATTCTCGCTCACCCACGGCAGCCGTGCGCAGGGCAACCTCTTCGTGCTGGCGGCCGTGGTGGCCATCGCCATCAATACGGTAATCATCAAACCGCAGCTCGAAAAACTGGGCACGCTGGTCGTGATGGGGTGGTACTACATCATCGGACTGGCCATTACGGCGCCTTTCTTCTGGAAATACATCGCCCATATGCCTTTCCTGCGCCTGCCGCTCTATGCGCAGGCCGAGCTGGGCTACATCCTGATCCTGGGCACCGTGCTGCCGATGTACCTGCTTTACCGCGGTACGGAGAAACTCACCTCCGTGCATACGGCCCTCTACCGCTACATCCAGCCCCTCATCGCCGGCATCCTGGCCGTCACGCGCGGCCAGGCGCATTTCGATGCGGCGAACATCACGGCGTCGGCCTTTATCTTCGCGGGAGTGGTGCTGGTGGTGATTGGCTATAAATATTATGTCCGCCACGGACTGCCGAAGCTGCGCAGCGACGGACGGCTTCAGCACTAATCCGCGAGGAGCCGTTCACGCCACTCGGCGGGCACGGGCTCGCTCTGCTGGCGGGCGAAGTCGAAGACGACCATCACCGAGCGGCTTTCGCTGCGGACCTCCCCGCCGACGAGCAGCCGTTGGAGGAGCGTTAGGCTCTTGGTGCCGACCCGTTCGCAGGTGGTCGTCACACGCACGGGATCGTGCATCCGCACCTGCCCCGTGTAGGAGGTCGTGGTCGAGACCGTGAGGATGCGCAGGTCTGCGAGCAACACCTCCGCGCCCAGTATCTTTTCGTAATACTCCATCTTGCCCACGTCGAAATACATCTGCTGCGAGACGTTGTTCACGTGCTGGAACGGATCGATGTCCGAGAACCGTTTCTGAATGGGGGTTTCGAGTGTGCGGGCCATCTTATTCGCGGATGATCTTCACCTCGCCGCCTTCGCCGAACGCGATGATCGACGAGGCTTTGCGGGTCGGTTTGCCTTCGAAACGGGGGTTGACGACGAAATCCACGCCGTCGACGACCTCCTTCGCCACGTCCTGCAGCCCCACGGGCGTCGCTTCGCCCGAGATGTTGGCCGAGGTCGAGACGATCGGCTTTTTGAGTCCGGCGAGCATCCGGCGGCAGAATTCGTGGTCGGGGATGCGCACACCGAGCGTCCCCTCCTCGGGGATGAGGTTCTCGGCGACCCCTGCGGCGCCCGGCAGGATGGCCGTCAGGGGGCTGGTCGCCAGTTCCATCACCTCGAAAGCCACTCCCGGGGCTTTGTTGACGTAGCGTACGGTCATGTCGGCCGAAGCGCACAGCACGAGCATCGATTTCTTGTTCTCGCTGCGTTTGAGGCGGTAGATGCGCTCCACGGCGGCGGCGTTCGTGGCGTCGCAACCCAGTCCCCAGACCGTATCGGTGGGGTAGAGGATGATTCCGCCCCCGCGCATGACGCGCACGGCTTCGTCGGCCTCCTTTTGCATATCGGTTTCCTTCTGCATGGCTATTTGACGGGTAGGATTTCGATCCAGTAATCGTCCGGGTCGTTGATGAAGTAGAGTCCCATGTCGAGGTTCTCGAAGCAGACGCACCCCATCGCGCGGTGGTACTCGCGGACGGCGTCGTAGTCGCCCCCGACGCGCATGCAGAGGTGGCTCTCGTTCTCGCCCAGTTCGTAGGGCGTTGCCGCGTGGTCGCGGAGCCACGTCAGTTCGAGGCGGAACGGGGTCTGCCCGTCGCCGAGGTACACCAGCACGAACGATCCGTCGGAGGCCTCCTTGCGGCCGACCTCCTTCAGCCCGAGCGCCCTGTCGTAGAAGTCGAGGCTGCGGGCGAGGTCCGTGACGTTGATGTTGAAATGGTCGAAACGGCTTTTGATTTCCATATTCTGTAAGGTATTATACGGCGCAAAATTACATAATTATAGTGAAATAACGTCCCGTCGGCCGATATTTCTTTGTCCGCGGGTTTGGATGCTGCATTTTTTTACTTACTTTTGTCTGAACCAATACTTAAACGATTAAGCTATATGAGAAAACTCTATTTTGCGCTTGTTGCCGTGTTTGCGCTCCTCGCAGGCTGCTCCTCCGAGAAGGGCGACTCGCCTGAAGAAGGGGTCGAAGGGACTTTTGAACTGCACAGTTTTCTGCAGGACGGCATGGTGATCCAGCAGAACCAGCCGTTCCGCCTGTGGGGCAAGGCCTCCGCCGCCCGGGTGAAGATCACCGCCAAGGCGACCTGGGCACAGCAGGAATACACCTGCAAGGCCGATGCGAAAGGCACGTGGGTGCTGGAAATTCCGGTGCCTGCGGCGCCTGCGGACGGCGCCCCGCAGGCGATCGTGATCTCCACGCCGCTGCAGAAAGCGGTTCTGCGCGACCTGCTGATCGGCGAGGTGTGGGTTCTGGGCGGACAGTCGAACATGGCTTTCGCCATGAACCAGGTGCTCAACGCCGCTGCCGAGATCAGCGCGGCGAACTATCCGAGCATCCGCTTTTTCACCGTGCAGCCTTCGAATGAGGCCCGGCCGATCTTCGACTGGGGTGAGACGCCCGAACCCTACGGCAAATGGTACTCCACGAGTCCCGCGACGGCCGGGGCCCAGAGCGCCGTGGGCTACTATTTCGGGCTGATGCTCCACCGGGAGCTGGGTGTGCCCGTCGGGCTGGTCAACACCTCCAACGGCGGCGCCACGGCGCAGGCCTATACGCCGCTCGAGGCCCTCAAAGCCGACAGCCGGTTGAAGACGACTTTCGTCGATCCCTATGTGGCCGACCCCGATATGAACGTGCTGGTGCGTCCTGCCGAGCTCTACAACAGCATGGTCTACCCGTTGCTGCCGCTGTCGACCCGCGGCGTGGTGTGGTATCAGGGCGAGGGCAACTGGAATAACTACGACATCTATCCCCTGCTGATGAAGACGCTCGTCGGCGAGTGGCGGCGCAACTTCGCCAACGAGCGGATGCCGTTCTATTACGTGCAGATCGCCCCGTGGGGTTTCGACCAGAACACCGCCTCGCAGGAGTGGTTCTACACCCAGGGCGTCCATATCGGCTATGCCTACATGCGCGAGGCGCAGGCGCTGACCCGCGAGCAGGTTTCCAATTCGGGGATGGCCGTGACGATGGATGTGGGCGATCCCGACGACATCCATCCCACGAACAAGCGTCCCGTGGGCGAACGCCTGGCGCGCCTGGCGCTCAACGGGACCTACGGCCGCAGCGACATGGCGTGTCTCGGGCCGCGTTACAGCAGCCTGAAGGTCGAGAACGGCGTGGTGAAGCTCCTCTTCGACAACGCCGACGGGCTGAAGACCAACGACGGGCAGGCTCCGAAGCATTTTTATGTGGCCGCTGCCGCCGGACGGAGCCACCGGTTCTATCCCGCCGCAGCCGAAATCCACGGTTCGGAGGTGTGGCTCACCTGCCCCGACGTGGTGACGGCTTCGACCGCGGCGGCCGACGTGGCGGTGCGTTACGCTTTCCTGCTCTATCCGACGACCAACCTCGAAAACGGTGCCGGACTTCCTGCCGAACCTTTCCGCACCGACGACTGGTCCACGGACATCAGCTATGTCTATTAGCGGGGCCGGGACGAATATTTTTGAAAGAGATTGCCGTTTTTTTTCTGTGAATTTTATACCTTTGCACCACGAAAGAAAAAAACTGAAAAAACGATAATCGTATGGGAAGAGCCTTTGAGTATCGCAAAGCGCGAAAAATGAAACGCTGGGGCCACATGGCCCGCGTCTTCACCAAGTTGGGGAAAGAGATCGAGATCGCCGTCAAAGCCGGAGGTCCCGATGCTTCGGCCAACACCCGCCTGCGCATTCTGGTCCAGAACGCCAAGGCCGAGAACATGCCCAAGGAGAACGTCGAGCGTGCCATCAAACGTGCCACCGAGAAGGACGCCGCCGATTACAAGGAGGTGACCTACGAAGGATACGGGCCCAACGGCATTGCATTCCTGGTCGAGACCGCCACGGACAACACCAACCGCACGGTAGCCAATGTGCGCATGTACTTCAACAAGTGCGGCGGTACGCTGGGCAACAGCGGCTCGGTGGGTTTCATGTTCGACCACAAGTGCGTCTTCAAATTCAAACCCGCCGCGGATATCGATCCCGAAGAGTTGGAGCTGGAGATGATCGACCTGGGGGTCGACGAGTTCTACCCCGAGGAGGACGGCATCACGGTTTACGCTCCCTATGAGTCTTTCGGCGCCATCCAGAAGTGGCTCGACGACAAGGGTTTCGAGATCGTCTCCGGCGAGTCGGTGCGCATCCCGACCGACGTGAAGGAGCTCGACGCCGAAGGCCGCGAATCGGTCGAGAAACTGGTCGAGAAGCTCGAGGACGACGACGATGTGGTGAACGTTTACCACACCATGAAGGAGCCCGACGAAGAGTAGTTTTCGATGATTGCAGTGCACCTGCCGCACATCCCTTAAATCCCCGAACGGAACGTACGTCAGTACTACCCGTCCGGGGATTTTTTCACGATGTGCGACATCTGTACGACACTGATTGAAAACCGTATGTTTCAAATCCGCTTCTTGGACGGATTATTCAAATCTTACGAATCGTTCGCTGCGGGTCAGGCAGAACGGACAATAGGGATCGAGATCGTCCGCCGCATAGATGTTGCCGCATCCCGGGCAGACGTAGAACCGGCAGCTGTCCGGACGGTCTTTCCCGATGCGCCGGCAATGCTCCATCAGGGAGGCGTTCCGCCGATCCGCGGCGGCTGCCCGGGCCAGAAGCCGTGCCGCATAGCGGTTGCCTTTCCGTATCGCGCGGCCGACCTCCGCACCGTACCGCTCGCCGAGGCTCCGGAGTTCGTAGGCGATGCTCCGCTCCAGGTTGCCGTCGGTCGTGCCTCCGAAGAGGATGATCCGGACCGGGGGCGTGTAGCTGCCGCCCAGATGCAGGATGGCCTGTGCGCAGTTGTGCTCCTGCAACCGCTCGGAAAAGGCCATGGCCCGGAACAGCCGCTCGGCGTTCCGGCGGGATTCTGCGGCGGCGATCGCGGCGAATTTGTCGTACTGCACCGATTTGACATGCTTGCGGCGGCCGCAGGCGTCGAGGTCCGCGAGCGTCTCGGTCCACGGCGAGGCTTTCGGCGCCCGGGGAGCGCGCGTCGCCGCGCAGTACAGCCAGACAAGGATGCCGACCGATGCCGCGAACAGCAGGAGTATCAGGACCAGACGCAGTTTCATATTATCGGGCGATTGGAGGAAAACACCGATCGGGAGGTGCATTTTTTATGCCAGCGGCAGGCGTTTTCATCCGCCGCCGGGGGATTTTTCGCCCGGAGGCTTTGGATTTCGGATTTCAAACCCTATATTTGTGAACCGTCGCCGCGGCAAACCAGATGCGGGGCGGATGAAACGGATGAAACGGGGATTGAAAATAGGTGTCGTCGCGGTGTTGGCCTTTCTGATGGCCGGCTGCGGCGGAAGCGATAAAAAGAAGGATACGATCAATTACGACGGCTGGATGCTCTCCACCTGGAACGGCGGCACGGAGCTCTCCGGCAAGGTCTACCTGCAGCTCAATGCGGATATGACCTTTTCGCTTTTCCAGTGTATCGACACGCCCGGCTATCAGAAAATGACCGGCACCTATGCCAGGGACGGGGAGGTCCTTTCGGGAACCTATTCCGGGGGCACGCCGTGGGAGAGCAGTTATTATGTGATCGAAAAGCAGACGAAAACCGAGTTGCAGCTACGCTCGGAGAAAGACATCGTTTCGCTCTATACCGCCGTGGAGGTCCCGGCCTTTGTAAAGGACGGCGTCGTAGCCTCCGGCGTTCGTTCGTCGGTAGCGGAAAAGCCGTTCCTCTGACGCGCGCCGTCCGGAAAAATGAAAAAAGCGGATTCTCCGAAAGAGAATCCGCTTTTTGCGTGATGCCGGTACGGGTTACAGCCGGGCTTTGATGGCTTTCGAAGCCTCCTCGTAACCGGGTTTGTCCAGCAGGGCGAACATGTTCTTCTTGTACGCCTCGACGCCGGGCTGGTCGAACGGATTCACCCCCAGTATGTAGCCGCTGATGCCGCATGCCTTCTCGAAGAAGTAGAGCAGGCCGCCGATCGTCCGGGCCGAAATCTCGGGAATCTCGATGCGGATGTTCGGAACGCCGCCGTCGATGTGCGCCAGCTGCACGCCCAGTTCGGCCATGCGGTTGACCTCCGAAATGCGCTTTCCGGCCAGGAAGTTCAGCCCGTCGAGGTTTTCGGCGTCGGCCTCTACCACGACCTTTGCCGCCGGTTTGGCTACCGAGATGATCGTCTCGAAGAGCGTGCGTTCGCCGTCCTGAATGTACTGGCCCATCGAGTGCAGGTCGGCCGTCAGCGTGACGCTCGCCGGGAAGATGCCCTTGCCCTGCTTGCCCTCGCTTTCGCCGTAAAGTTGCTTCCACCACTCGTTGACATACTGCAATTTGGGCTCGTACGAACCCAGGATTTCGATCTTCTTGCCTCCGTTGTAAAGCAGGTTGCGCACGGCGGCGTAGATGGCCGCGGGATTCTCGTTGAAAGGCACGCCCTCGGCCGTGGCCTTCTCCATCTCCTGCGCGCCGTGTACGAGCGCCGCGATGTCCACGCCGGCGACGGCCAGCGGCAGCAGCCCCACGGGGGTCAGCACCGAGAAACGTCCGCCCACGTCGTCGGGAATGACGAACGTCGGATAACCCTCCTGCGTGGCGAGGGTCTTCAGCGCCCCGCGGGCCTTGTCGGTGATGGCCACGATGCGCCCGGCGGCCTCCTGCTTGCCGTAGCGCTTCTCGATCTCGGCTTTGATAAGGCGGAACGCGATGGCCGGTTCGGTCGTCGTGCCCGACTTGGAGATCACGATGGCGGCGATCGAGTGCTCTTTCACGGCGTCGAGCAGCTCGGCGGTGTAATCCTCCGAGATGTTCTGCCCGGCGAAGAGGACCGTCGGGAATTTCTGCTCTTTGTGCAGGAGTTTGAACGGATCGACCATGGCTTCGAGCACGGCCTTGGCGCCGAGGTACGAACCGCCGATGCCGATGCAGATCACCACGTCGGCCTTGGCGCGGAGCTTCGCGGCCTCTTTTTCGATGGCGGCGATGTCGGCCTCCGAGATCGACGAGGGCAGGTTCACCCAACCCAGGAAATCGTTTCCGGCGCCTTTGCCCGAATGCAGCAGGGCGTTGGCGGCCTGTGCTTTGGCCTCGATGTCGGCCGTGAGGGCGACACCCGCTTTGGCAATGTCTAATTTCAGTGTTTCCATATCGTTGTCAGATTAATTTGGTAGTCAGTTCCTGCATGCTCCTGCGGGCCGAAGCACCCTCATAGAGCACCCGGTAAACCGTCTCGGCGATGGGCATGTCGACCTTGTGGCGGGCGTTGATGTGACGGATGCAGTCGGCGGCGAAATAGCCTTCG
>ERZ1673699.902-NODE-902-length-27284-cov-6.978222_pt1 | contig 27284 bp, 23 predicted proteins | sample MGYA00580229_ERZ1673699 | MGnify/ENA primary metagenome ERZ1673699 (study PRJEB41218, sample SAMN15661785) | gut metagenome | host: Homo sapiens | place: Canada: London | collected 2015-08-20/2019-03-30 | study: EMG produced TPA metagenomics assembly of... | reverse complement strand
TTTTCAAACGACTTTTTTGAAAAAGCAGAAACTTTTCTTGCATTTTTCGGAGCCTGTTTTCCAATTCTTCAAAAATCAGAAATTTAGGTATGCCTTATCAACTTAAAGCAAAAGACCGAAGTTGTAAAGCCCTTTTTGGGCCTTTACTTCGGTCTTTCTTTTTTAGAGGGGGATATGCAACAGCCCCTTTGGTTGTCAGCTTCAAATTAATGAATCCAGATATTATTTTCCAAATCTTTGGGGCAGTCGCACTCTGAAATCATGTATTTGTGCCATGGTACAATAGGCATTAGCTCGTTATACTTTTACCCTTTGCAGGTGTTCAGCATTCTAATCAAGCACCGTAAAATTCATCGGCGAGGTCACTCATTGCCGTATAGAGGTCGCCGCTGCCGCCGTAAATAGCATTAAAGTCCAGCGAAATGACATTCTTGTTCTTGATCGCGCTGATGTCCTGCAATGCCGCATTATCATACAGCGACTGGATCATTTCATCCATGTCCGGGCCACCCTCATAGTCAAACAGAACGATGACTTCGGGATCTTCTGCAATGATCGTTTCAATGCTGACCTGCGAACCATCGCAGTCCTCGTTGATGTTGTCCAGACCAATCATCGCAAAGGCTTCGTTCTGCAAACTTTCCGTAGCAGCCGAGCCAAAGACCGGCATACCGTCCTCGATCCAAGAAACCTCAGCCATCTTGGTGGTCTTGCCTGCCCAGCGCTCATCATTCTGGAGTGCTGCCACATAATCCTGATAGTAGGCTTTCAGTTCGGCAGCTTTGTCCTGCACGTTGAAAATCACGCCTAAATTGTCAATATCGGTCAGGAAAGACTGGAAGTTGGCACCGGTTTCGCCCACATGGGTAATATAGCTGGCAATGCCTGCCGATGCCAGCTCTTCCGTGGTTCCTACGCCATAGTCGCCATCCACAAACAGGTCGCCGCGGCCGGCAACAAAATCCGGATCTACTCCCAGCACAGCCTCTTTGGAGGCGTAGCCCTCTGCAATGACGGGCACAGCATTGAACTGCTCAGCCACATCCTCCGGGGCAGGGCCATAGACTGCGGCCACGCCAACCAACTTATCGGCGAGACCCAAGCGAATCAGTAGATTGGCAGTGCCTTGGTTGTTAGCCACCACGCGCTGGGGCTCTGCCGTGTATTCTGTGGTAACGGGGGTCCAGGTTGCGCCGTCAGATGAAACGGTGTAGGTATCCACGCTGACAGGGTAATAGCTATCCTCTGCCACTTCCGGCGAAGCCGTTTCTTCTGGGGCGACTGCCTCAGAAGATGCCGATTCGGAAGCGGTTTCGGATGCAGAAGCACCGCATCCGGCCAGCAGCGCGGCACTCAGTACCAAGCAGGTGCCTGCCGTCATCATGTTTTTGAATTTCATATACATTTCCTTTCCCATTATTCAGGCTTTCGTAACATGATTGTAAGAATTTTCCTGCAAAAAACTATTTTCATTTTGCGGGAAGTATGCTATAATCTCGGTTAGTTTTAACTAATCGTCACGGCTTGTTACTATACCATACTTTCGCGGAGGTGTCAACCGGAAAATTGAAGAAAAAAACGGAAACCAAAAAACTGATTTATATTCCAGCTTTGCTTGCATTGCTGGTACTTAGTATTCTGCTTTCGGCATCCATCGGGCAGGTGGAGATACCGCTTTCGGATACCTTCAAAATTCTGATGGAGCGTCTTTTTCATGTAAAATTAGCAGGTTATGCAGAGATCCCATCTGCCTATTTCAATGTTGTGTGGATGATTCGCTTTCCGCGCGCACTGATTGCTGCTGCCGTGGGCATCGGCCTTTCGCTGTGCGGCATTGTCATGCAGGCCGCTGTGGAAAACCCTCTGGCTGACCCCTATATTCTGGGTATTTCGTCAGGTGCAACACTGGGCGCTACTTTTGCACTGATGGTTGGTGTCGGCACCCTGCCGCTTATCGGGCAGGCAAGCGTATCGGTCTGCGCTTTTGCCGGGGCGCTGCTTGCTTCTTTTCTGGTATTGTTTTTTGCCAATATCGGCGGTCATGCCACGGGTGCCAAGCTGGTGCTGTCCGGTACGGTCATAAACGCGATGTTTTCGGCTTTTTCCAATATCATGATCTACTTTGCCAACAATGCACAGGCATTGCAGAACATTACTTTCTGGATCATGGGCAGCACGGCTTCTGCCACATGGTCAAAAGTGCCGGCTATTTTGGTGATTGTGGCGTTGACCGCCCTGTTTTTCCTGACCCAAAGCAACACCTTGAATCTGATGCTGATGGGCGAAGAAGCCGCCACCACGCTGGGCATCAAGCTTACTTTCTGGCGTAGAGTCTATCTGATTATTGCCAGCCTGATCACCGGTATTCTGGTCTCCGGCTGCGGCATGATCGGCTTTGTCGGCTTGGTGATCCCCCACATTGCCAGAGCAATCTTTGGTGCCAACCATCGTGTACTGACTCCATACACCATCCTGTTCGGCGGCATTTTTATGGTGCTCACCGACCTGCTCTCCCGGTCGCTGGTCAGCGGTTCCGAAGTGCCTGTGGGTATTATCACTGCTGCGCTTGGTGCGCCGGTGTTCCTATATATGTTGCTGAAAAAAGATTACGGCTTTGGAGGTAAATAAGTTGGAGCTTGCTGTAAAAGATGTCCATGTGACGCTGGGCAAAGCCAAGATCGTAAACGGCGTCAGCCTCCATGTAGGCGAGCGGCAGAGTGTAGGCATCATCGGGCCAAACGGCTGCGGAAAATCCACCTTGCTGAAAGCCATCTACCGGGTCAACCCCATTGATTCCGGCGAGGTTTTGCTGAACGGTCAAAATGTTACTAAGATGAGCCCCAAAGAGGCTGCCCGCCACATTGCCGTTGTAGGGCAGTTCAATGAACTTGCTTTTGATTTTTCCGTGCAGGACATGGTGCTTATGGGGCGTTCGCCCCACAAAAAGATGATGGAGGTCTATTCCGAAGCCGACTACAAGTTGGTGGAGGATACGCTGCGCAAGACCGAGCTATACCCTTTGCGGCAGCGCAGTTATCTCTCGCTTTCCGGCGGCGAAAAGCAGCGGGTGATTTTGGCCCGCGCTATCGTACAGCAGCCGGAATTACTGATTCTGGATGAACCCACCAACCACCTTGATATTAAATTTCAGTTTGAAGTGTTGGATCTTGTAAAAGATTTGAACATTTCCACCCTATGTGTACTGCACAATATCGAATTGAGCGCCCGCTACTGCGACTATCTCTATGCCATGAAGCAGGGGCGCATCGTGGCAGAGGGTGCGCCCAACAAGTTGATTACCAAGGAGACCATCCGCACCATTTATGACGTAGAGAGCGAAATCTACACAAATCCCATCACGCAAGATCTCGCCGTAGCATTTCTTCCCACACGATACAGGTAACAAAAGGGGCTGTTGCACAAGGAAAAAATCCAAGTGCAGCAGCCCCTTTACGGTTAAATGCCTCCAGAAACACAAAAACGCTCGCCATAGCCCCACTAATTTCCAAAAAACAGATTTGGACTATTTCAGGATTCCATATTCCGAGTGAGTTCTTCTCGCAGCTCCCGCTTGTATTTATAATAGGTATTGCGTGCGATGCCGATCAGCTTGATGCAGTCCGCATCAGTGAGAGTTCCATCGAAATCACGGCTGTATTTTTTGATCTGCTCCTTACAGGGGGCAGATTTTTTTATGGTAAGTTTGCGGCCGGGCATTTGGCCGATCTGCTTGCCGTTTAGGCGCGCCGTCAGGATGCCCTCGCGGGTGCGCTGGTGCAGGTCGTCCACCTCTTTCTGAGCCTGGGCAAAGGCAAGACGAATCTGCTCTTTGGCAAGGTCGGAAGTGTAGCGATTTAATGCGTCCATAATACCGGAAACAAAACGGTCTGTTGCGACGCTGCCGGTTTCAGGAGAGGAGTTGATCTGCCGCTGCAGAGCCTGTTTGTAGGTGTCCGTGTTGATGTGCGGCTCCTTCAAAAAGCAGAGCGTCACACCGCGATTGTACAGTGTTTCATAGAGTGCACAGCCTTCCTCGGCGCTGCGGCTCATGCGGGAAACACTGTCAAACACAATGGTATCCCCGGGCTGTACACAGTGCAGCAGCTTGTCCAGCTCCTGCCGTCCGCGGCAGGCCGTTCCGGTGTAGACCTCGCGGACGATATGCGCCGCAGGGTAGGCGGCGGTAATGTTGCGCACCTGGCGTTCGATATTTTGCTGCGGTGTGGAAATGCGGCAGTAGCCGTACACGGACATACAGTATCACTCCTGACGTTCGTTTAATTTGATATAACATTATACAGCGGGACCCAGCTCTTTGTCAATGAGTTTTAATACTTTATGAGACAACCTTACTTTTGGTACAGTCAGTATAAGAAACTCAAAAAACAGTCAAATCAAACATGATATTATGTCATGATGACATAATATCTAAAAGAACAGGAAAGGCAACTGTCTGTTGTCGCAGTATATTTACAGTGATCTTTTTCATGCTTTCTTCACCGATGAATGGAAATGTGAAATATAGTGTGACGATTGAATAGAAAATATTTTTAAGTTGAGAAAAAAGACACTCTTTTGATGTAATAAGATATCAAAATAGCCCTTACACATAGCAATTGCTTTTCCATGTGTAAGGGCTGTAATTTATAGGGCGTGAATTTGAGTAGTCAGCCGATTTACTTTAGCAAGAAGAATTGCTTGCCTGAAATTCACGAAGAAGCTGCTCCTCGGTCAAATAGCCAGACAAACACCCCACTTTGCTGACACAGGCACCACCCATACGGTTTCCCATTGCAATACAGGTGCGGATGTCGTAATTATGGTATAGTCCGTAAATGAAACCGGCATTAAAAGCATCGCCAGCACCTGTTGCATCAATGGGGTCGATGCCGGAAGTTGCGGGAAAAATTTCATTTTGGCCGTTTTCTCGCAAAAGGCATCCATCCGGGCCAAGTTTGATAATCGTTGTTTCAAAATAGCGGGAGAGAAGCCGCGCGGCATCTTCTACGTTAGCTGAAAAGCTTAGCACGGACTTCCTTTTTCGTTCTGATTGTTGGATTTTCATTCACGTTTACACAAAGCTTCTGCTTGGATTTCTTTATTAGTTCAAAGAGTTCGATTCCAAATTAGGCCCCATAGTAATACACAGTTCCATAACATCCGTACGAATTCTAAGAACAGCATATTCAAGCGGTCCAAGATTGCATCTTGCGATTCTTCTACTGTTTAGCAAGGGTACACCCGGATTGATATGGAGAATCTGCGCATCCACCAAATCCGCGGATACGGCAGAAATATATTCGGAACATCCCTGATACTGAATGTTATAATGCTGAACCAAAAACGGGTATAAATCCCAAAATTGCTCTGTCCAACGGTCGAGATTCGGGAAAAAGTCCATTCTCAGATAGTTGTTCAAAAACATCAGTGGATTATCTCCACTGTAAAAAATGCGTTGGATCCGGTATACCATTGTTCCCACCGGGATTTCAAGCACTTGAGAAATGGTCTCATCTGACGCAACCGAATCAATATACATTCCCCGAGCGCTCATTTGTTCCGGATTGGGAATATTTACGTGACGAATGGAAAGAATGTCTTCGAAATGATGCAATCTGGAATACTCGAATGCATCTGTCGGATAGATGCTCTTCAAAACGATGGTCCCATGCCCCTGTTTTACTTTAACATATCCTTCTTCAGCCAACTGCGCGATCGCACGTCGCACTGTTGTACGGCTAACGCCGTATATCTTCTCCAATTCCGGCTCTGCGGGAAGAAGAGACCCGATTGGATATGTATTATCCTTTAAGGCCTGAAGAATTTGTTTGTAGACTCTCTGATACGCGAGCATCAAACATCACCTCGATCACAATCAAACATTATTTTTTATTATCATATCATGTTCTGTTGAAAAGGTCAATGCATCGATGCAAAGAATGCATAGTGTCACTTTGCACAAGTATTTTCTCGCTTTTTGATTACATTTTCCAATTGACTACGCATAAAATAATGATAAAATGTAATTGTGATGTTTAAGTGATGTTTAAGTAATGATATCCGAGGTGCTGATTGTGTTGCTGATTGGAGAATACACTGAATTCCCGGCTTGGTTGCCTGCTGATCCCGGATCCGGTATTGCACTGTTCAACAGTACTGAAGGCGCTGAGCCATTTGCGAACACTGTTCTTTCCGTACATAATCCGTCTTTTCTTTGCGCAGACGGATACGGTGGATTTTATGCTTTGGACGAGGGTCCTCAGGGGCTATTAACACATTTTATTCCAGACGGCAAAAGTTTTTATCTTGCTGAACAAGTAGAATTTGAATCGCAAGGCAGCTGCCATCTTTGTGTTTCGCCAGAACATAAAATCTACATTTCAAATTATGACTCTGGTACACTCACCGTTGTATCAGATAACAACGGTCATTTGGAAGTTATTCAAACATTGTATTTTCATGGGGGTGGACCGGTAAAATCCCGGCAAAGCGCTTCTCACATTCACTCTTGCCGATTATCGCCCAACGGACGGGAACTATTTGCCGCAGATCTTGGAGGCGACCGTCTATATCGGTTTGACATTCAAAAGGACGGGCGTCTGAACAAGCATATCGAACAGCCATATATCCAATTACCTGGCGGCAGTGGGCCCCGTCACATGGATTTTCATCCAAATTCCAGATTCATGTACATCAGCGCCGAACTGAGTAATCAAATTTTCACGCTTTGTTTTAATGAAAACGGCGTTGCTTCCGTTGTTTCTTGTATAAGCACTACTGAGTGCAAGGGTCCCACGATCCTTACTGCACATCTTCAGGTATCCGAACAGTACAACATGTTGTACACATGTATCCGCGGAACCGATGAAATCGCATGGTATTCACTTGGTGCCGACGGTTCGGAGCTTACGTTCTGCGGGCGCTGTTCGAGCGGCGGCCGATTTCCGCGGTATTTTCTTCTTGATGAATCTTCTTCACAGCTGTTTATCGCCAATCAGCTCGGCGGAGGTGTGAGTATCTTCACTGTGGGAAGGGACGGCACCGTACAATTTCCCGCCAGAGTTAAGTTGGAAGCACCTGGAGCAGCAGCAATTCTACTCATGTGAGGAATCTAACCGCAAATAAATTAAGCAAAGGAGATGTGACAATTCGTGAACAAAATTGCAATTGTAACAGGAGCCAGCCAAGGAATCGGGCGCGGAATCGCGCTAAAATTGGCAAAGGAAGGATACGATATTGCTTTTTCCTTTTTCTCTGCGACTCAGAGCGCTGAGGAACTCTGTGCTGAAATTCAAAGTACCACAGCGCAGCGCTGTGCAATGTATTGTGTGGATATGCGCAAAGATGGTGCCGGAGCCAAATTTGTCAATCAGGTTTCCGAAGAAATGGGAGTTCCTTGCGTTCTTGTGAACAATGCCGGGCGCACTCGTATGGAAAGTATTCTGGATATAACTCCGGAAACTGTAGATGAACTGATCAATCTCGACTTGAAAAATTATTTGTTCTGTATGCAGGCTGCTGCCACTCAGATGGTTCGTGCGAAAATCTCCGGTAGCATTATTAATATTACATCTACTCGTGCGGAACGTGCATATCCTTGTGACGCAGTATACGGCGGAGTTAAGGCTGCGTTGAATCGAGCTTCTCAGTCAGCGGCACTGGATCTTGCCCCTTATGGCATCCGCGTTAACTGCGTAGCGCCTGGAGCCATTGCAGTGCGCAGTAAAGAATATCTTCAGAAGCTGAGTATTATCCCTGTGGACTTTTGGGACGAACTTGGCACGCGTATTCCTCTAGGACGTTCAGGAACTCCTGAAGATATTGCAAATGCTGTCGCATTTCTGGCGTCCGACCAAGCCTCTTACATTACAGGAGAAATCCTGCGTGTGGATGGCGGCCTGATTCTTCCCGGTATGCCGGAACAGAGCGGTCATTCCTGGGGAGCAACAAAAAAGGAGAATCAGTGAAACATGAGCATTGAAATTCGTGATGTCCGGGCAATCTGCACGGCCCCGGAAGGAATCAATCTTGTTGCCGTTAAGATCGAGACAAATGAGCCTGAACTTTATGGAGTCGGATGTGCGACATTTGCACATCGATATTCAGCCGTAGTGACGGTCATCAATGATTATCTAAGACCGTTTCTAATCGGAAAAGATCCGTCGAATATTGAAGATATCTGGCAATCTGTGATGGGCATGAGTTACTGGCGCAACGGGCCGGTCTTGAACAACGCATTGTCCGGCGTTGATATGGCATTGTGGGATATCAAAGGGAAGATGGCGGGAATGCCGTTATACCAGCTGTTCGGTGGGAAGTGCCGCGCTGCTATCCCGTGCTATACACACGCCGAAGGCGATTCCGTCGATGTCGTACTGGAACGCGTTGCAGCCCTGAAGGAACTCGGATATCGGAAAATCCGCGTTCAGGTCGGGGGATATGGCGGAAAAAATCCCTCTCTGCATCGCCCCGAGAACTCTCCCCCGGGAGCTTACTTTGACCCCAAATCCTATATTCGAAACGTACTTAATCTGATGGAAATATTGCATGTAAAATACGCCGGAGAGCTGGAGTTCTGTCATGACACACATGAGAGGCTCTCGCCTATCGATGCATTGAACTTTGCCAAAGAGCTTGAACCATACCATCTTCTTTTCCTAGAAGACGCTTTACCTCCGGAACAGTCGGACTGGTTCCGCATTTTACGCCAGCAGTGTGCAACACCACTGGCAATGGGGGAATTATTCAACAATCCTCAGGAATGGAAACACCTTGTCCAAGAGCATCTGATTGATTATATTCGGATCCATGTCAGTCAAATAGGAGGTATCACGCCCGCTCGAAAAGTAATCGCATTTTGTGATGCTTATGGCGTTAGAACCGCCTGGCACGGCCCGGTCGACATGACACCGATCGGGCACGCAGTTAATGCACATCTTGACATCTCTTGTCCAAATCTTGGCGTTCAAGAGTGGACTGATGGCTTGTCTGGGCTTTATCCAACTCTCAACGGAGGGCTTATGCAGGAAATCTTCCCAGGAATGCCCGAACGGCGTGACGGATATCTGTACTTGAGCGATAAACCCGGAATTGGTGTTGATATCAACGAAGAACTGGCGGCCCGCTATCCGTGTAAAAACACCGGCATATCATGGAACTGGATGCTGGCACGTCTTCCGGACGGAACTGCCGTTCGGCCCTAACACAAGATTTTTAATCCACGGGAGGTGATAACGTATGCCTAAATTCAATCCACATCCTCTTTTTCCTGAAAATCCTCTATATGAGATTCACAGTGAAGCCGAGATTCCTCATTCAGATCGTTATGAACTTTGGTGTGATGGCCGCCGACAGACCGTATATCACACAGATTCTTTTGACTATGCCGTTGTAGTTCGGAAGAATTCTGAACATCTTCCGGTTGAGATCCATGTCTCCACTGCATTTAAAGATGTGGTTATTCGCCCGTTATCTGTTGGCGTTTCTTTCGAGCGTGAAGAAGATGTTATCCGCTTTACCTTACCCGGTCCTGTCAAAATAAGTGTGGAATTGGACGGCAATCTGAAGACGCCGCTTTTCATTTTGACTACGAACTATGTAGCGCCTCCGGATCCGGCACCCGCTTACTTCTTTCGAAAAGGCCATGTGTATAACGTTGGATCATTAGAGCTGAAAAGCGGAGAATGCGCCTATCTGGAAGAAGGAAGTATTGTATGCGGACGGATTTTCTCCTACAAAGCGGATTGCGTTTCTGTGCTCGGGAACGGTATACTATACGGCTCTGTATGGCATAAACCAGACGAAAATGGGGGACGCCTGATGGCAGCCTTTACCCTGGGCGATGATATCCGCATCCAAGGCATCACTATTGTAGACAGCGGCGTTTGGAACCTTGTCCCCGGTGCATGCAGGAATGTTTCCATTTGCGACGTCAACATTTTGTCCCGCTTGGTTACAGGTGACGGAATTGATATCGTTGGGTGTGAAAACGTAACGATCGAGAATTGTTTTATCCGAGCATGTGACGACTGCATTTGCATTAAGGCCTGTCCGCTTCCCAGTCCGGCGGCTTGCTGCAATGTGAAGAATGTACATGTACACGGCTGTACGCTTTGGAACGCCGAACCTGGTAATGCGTTGGAGATCGGCTACGAATTACGTTGCAACGAAGTCTCTGATATTGTTTTTTCCGACTGTGACATCATTCATTGCGAATATGAGGGGAATCAATCCGGAGGTGTTTTGACGATACACAATGCGGATCACGCTAATGTTCACAATATTCTGTATGAAAATATTCGAATCGAAGATGCCCAGGAAAAATTTGTGGATATTAAAATCCTTGATTCCAAATATTCGCTTGACCGTGTTCGCGGCGACGTACAGGATGTAACTTTCCGCAACATCACCGTGGGGGGCAGTATTTTCCCGGTTTCGATCATCCGCGGCTTTGAAATGCATAACGAAATGCATCGTCCGCGCCATATTCGCTTTGAAAATGTTGTTGTTCATGGTGCTCTGATGCACAGCGCCAACGAAATGCGAATGGTAGTTGAACTGGCTCATGAGTTGGAATTCGAAGGAAACACAACTCTGAAACAACCTGAGTATTGAGAGGTTTGAGATGAAAGGGAAATTCGTAGCATCTGCCCGTCATCTCGGGCGGAGCATCTGGAAAAATCGCGCCTGCTATAGTCTGATGCTTCCCGGCATCATCTGGTTCATTCTCTTCGCATATGGACCGATGTCCGGTTTGCTGCTTGCATTCAAAACATATAGCGCACGCGGTGGAATTTGGGGTAGCCCTTGGTGCGGGTTTGAAAACTTTGCTTATGTGTTTAAAGATGCGGCTTTTTTCCGTTCAGTCTGGACAACCTTGACAATTAATGTCGGCCGCCTTCTTTTTCAGTTTCCGGTCCCCATTATCCTTGCACTTCTGATCAATGAGTGCAAGTGGAAACGGTTCAACAAAATTGCTCAAACAATTTTTACCTTTCCATATTTTCTGTCCTGGGTCATTGTAGCAAGCATTGTAACAAATGTTCTGTCTCTCGATGGAATGGTAAATAGTCTTCTGGCCATGCTAAACCTCGATAAGACGAATTTTCTGGGAAACAGCACACTGTTTATACCGTTGCTTTATCTGACAGATAGTTGGAAGTCTGCTGGTTGGAGTGCAATCATTTATCTCGCTGCACTGTCTGGAATTGACGTGGATCAATATGAAGCCGCCGAATTGGACGGAGCCAACCGATGGCAAACTCTTATTCGAGTAACTCTCCCTAATTTGAAACCGACAATTCTTGTTATGCTGGTTCTTTCCATTGGAAATCTGATGACGGGAGGATTCGACCAGATTTTCAATCTATCAAATCCGGCCGTAGAAGACATCTGCGAGATTCTTGATATGTACATTTATCGCATTACTTTTGGTTCCGTTCCCGATTTTGGCTTTTCCATGGCAATTAGCTTGTTCCGTTCTGTGGTCAACTGCATTTTCCTGATTGCTGCCGATCGCGGTGCAAAGAAATTTGGCGGAAGTGGCCTGTTCGGCTAAAAAAGGAGGAATGATATTATGAGAAATCGAAAAGCTACCACGGCAGATTTTTTGATTGCCGGATTTCTGTTTCTCCTTGTTTTGGCGGTAGTTGTGCCTTTCATTAATACGATTGCGATCTCGTTTTCTACGCAGAGGGAATATCTCAATACGCCACTTCTTTTGATACCGCGTAAACCTACACTGAACAATTATATCAATCTTCTTAGAGATAAGCGCATTTCCATCGGCTATCTGACATCTCTCAAAATTCTGCTTCTTGGACTCCCGATCAACTTGTTTCTGACAGTCTCACTTGCGTACGGCACAAGCCGAAAAAGTTACCCAGGCAAGCGGCTTATTTTGGGAGCTATTCTGTTCACAATGCTGTTTAATGGCGGCATTCTTCCCTTGTACCTGCAAATGCGCGAACTTCATCTAACGAATACAATTTGGTCTGTCATATTGGCGAGCGGCATCAATGTATTTTATTTTGTGCTTGCACGTAATTATTTCTGTTCGTTGCCGGAAGCATTGATTGAATCCGCGCAACTGGACGGAGCAGGTGAATGGAAAATTCTTTTCTCCATTATTCTTCCAATTTCCAAACCGATTCTTGCAACACTTACATTGTTCTATATGGTTGACCGGTGGAACGAGTGGTACAATGCGCTGATTTTCATTCATGACAATAGTATTATTCCGCTTCAGGTAGCTCTGCGTTCCATTGTGATGGAATCCAATATTTCAAGCAACACCAGCTCCGCACAAGCAGCTGTGCGAAACTTCGATATGGGAATCAAGATGGGAGCGGTCATGTTGACCTCTTTGCCCATCATGTGCGTATTTCCCTTCTTGCAGAAACATTTTGCAAAAGGCGTCATGGTCGGAGCGATCAAGGCGTAAAAATGAAACCAATTGAAAAGGAGAAATCAATATGAAAAAGTTCAAACGGTTGGGTACACTTTTTCTCTGCGCTACTCTCGTTTTGAGTTTTGCAGCCTGCGGGAAAAGTGGTTCTGAAACCACAAGTGGTTCTGAAACCCCAAATTCAACTGCTTCATCCGCATCGGAGGGCACCTATGACGAACATCTTACTCTGAGTTGGCTCCAGGCGGGAATCGAATCCGGTGCAGACTATTCTGCAGACGATTGGGGCCGTTTCTGGTTGGATAAGTTCAATGTGGATTTTGATATTATCGCTGTTACAATGGATCCTTCCGATTGGGATGAGCGTTTGCGCATCTGGATTAACTCCGGCGATATGCCCGATGTTGCTAATGCTGAGTTTGAATTTGGTGAGTTATCAAACTATGCGAATCAAGAGGCCATTTACCGTCTGCCCGATGACTGGAAAGAGCGGTGGCCTAATGTTGCTAAGACGCAGGAAAACGTCCCTGCTGCCGCTATGGCCGAGGAACAACTCGGCGGTACTTACTTTCTGTATCGCCCGGTTTTCTCTCTGAATCGTCCCAGTGAACGTCTTAGCTATCACGCCCTGATCTATTTGCGCAAAGATTGGATGGAAGCTTGCGGTCTGGAACTGAAAGATACCTATACTCCGGACGAACTCAAAGAAATTGCCAAAACATTCCTGGAAAAAGATCCTGGCAATGTAGGCGATAATCTGGTAGGTATGAGTATTCGGCCCTATGATATGGTAAAGCTGTATCCCACAACCACATTCTCCGAAGCATGCAATATCGGAGATGGTTACTACAAGGATGAAAACGGCCAGTTCCAGTGGGCACCTGCTGACACTCGCACATTGGATGCATTGAAAAAGTATCAGGAACTTTACCAGGAAGGTATTCTCGATCCTGAGTTCTATAGCTATAATCGTTATCAGGGTGCTCAGAAATTTTACGTTCAGGGAACATCCGGTCTGACCCTGGAAGACGGTCACGCAATCATGATTACCTATATCCGAAATGGTCTTGCTGAGCAGGGGCTGGATCCGGACAAAGTACTCCACCTCGCACAGCTCGTGGGCGATGATGGTATGTATCATTATCGTGAAGACACCAACTATTTTGGACAAGTTATGTTCAGTCCGACAATCAGCCAGGAAAAGTTCGAACGCGCAATGGATATTCTGGACTACACCTGCACAAAGGAAGGACAGAACTTCATGAATATGGGCTTTGAAGGAATCGATTGGAAGCTCGATGAAAATGGAAATTACGTTTCTCTGCTTGATCCTTCCATCCAGGGAAGTGCGAAAAGTGTGCTTGGCGGTAAGTACCCTTCTAAGGAATCCTCTTTTGGCGGGTTGATTTTACCAGATGACTTTAGTCTGGTAAGCCCTAACTATAATCATGAAATTCAGAATACCGTACGTAATTTCTACAAACTTCGCGAAGAATTAAGTGACAAAACAACGCTTCTGCCTAGAGAATACGAATATGAGTTTTTGAGTTCACGCGAAAAATCGCAGGCAACCATGGATTTGGGCGATGAGTATGCAAAACTTATCATCAAGGACGGTGATCTTGAAGACAACTGGAACACCTGGGTTGAAGAAAAGATGGCCGTTGTGCAGCCGGTTTTGGACCAACTTAACAAATAAATAAGTGCCGACCTCAGCTCATTTTCTGAGTTACCAACGACTATTTTACTTTCGTTTGCGGTAATCTGAGTTCCGATTGCCGCAAACGTTTTAGCATCAATTTGCGCATTTCCACAGCAAAAAATCCGGACTGAACATGGTTGGTTTCAGTCCGGATTTTTTCTTGTATTGGAATCTGATTTTGTCACATCTCTGTACGGGGTATCACGGACGACGTTTACGAATACCTCTAAATATGTCTATCACGTTGTTTCTTGACATTAATGTTCCCTCTACAGTCTATCATCTACATGGATAATGACAGCACTGCGAATATTGCTCAGCGTCTCTCCACATACAACGACAGGAATTTTCATTTCATATTGTAAAAGATTTTATTTGCTACAGAAACAAGGCTGCGCGATGAGAAACAATTCTAATTTGGATGAAAAAGCCTAATGTTTCGCTTTCTGCGTTTCGGTATAAAACGCCGGAATGGATACATCTACAACCACAGCGCCGAACCTACCAATGACTTCTTCACGCCCACCGGCGAGATCCTCTACCAATAATCTGTCGGGGTCCCGTACCTCCAACCCGATGGATTTCCGGTATTGACGGAACCGCCCAAGGGGCTTTGGGACGACCTACCCCACAGGCCGACCCTATAAAAACAGCAGGAACTGTCCGGACAGTTCCTGCTGTTTTATTTTTATCCTCGCGCCCGCATATTCCCAGGCACAAGCCCCAGCGGACTTGTGTGCAGGAAGATCACTTCCCAGTAACCGGTTTTATAGTTAGCGCGCAGTTTCGGTTTCAGCATAATATTTAAGTCTTCCGCTTGTCTGCCGCTGCGCCGCTGGTCGTGCAGCAAGTCCTCATAGCTTCCATGATAATAGGTATCAATGCCAATGCGCCCGACAATCGTTTCACCGTTTTCGTTCGGCTGCACCAGTTCTTCCGTCAGCGCTCTTGCCTGTTCCTCTGTAAAATCAACGGAATACGGACTTTGCAGCGCGGTCTCCCACAGCCCTGCCACAGCGGTTTCTTTTCGCATGGTTTTATAGCGGTACTCTTTTTCTGATGAGGTAAGTACCACATATCCTGTATGCGTTTTCTTGGGGCGGAGCTTTCTGTCTGCGTTGGCGCGCTCCCGCGCGATGCGCAGCAGGTTTTTATTTAAGCCGTTCAGATACTCTATTTTACGGCAGGCTTCTTCCAAGTCTTTCTGTACCGCATCCACTTCTGCGTAAGCAGCTTCTTTTGCCTGCGCGGAAAGAGATGCCGCTGTATAGACCGAGCGGGCATCTCTTTCCGCGCAGGCTACTTTCGCCAGCAAGGCATCATACTCACTGTGGGTCAGCAGCACGTGCGTACATTCCTGCCCATTCTCCGGCAGATCCCGCAGACCCAGTGCAGTCTTTTTCTTAAACTCCGGCATTTTTACAGACCTCGGATATAATTGTTTGCCACGACTTCAATGCGGTTATGCCCCAGCGCTTTGCTGCAGATCAGCATGGCTTTCTTGTCCAGCTTTTTCCCGGATTCGTCCTTTCTACAGGTGTATACATCACTCTGAAATTTACGCCCCGTTCCCTTGTTGACCCTGTCGTAGGGGATTTCTTCGATGGGCCTTGCATGGGCGCGGTAGATGTCGGTTGCATATTCGGCGCGGTATCCGTGGATGTCAGCGCTCTGGTGGATGTGCTGCCAGACCTTCTCGTCGTTCGGCGTATTTCGGATGTGCTCGACGATCTGCGCCGCATTTTTCCCGACAATGGGGCTTACTCGCTCCCGGCCGCCCTTGCCGTTTCGGACATGGATATAATAACGGCAGTCAAACAGGCGGGTATCTTGCAGAACACCAAGCCGCTTTTCTTCTGCGGGCGTTCTTTCCTGTACCGGTACGGATTCGATCGCAGCAATTTCCCGCTCGATTTCTTCTTTTGTAACAAGGTCTCCGCCCTTGAGCATCCCCAGTTCGCTGCGGCGCAGCCCTGTGCCTTTGCAGAATTTAATCAGTTCATCGCTGTTCGTAACCGAGAAATGTTTATCGCGCACACGGTCTCCCCTGCTACGCTTGATGTCCTCGCGGGTTCGCTTCGGCGGATTGAAATAGTTTTCATCATCCGGCGTTATGCCGTACAGTTTTCCAAGAGCTTTTGCCTCCAGCTGCACCGTCCATGCGGACAGCCCTTGGTCGGCGCGCGCTTGCAGCCACTCGTTCACATACTTTTTTGCGCTCTTCAGCGTCGTACATTCCGGGTGCTTTTCTTTAATATAAGAAAGAAAATATTTTGTGTGTTTCCAGTACGATTGATAAGTATTGAAAGAAAATATCTTCTGCCCGTCCGTACCGTTTTTCACGGCCTCTTTTTTGCTCTTGCCAAAGGCTTGCATCCCGGTCAGGCGGTCATACGCCTGTTGGTGCAGGTCTTTATAATATTTCTTGTTCTTTCTGCCCAGACGCAACCGCCCCCTTTATCTGTATTTCTTGTTGAAGCTAGGCCGCCTCCTGTCCGCCCGCACGGGGCGCGGCACTCGGCGAATACACTTTTTAAGGTCTTATGTGTGACCGCTTTGGAGATTTCTCTCCGACACTTTTTTACTGCTTATGTGTGCAGCCTTGCTTTCTTCTTCTACGGCAGGTAAGGCTCTGTCGGATTCTTTTTAGAGGAACCAACTCTCCGGCATTTTATCAGTATGTCCGGCTACATTCAGATACGTTGCCACACACTTTCAAAAGGATTACTCATATGTGGGTCCATGATACGCAAAACCATCAGCAAAGACCAAAGGCAAGTCGGCGCATCATACAGGTGTATCGGACCTGATTCGACTTTGTGTATTGTAAGAATACACTTTTATATTGCACTGAACGCGGGGAAATGTCAATAACATAGTATGTTATTTTAAAAATATAACGGTTTACCCGTTCATTCTATAAACGGGTAAACCGTTACCGCGCCCGCACAAAAACACGGACTTTCATCAGCGCCCACCGGATAAAAGTCCGTGTTTTTATTTTTCCAGCAAGTCCTCCATCGCGCAGCCAAGCACTCTGGAAATCTTATACAAGCTCTCCGCGTTTGCCTTGTTGATGTCCTTTTGCCGCTGTTCGTACAGCTGGATGGAGCGCAGGCCGACGCCGGATTTTTTCGCCAACTTGGCTTGCGAACAGCCGTAGGCCGTGCGGATACGTTTCAGGTTTGTTTCCGCAAAGTGTTCCCGGATGCGGGCATCCGCAATCTCGGCAAATTTGCTGACGTCCGCTTCGTGCAGGGTATAATACATTTTTTCCAGTTCCGCAAAGGAAAGCACCTCGAAAATCTCGTTGTACTTTCGCCCGGAGTACCACTGATAATACGCAGCCGCCCACCCGATCCAATATTCGCAGGAACGCGCATACCGTTCCGGCTGTTCCGGCTGTTCTGTCATCCCGGTCGTCTCCGCAAGGATCTGCGCCGCCAGTTCAATGCCGCTCTTCCCTGCCAGATACGCGGGTTCTCCGTTTTCCATATGCTTGCTTACCGAACTTACGGTGAACAGCTTTATAAAATTTTCTCCCGGTACGCCGCAGACACGAATCGCATAGTCGAACGCATCCCCCAAAGCCGCCTGCGCATTACTCAGATAGATTTCTTGGTATGCGTGGGTCATCGCTGCGGATGCCTCCTCTCATAATGTCCTGCATATAGATGCCGTCTGTCTCATCGTCCAGCATTTTCAGATAGGTTTGGTTTGCTTCATCGTTTCTTGCTTTGCGCTGCACATAGTATTTGTCTTTTTCTGCGATGGAAAAGCCCTCAAATTTCAGATTTGAAAAGGCAAACTGCGACTTGATCACCACCTGCTCCCCCAATTTGCCAAGCCGCATCGCCTGCGAGAGCTGCTCTACCGAGATGGCATTGTTCAGAAAAGATTCCGCATAATCGAAATAGGAATCATCGGCGCGGTAGCCTGTAATCAAATCATAGGCATTTACGTTCACGCCGAAATTGTCGATCAGATATTGCTTAGCCCGCCTTGCCACCGGCGTTTTTATGGAAAAAAGACGATGCTCGACCAGCACGGCGATCCAATTGAGAATGGTATAGTCCGGGCTGTTCAAATGTAAAACCCGCAGATATTCCGTATCCAGAGTATAACGGTTTGCAAAACCGTCCCGCAAAGAGGAAACGGCCCACTCCTTTGCCAGTGCCTCGCTTTCCGTGCAGTAAAAGCCAAGCCCGAAATCATTATGCTTTTTTCCCGCGCCAAACACGGGATGCTCGATGACTTTTTCCGAGCCGTGAAACAGGGTGATTTTCTTTTCCATATTGCCGCCCTCCATTTTATAAGTATATCACCGTAGTGACACAAAAGCAAGGCAGCAGAAAAGATATTATGACATGATGTCATAATATCTCTAAAAAATCACCTGTCTGCGTGAAATCAATCGCTGCTTTCTTCCTGTGGGCGGAAGTCCTTCATAAAGCGCCTGAGCAGGAATGCGCAGAAATAGGGGAACGTATAAAACTGTGCTTCATGCCCAATATTGCCGGCAAAAAACTTGAACCCGTAGCGGATGTCCTCATACTTGTCCGATGCTATCAAGGTGCGCATGGATTTTGCCTGCCCATTTTTGGCCTTCACTTCCAGCGGAATCAGCGATGACGCTGAGCGGATAAAGAAATCTTCCTCTAATGTAGAATCCGGCCTCTTATAATAGTAGAGCTTATAGCCCTGCTTTACCAGCGCTTCGCCGACCATGTTTTCATAGAGCGCACCTTTGTAGACGCCAAGATTTTTATTGGCGCGCAGATCCTCCTGCGATTCTTCATCCAGCATCGAGACGAGCAGCCCGGTGTCGGCAAAATAGAGCTTGAATACATCCGGGTCATAGTTCCCGCCCAATGGAAGCTCGGGAAATTCCAGACAAAAGCAGATGTTTACCATCCCGGCATCCGCCAGCCATTCGGCACACCCACGGTAATCCCGGAATCTTGCGCCGGTGGCGACCTTGGAGATCTGGAATTTCTTGTTTTCCCTGGCTAATTGCGGGGCAATTCGGTTAAACACATTTAGGATGCGCGTCTGGTCAAGCCCCTGCGCATACTTGCGGATGTCTTCTTTATAGTCTGCAATCAGCTGCCTTTGGGTGTCCAGAGAACCTTCAAAGGTGTTTTTTTCGATGTATTCGGCCACGACAGCGGGCATACCGCCGAGAATACAGAAATCCAGAAACAGCGAATGGTAAACCTGCATCTCCAGCTCGTTGAATGGGCGCAGCTCCCGCATATGCAAAAGCATATCTTCAACAGTCGTGTCATCATAGCCCTTTGCCCACAAAAATTCCTCGAAGTCCATGGAGAACATATCGTAATCTTTTTTATAGCCGACGCTGTTGCTTTCGATTTTCTTATAGTTCACACCCAGCATAGAGCCGCTGCAAATCACATCAAACCGCCCATCCTCATGGAAAAACTTGAGGGATGTTGCAATTTCCGGAAATTCGGTAATTTCATCAAAAAAAAGCAGCGTTTTGTGCGGAATAAATTTCTTGGAAGGGTCAATCATCGATATATTTTTGATAATGGCGGCCGCCTCATAGCCGTCTGCGGTGATTCCCTTGTATTTTTCATCCCGGACAAAATTGATTTCTACAACGCTCTCATACTCTTCTGCGGCAAACTTCCGGATGGATTCGGTTTTCCCGACCTGACGGCTTCCTTTGATGATAAGCGGCTTTCTTGCCGGGTCCGCTTTCCATTCACGAAGAAACGTGTCTACTTTTCTTTTCAGATACACGGTATATTTCCCCCTCTCTTTTTTCGTATACACTCAGTATACACATTTTCAAAGCGAAATTCAATATAATTTGCACAAATCATGAGCCACTTTCCCGGTATTCCTCACATTTTTCATGCGAAAAAGGGAGATATTATGACATGATGTCATAATATCTCCCTTTTTTTTATCGTATGATGTTTCTTCCTGTGCGCGGGGTGGCTTTGGCAGCGCCGTCCCGGAACAGTTCTTTCTCCGGCTCGTAGTCCAGCGGGATGCTCTCCCCCGTCGCGCCGAAGCGGTTTTTTAAGATGGTCAGTGCCAAATGACGCGGCCCGGTTTTGATTTCCTTGTCTGCGTCTGTGCGGTATTTGAGTACCAACAGCAAGTCCGCGCTGTACTCCACGCTGCCGGATTCCTTAAAGGCTGAAAGGCCAGGCTCGGCACTGCCGGGGCGGTAAGCCTCGCGGTTCAGGCTGGATGCGGCCATCACCGGCATATTGTACCGGCGTGCCAGCTGCTTGAGCATGGCGACGGCGGCGTCGGCGGTCTGCTTCTCGGTCATGCCCGCACGCGCCGGGGCGACAAGCTGCAGATAATCCAGAAACAGCACCGGGCTTTCGTGCTGCGCACAGAAGGTCGACACTTTTTCATCCAAAAAAGCCGGGGTAAGCGGGGCGTCCGGCTCCCACAGCTCTACCCTGCCGCCGGTCTTTTGCCTGTACGCGGAAATCAGAGAACGTACTTTGTTTTCCGGCAGCCTGCCGTCCAGCAGGGGCCGCGCACGCTCCCTTGTGCCGCGCACGGCGCTTTTGGCGATCAGCTCCATGCGGGACATCTCTATTGTTATAAACAGCACATTTCTCCCCGCAGCGGCCAGCGTATCGGCCATTTGCAGCATCAGGGACGTTTTGCCCATGCTGGAAACCGCGCCCAGCACGGTCAGCCCGGCGTGCAGACCGCCGTCGAGCGCCTTGTCCAAACCGGCGATACCTGTAGACATCACCGAAGCCCCGCCACGGCGGCCCAGATACGCGAGAAACTCGTCCTCCAAGGTCGGTTGCTGCTGTACCTCCTGCGACGCTGCAGCGGCCTTACAGGCGGCTTGCAGCGCATCCCTGTCTTGCACTAATGCTTCATTCACATCTTTACAACCATCCGGCAAAACCAGCACCGTGCACGCAATGCCGCGGGCCGTCAGCTGCTCTCGCAGCTTCTCGTTCATCCCCTGCCCTGCCGCATCGGAATCCCCGGCAAGAATCATCTTCTCCGGGCATGCAACAGGAACATATTCATCAATTTTCTGTACAAGCTTTCCTGTGTTGGCCGCACCGCAGAGCGCTACAGCCGGGAATCCCAATTCCTCTAAGGAAAGGGCATCAAAAATGCCCTCTGTCACAAACAGTGCTTTCCCAGCCGCACGTTCCATAGCAGCACTGTTCCAAAGCTGCATCGCCCCGCGGCTGTTCTGGTAGCGTGGTTCAACAGCCGGGTCAATGGCGCGGCGGCAAACGCTGCGGCAGACACCATCCACAAAGACCGGCAACACCGCATAGCCATTCTCGACCACCAACCCAAACCGTCGTACCGTTTCATCGGACAAGCCACGCCCGGTAAAGTAGGGGTCTGATCTGCCTCCTCCTTTCTTATAAGGAAAAGCCTGCGTCGGCTTCGCCGTGACCCGGATGACCTCGCCCCCGCCGTAACGCCGGTTGACGGCTTTCATTTTAGAATGAAAATCCGTCAGATTTTCTTCCTGTCCTACTAAGTCAAAAATATCGTAGGTCGCACCGCAGGCAAAGCAGTGGACGGTCTGATTTTTTTCATTGTACCCCATAGAAGGGTGAGCGTCTTGGTGCGCCGGGTTCAGGCAGGCGAACGGCTTGTGCAGGGGTAGCCCGTGCTCCCGCAGCCATTGAGGCAGGCAGCTTTTTAAGGTTTTGGTATCCGTTTTTCTCATACGAAAACTTCTCCTCTTACAGGGAAAAACTGTATCTTTTCCTCCCTGTAAAAAAGGGAAAGATATCATACAGTACTTACAGTACATACAGCGCTTTTCAAAAAGCGAAAATTTGCCGTTGAAATGTGAAAAAACAGGGGTTTTGCGGGGCGCTTGGGTCATCGGTTGTGGCTTTGGCGGTCATCAGATGTAGCTTTGGTGGTAATCATTTGTGGCTTTGGTGAAGCACTTATGGTCATCAAATGTGGCTTTGGTAAGGCTGGATTTGGTCATCAGTTGTGGTTTTAAAATCGCAGCTATCGTATCATGTTTCGCTTGCGTGATTTTTGCTTGTTGGGCTTGAAGCGGCCCTTATTCGTTTCATCGGGCAAAGTCAGTTCGGGCGTTGGCGCGGGCTTGCGGGTGGTGCGGTCTAGCACGATTTCTACCCCATCCACAACGCGCCCGGTGCGGGTGAAGCTGTACCCGCTGATGTAGTTTTGCTGGGTCAGATACTCGAGATAGATCTCGGTGTAGTTGCGCAGGCGTTGGCGGCGCTGCTTGATGGGCGACGGCTCGCCGAGCTCCTCATAGATGGACGAGAACAAAATCTTACGGCTTTGCAGACGGTTGTTTGGGTTCTTCATACCCTCAATGCGGGTCAGCAGGTAGTTCTTCAGCACGATGATGGCGGGGGTGTTGTTCAGGCTCGCCCCGGCCAGCGGAGAGTCGGCTTCAAAGTGTACGTTCAAAAGGTCCATGTCCACAAGGGAGATCTGCCGCTTGCTGGACGCATACTGGAACAGCGGCGGCGTGTCGATGAGGAAGTACGCCTCGACCTCCCGCCCGTTGAGCACGGCGTTCATCCGGTTCATCGGCAAGAGATATTGCGAGAACGTCAGGCTCTGCAGGTTCTGCCCATCTTTGATAAAGTGGGCGGCGGCCTCCTCGGTGCAGTCCAGCGTGATGGTGGAGTGCCGCATAAATTCTAGCCTGGTGCGGATTGTTTGGACAGCTTCTTCCCGCATACTGGGGTTTTCACTGCCGATCATGGCGCGGTACAGCATCGGGATGGTGAAATAAATCGTTCCTGCAATCAGCAGCGAGGAAACGCCGTTTAAGATGGCTTTATCAAAGTTCGTCAGGCTGCCGCCGCCGTCCAACGCGATGGGTTTCGGAAAATCCATCGTCACGATGGTGGACACGTTTTTCCCGGCGCTCTTGCCAACGTATACCTCGTTTTCCTCCTCCGGCAGCAGTTTGGGCAGATTGCGGAAGATGGAATCCGTCTGCATACTGTACTGGGTCAGGGCGTTTTGGTTCGCTGAGGAAAGCAAGAAACGCTCTGCCATAGGTTCGCTTAACGTATTGCCGGAGGCAGAAATCTCCCGTGTGGCGAAGGCATAGCAGGTAAAGTAACAGGCAAGACCGGCGGGCAAGCCGACCAGTGCGCTTTTCAATGCCGCTTTGGCCAAAATATGAATTTCAGTTTCCGGCATACTCAGATTGCCATCGATGGGACGGGACAAAATCTCCATTTGCAGCGCAGCCTGCTTTGCCTGAATAAGCTGCGGAATGAGCGGGTCATCGTTCGGCCTGTCCAGATACGTGGTAAATAAGCCGAGAAGCCCGAGCAGTCCTTGCTGTTTACTGACTTCGCTCTTGTACTTGTCCAAAAGCTCGCGGTAGGTGATAAGCGGCTCTTTCTTAAAAATACGTGTGAGGATTGCCGCTTCTTCCGGGTGGGAATCCGGCTTGGGCGGCGGCAAAAATTCACTTTTTTTCGGCACAGCCGACCTCCTTGTAAAAAAGATATTATGTCATGGTGACATAATATCGTGTAGAAATAGAGTCTATATAAATAGGATATTATGTCACCATGACATAATATCTCGCCCGGAAAGGCGGTTATTTGCGGGAAAGCTGCGGGCCGGGCGTGCCCGGCCCCTACAGGCTCAGCGGTGGGTGTGCAGCCATTCCTCGGCCATGCGGCGGAAATCCTCCTCCAGCGCGGCGGGCACGGTGACGGAAACGCGCACCGTCTGCGGTTCTGCCTGCAGGGCAGCATCCATCTGTTCCGGGGCCATGGCGGCGGTCAGCCTGGCCATTTTGGGGCCTGCCAGCTCGTCGGCATGGTGGGCGGCCAGATACTTCTGATTCTCGGCAGAAAAATCCACGAGCCGCAGCGCCGTTGTCAGCGGCAGCTTGCCGCCGTCCAGCAGCTTGAGCAGGCTGCCGTCCAGACTGCCCAGCCGCACATACCGCGCGATCTGACGGGCGGAGAGATTGTATTCTTCGCCGATCTGTTCATACTTTGATTTGCGCACGCCGTTCCTGCTGCGCTTTTTGCGCCCGGCCAGCGCGTACTTCTGGGAGATGCTCCGCGCCTTCTCCGACGGCGTCAGCACGCGCTGCACGTAGTTGGAATCGACGACGATCTCGTGCGCCTCGTCGGCGGTGATGTCCGTCAGTACGGTGGCGGGGATGCGGCGGTATTTGTCCTCGCCGGTCTTTTCCAACAGGGAAGTGTAAGCCCGCACGCGGTTGTGGCCGCTTAAAATCACCAGCGCGCCATCCGGCTGCTTCCAGACCACAATGGGGTGCAGCAGGTCGTTGGCCCGGATGCTCTCGATCAGCTCCAGCAGCTTGTCGTCGGGGAGCGGCGCGTAAAAGTTCCAGTCAGCCGGGGCAGGGGAGAGCTTGTCCAGCGGCACTTCCTCCAGCCGCCGTGTGCCGGGCAGGTCGGCCATCAAAGAGGGGAGAGACACCGCGCCGGCAGCAGGGGAGACGACGGTCCGTTTTTTTAAAGCCATACAGTATTACCGCCTTTCTCAAACGCAGCGCTTCAAAATTTCTTTCGTAAGGGCGCGGTACTCTTTCGAGATACGCGCACTGCCCGCGTAGTCCAGCACGGGGCGGTTCTCCCACTGGGCGTTCTGCAGGCGGCTGTCAACCCGGATGATCTGCTCAAACAGAAGGGCGCTGTAGCTTTCCCGCAGCTGGTCCATGGCCGCCTCGGTGATCAGGCGGTTGCGGGCATCGTAGCGGTTGATGATGATGCCGCCCACCTGCAAGGTCGGGTTGTACGGTTTGATGCCCTCGACAAACTGCAGCACCACGGCCAGGCCGTCCAAATCAAAGCTGGCGGGCTGGGCGGGGATCAGCACATAGTTGGAGGCGTTCACGATGTTGAAGTTCAGCAGCGACAGATTCGGATTCGTGTCGATGAGGATGTAATCATAATAGCCGCGCTCGACAACGGGGCGCAGGATGCTGCGCACGATGTTCTCGCGGCTGATTTTGGTAAACAGCGCCATGTCCAGCGTACCCATCGAAACATCCGCCACGATGATGTCGATATTCTCAAATTTGGTGGGCTGTATGTAGCCGTTCAGATCCTGCTCCGCCAGTACCGCCGCGCCGAAGTTCTTCTCGCTGCGGGGCATATCGAAGCTGCTGGACAGGTTGCGCTGACCGTCGCCGTCGATGACAAGGATGCGCAGCCCCAGCTCGGCCATCGAGGTGGCAATGCCGCTGCAAAGGCTGGTCTTACCGCAGCCGCCCTTGTTGTTGAGCATGCAGAGCACTTTGGTGTCGTGGAAGTCTGGGTGGTAGATTTCGTTGATGTCGACTTCCAGATAGGCACATAGCTTCTCGATGTTTTCGAGGTCGGTTGCGCTGCGGCCGGTTTCGATCTGCTTGATGGTGGAAAGGTTTACACCGGTGGCAGTGGCAAGCTCCTTTTGGGTGATGTCCTGCTCAAGGCGTATATTTTTCAGCCGCGCATAGTCTAGTTTTACCATAAAAACCTCCAAATTCTGGAAAAGGTGTTATCCATAAGGTTATAACTTTAATGATTTAACTTTATTATACCATAAGGAAATAGAATTGCAAGACGTTTTATTTTAAAAAAGAAAATTATATTGCAGAATATATTTGACAAAAATAAGGCGATTCCGTCAAGTATACTCGACAAAAAATATAATGCGTGCTATAGTAAATTATAAAACGCGGGGGAGATATTATGACATCATGTCATAATATCTCCCCCGTTTACTATATATCCGTCAGTAAAAATGCCATGTACAGGGGCAGCGTCAGGATTTGTTCCTCGCGGCCTGCGTTGTAGTCACCAAGCTTTATCAGATGATATACGTGGTATTTCTCGGGATGGCGCAGAATGGTCTTGGAGCTCTTGGTATTGCCGGAAACAGCTTTTACCTCGACAAGGGTGCATTCTCCGTGGAAGCGGATAATAAAGTCAACCTCCAGACCGGAATCTTTATGGAAATAATAGAGCTTGCGGCCCATTTTAGAGAAGATGTCGGCAACCAACCCCTCAAAGATGGCGCCTTTGTAGCCCAAAAGATTTCCCTGTAAAATGTCAAACTGCGTGCCGTCCTCCAGCATCGAGACGAAAAGTCCGGTGTCCTTCATGTAAACCTTGAAAACATCTTGGTCTGCATTTCCGTCCAACGGAAGTTCCGTGATGGAAAGGTTGTAGCAACGGGTAATAATGCCTGCATCCTCGATCCATTGCAGGCTGCCCGCAAACCTGGAAGCGGTAGCGCCTTTTTTCACGACGGAATACTGAAATTTTTTGTTTTCCTTGCTCAGCTGCTTGGGGATAGACTGAAAGCATTCCCGGATAACGGCCTTATCCTTTCGGTCGGCGTATTTTACCATGTCATCTTCATAAGAGCGCACAATATCACGCTGAATCTGCAAAACATCGTCCATGCGCTTTGTATTTACAAAAGTTTGCACGGCATCCGGCATACCGCCTACAACGGTATATTGCAGTAAAAGTTCCCGCATACGCTGGTGCAGCGCCTCCGGCACAGGCGTGCCGTTTTGCAGGCATTGGCGCAGAAAGGCGATGACTTGCTCTGTAATGCCGTTGGCCCAGAGAAATTCCTCAAAATCCAAAGGGCTCATGTCGAGCACGGTCTCGTATCCGACGGGAATTGACTTCGGTTCCTTGCTGCCGTATCCCTTGACGCCTAACAAGCTGCCCGTACCAATCACATCATAGCGGCCGTCCAGTTTGAAAAACTTCAAAGCTGTACGCGCGTCCGGGCAATCTTGAATCTCATCCAGCACAAGCAATGTCTTTCCAGGCTCAAAGACGGCATCCTGCCCCAGCAGGGCAGACAGAAGCATTGTAATGTTGTCCACTTCCAATGAGCCGGAGAACACTGAAACAAACTGCGGATTTTCGAAAAAATTCAGGTAGACCGTATGCGCATAATTCTTTTTGGCAAATTCCAGCACAGAGTATGTCTTGCCGCACTGGCGGCAGCCTTTCAGAATCAGCGGCTTGTGATTGGGCGTGTTCTTCCAATCCAGAAGCGTTTTCTCGATTTTTCGGCGCAGCATATTGGTTCCCCCTTGTGGTTTGTTTGCAGTATAGCAGAAAATCACAACTTTTTCAATGGACTTTTTCTGCAAATGTGCAACTTTTTCAAACGACTTTTTTGAAAAAGCAGAAA
>ERZ1673699.890-NODE-890-length-27515-cov-5.675492_pt1 | contig 27515 bp, 18 predicted proteins | sample MGYA00580229_ERZ1673699 | MGnify/ENA primary metagenome ERZ1673699 (study PRJEB41218, sample SAMN15661785) | gut metagenome | host: Homo sapiens | place: Canada: London | collected 2015-08-20/2019-03-30 | study: EMG produced TPA metagenomics assembly of... | reverse complement strand
CGGTCCCTCAACGCTTTGAGTTTTCCGGCGTACCAGTCCGTGTCGAGCAGCGCCGAGTCGTTGGTGGCCTTGTATGTAAGGTATATGGCGATCGGCGTGAGGATGAAGGTCGAGAGCCACATGCCGTAAACGGCGTCCCAGTTGCCCTCTTTGGCCAGTTTTTCGCCCGAGAGGCTGATGATGTAATAGATCACGAAGAAGATCACCGACACCACCACCGGCAGTCCCAGGCCGCCGCGGCGGATGATGGCGCCCAGCGGCGCGCCGATCAAGAAGAAGATCAGGATCGACACCGGGAGCGATATCTTCTTGTGCCACTCGACTTTCGAGCGGTAGAGCTGGTTGAGCGCCTCCTTGGCGGCCGATTCGTCGAATGCGAACATGTTGCGCGAATTCTTGGCCAGCGTCCGGGCCTGGTCCCAGATGCGCTCCTTGTCGCGCGTCGGGAGCCCGACGATCGAGTCCTGCGCCAGCATGTCGCGGAAATGGCGCTTGTCGACCTGCAGGCTGTCGGGCAGCGGCAGCACGGTGTTGTCGCGCGCGAAAATCTGCTCTTTGAGCAGCGGTTCGTAGGAGCTCGTCGTGGCGGCGTTGACTTTCACTTCCAGCGAGTCGATGTCGTGCTGCAGCTCCTGGATGTTTTTGGTCTGGCTGTTCGAGAAGAGGTCGGCGTCGGTGCGTCCCTGGGCGAATCCGTCCATCGGGATCGACAGTTTCTGCAGGTCGAAGGTGTGGTGTTGCAGCGAGCTCTTGGTGAACCACTGGCTGTTGCGCGTCTGATCGTAGTTCTCGCCGTGGAAAAGCGTCACCAGCAGGTATCTCTTGTCGTCCGAGAGGCGGATGTATCCCGAATCGGCGACGGTGGTGGTCATGTTGCCGTTGGCTTTGCGGTTGTCGTAGATCAGCACGTCGTGCAGCAGGTGCGTGTCGGGCTCCTGCCGGCTGACGCGGATCGACATGTTGTCGATGCCGTTGAAGAAGAGCCCGTCCTGGAATTCGAGGGCCTGTTTCTGTTGCCGGATGTCGTAAAGCGTGCTGTACAGCTTTTTATTGGCGTTCGGAACGAGGTTGTTGCCGATGAAGAAACTGCCGACAGAGACGAACGCCACCAGAATTATGAGCGGCTTGGTGATCTGGACCAGCGACATGCCGGCCGATTTCATGGCCAGCAGTTCGTAGTTCTCGCCCAGGTTGCCCATGGTCATGATCGCCGCCAGTAGCATCGACAGCGGCAAGCCCATCGGGATCATGTTGGCCATGAAGTAGGTCATCAGCTCGATGATGATTCCGGCGCTCAGGCCCTTGCCCACCAGTTCGTCGATATAACGCCACACGATGTTCATCATCAGCACGAACATGACGATGAAGAACGTGAGGACCATCGGCCCCAGGTAGGATTTCAGAACGAGTTTATGGATGGTCTTCATGCGGCGGCTCGCTGTTTTTTGCTACGCAAAGATACAAGTTTTACCAGTATAAGCGTAAGAGTGAGTGTAAATATTATGGCGGCGCCGGGCGGAACCTCGAAATTGTAGCTGGCGACGAGCCCCGCGACGTTGCCGGCGACGGCCACGAGGGGCGCGGTGAGGGCGATGGTGCGGTACGAGCGTGAGAGCGTGTTGACGATCACCACGGGCATCGTCACGAGCGAGATCAGCAGCACGATGCCCATGATGCGGATCGAGAGGACGATCGTCACGGCGACCAGCGCGGCCATCAGGTAGGAGATCACGCGCGTCGGGATGCCCCGGCTGCGGGCGAAGTCGCGGTCGAAGGCGACGTACATCACGGGCCGCAGCCACAGGAGGGCTCCGGCGATGACGACGGCCGTCAGCACGGCCAGCGCCGCGACGTCGCTGTCGGTGACGGTCACGATGCTTCCGAAGAGGTAGGCCGACAGGTCGCCCGAGGTGTAGCCCGGGCGCAGGCTCATGAAGAGTGCCCCGACGGCCATGCCGACGGACCAGATGATGCCGATGGCCGAATCCTCGCGGATGCGCCCCCGGCTGCCGGCCCATTCGATGCCCAGCGCCGAAAGGACGGCGAAGACCAGCGCCCCGGCAATGGGGTTCGCACCCAGGTAAAAGGCGATGCCCAGTCCGCCGAACGAGGCGTGGGTGATGCCCCCGGCGAGAAAGACCATGCGGCGGCAGACGACATAGGTTCCTATGACTCCGCACGTTATGCCCGAAAGCACACACGCCGTGAGTGCATTCGAGAGATAGCCGTATTGGACGAGGTCGCTGAAAAATTCCATATCTTTCCAAAGGCGAAGTTGTCGGTTGTATATCAACGATATACCGTGGACAAATGTTGCCGTGCTTCTTTAGCGTTGTTTAATTGCGCGCAAATTTACGCTTTTTTATCGGAAAAGCCTCCTCCTTTCGCACAGTTTTCGTAATTTCGTGCCGGAAAAACACGAATCTATGCAACCTCGCAGAGTCAACTTTCATACCTTGGGCTGTAAGCTCAATTTCTCGGAGTCCTCTACCCTCGCCCGTGAGTTCGAGCGCGGCGGCTTCGTCCGCGTGGCCCCCACGGCCGAGGCGGACATCTGCGTCATCAACAGCTGTTCGGTCACCGAGCACGCCGACAAGAAATGCCGCAACCTGATCCGCAAGCTCCACCGGCGCAACCCTGCGGCGATCATTGCCGTGACGGGGTGTTACGCGCAGCTGAAACCGCAGGAGATAGCCGCGATAGACGGCGTCGATATCGTATTGAGCAACAATGATAAGGGGGCGCTATTTAAACGAGTGGTTGAGTTGAGCGGCAAGGGCCGTGCGCAGGTGTACAGCTGCGACACCGATTCGCTCACGTCGTTCTTCGCGGCCTTTTCGAGCGGGGACCGCACGCGCGCCTTTCTGAAGGTACAGGACGGGTGCGACTACTGCTGTTCCTACTGCACGATCCATTACGCCCGCGGTTCGAGCCGCAACCTGCCGATCGCCGACCTCGTGGCCGAGGCGCGCCAGATCGCGGCGGCGGGTCAGCGGGAGATCGTCCTGACGGGCGTCAACACGGGGGATTTCGGTCGCACGACGGGTGAGAAATTCATCGACCTGCTGCGGGCGCTCGACAAAGTCGAGGGGATTGAACGCTACCGCATTTCGTCGATCGAGCCGAACCTCTTAACCGACGAGATCATCGCCTTTTGCGCCGCGTCACCTAAATTCATGCATCACTTTCATATTCCGCTCCAGAGCGGTTCGGACCGGATACTCGGACTGATGCGCCGCCGCTACACCACGGCGCGCTTCGCCGAGCGTATCGCGGCCGTCCGGCGGCTGATGCCCGACGCTTTCATCGGCATCGACGTGATCGTCGGGTTTCCGGGCGAGACCGATGCCGATTTCCGCACGACCTACGACTTTTTGGCCGGGCTGGAACCCGCTTTCCTGCATATCTTTCCCTTCTCGGAGCGTCCCGGAACCCCGGCCGTCGACTTGCCCGGCAAGGTGCAGTCGTCGGTGGCTACGGCCCGCGTGGCCGAGCTGGAGGGCCTCTGCGACCGCCTGCACGGCGATTTCTGCGCCCGGGCCGTAGGGACCGAGGATACGGTGCTCTTCGAAAGCACGCGCCGCGGGGGCATGATGTTCGGCTTTACGGGCAACTACCGGCGGGTGAAAGCCCCCTACGCCGCCGCGAAGGTCAACACCCTCTGCCGCGTGAAACTCGGCGCAATGGACGAATCTCACGATCTGATGGGGGAAATCCGGGATTAATCACTATATTTGCAGAATATAGGATGCGGTTCGGCAAAGTCCAAACTCGTTTGGCTTTGCGCTCACCTTTCACTATATTTGCAGGAACGTTAAATAATGGAGTTATGACGGGTATGCGCAAACGGGTGACGGTCGGGTTTCTGAGCATCGTCTGCCTGCTGTTTTTTTCGGGTATGGTCTCGTTTCTCGAGCTGAGTCACCTGAGCCGCGATACGGGCGAGATTCTCAAAGCCAACAAACGCAACATCGAGCTGGCCAAGGAGATGCTCGACGCGGCCCACGAGCAGAACATTGCGCTCATCAAACTTTCGGTCTTCGGCGACCGGTCGTGCGACAGCCTTTGCCGCGCCAGCATGGAGCGGCTCGAAAATACGCTGCTGGTGGCCCAGGACGAGGCCCTCGAGAAGTCGTTCCTCGATTCGCTGGCTTTCGCCACGACCGAGCTGCGCCTGCTGACCGACAACTACCTCGCTTTCGGAGGCGTCGGGAATCCGGCGGTTGTTCCGGCTGTTCCGAACCGCGCCGACTCCCTCGGCAGCAGGTGGTACAGCGAGGAATACCAGGTGCTCTACGGCCGTCTGACCGCCGCCATTAAGAGTTATATGACCTCGACGCAGAGTTCGCTGGTGCCGCGCGCCGAACAGATGAAGAAGAACGCCTACCGGGCCGTTACGCCGGTGCTGATCTCAGTGGCGGTGATGATCGCCATCGTGCTGATGCTCTTCTACTTCATGTCGATCTACTGCGTGACGCCCATCGAACGGATGAACAAGGGGCTGGGCGACTGGATCGCGTTCCGCGTGCCGTTCGCCGTCAAAGGCGACTTCAAAGACGAGGTGCTGGACCTCAGGGAGAAGATAGAGACGCTCATAAACCTTTCCAAGCAGAACAAAGCCTGATGCCATGCGGGTAGATGTGGTTTTACGATATGTCGGGGTCGTGATGCTTTTCATTGCGACGTTCATGCTGCTCTCGGCGGGAATTTCCTACCTCAGCGGCATGGATTCGGCATTTTATCCCCTGTTGCTCTCCTCGCTGCTCACGGCCCTGCTGGGCGCTTTCCCGCTGATCTTCGTCGAGAAACGCGAGCAGATCACCAACAAGGAGGGATTCTGCATCGTCGTGGGGGCGTGGCTCGTGGCCTGCGTCGTGTCGATGTTCCCCTACCTGATCTGGGGCGGGGAGTTCTCGCTGGTCAACGCCTGGTTCGAGAGCGTCTCGGGCCTCACGACCACCGGATCGACGATCCTGAATGACGTCGAGGCCCTGCCGCGCGGATTGCAGTTCTGGCGCATGTCTTCGACCTGGATCGGCGGTATGGGCGTGGTGATGTTCGCGCTGGTGGTCCTGCCGTCGATGGGCCGCAGCAAGATGATGCTCTCCAACGTGGAGCTCTCGACGATGGCCAAGGACAACTACCGCTACCGTTCGCAGATCATCGTGCAGATCCTGTTGGTGGTCTACGTGGGGCTGACGATCCTTTCGACCGTGATGCTCAAAATGGCGGGCATGAACTGGTTCGACTCGCTGTGCCACGCCATGTCGGCCTGCGCCACGAGCGGATTCTCGACCAAGAACGCCAGCGTGGCCTATTTCAACAGCCCGATGATCGACACGATTCTGATTTTCACGATGGCCACGGCCGGTATTCATTTCGGGCTGATTTACGCCACGGTGACCGGCAAACGCAACAACATCTTCCGTTCGGAGGTGACGCGCTGGTACCTCGGGATGCTGTTGGCGGGCGGTGTGCTGATCGCCGTAAGCCTTTATGCCGCGGACCTCTATCCCACGCTGACGGCGTCGTTCCGCTATGCGATGTTCCAGTTCGTGTCGCTGGTCACCACGACGGGATTCGCCACGGCCGACTCCAACACGTGGACCTCGTTCGCCGTCATCCTGCTGATCTTCGGCTCGATCGTCTGCGCCTGTGCGGGCTCCACGGCGGGCGGTATCAAAGTCAACCGGCTGGTGCTGGCCGGGAAGATGATGCGCACGCGCCTGCGCCAGCAGCAGCACCCCAACGCCATCATCCGCATCAAACTCGACGGCGTGATCCAGGAGAACGAGGCGCTGCATTCGGTGATGATCTTCATCGTCACCTACCTGATGTTCATACTTGCCGGCACGGTCTTCGGCACGGCGCTGGGCGTCGACCTGACGACCAGTTTCACGGGCTCCGTGGCCTCGATGGGCAATGTCGGGCCCGGATTCGGGCAGGTCGGCTCGATGGATAACTTCTCGGCGATGCCCACGGCATTCAAGTTTTCCAACTCGCTGCTGATGCTGCTGGGACGTCTGGAGATTTTCGGACTGATACAGATTTTTTTCATTAAATGGTGGAGATGACCCAAGCTATGTTTCGTAAGGTTTTCATATATGTGCTGGGCGCGGCTTTTCTGGCTGCCGGTGTGCTGCATGCCCAGCAACCGAAGGTAGAGGCCCGTATCGCCGGGCTGGAGGGTAACGCAGAGTACATGTCGCTGCTGCGGGAGGATGCGCAGTTGCAGCTGCGCGAGGATTCGATCGTAAACGCCGTGGAGCGCATGCGCCAGCGGCTGCGCGAGGACCCCTCGCGGCGTCAGGAGTTTTCGCAGGAGATATTGCAGCTGGAGAACCGGATTTTCGAGATCCGCAACGCCAAGGGGCGCCTGATCGACCGCATCAACACCATCGAGCAGGAGTGGGTCCTGGCCAACCTGAACGGTGCGGCGCAGCAGCCTGCGGGGCCCGCTGCGGCCGATCCTGCGGCGGCGGTGCCCGATTCGCTGAAGGTCCGCAACCTGGTGGACAACCTCTATTTCCGCGAGCACCTCTCGCCCGAGGACTATACGGCCCTGCGCAATGCCCAGAAACTGGAGATGCGGGCCGTGGACTATATCAACCGTTTTTTTGCCAACTACGGGACGCTCTCCGAGTTGGCCGAGTCCTACGCCGCAGTGCAGGCCGAAGCCGAGGCGGTGGAGATTTACGAACGTTACCGGGCGCTGGAGGGGATGAACCGTGTGCTGGCCGACTCGCTGGCCGCGACGTGGAATTACATCTTCGACAACAAGAATTACGCCTACGGCTACCTGCTCGACAAGATGGGCAAGGAGGAGATTCTCGCCCGTGAGGAGGAGACGCTTTCGGAGGCCGCACGACAGCTGTCGGCGCTGCAGGGCGAGACGGCTTCGGACGCCGTGGCGGACTACCTGCTGCGCAAACGGGTAATCGTCGACTATGAGGCTTCGGTGGCCGGCGTGCTGGCGCTGGACGCCGCGCGCGATTCGCTCAAAGGCGTGGCGGCGCAGCTGGAGGCGATCGATTACCGCCTGCCGCGGATCGATGTCGCCGAACGCTATTTCCTCGATTACGACAGCGTGGCCTTCTCGTCGACGCCGAAATACTCCTACCAGCATCCGATCCCCGAATGCAAGGTCTACGCCAACGGCACGATCTACCGCATCCTGCTGGGGACCTACAACACCAAACGCGCTGCGGCGACGTTCCGGGGCGCCTATCCGCTTTTCTATCAGGTGAACGACGCCGGCAAGTGGTGCTACTATGCGGGCGGCTTCGCGACGCTGGCTGAGGCCGAAGCGGCGCAGGCGCTGCTGAAAAAGCGCGGCTTCGTGCGGCCCGAGATCGTGGTGTGGACCGACGGTGCGTACCGTAACCTGTCGCTCGAACCCGATTCGCAGAGGCTCCTCTACCGGGTCGAGATCACCGGGACCGACGCCCTGTCGGACGAGGTGAAGCAGGTGATCGCCGCCACGGCCGGGGAGTATGAGCTGTCGCGCGTGGGCCAGCAGCTCTTCATCGTCGGGTCGTTCGACGATCGGGCCGTCGCCGACCGTCTGGCCGACGCCATACGGCAAACGGACGCCGCATTGGAAATAAAAGTCGCGGAGATAGCGGAATAACCGAAAAATTTCCCTATCTTTATTGCAATATTATACAGCCTTATGGAGATATTCTATATCGTACTGCTCATTTTCTTCGGCCTGCTGTTCCTGGTGGCCGAACTCGTCCTGCTGCCCGGCGTGTCGATCGGCGCCCTGCTGGCGCTGGTCTGCTACGGAAGTTCGGTCTACCTCGCTTTCCGCGATTTCGGGACCGGGGCGGGAATCCTGGTCATCGTCATTATTCTGGTGCTGTCGCTCATCGCCACGGTCATTTCCCTGCGGGCGAAAACGTGGCAGCGCTTCTCGCTCAGGCAGGAAATCCGTTCTTCGAGCACCCCCGTCATGCCCGCCGAGGAATTGCAGGTCGGCGACCGCGGCGTGACTGTTTCGCGCCTCTCCCCGATGGGTAAGATCGAGGTCGGCGGCCGTCTCTACGAAGCCAAGTCGCTCGGGGCCTATGTCGATCCGCAGCGCGATGTCGAGGTCGTGGGCTTCGAGAATTTCAGCGTTATCGTAAAAACTATCAAATAACAACACTACACTATGGATTTACAGGCAGGAATGATCGTATTGATCGTCTTTGTGAGCCTCTTTGCGATCTGGCTCCTTTTCTATTTCATCCCGGTGGGACTGTGGTTCTCGGCTTTGGTGTCGGGGGTGCGCATCAGCCTGCTGCAATTGGTCCTGATGCGTTGGCGCAAGGTGCCGCCCTCGGTGATCGTCTCCTCGATGATCGAGAGCACGAAAGCCGGTCTGGCCCTCAATCCCAACGAACTGGAGGCCCACTACCTCGCCGGCGGTAACGTCACGAGCGTGGTGCATGCACTGGTCTCGGCGCAGAAGGCCAATATCCTGCTGGACTTCAAAATGGCGACGGCCATCGATCTGGCGGGCCGCGACGTGTTCGAGGCCGTGCAGATGTCCGTGAATCCGAAAGTCATCAATACGCCTCCCGTGGCCGCCGTGGCCAAGGACGGCATCCAGCTGATCGCCAAGGCCCGCGTTACGGTGCGCGCCAACATCAAACAGCTGGTCGGCGGAGCCGGTGAGGAGACCGTGCTGGCGCGTGTCGGTGAAGGTATCGTCTCGTCGATCGGTTCGGCGGCGTCGCACAAGATCGTGCTCGAGAATCCCGATTCGATCTCGCGCGTGGTGCTCGAAAAGGGCCTCGACGCCGGAACGGCATTCGAAATCCTCTCGATCGACATCGCCGATATCGACGTGGGCAAGAACATCGGCGCCCAGCTGCAGATGGACCAGGCGCAGGCCGACAAGAACATCGCACAGGCAAAAGCCGAGGAGCGCCGCGCAATGGCCGTGGCTCTCGAGCAGGAGAACAAGGCCAAGGCGCAGGACGCCCGCGCCAAGGTGATCCTCTCCGAAGCCGAAGTGCCGCTGGCCATGGCCGAAGCCTTCCGCAGCGGCAATTTGGGTATCATGGACTACTACAAGATGAAAAATATCATGGCCGACACGCAGATGCGCGAGACCATCGCAAAACCGGAGAAGAAATAACTCCGAGGGATTTGTTATCAGGGGTGCGCGTCGTGCGCGCCCTTTTTTGTGAAATATTCCGAAAGCTATGAAACGATTTCTTTTGATTCTCCTATTCGTTTTTGCCGCGGCGACCGTCTCTGCGGCAAGGATCGACACCGTGGCGGTTTTCAGCGCGAAGATGCAGCGCGACATTCCGGCGTTGGTCGTGGTCCCCGATGCCGGTATCGGGCAGCGCATGCCGGTCCTCTACCTGCTGCACGGTTACAGCGGCTCGCATATGACCTGGCAGCGAGACGTCACGGACCTGCGCCCGCTGGCCGACGCCTGCGGCATGATCATCGCCTGCCCCGACGGCGGGAACAGCTGGTATTGGGACAGCCCCCTCGATCCCGCGTCGCAGTTCGAAACCTTCGTATCGCAGGAGTTCCCCGACTGGATCGATGCGCATTACCTGACGATCCCCTCGCGCGAGGGACGTGCCATCACGGGCCTCAGCATGGGCGGTCACGGAGCGTTGTGGACTGCCTTGCGCCATAAGGACCGCTTCGGGGCCGCAGGTTCGACCTCGGGAGGCGTGGACATTCGGCCTTTCCCCGATTCGTGGGAGATGAAAAAACAGTTGGGTGAACTGAAAGAGAATCCCGAACGCTGGGATGCGCATACGGTCATCAACCAGGCGGACGGGCTTCGCGACGGCGAATTGGCCCTCGTGATCGACTGCGGCTATCAGGATTTCTTCTATCAGGTGAATGTGAACCTGCACGAGAAGCTGATGCGGCGCGGCGTGAGCCACGATTTCCTGACGCGCCCCGGGGAGCACAACTCGGCCTACTGGTCCAACTCGCTCCCCTATCAGGTGCTCTTTTTCCACCGCTATTTCCAGCGGCAGACACCCCCGGAGGCGGTGGCCGTGGCGACGGGACGGCGGGTGGTCTTCATCGGCGATTCGATCACCGACGGCAATTGGGGCAAAGGCGACGGCAAACGTTCGTCCGAACGGAATCTCTGGGACCGCAACCACCTCTACGGAAGCGGCTATATGTATCTGTGCGCCACGTATTACCAGGGCTATTTTCCCGAACGCGGTTATCTGTTCTTCAACCGTGGTGTGGGCGGCAATACGCTCGACGAACTCGCGGCCCGCTGGCAGGAGGATGTCGTGGACCTGCGTCCCGACGTGCTGTCGGTGCTGGTCGGCACGAACGATGTATGGCGTTATCTGCACGGGCTGATGACCGGCGGTGCGGCGAAACCGGAGTTCGATTTCGCAGGCTGGGAGAAAACCTACCGCCGCCTGCTCGACGAGGCCCGGCGGGCGAATCCCGACCTGAAAATCCTCCTCTGCACGCCGTTCGCCGCTCCCGTCGGGGAGATCGTCGAGGGGCTTCAGGGCGAATATTATCCCCTGCGGCAACAACTGCTGGCGCGGTGCTGCGCGGTCGTCGAGCGGATCGCCGCCGATTACGGCGCGGCCCTCGTGCCGTTTCACCGGCTGGTTGCCGACCTCGAAACGAAGCTGCCGGACGGCGACGCGACCTACTGGGTGTGGGACGGCATCCACCCCACGCCCGCCTGCCACCGCCGGATGGCCGACTGTTGGATCGAAGCCGCCGCCCGGAGCGGGGCGATGGAGTAAACGGAAAAAGAGAGCCTTGCGGGCTCTCTTTTTTAATAAACCTCCTCGGGAAGCGTCTCGCCGACGGGTTCCCCCTCGAGGTTGTCGCGCCATTTGATCGCGGCATGGGTGCCGTCGCAATAAGGTTTGTTCGCCGACTGCCCGCAGCGGCAGACGACTACGCGGTTGCGGATTTCGTAGGTCTTTCCCGTCTCGCGCCGCAGGGCGATGCCGCCGCGAATCCACAGCCCGCCGCTGCTGCCGATGGTGACGTCCTCGATCAGCCCGAGGCTGGGCTCGAAACGGAACTCGAACGGCTTTCCCGAACTCTTGTCCCACGCCGTGAGCCGGCCGCTGGGGCACATCGACGCCTCGCGGATCGCCATCCGGCGCGCTTCGGGGTCGGACGACCGCTCGGTGAGCGACCATGCGTCGCCCTCCGGGTGGCAGAAGCGCGCGAAGACGCAGTATTTGGGGTTGTCGGTCATTTCGAGCGTACCGCCTTCGATCACCTCGGCCTTGTCGAGCAACTGCTCGGAATGTGCCGTGAGGGTCGGGTCCCACATGGCCTTTTCGTGGCTCCCGTCGCAGTAGGGCTTGCGCCGCGACGCCCCGCAGCGGCAGAGCGCCGTGGGTTCGGCCTCGGTCGAGAAGTGGCGGCCCTCCTGGAAATACCAGCTCTCGTTGTTCTCGTTGGGCATGATGAACTGCTCGGCCAGCGGCGGACGTCCGTAGACCAGATAGGGCCCCTTTTCGGTCACGGTGATGCTGAAGCGTTCCCCGGCGGGAGAACTTCCCGTCTCGATTTTCAATTTCGACATACTATATGCGTTTCTGATTCGTTAGTGAACCGGTGGCAATAATTGTTCCCAAATGCAATTATTTGGAACGGGCTTGCAGGAATTATCCCGCTTTTTGGTATCTTTGGTGCCGTAACGGCACTTTAATAGGGGGTCAGGGGGCGGAAAGTTTTGCCGAATCGTGCGCAATTCGGTTTTGTACCCGTCCGACTTTTTATTATCTTTGCAACTGATTTTGAAACTGAAATAAGTAAAATGAACTATATGAAAAGATTCGCAGGGTTGGTTTGCGCTGTCGCGGCCATCGTATTTTTCGCTTCGTGCAGCAAGGACAAGGAGTCGGGCAGCCTCTCGTTCGACTCTCCGGCCGTATTCCTGTCGGCGGGCCAGACCGTAAAGGTGGGCTTCAAATCCGTCAACCTCCAGAATCTCTCGGTGACCAACAAACCTACGGGCTGGGCCGAACCGACGATCGACGCCGCGGCGCAGACCCTGACGATCACGGCCCCCGCTACGTTCGACGACGACGAGGTAAAGACCGGTTCACTGGTGCTGGCCGGGACGCCCAAGGGCGGTTCGTCGGTCTCGGCGACGCTTTTCGTGGGAGTGGTCGAGAGCGAGGACCTGAGCGGTAAGCCCGCTAACAGCTATATTGTCAGCAAGCCGGATCATAACTACCTGATCAGCGCCATGCACCGGGGCGACGTGATGGCGGTGCTCCCGGCTTCTGTGGACGTGGTGTGGCAGAGCAAGTCGGGGCTGATCCAGTATACGGAACTCCGGGAGGACGGCAAGGTGTCGTTCTACGTGGGGGCCGACAGCGACGACGAGACGAAGATCAAAGAGGGCAACGCCGTAATCGGCGCCTACGATGCCGACGGTACGCTGATTTGGAGTTGGCATATCTGGGCTGCGGATTACGACCCCGAAGCATCGTCGTTTTATAACAACTTTATGATAATGGACCGCAATCTCGGTGCGCTGGCCAACGACAATTCGACGAAAGAGAATATCCTTGCTTCCTACGGACTTTATTACCAGTGGGGCCGCAAGGACCCGTTCATCGGCCCGAGTTCGTACAACGCCGCCAACGGCGCGTCGGCCAGCATGTACAACGGCGGCGGCAGCCGCGTCTACATGAAGACCGAGGTTTCGAGCGCCGAAACCGGAACGATGGACTACGCCGTGCGGAATCCGCTGACGTTTATCGTAGGTGTTTCCGGTTCGGAGTACGACTGGCTGTGGAGCGCCCATTCCGACGACCTCTGGGGCGATACCAAGACCGTCAACGACCCCTGCCCCTACGGCTGGCGCGTGGCTCCCCGTATTGCTTTTCTTGAATTGATGATAGCTCAGGCACCCTCGGCGGGCGATGCCGACAAGTTCGGCTGGGAGCTGCTTAATCCGAGCTCATGGAGCTCGTCGAAGCTGTTTATCGGCGCGGGACGCCGCATCTACCGGCACACCCAGGAGAACGATACCCAGGGTGGCGGCAGTATCCAGAATTTCTGTCCGACGCCCATCGATAAGCAGGTTCGCAGTTCGGCCCTCTACAACCAGCCCTGGGTCGGGTATTATTGGACGACAACCGCTTCCGGAACCCAATCTTCGGCATTCTATTTCTGGTTCGACAAGAGCAATCCGGCAAACAGCGGGGTTCAGAACAATACGCCGCAGTATCGCGCCAACGGTATGCAGGTGCGCTGCGTGAAAGTGGAGTAACGCAAACTTACGAAGAAACCCAACCGTCGGGCCGGCCATGTCGCCGGCCCGTTTTGTTTGGTATAACTGTTGCGGGGTCGGGATACTAAAAATCCCAGGCCATGAAAATCAAAACCGGAAAAGGCTCCATCCCGCTCGTCGTCCTGCTGGCCATCTGGTCCGTGTCGGCCATCGCTTCGCTGCCCGGACTGGCCATCTCCCCCATTTTGGGCGATCTGAACAAGGTGTTTCCCAAGGTCACGGACCTCGAGATACAGATGCTCACGTCGCTGCCTTCGCTGCTGATAATTCCCTTCGTACTGCTCTCGGGAAAGCTCTCCGAAGGCCGCGACAAACTCACGATCCTGGTCGTCGGGCTGTCGATCTTCTTCCTGAGCGGCGTGGCGTGCCTGTTTGCCCGCAGCATAACGTGGCTGATCGTCATCAGCTGCATTCTCGGCATCGGGGCCGGGATGGTCATTCCCCTTTCGACGGGCCTCGTTGTCGATTATTTCACGGGCGATTACCGCGTCCGGCAGCTGGGGTACAGCTCGGCGATCAACAACCTGACGCTCGTGATAGCCACCGTGGTCACGGGTTATCTGGCCGACGTCAACTGGCACCTCCCCTTTCTGGTCTACACCCTGCCGGGCATCTCGCTGGCGCTCTCTTTCTTTCTCAAAGGGCGGCGTTCGGACCCCGAACCCGAGCAGAGCATCCAACTGCGCCACAAGCGTATCGACCGCGGTAAACTGACGGAGCTGATGCTGTTCTACTTCTTCATCACCTACGCCGTGCTTGCCGTGGCGTTTTACGCCGCATTTCTGGTCGACGACTACAAGATCGACAGTTCCTTTTCGGGGGTGCTGATCTCGCTGTTCTTTCTGGCGATCATGCTGCCGGGACTTTTCATCGACCGGATCATCGGCCTGCTGAAACGGAACGTCAACCTCGTGTCGCTGGGGCTGGTCTGCGCGGGACTGCTGTGCGTCGGGATTTTCCGCGACAAGGCGATGCTCGTCGTCGGGGCCCTGCTCACGGGATTCGGCTACGGGGTGATGCAGCCCGTCATCTACGATAAGGCCGCCACCATCGCACCGCCCCGTTCGGCGACCCTGGCGCTGTCGTTCGTCATGGCGATGAACTACCTGGCCGTGATGGTCTGCCCCTTTATCGTCGACCTGTTCCGGCATCTGTTCCACACCCACAGCGACCGCTTCCCGTTTTTCTTCAATGCCGCGCTGGTGCTTGTCGTGGCTCTCGTCACGTGGCGCCGCCGCGGGAATTTCACGCTCGGACTCGACGAATCCTATTACAAAAACTGACGGAAATGCTTTGAAATGATATAAAAAGTTTTATTTTTGTGTTGAAAGGTTGCAAACGAATAAAACTCTTTATATTGTTATGAACAAAATTTTACTCGCGGCCGTTTTGGCCGTAAGCGCCGTTGTGTCCGGCTGTGCCGAAAAACAGGATGCGCATCCGTCCGTGAAAATTACGCCGACGATCAAAACCCGTGTGACGGGTCTTCATTTCGATGCCGGGGACCAGGTCGGGCTGACCATTCTCCGGGGAGCGGACCCCTATGTCACGAACCATCTGATGACCTACGAGGGTTCGGCCTTCTCGGGTTCGGGGCTGCTGTGGTACAACGACCTGAATGAAACGTCGACCCTCACGGCCTATCATCCCTACTCCCCGACGGGAGTGCCTGCCGAATTTACCGTGGCGGCGGACCAGCGCGGCGGATACGCCTCCTCCGACCTGCTGGGTGCCGTAAAGCGCAACGTGACGCCCGGCAGCGCGCCGGTGGGCATGGTTTTTTACCACCTGATGTCGCAGCTTACCATTGTCATTACGAACAACTCCGAAGCGGCGGTCACGTCCGTCTCCGTGGGCGGGCTCGTGCCGACGGCGACCGTGGACCTGACCGTCCCGACGGCCGCGGCCAAGGCGGGCGCCGCGGTGGCGGAGGTCAAAGCCTTCGAGATGACGCCCGACGCCTCCTACCGCGTCATACTGGCGCCCCAGCAGGCGGCGCTGACCGTCACGGTCGGAACGGCCGACGGCAAGAGCCACAGCAAGACCATCGCCGCGGCGCAGCTCCTCAGCGGCAAGCAGTACGACATGTCGGTCACGGTGACCAACATCGATATCTCCGTCTCGCTGAGCGGCGACGTCAGCGACTGGGGCGACGGCGGGTCGCTCGACGACGGTGGCGGCAACGATACCGGGGAGTTGATTTACGAGGGTGACACCTACCCCACGGCGAAGATCGGCGGGCGGGTGTGGATGGCTGAGAATCTGCGTTATGCGCCTGCGGGTGCAACGCTGGAGACGGATATGTGGCACTCCGAGTTCGGGCTCTCTGCAGGGATGCTTTACAACTACGCCACGGTAACGGGCGGCGCTTCGACGACCGGAGGTGCGCCCATACAGGGCATCTGTCCCGCCGGGTGGCACCTTCCCACCGCCGCGGAATTCGAGTCGCTGATCGCAGCCGAGCGACCCGCCGATTTTCTCGACTACGCCGGATTCCGGAATGAAAACAGTTACGGCGATAGTTCCAGAGGCTATCTGCTCGGCGGCGACCTTGTCGGAGAAGATCGGGTCTGGTGCCTCTCCTACACGAAAGATTCGACACCTGCCACTAAAGAGTTGTCGACCGGGTACTATTTCCCGCTTCGCTGCGTGAAGGATTGAAAACAGAAGGTCCCGCCTACCGGCGGGACCTTTCGTTTGCGTTTAGTCGCGGTTCAGGAAGAAAATCGGGATGTTGGCCAGGAAGACGTCCTTGCCCGAGAGCTGCGACCGTTTTTCGAGCAGCTCGCTCAGCAGGATGTCGCCGATCACGTAGTTGCTCTCCTCGCTGGTGAACTGCTCGTGGATCTTCGAGAAGTTCAGAATCTTCTGCACCTCGGTCTCCTTGTAGCGGGCATAGATTTTCAGCGTGATATCCGTCGTGTAGTCGGGTTTTTCGATGTAATTCATCTTCTTGTACTCGTAGCGGTAGTTGTTCAGCCGCGCCATGATGTCGCTCAGGATCGACGAGGCTGTGGGCAGGCTTCCCGCACCCTTGCCGAACATGAACTGACGGTCGTAGCATTCTCCGCGGATCACCACGCCGTTGTACTCGTCGTCGACGCTGTAAATGTACTTGGCGGGCGTCACGAACTCCGGCATGACGAACATCGTGAAGTGTTGGTCGCTGACTTTCACCACCTGGGCTACCAGTTTGATTTTCACGTTCTTCTCACGGGCGTACTGAATATCCGAATCGTGGATCGTCGAGATGCCGTAGGTGAAGATGCGGTCCGGGGCGACGTAGGTCCCCAGGGCGTGTACCGTGATGATGACCAGTTTGAACAGCGAGTCGTAGCCTTCGATGTCGAACGAGGGGTCGCTCTCGGCGAAGCCCAGCGCCTGCGCCTGCGCCAGCGCGTTGGCGTAGGAGTCCTTGTGGTCGAAAACCCGCGAAAGGATGTAGTTCGACGAGCCGTTCAGGATGCCTTTCACCTCCAGCAGCAGGTCGTTGTCGTAATACTCCTCGAGGTTGCGGATCACGGGAATCGAACCGCAGGACGAGGCGTCGTAGAGCAGCGCCACGTTGCGGGTTTTCTGAATCTCGATCAGCTCCGGGAGGTTCCGGGCCAGCATCGTCTTGCTGCCCGACACGACCGGAATACCCCGCAGCAGGGCCCGTTTCACGATGTCGTAGGCTGCCCGGGCGTCGTCGATGACCTCGACGACCAGGTTGATGCTGGGGTTGTCGAGGATTTCGTCGACCGAGGTGGTGAAAAGCGACGGGTCCACGTCGATCTTCCGCGGCTTTTTGGGGTCGCGGACGCAGATTTTCACGATCTCGGCGTGGGCGTTTTTCGATTTGCGCACCACTTCGTAGATGCCCTGTCCGACGACGCCGAAGCCGAACAGTCCGATTTTGATTTTGCTCATAAGGTATCTGGTTTTAGTTTTTCATGAACGGGAGCAGTATGTCGTTCAGCTGTTCGTACTCCACGAGGAATCCGTCGTGGCCGAACGGCGAGTCGATCTCGTGGTATGTGCTGCCGGGGATCATCGCATGCAGGCGCCGCATCTCAGCCGGGGTGAAGATGATGTCGGTGGTGATGCCGACGACCAGCGTGCGGGCCGTGATGCCCGTCAGGGCCCGTTCCACTCCGCCCCGCCCGCGCCCTGCGTCGTGGGTGTCGAACGCGTTGAGAATCGCGTAGTAGGAATAGGCGTTGTAGCGGCGGCAGAGCTTTTCGCCCTGGTACTGCTGGTAGGTGCAGGCCCGGTGTACGGCGGGAGCCTCCCCGCGGTCCTGCTGGGTGAGGTTGTAGCCCTCGGGGCCGCGGTAGCTCAGCAGGCCGATGGCCCGGGCCGCGGCGAGCCCTTTCATCCCTGCGTCGTCGCGCGGCTCCCCGAAAGTCGAGTCGGCCTCAATGGCCATGCGCTGGGTCTCGTCGATGGCGATGGCCCAGGGCGACGCCTTGGCGTCGGTGGCGATCAGCGCCAGCCGCTCGATTCGTGCGGGCTCCGAGACGGCCCATTCCACAGCTTGGAAACCCCCGACCGAACTGCCCACCAGCGTTGCGATGCGCCCGATGCCGAGGGCGTCGGCCAGCAGCCTGTGCGCCCGGACGATGTCGCGGATGGTGAAAGGCGGAAAGTCCTTGTACCAGGGTTTTCCTGTCGCGGGATTGACGTGCAGCGGGCCCGTCGAGCCATAGTGCGAACCGATGATGTTGGCACAGACGACGAAATGCCGCGCGGGGTCGAGGAAACGACCCGCCTCCACCGTATGGGGCCACCAGTCGGCGACGTCCGAATTGGCCGTCAGCGCGTGGCAGACCCACACCACATTGTCCTTTGCGGCGTTCATCGTGCCGTAGGTGTGGTAGGCGATCCGCAGTTCTGGCAGCGTGTGGCCCGTTTCCAGGTCGAAAGGTCCGGGGGCTATGTATATCTGCGGTTCCATCAGCCTATTTGTGAAAAAGCCTGTTCGAAATCCTCGATGATGTCGTCGGCGTTCTCCAGCCCGAGCGAGATGCGCAGCAACGTGGGCGTCACGCCCGCCGCCGCGAGGTCGGCGTCGCTGAGTTGCCGGTGGGTCGTCGATGCCGGGTGGGTTACGACGGTGATCGAGTCGCCGATCATAACCATATTGGCCGCCAGCCGGAGCGACTCGACGAAGCGCACGGTGCTTTCCAGCGTGCCTTTCAGTTCGACGTTGAAGACCGCTGAAGAACCGAAACGGTAGTATTTGCGGGCGTTCTCGTGGCTCGGATGGGTGTCGAATCCCACGAAGCTCACGCGCTCCACCTTGGGGTGACAGCGGCAGTATTCGGCCAGTTTCCGCGCCGACTCCACCTCGTGCTTCACGCGCAGCGAGAGGGTCTCGAGGCCGATCATCATCAGGTAGGAGTCGAACGGCGAGGGTGCGCAGCCCATGTCGCGCAGCCCGTCCACGCGGCATTTGACGATGAACGCCGCCGGGCCGAACGCCTCGTGGAAGTTCAGCCCGTGGTAGCCCTCCGAGGGACCGTCGATCTGCGGGAATTTGCCGTTCGCCCAGTTGTAGTTACCGCCGTCGACGATCACGCCGCCCAGCCCCGTGCCGTGACCGTTGATCCACTTGGTCGCGGAGTCCACGACGATATTCGCACCCCACTCGAACGGATTGCAGAGGTAGCCGGCGGCGCCGAACGTGTTGTCGACGACCAGCGGCACATCGCGCCGCCGGGCCAGATTACCCAGTCCCTCCAGGTCGGGCACGGCGCAGGTCGGGTTGCCCATGCTTTCGGCGTAGAGCGCCTTGGTGCGTTCGTCGATCAGCGCTTCGAAATCCTCGGGACGTTCGCCGGAAGCGATGCGGCAGTCGATGCCGAGCTTGCGCAGCGTGATGCGGAACTGGTTGTAGGTGCCTCCGTAAAGGAACGGCGAGGCGACGATGTTGTCGCCCTCGGCGGCCAGCGAGAGTACGGTGACCAGGATGGCCGACATGCCCGACGACACGGCCAAAGCCCCTGCGGCGCCGTACAGTGCGGCTATGCGCTGTTCGTAAGCTGTGGTGGTGGGGTTTTGCAGACGGGTGTAGATGTTGCCCGCCTCGCTCAGTTCGAAGAGTCTGGCCGCCTGGTCGCAACTTTTGAACCGGTAGGCCGCCGTGGGATAGATCGCCACGCCCCGGGCGCCGGTCGCTTCGTCGGGCTGCAGTCCCGCGTGAATCTGGAGGGTTTCGAATCGGTAATTTTTCGCTTCCATACAGTATGCTGTTTATTTAAAATCCGTTCATAAAAAAATCCGACCTCAGAGAAGCCGGATTGTGTCAGTTCAGTGCATGATCGAGCTACACCCGGCGAGAACGGTTGCACATCATCGTATCCATCATCATACCGCGAAGCATTTCGCGGTCTCGGAGGACGTATGTTTTCAGTGCATTCATTTCGCTTATATAACTCTTACGGTGCAAATATATAAAAAAAATTCGAAACAGGCGTTTTTCGGCGGGAATTTTGTCTTTCCGGCGAAAGTGGACTTTTTTGTGGTGTAAAATGAGCGGAATTTTGCAGTTGTCGGATAATTGTGTATATTTGCACGGAAGAAAGTGCCCCTTATTGGGATATACAGGGGTATAATAGGGATATAAATTAGTGACTATGAGAAAGATTTATTTACTGCTGGCGGCTGTGGCCCTGGCTGTATCTTCCTGTCAGAAAGATGCTGACGGCGGAGGTAAAACCCCGACCGAACCTCCCGGAGCCATTCCGGCGGACTTCGATTGGAAAACAATTCAGGACGTATCAGTAACGGTTGCGGCTCCGGATGTGGAAGGCGGGACTCCTGCTTATTCCGTAATCCGGATATATGCTTCGCCGATTTTATCGGAGGAAAATGTCGTAGCCAAGGGCGTTGCCACGGCTGCGGCTCCTTTCAGCACGGCGGTTTCGATACCGGCCGGCGTGCAGAATCTCTATGTGCAGACTACCCTGCCCGACGGGCGCAAGTCCGTGAAGATGGTCGAGGCCCGCAGTTCGGTCAACGTGCCCGGGGCTGCGATGGCTGCCGCCGCGTCGCCGAAAATCCGCCTTGCAGCGGCAACGACGCTGGCTGCGAGTTCGATGCCGGAGTATCTGTCGATGACCGAGCCCGATGCCGGTTCGTTTGCTCCGCAGGCTGTGATCTCCACCACCCCGTCGAAGAATTTCAACCTCGGGGCCAAGGAGTCGGAGTATGCGGCTGCTGCGTATTATATTCCCGCAGGCGCCGTGATCGACGGCAACGTCAACCTGAACGGCAATTACGAGCCGAACAAGCAGCCCGTGCTGTATGTCGCCGGTAAACTCAACCTCGCATCGCCTAACATCGGTTATGCGACGCTGGCTATCCTGCCGGGCGGCGAAGTGACGGTTTCGGGTAAACTGACCGCCCAAAACGTTGCCAAGGACCAGCCTGCGCTGTACGTATTCCCGGGTGGCAAACTCACGGCTGCCGAGGTGAGCTTCTCCGGCAGGGAGGCTGTGAACCTGGGTACGGTGGAGGTTACCGGGAAACTGGACCTGAACAACGCCCTGAAATTCTACAACGGTGCGGGCTCCGTACTTACGGCCGCCACTTTCAAATACTCCAACTCGGGCGGTCTTTTCAACGACGGCAAGATCACGGCCGACGAACTGGAATTCAATTCGACCGCGGCGTTCGAGAACTGCGAGAACGGTGAACTGACGGTCGGCTATGTGAAGTTCGCCAACAAGACGACGAAATTCTACCAGAAAGGCGCCGCCACGATCGACGAGATGTACGTGATCGGCGAGGTCTATGTGAACTGCTATACCGATGTAAAGATGCTGAAAGTCGAAGGCGGCAGCATCTACATCGCTTCGGGCGCGGCTTTGGTGACCGAGACGGCCGATTTCAACAATGCCAAGGCCGAGTTCGCCGCAGGCTCGCTCTTCATCGCACAGGATTTCGGCCCTGCACAGGGCGGTAAGAATACTTTCACCTCCAAAGCCGGGGAGTCGGACGTGACGCCGGTGCTGCGTTTCGAGCAGTCGTCGTTCTACTCCAAGGGCGACCAGTATTGGAGCCAGGCTTACACGGCGTTTACCGGCCGGATGGAGGTCGTGGACCCGCATGCCGAGAACAAGTTCTACGTGGCCAAGTGCTTCACCGACGGAGCTTATCTGGCGCTTTCGCAGCTGACGAACATTCCCAAGAGCGAGTGTAACGGCGGTAAGGGACAGATCACGCCCGATCCGGAACCGGAACCCGATCCGTTCGAACTCGTCGAGGGACAGGTCTACACCTACTGTTTCGAGGACAACTGGCCGTGGTTCGGCGACTATGACATGAACGACGTCGTTGTCGTGAGCCGTATAGACCGCATGCTTTCGAAGGACGGCGGCAAGGTTTCCGAACTGACGTTCAACTGGGAGCTGAGGGCTGCCGGAACCACCTACGACATCGCCTACGGCGTGCAGATGGATCAGGTGGCGGGTACGAACATCGCATCGTCCGAGTCGTCGCACAAGGGCTTCGGCAAGGGACAGTTCGCTTCGCAAACCCCCGAGTCGGGCAAGAATGCCGTCATTCCGTTCTTCAACGACACGAAGGAGCTGCTGAGCACCTCGAATACCTGGAAGGGACAGTCTGCATCGCCGACCGTGAAGCACACGACGAAGGTCGTATTCTCGCAGCCGGTGGACGCCGCCGCTGTGAAGGATTCGGAGATGAACTTCTTCATCGCCGTGAAGTCGCGCTCGAACGAGGTGCACATGCCGGGTTATGCGCCGACCGAGTCGGGCGTTATCGGCAAGGGTTCGTTCCTGCCGTCGGAACCCTACAAATTCTACATTGCGCAGGGCGACGATGCCAAGTACAACCACCTGATGTGGGCGCTGATGATCCCCGGGGAGTTCAGCTACCCTGCCGAGACCAAGGATATCCGTGTCGCCTACAAGTATTTCCTCGACTGGGCGGCGTCGAACGGCACGCAGCACACCGAGTGGTATCTCGAAGAGGCCGATGCAGACAAGATCTATTGATCTTTCGAAAGGATGATAAAAGCCGCGGTGCAAACCGCGGCTTTTTCGTGCCCGTTTCCCCGGTGCGCACAAAAAAACGATCCGCAGGAAACCCTGCGGATCGTTTCGGTAGGTGGAATCCGGTTTTACCGGCGGTCGATCAGTTCGATGCCCTTCCGGGTCGCCGCGCCGCGGAGAATGGTGCGGCAGAAGAGGTAGAGTTCTTCCCGGACCGTGCCCGTCAGGCGCAGTTCGTAGAGCGTGTTCATCAGCCGGTCTGCGAATGCCGGAGCGTCGATCTCCGGAAGCAGCAGCTCTTCGTCGCGGCTGGCTTCGAGGCAGCGTGTGATCTCCCGGTGCCAAAATTCCCGGTGTTCGTCGTAATGTTCGGCAAATATGACCTTGTGGCGGATGTCCGACAGGAACCGGGGGTCCACCGTGTACAGGTTGTCCATATACTCGTTGGCCAGTTTGAGCACCTTCTGCAGCGAGTTGCCGCTGCGACGTTTGCAGCAGGCGACGATGCGTTCCCGCTGCTGGTGGCTCATGTAGTCGAGGCAGGCGCCTACCAGGTCGTTCTTGTCGGCGAACATTTCGTAGAGGGTGCGCTTCGAGATTCCCAGCGTCTGCGCGATCTCATCGACCCGGACGGCACGAATGCCGTTCCGGGCGATGAGTTCCCGCGTGGCGCGGATGATCTCCTCTTTGGTCGCTCCCCTTTTCATTATTTTTCCTCCGCGATGTCACGGCCGCCGCCGAGAGCCTGGTAAAGATTTACGACACCCTGAATTTCGTCGAACTGGTCGGAAATCTGCGACAACTGTGCCGAAAGCAGCGACTGTTGTGCGGTCAGTACTTCGAGGTAGGTGGTCGAGCCGTGCTGCATCAGCAGTTCCGTCGACTCCACGGCGCGCTGCATGGCTGCAATCTGGCGGGCCCGGAGGTCCGTCTTGGCGCGGGCCGACTGGCACTGCGAGAGGGCGTTGTTGACCTCGGCGCCGGCGTTGAGCAATGCCTGCTGGAACGCGAGCTTCGACTCCTCCTGCTGTGCCTTGGCGATCTTCACGCGGGCACGGTTGGCGTTGGCGTTGAAGATCGGCTGCAGTAGCGATCCGGCGGCATTCCAGATCAGCTTGCCGGGATTTTCGATGCCCTTAAGACCGTTGTTGGTCCAGCCCAGCGTACCGCTCAGCGTGATCGACGGGTAGAGGGCCGAACGGGCGCTTGCCGTGGCGTAGTACGACTGCATGAGCGTGTACTCGGCCGAACGGATATCGGGGCGGTTTGAAAGCATCTGCAGGGGCACGCCGACAGCCAGGTCGTCGGGCAGCTGCTGGCCTTCGAGGCGTCCGCGGCCGATGGTGTGCGGGGCCTCGCCCAGCAGCGAGCAGAGCGAGTTCTCGATCTGCGTGCGCTGGTATGCGATGTCGTGCAGCGACGCCTCGATCGAAAGCGTGTTGCCCTCGTACTGGGCCACGCCGGCCTCGTTGGTCATGCCGGCCTCCTTCATGGCGCGCATCGTCTCGACGCTCTGGCGCCATTTGGCGGCCGTCTCCTCCGTCACCGCATACTGGCTGTCGAGCATCAGCAGCGTGTAGTAGAGGTTTGCCACGTTCGAAATGAGCTGGGTCTTTACGGCCTGCTCGTACTCCTTGCTCTGGAGGTAGAGCGCCTTGGACTTACGCTTGGCGTTCGTCAGGCCGTTGAAGATGTCGATCTGCCAGCTGGCCGTCACGGGGATCGAGTAGGTTTTCGCCGTCGGCGAGCCGTCGAAGCTGCTTAGGCTGCCCTGCGGGGCGAAGTTGAACGACGGCAGGTAAGCCAGGCGCGCCGATTTCAGCGTCGCCTCGGCCTCCTTCACGCGCCAGCCTGCCGACTGCAGGTCGGTGTTGTTCTCCAGTGCCAGCGCGATCAGCGCCTGCAACTGGGGATCGGTGAACATCTCCTGCCAGCGGATGTCGCCCAGGGTCGTCGAGTCGGCGGTCTCCGCCGTGCCGTAGAGCCCTGCGGTGGTCACCTCGGGGCGGGTGTAGGGTTTATAGATGCCGCAGCCGGTCAGCGCCGCTGCCGCGCATATTATCAGGATCTTTTTCATGTGTTACTCCTCTTTCTCATTTTTACACTCTTCGAGTTCGGCGCGCACGGCCCACTGGGGATCGGGGTCGAATTCCAGGGGTTTTACTTTCTCCTGCAGCGTCTGGAAGATGATGAACAGCGTCGGCACGAGGAACAGCAGCGCCAGCGTTCCGACGATCATACCGCCGATGACACCTGCACCGAGGGTCGAGTTACCGTTGGCTCCCACGCCGTGTGAGAGCACCAGCGGGATCATACCGAACACGCAGGTGAGGACGGTCATCAGGATAGGACGCAGACGGGCCTTGGCGGCTGACACGGCGGCCTGCGTGAGGCTCATGCCTGCGGCGCGGCGGTCGGCGGCGTACTCGGTAATCAGGATGGCCGTCTTCGACAGCAGGCCGATCAGCATGATGATACCCGTCTGGAGGTAGATGTTGTTCTCCAGTCCCATCATCTTGGCCAGCAGGAACGAGCCCATCAGGCCGCACGGTACCGACAGAATGACGGCGAACGGAATGAGGAAACTCTCGTAAAGGGCGCTCAGAATGAGGTAAATCAGCAGGATACAGATACCGAAGATGATAACCGTGTTGCTGCCCGTCTGTGCCTCCTCACGCGTGATGCCGTCGAACTCGTAGCCGTAGCCCTTGGGCAAGACCTGTGCGGCGACCTCCTGGATGGCTTTGATGGCGTCACCCGACGAATAGCCGTCGGCGGCCGTACCGTTCACGGCAATCGAGCTGTACATGTTGAAGCGGTTCAGCACCTCGGAGCTGTAGACGCGCGTCAGGTTCACGAACTGGCTCAGGGGAGCCATCTCGCCGCTGTTCGAACGCACGAAGACGTTGTTCAGCGACTCGGTGTCGAGCCGGTATTTCGGGTCGGCCTGCAGCGTCACGTAGTACATCTTCGAGAACCGGTTGATGTTCGAGACATACTGGCCGCCGTAGTAGCCTGCCAGCGTCGAGAGGATCGAGTTCGGCGATACGCCGGCGCGCTTGGCCTTCGCAGCGTCGATATCCACCATGTACTGCGGGAAGTTGATGTTGAAGGTCGAGTATGCGCGGGCGATCTCCGGGCGCTGGTTCAGCGCGCCGATGAACTGCAGGTAGACGTTGTAAAAGTCGGTCAGCTCACCGCCGGCCTTGTCCTGCAGGTTCATGGAGAAACCGGTCGAGGTACCGTAACCCGAGATCATCGGCGGTGCCACGGCAAAAATCTGTGCGTCTTTGATGTCGGCGGTACGTCCGTAAATCTGGCCGATAACGGCGTTCACGTCGTCCTCCTTCTTCGGCCGCTCGTCCCAGTCCTTCAGTTTGATGATGGCCATACCGTACGACGAACCCTGTCCGGCGATCATACCGTAACCGGCCACCTGCATGTAGTCGCGAATCTGGGGAATGCCGTCGATACGCGCCGAAACCTGCTCCATGACCTTGTGGGTCTCTGCGAGCGAGGAGCCCGGGGCCGTGGTGACGTTGACCATGATCGTTCCCTGGTCCTCGTCGGGCACCAGACCCGTCTTGGTGGTGTTCATCAGCAGGACCAGCGCCGCCATGGCGAGTCCGAGCGTCGACCACATCAGCCACTTGTGCTTGATGAAGAGCAGTACGCCGTGCTTGTACTTGTTGACCAGCGCGCTGAACGACGTGTTGAAAGCCTTACGGAAGCGTGCCGCGAAGTTGTCGCGCATCTCGCCGTTCTCGTCGAGATACGGTTTCAGGATCATGGCGCAGAGGGCCGGCGAGAGCGTAAGTGCGTTGACGGCCGAGATACCTACGGCCACGGCCATCGTGATACCGAACTGCGTGTAGAACACACCCGACGTTCCGCCCATCATGGAGACGGGGATGAACACGGCCATGAAGACCAGCGTCGAGGTTACGATAGCCGATGTGATGCCCGACATGGCATCGACGGTGGCCATGAAAGAGGACTTATATCCCACGTCGAAACGTGCCTGGACAGCCTCCACCACGATAATGGCGTCGTCGACGACCGTGCCGATCGCAAGAACCAGTGCGAAGAGGGTCAGCAGGTTGATCGAGAATCCGGCGAATGCGAGGAACCCGAACGTACCGACCAGCGACACGAGGATCGAGGCCGTCGGGATGAGCGTCGAACGGATGTCCTGCAGGAAGACGTACACCACCAGGATCACGAGGAGAATGGCCTCGAACAGGGTTTTGACCACCTCTTTCATCGAGGCGTAGAGGAAGTCGTTCACACTCTGCAGGTGGGCGACGGCGACGCCTTTCGGCAGTTCGGTCTGTACTTCGTCCAGCAGCGCGTTGACGTCGTTCACGACCTGCGTGGCGTTCGAACCGGCGGTCTGGAAGATCATCGTACTGACGCCCGGGTGGCCGTTGGTGTAGCCTTTGTAAGCATAGGATTCGCTGCCCAGCTCGATGTCGGCGATGTCTTTCAGGCGCAGGATCGTGCCGTCGGAATTTGCCAGGATCACGATCTCACCGAATTCTTCGGGCGTCTGGTGGCGTCCGCGGTATTTCATCGTGTACTGGAACGTGTTCTGGGAGTTCTCGCCCAGCGTACCGGTTGCCGACTCGATGTTCTGCTCGGCCAGCGCTGCCGTCACGTCCGACGGGATAAGCCTGTACTGGGCCATGACGTCGGGCTTCAGCCAGACGCGCATCGAGTAGTCGGCGCCGAGGGTGAACACCTCGCCGACGCCGTGGATACGCTGGATACGCGGCTCGATGTTGATCTTCGAGTAGTTCGACAGGAAAGTCTCGTCGTAGGTGTCGTCGGGGCTGTAGAGCGAGAAAATCTTCACCATGGAGGTCTGGCGCTTCATGGTCATGATACCGATCTGCGTAACCTCGGAGGGCAGCTGGCCGGTGGCGCGCGATACCTTGTTCTGCACGTTGACGGCTGCCATGTCGGCGTTGATGCCCTGACGGAAATAGACCGTCACGGAGGCGCTGCCGACGGCTGCGCTGGAGGTCATGTAGGTCATGTCCTCCACGCCGTTGATGGCCTGTTCGAGCGGTACGATGACCGACTTCTGAATCGTTTCGGCGCTGGCGCCCGGATACGAGGCGCGCACCATGACCGTCGGGGGAGCGATGTCCGGATACTGCTCGACAGGCAGCGTCGCAAGACCGATAATACCGGCGATTACGATTACGATGGATATGACCGACGCCAGTACGGGTCGTTCGATA
>ERZ1673699.887-NODE-887-length-27606-cov-21.209611_pt1 | contig 27606 bp, 19 predicted proteins | sample MGYA00580229_ERZ1673699 | MGnify/ENA primary metagenome ERZ1673699 (study PRJEB41218, sample SAMN15661785) | gut metagenome | host: Homo sapiens | place: Canada: London | collected 2015-08-20/2019-03-30 | study: EMG produced TPA metagenomics assembly of... | reverse complement strand
CAAGCTGGTTAAAAGTAGGCATTTTGTTTCTCCTTTCTTAATGATGAACATCGGAAGATTTTCCGACTTTTTTGCCGCACTATCCCCATGAGGGACGCGCAACAGTTATATAATACCCGCTTTGCAGCCGGATGTCAACAGTTTTTGCAAATTTTTTTGTATTTATTCCAGATTTTTTCTTTCGGGCAATTTTCGGCAGAAAAAGTGCCTTTTCCCTCCCCTGCTGCGCTGCTTTTCGCACGCAAAAACCGCCCCGCAGGCTTTCGCCCACGGAGCGGTTTTGTTTAACTGATCAGATCCTGACGGATGCTGCGCTTACTGTGCGGAGGCAGCCAGCTCGGCTGCGACCTCGGCGTCGCGCTCAGCCTCACGGTTCTTCAGATCCTCACGCACCTCCGGCAGACCGGTACCGGCGGGGATCAGCTTACCGATGATGACGTTCTCCTTCAGACCGGACAGCGGGTCGACCTTGCCCTTGATGGCAGCCTCGGTCAGCACGCGGGTGGTCTCCTGGAAGGATGCAGCGGACAGGAAGGAGTCGTTGGCCAGAGCAGCCTTGGTGATGCCCAGCAGCACCTGCTGGTACTCCACCAGCTTCAGACCCTCTTCGCCTGCATCAATGCGCTTCTGCAGATCTGCATTGATATTCTCCACTTCCAGACGGCTTGCCAGAGCACCGCCGATCAGGTTAGAGGAGCCGGAGTCGGTCACACGCACCTTGCGGCACATCTGACGGACGATGACTTCGATATGCTTATCGTTGATCTCAACGCCCTGCAGACGGTAGACCTTCTGGACCTCATTGATCAGGTAGTTCTGCACGTCCTCCAGACCCTTGATAGCAAGAATATCCTGCGGGTACAGCACGCCCTCGCGGGTGATGATGTCGCCCTTCTCCACACGGTCGCCGGGCATCACGCGGGAATGCTGGGTGAACGGGATGGAGTAGCTCTTGACTTCCTCTGCACCGTTCTCGTCCTTGCCGGTGACCTTGATGACCACGTTCTTCTTGGTGTCGTCCTGAGAGACCACGCCGGAGATCTCACTCATGATGGCCATGCTCTTGGGACGGCGGCTCTCGAACAGCTCCTCAACACGGGGCAGACCCTGTGTAATATCCTCGGCAGATGCGATACCGCCGGTATGGAAGGTACGCATGGTCAGCTGAGTACCGGGCTCGCCGATGGACTCTGCGGCGATAACACCGACAGACTCGCCCAGACGGACCGGCTCGCCGTTGGCCATATCGGAGCCGTAGCAGCGTGCGCAGACGCCGGTCTTAGCACGGCAGGTCAGCAGGCTGCGGATCTTCAGGCGGGTGATACCGGCTGCCTCGATCTCGTTGGCGTCGTACAGGTCGATCATCTTGCCCTCGGGCACGATGACCTTGCCGGTGATGGGGTTGACCACATCGCCCACGGCAAAACGGCCGATCAGACGCTCGCGGAAGCTCTCGATCTTCTCCTTGCCCTCGTGGATCTCAGAGACCCACAGGCCATCGGTGGTGCCGCAGTCGATCTCGCGGACGATGACGTCCTGAGAAACGTCGACCATGCGGCGGGTCAGGTAACCGGAGTCGGCGGTACGCAGAGCGGTATCAGCCAGACCCTTACGGGCACCACGGGCAGAAACGAAATATTCCAGAATGTTCAGGCCTTCGCGGTAGTTTGCACGAATGGGCATCTCGATGGTGTGACCGGCGGTGTTTGCCAGCAGGCCGCGCATACCGGCCAGCTGCTTGATCTGGTTCATAGAACCACGAGCACCGGAATCCGCCATCATATAGATCTCGTTGTCCTTGGGCAGGTTGTCTGCCAGAGCCTTAGAGACCTTATCGGTGGTCTTCTGCCAGATATCAATGGTCTTGTTGTAGCGTTCGTTATCCGAGATCAGACCACGGTTGAACAGCTTGCCGACCTTGGCGATCTCCTTATCGGCCTCGGCGATCAGTTCCTGCTTCTGGGGCGGGATCACAGCATCGCACACAGCCACGGAGATAGCGGACAGGGTGGAGTACTTGTAGCCCTGTGCCTTGATGGCATCCAGCATCTTAGCACACTTGCGGGTGCCGTTGCGGGTCATGCAGCGAGAGATGATCTCGGGCAGGGTCTTTTTGGTCACACGGAAGCTGACCTCGTACTCCAGCCAGTGCTCGGGATCGGTACGATCCACATAGCCCAGATTCTGGGGAATGGGATTGTTGAAGATGATGCGGCCGGCGGTGGCATCCACCAGACCGGTGCGTTCCACGCCGTCAATGGTCATGGTGCGGCGCACCTTGATGGGTGCGTGCAGAGTGATGACGTGCTCGGCGTAAGCCATCAGAACCTCGTTCTCATCACGGAACACCTTGCCTGCGCCCTCGTCGTTTTCGCGGACGGTGGTCAGGTAGTAGCTGCCCAGGATCATATCCTGCGTAGGCACAGTAACAGGTGCGCCGTCAGAGGGCTTGAGCAGGTTGCCGGAAGCCAGCATCAGCATCTTGGCTTCACGGCAGGCATCCTCGCTCAGGGGCAGATGGACTGCCATCTGGTCGCCGTCGAAGTCGGCGTTGAATGCGGTACAAGCCAGCGGGTGCAGCTTGACGGCACGACCTTCCACCAGCACGGGGTTGAAGGCCTGAATGCCCAGACGGTGCAGGGTAGGTGCACGGTTCAACAGCACGGGATGACCCTTGATAACGGTCTCAAGGCTGTCCCAGACTTCGGGCTTTGCGCGCTCGACCATCTTGCGGGCGGACTTGATGTTGTTGGCAATGCCCTTTTCCACCAGATCCTTCATGACAAAGGGCTTGAACAGCTCCAGAGCCATCTCCTTGGGCAGACCGCACTGATCCATCTTCAGCTCAGGGCCGACGACGATAACGGAACGGCCGGAATAGTCAACACGCTTGCCCAGCAGGTTCTGACGGAAACGGCCCTGCTTGCCCTTCAGCAGATCAGAAAGGCTCTTCAGTGCGCGGTTGTTGGGGCCGGTGACCGGACGGCCGCGGCGGCCGTTGTCGATCAGGCTGTCCACTGCTTCCTGCAGCATACGCTTCTCGTTGCGCACGATGATGTCGGGAGCGCCCAGCTCCAGCAGGCGGCGCAGACGGTTGTTGCGGTTGATGACGCGGCGGTACAGATCGTTCAGGTCGGAGGTGGCGAAACGGCCGCCGTCCAGCTGGACCATGGGGCGCAGGTCAGGCGGCAGCACGGGCAGCACGTCCATGACCATCCACTCGGGGCGGTTGCCGGAGATGCGGAAAGCCTCGACAACTTCCAGACGCTTGAGGATGCGCACGCGCTTCTGGCCGGAGGACTTCTCCACCTCGGCGGTCAGCTCAGCGCTCAACTGATCCAGATCGATCTCCTTCAGCAGAGTCTGGACAGCCTCAGCGCCCATGGCAGCCTCGAACTCGTCGCCGTAGCGATCGCACATTTCGCGGTATTCCTTCTCGGTCAGCAGCTGCTTCTTGTCCAGCGGGGTCAGACCGGGATCGGTGACGATATAGCTTGCAAAGTACAGCACCTTTTCCAGCAGACGGGGGCTGATGTCCAGCATCAGGCCGATGCGGCTGGGGATGCCCTTGAAGTACCAGATGTGGCTCACAGGAGCGGCCAGCTCGATGTGGCCCATACGCTCACGGCGGACCTTGGCCTTGGTCACCTCGACGCCGCAGCGGTCGCAGATCTTGCCCTTATAACGGATGCGCTTATACTTGCCGCAGTGGCACTCCCAGTCCTTGGTAGGTCCAAAAATGCGCTCGCAGTACAAGCCGTCACGCTCCGGCTTCAGGGTGCGGTAGTTGATGGTTTCGGGCTTTTTGACCTCGCCGTAGCTCCATGCGCGGATCTGCTCCGGGGAGGCAAGGCCGATTTTAATGGAATCGAAAACGTTGTTTTCCATGAAACGAACCCTTTCTTAATCTCTAGTTGTTTCGATGATGACAGGCGACCTATAAAACCCGCTGCTCTCCCCTGTCTGCGGCGGCAGCACGCGCACCGCAGCGGGAAAACAGCCTATAAGGGGTTTATTCGTCAAAATCCACTTCATCGGAGGAAGCGGACTCTGCAGAGACAGAGTTGTCATCCTCCAGCACAGAGGGATCATCGAAACCTGCATCGGCGTCCTTGATGTTGTAATCAGTCAGTTCGCTCTCCTGCACCACAGTCTCGGTGCCGGCAACATCACGCATATCAAAGCCGGTCTCTTCGTCGTCGAAGTTCTGACGCATATCGATCTCGTTGCCGTCCTTATCCTGCACGATCACGTCCATACCCAGAGACTGCAGTTCCTTCAGCATAACGCGGAAGGACTCGGGGATGCCGGGCTGCGGGATGGGCTCGCCCTTGACGATGGCTTCGTAGGTCTTGACACGACCCTCCACGTCATCGGACTTGACAGTCAGAATCTCCTGCAGGGTGTAAGCGGCACCGTAAGCTTCCAGTGCCCAGACCTCCATCTCGCCGAAGCGCTGACCGCCGAACTGCGCCTTGCCGCCCAGAGGCTGCTGGGTGACCAGAGAGTAGGGGCCGGTGGAACGGGCGTGGATCTTATCATCGACCAGGTGATGCAGCTTGAGGTAGTACATATAACCAACGGTAACGCGGTTATCGAACTTTTCACCGGTACGGCCATCGTAAACAGTGGTCTTGCCGTCACGATCCAGCTCGATCTTGGAGAAGTCGATGATGTGACCCTTCTCGCCCATGATCTTGGGGAGCTTGGTGGGGTAAGCGGGAGCATTCTCGCCGTGCCACATCTCGCGGGCGGTATCAAAGGTATCGCCGATGTCGTTCTCACGGGCAGAATCAAAGACGGGGGTCATGACCTTGATGCCGCAGGCCTTGGCAGCGTAGCCGAGGTTGACTTCCAGCACCTGACCGATGTTCATACGGGAAGGCACGCCCAGCGGGTTCAGCACGATGTCCAGCGGAGTGCCGTCGGGCAGGTAGGGCATATCCTCCTGCGGCAGGATGCGGGAAACGACACCCTTGTTACCGTGACGACCTGCCATCTTATCGCCAACGCTGATCTTACGCTTCTGGGCGATATAGCAGCGGACGACCTCGCGCACACCGGGCTGCAGCTCATCGCTGTTCTCCGGGGTAAAGACCTTGACATCCACAATGATGCCGTATGCGCCATGGGGCACACGCAGGGAGGTGTCGCGCACCTCGCGTGCCTTCTCACCAAAGATGGCGCGCAGCAGGCGCTCCTCGGCGGTCAGCTCGGTCTCACCCTTCGGGGTGACCTTACCGACCAGAATATCGCCGCTCTTGACCTCGGCACCAATGCGGATGATGCCGCGCTCGTCCAGATCCTTCAGGGCATCCTCAGAAACGTTGGGGATGTCGCGGGTGATCTCCTCGGGTCCCAGCTTGGTATCGCGGCTCTCGGTCTCGTACTCCTCGATGTGGATGGAGGTGTACACGTCCTCGCGCACGATCTTCTCGTTCAGCAGAACGGCGTCCTCGTAGTTGTAGCCCTCCCAGGTCATGAAGCCGATCAGGGCGTTCTTACCCAGAGAGATCTCGCCGTTGCGCATTGCGGGGCCATCGGCCAGCACCTGACCGGCGGTGACAGTCTCGCCCACTTCCACGATGGGGCGCTGGTTGATGCAGGTGCCTGCGTTGGAGCGGGCAAACTTGATCAGAGAGTAATCCTCCAGAGCGCCCTGCTCGTTGCGTACAACAATGTGGTCGGCATCGGCCTTTTCCACAACGCCGTTGCTCTTAGCCAGCACAGCGGTACCGGAGTCGGTAGCTGCCTTGTACTCCATACCGGTAGCAACAATGGGCTGCTGGGTGACCATCAGAGGCACTGCCTGACGCTGCATATTAGAGCCCATCAGTGCACGGTTACAGTCATCGTTCTCCAGGAAGGGGATGCAGGCGGTAGCAACAGAGACCATCATTCGCGGAGAGACGTCCATGTAATCGACCTTCTCTGCGTCGATTTCCAGGATCTCGTCGCGGCGGCGGGCAGACACGCGGGGACGGACGAAGTGCTTGCCTTCGTCCAGCGGCTCGTTGGCCTGTGCCACAACGTACTCGTCCTCCACATCGGCGGTCATATACTCCACCTCGTCGGTGACGACCTGCTCAATGAGGTTGTTGTTCTCGTCGTAGACCTTCTTGACCTTGCGGTAGGGAGCCTCCACAAAGCCGTACTCGTTGATCTTGGCGTAGGATGCCAGATAGGAGATCAGACCGATGTTGGGGCCTTCAGGAGTCTCGATGGGGCACATACGGCCGTAGTGGCTGTAGTGAACGTCGCGGACTTCGAAGCCTGCGCGGTCACGGCTCAGACCGCCGGGACCCAGAGCAGACAGACGGCGCTTGTGGGTCAGCTCAGCCAGAGGGTTATTCTGATCCATGAACTGAGACAGCGGAGAGGAGCCGAAGAACTCCTTGATAGCTGCCACCACAGGACGGATATTGATCAGTGCCTGCGGGGTGATGACGCTCTGATCCTGGCTCTGCAGGGTCATGCGCTCACGGATGACGCGCTCCATGCGGGAGAAGCCGATGCGGAACTGGTTCTGCAGCAGCTCACCGACGCTGCGGATGCGGCGGTTGCCCAGGTGGTCGATGTCATCGGTGGTGCCCACGCCGTGGCCCAGACCGTTCAGGTAGTTGATGGAGGACAGGATGTCCTTCACAGTGACGGTGCGGCCGATCAGCTGGTCATGGTTGCGGCGGAGCATTTCCTTCTGCTCCTCCACATCGGAGGTGGTGTCGAGGATCTTCTTGATCTCATCGAAGGAGCAGCGCTCGTTGATGCCGCACTCCTTGACGTCAAAGGAGAAGAAGCCCTGTGCATCCACACAGCCGTTGGTGATGACCTTGACCTTCTTGCCCTCGATGAGCAGGACGACGGTATCGACACCGGCGTTGTCGGCCTTCTCGGCCAGCTCGCGGCTGATCTTGCCGTTGGCCTCCACGATGACCTCACCGGTCAGCGGGGCAACGATGTTCTCTGCGGCCACAAAGCCGGTGATGCGGCGGGCCAGAGAGAGCTTCTTGTTCATCTTGTAGCGGCCGAAGCGGGACAGATCGTAACGGCGCGGGTCGAAGAACAGCATATTGATCTGGCTGGTAGCGGACTCCACCGTGGGAGGCTCGCCGGGGCGCAGCTTGCGGTAGACCTCCAGCAGACCCTCTTCGCGGTTCTTGGTGGTATCCTTTTCCAGCGTGGCCAGAATGCGCTCGTCCTCGCCGAAATAGTTCAGGATATCCTCGTTAGAGGACAGGCCCAGTGCACGGCACAGCACGGTGACGGGCAGCTTACGGTTCTTGTCGATACGGACATAGAACACGTTGGCGGCATCGGTCTCGTACTCCAGCCATGCACCGCGGTTGGGGTTCATGGTGGCGCTGTACAGGTCGTTACCGACCTTATCCTTAGCATGGCCGTAGAACACACCGGGAGAGCGGACCAGCTGGCTGACGATCGCACGCTCGGCACCGTTGATGACAAAGGTGCCTGCGTCGGTCATCAGGGGGAAGTCACCCATGAAGATCTCCTGATCCTTCACCTCGCCGGTCTCCTTGTTCAGCAGACGGGCGGTGACGCGCAGGGGGGCTGCAAAGGTAACGTCGCGCTCCTTGCACTCCTTGATGCTGTACTTCGGCTCCTTATCCAGCCGGAAGTCCACGAAGCTCAGTGCCAGATTGCCGGTGTAGTCCTCAATGGTGCCGATGTCGTGGAAGACCTCTTTCAGGCCCTCGTCCAGGAACCACTGGTAAGAGTTCTTCTGGACCTCGATCAGGTTCGGCATACTGATGACTTCGTCGATGTGGGAGAAGCTCATGCGCTCGGTTTTGCCGAGCTTGACGGGCTTGACTTTCATCATAAAATCAACCACTCCTTACTTTTATACTCTACGGGATGTCGTATACACGGGTCAAATTTGAGCAGACACACATAATTCGACCCGCGTCCTGCGGAACGTTCCGGCGTTTTGCACAAACTTTTCGGAGCAAGCCCTCAAGCGGCAGCCATCGCAGTTCCCTTTTTGGCGCACTAGTCCATTATGTGATACTAATGCAGTATACACCCGAAAACCCCTGTTGTCAAGCCATTTTTCAGTTTTTTGCCGAAATAAATTTAATTTTCGCTTTGTTTTCGAACGCCCGGCAGCGTGTAGCTGTTTGTCTGCCAAGTACTTGATTTTTTTATTTTGCACGTTCCTGTTCATAACACCCTTGTGCAATTTGTCTATCTTTACTCTTGTGCCCGGAAGTGTGACTTTTGCACTTCCCTGCCGCAAAAAAGAGACCGCCGCACAAAATGCTGTGCAGCAGTCTCGTCCTGAAAATTTTATGCGATTCACTCGTCCAGATAATCCCGCAGCAGCTTTGCGCGGCTGGGGTGGCGCAGCTTGCGCAGCGCCTTTGCTTCGATCTGCCGCACCCGTTCCCGGGTCACGTTGAACTCCTTGCCCAGCTCTTCCAGCGTGCGGGCACGGCCATCCTCCAGACCAAAGCGCAGGGTGATGACCCGCTCCTCCCGGGGCGTCAGGCTTTTAAGGACGTGCAGCAGCTCCCGCCGCAGCAGCTGACGCCCGGCTTCGTCCACCGGGACACCGGCATCTTCGTCCTGAATAAAGTCCTCTAAATGGGCGTCCTCTTCCTCCCCTACCGGCGTTTCCAGACTGATGGGCTCCTGCGACAATTGCAGCAGCTCCCGCACCTTGTCCGGTTCCATATCCAGTGCGACGGCGATCTCCTCCACGGTGGGCTCCCGTCCATTTTTATGCAGCAGGTCGCCCGCCGTTTTCTTGACCCGGTTGATGCTCTCCACCAGATGCACCGGGATGCGAATGGTGCGTCCCTGATCCGCAATGGCGCGGGTGATGGACTGACGAATCCACCACGTTGCGTAGGTAGAGAACTTGAATCCACGCTCCGGCTCAAATTTTTCCGCCGCCTTCATCAGGCCAAGGTTGCCTTCCTGAATGAGATCCAGAAAAGGCAGTCCCCGCCCGGCGTAGCGCTTGGCGACCGAGACCACCAGCCGCAGGTTTGCTTCGCTCAAAGCGCGGCGGGCATCTGCATCTCCGGCGCGGGCAGCCTTTGCCAGTGTCATCTCCTGCCCGGCGGTCAGCAGCGGCACCCGGCCGATCTCCTTTAAATAGGTCTTGACCGGGTCATCCAGCGCCACACCCTCTGAGGACAGCTCATTCTCCAGCCTGCCGATCTGTGCATCGTCCAGCACGGGCAGCTCGGCAGGCTCTTCCTCCGCCAGATGGACGCCCCGCTGCTCCAGCGCCGCGTAAAGCTCGTCCAGCTGTGCAACATCGAAATCCGTTTCCTCCATGGCGCGGCTGATCTGCTCCGGGGTCAGGGTGTGGCGCCGCGCCTTTGCGGCAAGGCTGCGGGCAAGTTCTTCCGTTTGCGACAATTTCTGCATGATTCCTGCTCCTTTTCTCTCCAGCTCCAGCCGGAGGGAAAACAGGGATCAGTCTTGTTCGGGCAGCGTCCCCTGCTTTTTTTCGCGCATCGACTGAAGATACTGTGTGATCTCATCGCCGGACATTGCAGCAGCTTTACTTGCAACCGGCATTCCCCGGGCGATCCTGTCCAGATACAGATGGATATCCTCCGGGGTGCAGTTCACATCGCTGTATTGTGCCGCAAGTCGGCTCAGTTCATTCAATGCTTCTTCGCTTGCAAATGCCCGCAGTGCCGTCAGGCTGAGCTCCACGCCCTCCCGGCTGCAATTGAGCATCGCTTCGTATAGTTCCTTCTGCTGCGGCTGGATGAATTGCTCCGCCGTCAACTGCTGTTTAGCCAGTTCCAGATACCGCGGCTCCCGCAGGATGGCCGCCAGCAGCCGCTGCTGGGCGCTGGCAATGCCCAGTGCCTGACTGCCGCCTGCGCTGTAAGGCACCTTGATCTGATCCATCTCGCCGGAATGCAGCCGCTCGTGGTTTTTCTCCCGGCGGTACTTGCCGCCTGCCCGCTTTGCTGCGGTGCCCAGCTGCGCCAGAATGGCGGTTTTGGAGATGTTGGTCTCCTCTGCCAGCCGCCCGGCGTACACCTCCTGCTCGGTGGGGTTAGAGCGCTCGGCCAGCATTTCCACGGCTTCCTTTACATATTGCAGCCGCTGCGCGTCCTGCGAGAGATCATACTGGTCCCGCAGGCGCTTGAGCCGGAAATCCAACGCATTGCCCACCCCGTCCAAAAGTGCCTGAAAACGCTCCGGGCCGTATTTTTTGATGTATTCGTCCGGGTCCTTTGCGCCGGGAATCTGCAAAACGCCCACCTTTACCGGGCTGTTGCGGAACAGTTCCAGCGAGCGCAGGGTCGCTTTCTGACCGGCCTCGTCCGAGTCGTAGCTCAGAATGACTTCGTCGGCATACTCGCTGATGATGCGCACCTGCCCGGGGGTCAGCGCGGTGCCGCAGGCGCAGACGGCAGTGTCGATGCCCGCCTGCTGCATACTGATGACGTCCATGTAGCCCTCGCACAGCACGAACCGCCGGGAGGCGCTGCGCTTTGCGATCTGCATGGCAAACACCGTCTCGGATTTGTGGTAGACCAGCGTCTCCGGGCTGTTGACGTATTTGGGCTTGGAGTCGTCCATCACGCGCCCGCCAAAGGCAATGATGTTGCCGCGCAGGTCAAAGATGGGGGTCATGACACGCTTCCAGAACAGGCAGTAGATGCGCCCGGACTGGCTGCGCTTGAACAGGCCGCTGGCATCCAGCTCCTGCTGGTTGTAGCCTTTATCCCGCAGGTACTGGTACAGCGCCTGCCCATCGTTGGGGGCATAGCCCAGCCCGAACCGGACGATGGTCTTATCGTCCAGCCCGCGCCGCCGCCAGTAAGCGCGCGCCTGCCGCGCCTCCTCCACGGTAGAGTTCAAGCAGGCATGGAAGAAGCGGGCGGCCTCCTTGTTCATGGAAAGCACCCGGCTGCGCAGGCGTCCGGTCTTATCGTCCTCCTGCGGTTCCGGCATCCCGGCGCGGGAAGCCAGCATCTTGATGGCTTCGCCGCTGCTGATATTGTTGATCTTTTTGACAAAGCTGATGGCATCTCCGGCTGCCTGACAACCGAAACAGTAAAAGCTTTGGGTGTCCGGGTACACATAAAAGGACGGCGTTTTTTCGCTGTGAAAAGGGCACAGCCCGCCGTACAGCCGTCCCTTGCGTTTGAGCTGCACATAGCTGCCCACCAGCTCCACAATGTCGGTGCGGCGGGTAAGCTCCTCGATGTATTCGTGTGGGATCATGTTGTTTTAAACGACCTCTCCAGTTTTAAAGGACGTGCCATTTCTGGGGCACGAACAGTTCTTCAAAGGTGCGGATGGCAAACTCGTCGCTCATACCGCTGATGTAGTCGGTGACGGCGCGCTCCCGTCCCTCCTGATAGGCCAGCTGCACATAAAAGTTGGACATCCGGTCTACATGGGTCAGGTAGTATTCGTACAGCTCCGCGATAAGCTTGTCCACCTTCTGCTCCTCACGCTTGGCGTTTTTATCCACATACACGGTAGTGTACATGAAATCCCGCAGAGCAAGGAACGCTTCGTATTCCTCCGTGCCCATGCGGACATCCCCCTCGCTGTGGGTGAGAATGCTGTTGATCATGGTGGTGATGCGGGCAGATTTGGTCTGTCCCAGCACTGCCGTGCAGTCCTTGGGCAGGGTGGCAGCGTCCAGCACACCGGCGCGCACAGCGTCCTCGATATCGTGGTTGACAAAGGCGATCTGATCCGCCAAGCGCACGATGCGTCCTTCCGGGGTAGCTGCCCATGTGCCCTTGGTGTGGGTAACGATGCCGTTACGCACCTCCCATGTCAGGTTGAGCCCTTCGCCGTCCTTTTCCAGCCGGTCCACCACACGCAGGCTTTGCATATAGTGGCGGAAGCCGTCCGGGCAAAGAGCATCCAGTGCCTTTTCTCCCGCGTGGCCAAAGGGGGTATGCCCCAGATCATGCGCAAGGCTGATGGCCTCGGTCAGATCCTCGTTCAGGCGCAGGCCCCGGGCGATGGTGCGGGCAATCTGCGAGACCTCCAGCGTATGGGTCAGCCGGGTGCGGTACAGGTCGCCTTCCGGCGAAAGGAACACCTGCGTTTTCTGCTTGAGACGCCGGAAGGCCTTGCAGTGCAGCACCCGGTCGCGATCCCGCTGGAACACCGGGCGCAGCGGATCCTGCGGCTCCGGCACGACTCTGCCGCGGCTTGCATCGCTGAAGGTCGCCCACGGCGCAAAGGCAAGATGCTCGATCTCTTCGGTTCTCCGGCGCACATCCATACAGATCCTCCTTTTGTTTTTCGGGCTTCTCCCCTCCCCTCTGCGCGCAGCCGATCCCAATTGCTGCGCTGCGGCAATTGTAGCACATCGGCCGTGTCGAAGGGGGAAGTTCGGTGTCGGTTTGCAAAAAAGACTTTGTTTTTTAAAATGGTGCGTAGAACGGGTCAGACACCGTCACCTGAGCGCTGCCCCGGGTCAGTTCTCGCAGCTGCTCCAGCAACGGCGCTTCGGTGTGCTCCGGCATCTGCCAGCGCAGGGTGACACGGTCTGCAAACTCCGGCGGTGCCTGTTTTGCCCCGGCGGCATCAATGAGCAGGGACGCACGTTCGTAAAGGGCGTAATCCACCGTTACCTGCAGCTCTACCACACTGCGCACTGTGACGACCTCGGCATTTTCCAGTGCGCGGGCGGTAGCGGTGGTGTAGGCACGCACCAAGCCGCCGGTGCCCAGCAGCACTCCGCCAAAGTAGCGGGTGACCACCACGATCAGGTCGGTCAGGCCGCTGTGCTGCAGCACCTCCAGCGCGGGCGTACCGGCGGTCTTGGCCGGCTCGCCGTCATCGGAATAGCGCTCTCGGTTGCCCGCCCGCAGGCGGTAGGCGTAAACATTGTGCCGCGCGGTGCGGTTGGCTGCTCGCACCTGTTCCAGAAAGGCCACAGCGGCTTCCTCACTGTCAGCAAAGGAAAGCTGTGCGATAAAGCGGCTTTTTTTCTCTTCATATTCGCCGGTGGCCGTGCCCCGGACGGTGCGGTAATCCTCCACGTTAGATCCTCCTGATAATAACTCAGAATAAGTATAACACAAACAGGCACAAATAAAAAGACTGACGAAGCCTTGCGGCCCCGTCAGTCTTTTATAAGAAGAAAGCAGTTGATCACTTGGTAAAGATCTGAATCCACTGATGACCCCAAGTGCTGTTGCTATTGTAGTAGTAGCCAACACTCATCTTGCGAGCCTCAGGGTTCAGGATATTGGCGCGATGGCCTTCGGAGTTCATCCATGCGTTGACGACCTCTTCAGGAGAGACGCTGCCCCATGCGGCATTCTCGCCGGTGGGGGTATCGGTAACGCCGTAGTCCTTCAGGACGGTAAAGCACTTGGAGCCATCGGGGCGGACGTGAGAGTTTACAACGGCGATTTCCTCGGCGCGGGTCTGTGCAGCGGCGGTCAGATTATCATCGCCCATTTCCAGAGCGGTCAGGCCGTACTTTGCGCGCTGAGCATTGACCAGATTCAGAACTTCCTGACGGTAGTCCTCGGTGTGAGAATTTTCGGGGTAAGAGAAGATCAGCACCCAGTAGTTGTTGTAGACGCCGCCCTCGTAGTGGCCAACGCTCACGGTGGTGGCATCGGCGTTCAGGATGCGCTCGCGGGTAAAATCGGTAGCCATCCACTGATCCATTGCGGAATCGGGGGTGGAGCAGCCGGCCATGTAGTTCTCGCCGATAGAAACATCGCTGATGCCGTTTTCTGCCAGAACGGTGAAATCGCGCTGACCGTTGGGACGAACGTAGGAGTAAGAAACTGCCAGCTCCTCGGCACGCTTCATTGCAGCGGCATTGTGGCTGCTGTCGCCCAGAGCAACGGGAGCCAGACCAGCCTGTGCGCGCTCGTTATTGATGAGGGTCAGGAAGCTGCGCTGGTAAGCGTCTTCCTCAAAGTAGGAGTTCTCTTCCTCCACGGAAGCGGCAGCAGGCACGGCAGCCTGTGCTGCGTTTGCGGTGACGGGCTTGAAGCCTGCAAAACCAAAAACCACAGCCAGCGTCATAGCAGCTGCTGCGATATTCTTCATGGTACTCATTGCACGCTTCATAAGATTGCCTCCGGTCTGCTGCCTTATACAGTGTGATGTTGTATGCTGCAACTTGTTTGCAACTCTGTCGTATCACATCTGCAACTCTTGTGTCACAAGAGTATCACAAAACCATACAGACGTCAAGAGGTTCAAAGGCTAATTTGCAGAAAAAATACAGATTTTTTAAAATTTCCCCGCTCTTTTACCGCAACTCAAGCGTAACAAAAGTTCCGAAAACGTTACAGTTGTGTTGCGCTTCTCTTCAAAATCAGCCAAGTGCAACAGCTTCCGCACACTTTCCGGGCTGTTCCGATGCCTACCGGAGTGTATATTATCGGATTTTTATACATTATTTTGCATATCAATGCTTTGTGTACGCTTTTGTGGCGCTTTGTTGCGTTCCTATCTGCATTCTCTTCTTATAAGGAGATTTCGTTTCAAATAAGCACACAAAAAAGGGGCTGCTGCACATCACTTTGTGCAACAGCCCCTCCGGGTTGTATTTTACTGTTTTTCCTTGCGATCTCCCACAAGCTTTTTTAGTTCATCAAGAAAGCTTTCCACATCTGCAAACTGGCGGTAGACCGATGCAAAGCGGATATAGGCCACCTCGTCGATCTTTTTCAGTTCCTGCATGGTCAGCTCGCCGATGCGCACACTGGGGATCTCGCGGTCGTAGGAGCTGAACAGAGACTGTTCGATGCTGCTGACGGCGTGCTCCAGTGCTTCATAGCTGACAGGACGCTTGGCGCAGGCACGCAGCATGGCATTGAGCAGCTTCTGCCGGTCAAAGGGCTCGCGGGAGTTATCCTTTTTAATGACCACCAGCGGCACCGTTTCCACCACCTCATAGGTGGTAAAGCGCATATGGCAGTTCAGGCACTCGCGGCGGCGGCGGATGCGCTCGTTGTCTTCAGTCGGGCGGGAGTCGATCACCTTGGATTCCTCCGCACCGCAATAAGGGCACTTCATCGTTTGTTCCTCCGCCTTAGTCTTTCTTTTTCCTGCGCTCGCTCCACAGCACCCATGCCGAGGTGGAAACACACAGAGAGGTGTACACACCGCTGATCATACCCATCATCAGCGGGAACGCAAAGGTAAAGATGCTGTCCAGACCGTAGAGCTTTGCCACGATGCACATGACGCCCAGTGCCATCACGGTGGTGATGGTGGTGATCAGGGTGCGGCGGGCAGACTGGTTGACCGACTGGTTGACCAGCTCTTCAAAGCCAGCCTTTTTACCCATCAGGGCGCGGTTCTCGCGGATACGGTCGTACACCACAACGGTATCGTTGATGGAGTAGCCGAGGATGGTGAGCATAGCGGCGATAAAGTTGCCGTCCAGTGCGGTGCGCAGCAGCACAAAGGTGCCGAACACCACCATCAGGTCGTTGACCAGCGCCAGCACTGCCATCATGCCGCCGGTCAGACCGCCGATGTTCTTGAAGCGCAGGGCGATATACAGCAGAATGAGCACCAGTGCAAACAGCACAGCCACCAAGCTCTTCTGCAGGAACTTGGTGCCCATGGCTGCGCTGACGTTGCTCAGGGACAGCTGGGTGAACTGGTTATCCGGGTAGTTCTCGTTCAGGGAATCCAGCAGGTTCTCCACCTGCTCGGTGGTCACAGTCTCGGTGCCGGGCATGGAGATCTTCAGGGTCTGGTCGCCGGTGGCTACGTTCTCGCCGGTCTGCAGGGTCAGACCGGTGTTTTCCAGCGCCGCTGCAGCGGTCTTTTGCACAGTGGCTTGGTCAAAGCTGCCCTCGTAGGACAGGGTGATCATAGCACCGCCGGTGAACTCGGTATCCAGATGCACACCGAACACCACGGCGCACAGCAGAATGGCTGCCATCAGGCAGGCGGAGATGGTCAGGAACTTTTTGCGCAGGGACACGAAATCCACCGGCTTCTTTTCAGCCTTTTCCTGCCCGGGCTTTGCAGCACCGTACAGCCACGGATTGCGCAGTGCCTTGATGGCAGCTGCACCACGGATCATCACACGGGTAGCGAACACACCGAACACGAAGTTCAGCAGCACGCCGGTAAGCAGCGTATAGCCGAAGGCATAGATGGTGCCTGCGGTAGAGGGGCCGAAGGCAAAGAACACAAAGTGCAGTGCCTTGGCAAACAGACCATCCGAGGGGCCGAAGGCACCCATGAGCACGATAGCCACGATGACGATAGTCACGTTGCCGTCAATGATGGGGGTCAGACCGCGGGCAAAGCCGCTCTTCAGGGCGCCGTCCAGAGATTTGCCGTTTTTCAGCTCCTCTTTGATGCGCTCGGCGGTGATGACGTTGGCATCCACGCCCATGCCGATGGCCAGAATGATACCTGCGATGCCGGGCAGGGTCAGGGTAAAGCTTTCAAATACCGGGAAGTAGCCGGACACAAAGGCCAGCGTAGCCGCCACCTGACCCGCCAGCGCGATGCAGGCCAGAAAGCCCGGCAGACGGTACAGCACCGTCATGAACACCACGATGAGGGCAAAAGCGATCAGACCTGCCAGCACCATGGCACCAAGGCTGTTTTCGCCCAGACTGGGGCTCACGGTAGAGTAGCTGTCCACGCTCAGGGCAAAGGGCAGCGCACCGGAGTTGATCTGGCGTGCCATCTTGACCACGGCATCCTGCGTAAAGGGATTAGAAGCCGAACTGGTGATGATAGCCTGTCCATCGGTAATGGCGGTGTTGACGGTGGCGGTGCTCACGTTCTCGTCGTCCAGCCAGATGCTGATGCTGCCCTTATCGGCAGCCAGCTTGGTGGTGGCATCGCCAAAGGCCTTGGCACCCTCGGTGGTGAACTTGAGGGCGACGTAATACTCTGAGCTGCCGCCGTTGCTCACAGCACCGTACTGCGCCGAGGCGCTTTCGACCATAGAGCCGTCCAAGATCAGCTCGCCGTCCTTGCTGGCTCCCTCGCGGAAGGTCAGGTAGGCGGTGGTGCCGATCTCCTGAATGGCGGACTCGGGGTCAAAGTCCGTCTCGCCGGACTGCCACGGGAATTCCAGGATCAGGCTGTCGGAATTGTTGTCCACATACAGCTCATAGTCGGTCACGTTCAGCGCGACCAGACGGTTCTCGATGACCAGACGGGCGGCATCCAGCTGCTCGTCTGTGGCATCGTAGCCATCCGAGGGCACAAAGGTGACGTTGACGCCGCCTTTGATATCCACACCAAAGCGGATATCCTTTGCACCCTTGATATAGGTGGTGGTCACATCGCCGTATTTTGCCGCTACGCCAAAAAAGGCGGTGTAGACAAATACAACGATCAGCAGCGCGGTAACGACCAGCTGCCATGCTTTGCCTTTTGTTTTCATAAATCAGGGAACCTCCAAAAGCGGCGGCTGTGCAGCCGCAGCCGTTTTTGTTGTGAACCGCAAGTTTTGCCGACGGCTCCTCTCCTCACAGAGCAGCCGTCGTGCCGGCCTTTCTGTGATAAAACTCCCCTGCCAGCCCTGCAAAGAGCCCCGCAGAGGAGAATATACAAGTTATTTCAAGCCTTAGGCCATATCAGCCAGCAGCTTTTCCACAACGGCCAGACGCACACAGACGCACAGCAACTCGGAAGCGGTCTCCACCTCGTCCAGACTGGGGTAAGTGGGGGCAATGCGCAGATGAGAGTCCTGCGGGTCCTTGTGGTACGGATAGGCAGAGCCTGCACCGGTCAGCACCAGACCTGCATCCTTGCACAGTTCTGCCACGCGCTTGGCGCAGCCGGGCATGACATACAGGCTGATGAAGTAGCCGCCCTTGGGGTTGGTCCAGTGGGCAATATCGCCGCAGGGAGTGAGGTTGGCGGCAAAGGCGGTCTTGACGGCATCGAAGCAGGGCACCAGACGGCGGCGATGCTTTGCCATGTGTGCCAGAACGCCCTCCTTGTTCTTCAGGAAGCGGACATGGCGCAGCTGGTTCATCTTATCGTAGCTGATGATCATCACTGCAAAGCGCTTGCACATATACTTCATGCTGTTGTCGCTGCAGGCAATGGCAGAAACGCCGGCACCCGGGAAGGTGATCTTGCTGGTGGAAGTGAACATGAACACGCGATCCTGCGTGCCGTACTTCTTGCTCACGTTCAGCAGAACAGGAGTCTCGATGATCTCCTCGGTCAGGTGATGGACGATGTAAGCCTCGTCCCAGAAGATCTTGAAATCCGGGGCGGCGGTCTTCATCTTGGCAAAGCGCTCGATGGTCTCATCGCTGTAGGTGTAGCCATCGGGGTTGGAGTACTGCGGCACGCACCAGATACCCTTGATGGTATCGTCCTCTGCCACCAGCTTTTCCACAACGTCCATATCGGGGCCGTTGGGGGTCATGGGCACGCTGATGAGCTCAAAGCCGAACTCCTCGGTAATGGCAAAGTGACGGTCATAGCCGGGCACCGGGCAGAGGAACTTGCGCTTTTCCACCTGAGACCACGGACAGGGAGACTCCGGGAAGCCGAACACATAGCCGATGTTGATGAGGTTGTACATCAGCTGCAGGCTGGAGTTGCCGCCCACGAACACCTCGTTGGGCTTTACGCCGAACACATCTGCAAACAGGGCGCGGGCCTCGCTCAGACCCTCCAGCTCGCCGTAGTTGCGGGCATCGGTGCCTGCATCCGTGGTGTAGTCGGTCATCTTCAGCAGGTCCATTGCCAGATCCATCTGGTGGGGGCCGGGCTTGCCGCGTGCCATATTCAGCTTCAGACCCTTTGCCTGAAACTGCTTGTATTCCTCTTCCAGCGCTGCCTTTTCAGCGGTCAGCGCATCGCGATCCATCTCGTGATAATTTGCCATTGAAAACACACTCCTTTATAGTACTTCCTGTTACCCAGTTATATGGCTCGTCTTTTGCGGTATGCCCCTGCCAGAGAGCACACGCCGCACGCTCCACATTTTACTATTATAGTACATTTTCCTGTCAGAAACAAGAATTTGAAAGCAAAAAGCCCTGCCAAAAGCAAAAAGCTTTCGAAACAGGGCTTTCAGGCGGGTGCGCTCCCCTGCTGTGCGGCAATGCCGTCAGCTGAGAGCGACCTGATTTTTATAGCGTTTGCGCACAGCGCCGTATTCCAGATGTGCTTCGCCGCCCTCCACAGTGTCCTCGTCCACGGTCACGCGGATGATGGTGGCATCGCTGGGCACCTCGTACATGATGGGCAGCAGAATGCTTTCCATCACACTGCGCAGACCACGGGCACCGGTCTTGCGCTCGATGGTCTTGCGGGCAATGGCGTGCAGGGCTTCGTCCGTGAAGGTAAGCTCCACGTTATCCATGCCCAACAGCTCCTTGTACTGCTTAACCAGACTGTTGCGGGGCTCCTTGAGCACGCGTACCAGTGCATCCTCGTCCAGATCATCCAGCACAGTGATGACCGGCAGACGGCCGATCAGCTCCGGGATCAGGCCGAACTTGACCAGATCGTGGGGCTCTACCTTGCGCAGCAAGGCGCGCTCGGCCTCGGTGGAGTTATCCTTCAGCGCACTGCCGAAGCCCAGCGCGGACTTATCGGTGCGGCGCAGGATATACTTATCCAGTCCGTCAAAGGCACCGCCGCAGATGAACAGGATGTTGGTGGTGTCGATCTGGATGAACTCCTGCTGCGGGTGCTTGCGGCCGCCCTGCGGCGGCACGTTGCTGACAGTACCCTCCAAGATCTTCAGCAGTGCCTGCTGCACACCCTCGCCGCCCACATCGCGGGTGATGGAGGGGTTTTCGCTCTTGCGAGTGATCTTATCGATCTCATCAATGTAGATGATACCGATCTGTGCCTTCTGCACGTCAAAATCTGCCGCCTGGATCAGTTTGAGCAGAATGTTCTCCACGTCCTCGCCCACATAACCGGCCTCGGTAAGGGTGGTGGCATCCGCAATTGCGAAGGGCACGCCCAGCATCTTGGCCAGTGTCTGTGCCAACAGGGTCTTGCCCACGCCGGAGGGACCCAGCAGCAGCACGTTGGACTTTTGCAGCTCCACATCGCCGCCCTTGCCGCTGAGGATGCGCTTATAGTGGTTGTAGACCGAAACGGACAGCACACGCTTTGCCTCGTCCTGACCGATGACATACTGATCCAGACCATCCTTGATCTCGGCCGGGGTCATGATGTTGATATCCAGATCTGCGGCAGCGGGTTGGACATGGGCGCGGCTTGCGCTTCCGCGTCCCGGACGGGCGCTTTTGGACTGATCCGGCTTGTCAGAGAGCAGATCGTGGCACAGGCCGATGCACTCGCTGCAGATATTGACCCCGGGGCCAATGATCATGCGCTCCACTTCGTCCTGATGCTTGCCGCAAAAGCTGCAAACCAGATCCTTTTCGTTTTTGCCGGAATTGTTATTTGCCATAGCTGTTTTTCCTTATCCTGGATAGATTATAGCGGTTTACCGGTGGGCAATGACCTCATCGATCAGGCCGTATTCCTTTGCCTGCTGCGCGGTAAGGTAGTTGTCGCGCTCGGTGTCCTGCTGGATCTTTTCCAGCGGCTGGCCGGTGTACTCGCTGAGCATCCGGTTCATCTTATCGCGGATATAGACCATGTGCTCAGCATGGATCTTGATATCCGTAGTCTGGCCGGAAAGGCCGCCGCCCTGACCGCCGATCAGCGGCTGGTGGATCATGATCTCGGCGTTGGGCAGCGCAAAGCGCTTGCCCTTGGTGCCGCTTGCCAGCAGAAATGCGCCCATAGAGGCAGCCATGCCCATGCAGATGGTGGAAACGTCGCACTTGATATACTGCATGGTGTCGTGGATGGCCATACCGGCACTAATGGAGCCGCCGGGGCTGTTGATATACAGGCTGATGTCCTTATCCGGGTCCTGCCCTTCCAGATACAGCAGCTGCGCCACCACAAGGCTTGCGGTGGTATCGTTGACATCCTCGCTCAGAACGATGATGCGATCGTTCAGCAGACGAGAGAAAATATCATAGGAACGCTCTCCGTGCGCCGACTGCTCGACAACGTAAGGAACAAAACTCATAAAGTTCGCCTCCTGAAATGGTTTAAGTTTATTGGCAAAATTGACCGATACGGGTCCCCTTGTAAAGTTCAGCCGTACCGGTCAATTTTAACAACCTTTGATAAAACGCCTGCGGCGCTTTACAGAGCCCGGCACTGATTACTCAGCGTCAGCAGCCTTCTCAGCCTCTGCGGGCTTCTCCACGATGTTAGCGTGGCTCTTGATGAAGTCGATGGCCTTGGTGCGAGCCAGATCCTGCTTCAGATCCTCAAGGTTGATCAGCTCACGAACCTTGTCCTCTTCCATCTTGTACTGGTCAGCAATGCGCTTGATCTCGGCATTGATCTCGTCCTCGGAAGCCTCGATGTGCTCAGCAGCAGCAACAGCCTCCAGAGCCAGACCGATCTTGACCTGCTTCTCAGCCTGCGGCATGAAAGCGGCGCGGAACTGCTCCATGGACTGACCCATATACTTCAGGTAGTCCTCCAGACGCAGACCCTGCTGCTCCACACGGAAAGCAAAGTCGTTGACCATCTCGTCCATGCGGACATCGTACATAGCCTGCGGGATCTCGCCCTCCATGCTCTCGATGACCTGATCGACCAGAGCATTCTCGACAGCCAGGTCGTCCTGCTTGTCCAGCTGCTCCTGGTTGTTCTTGCGGATGGAAGCCTTGAACTCGTCCAGAGTGTCGTACTCGGAGCAGTCCTTTGCCAGCTCGTCATCCAGAGCGGGCAGTTCCTTGTACTTGACCTCGTGCAACTTGATCTTGAAGACAGCAGCCTTGCCAGCCAGCTCAGCAGCCTGATACTCGGTGGGGAAGGTGACGTTCACGTCGAACTCCTCGCCGGCAGAGTGACCAACGACCTGCTCCTCAAAGCCGGGGATGAAGCTGCCGCTGCCCAGAGTCAGGTTGTAGTGCTCAGCCTTGCCGCCCTCGAATGCGACACCGTCCACAAAGCCCTCGAAGTCGATATCAGCGATATCGCCATTCTGAGCAGCGCCCTCACGGGTCAGCTCACGGGCGTTGCGCTCCTGCACACGCTTCAGCTCAGCGTCCACAGCCTCGTCAGTAACAGTATGGACAATCTTTTCCACGGTCAGACCGTTGTAGCTGCCAACCTTGACCTCGGGCTTCACGGCGACCTTCACGGTCAGGGTAGCGCCCTCTGCCTCGCTGGCAGAATCCACAGTGACCTCAGGACGGCCCACGGGCTCCACACCGGCTTCCTTAACGGCAGCCTCGAAAGCCTCCGGGAACAGCTCGTTGATGGCGTCATAGGTAAAGACGTCTGCGCCGTACATCTTCTCGATCAGAGCCTTGGGAGCCTTGCCCTTGCGGAAGCCCTGCACAGGGTACTTCTTGCCCTCTTTTTTGAAAACATCGGCAACAGCCTTCTTGAAAGCTTCTGCGTCGATGGAGAACTGCAGTTCTGCCATGCTCTTCTCGAGCTTTTCACACTTGATGAGATTCATTTGTTTATCCTCCACTCAAATATTCTATTGCTCAGGGCAGGAAGTTTTTGCCCGGGGCAACCGCGCACCACGTCCTTGCTGTATGCACACGGAATGCGGGGACGCGCGCGCTCAATTGGGTGCAACAATCGCGTCAAAACTTATTATAGCACGCTCTGGACACAATTGCCATACCAAATTTTTAAATTTTGTCGTTTTTGCCCTTTTATACCGCCGTTAATTGATGCGGTAGGGGCAGAAACGCAGGCCGTCGGCACTTACCAGCTTGTACCGGATGCCGTCCACCTCGCCCTGTACGGCGAACCGGATGGCGTTGCCGTGCAGATGCCCGTAGAAGCAGGTCTTGATGCCGTACTCCTTCAGGGTGGCCACAATCTCCGGGGCGCTGGTGCCGGTGTAGACCGGCGGATAGTGCAGGAACACCAGCTTTTCCAGCCCGGGCTCCGCTGCCTGCAAGCTCATGCGCAGGCGGCCGATCTCGCGGTTCATCACCTTTTCGTCGTGGGGCTCGCCCACATCGAACAGCCAGCCACGGGTGCCGCAGATGGCGTACCCCTCCACGCTGTAAGAATTGTTATGCAGGATATGCAGGGTATCAAAGCCCTCGGCCTTGAGGTAGGCGTTCATCTTGTTGGCGGTGGACCACCAGTAATCGTGGTTGCCCTTCATGATGATCTTCTGGCCGGGCAGCTGCTGTAAAAAGGCGAAATCCTTGCGGGTATCGGTCAGGCGCATGGCCCAGCTGATATCTCCCGCCAGCACGATGGTGTCCTGCGGGGTGATGAGCTTGCGCCAGTTTTTCTCCAGCCTGTCCACATAATCGTTCCAGCCGGGGAAGATATCCATCGGCTTGGATGCGCCCAGAGAAAGATGGGGGTCGCCAAGCACAAAAAGTGCCATAGTCTGTTTACTCCTGTTCTGTCTGTCCGCAGAAGCTTATGCCTGATAGCCCAGCGCCACCTCGGCGATCTGTTCCGGGGCAATGACCGTATCAAAGCGCTCCGGCTTGCTGCGCAGAGCGGCAAGGCTTGCCGGTGCGGCATGACCGGTGGCAGCCTCCAGCTGCTGCATGGCTTCAAAATCGTTTTCCGGGGCAGCTTTGCCCAGTGCGCTCAGCACACTGCGGGGGAACTTGAAGGGCGATGCGGTGGAAAGCACCACCATGGGCACGCCCTGACGCTTTTTCTGTGCAGCCACATGGAAAGCCACAGCGGTGTGGGTATCGCACAGGTAGCCATCCTTTTCGTAGCGGGCACGGATCTCCCCTGCCACCTCGTCCTCGCTGCTCCAGCCGCAGGAGAAGGTCTGCTGAATGGCGGCCAGCGTCTCGGGACGGACGGTGTAGCTGCCGGTGGCAGCCAGCTGCTGCATAAAGCCCGCCACCTCGGCATCGCTGCCGGTCACATGGTACAGCAGGCGCTCCAGATTGGAGGACACCAGAATGTCCATGCTGGGCGAGGTGGTCTTGAAGAACTCCCGCTTTGCGGTGTAAGTACCGGTGGTGAGGAAGTCGGTCAGCACGTTGTTCTCGTTGGAGGCGCAGACCAGCTTGCCCACAGGCAGACCCATCTGCTTTGCGTAATAACCGGCAAGGATATCGCCGAAGTTGCCGGTGGGTACGCAGAAGTCCACCTCGTCGCCAAAGGTGATCTTCCCGGCCTTGAGCAGCTGGGCGTAGGCGGCAAAGTAGTAGACGATCTGCGGTACAAGGCGACCCCAGTTGATGGAGTTGGCACTGGAAAGACGGATGTTCCGCTTTTCCAGTTCGGCAGCGATGGCCTTATCGCCGAACACCTTCTTTACGCCGGTCTGGGCATCGTCAAAGTTGCCGCGCACAGCGTACACCGCCACATTGGCACCCTCCTGCGTTGCCATCTGCAAACGTTGGATCTCGCTGGTGCCGCCGGTGGGATAGAACACAGCGATCTCCACACCCGGGATATCATGGTAGCCGTCCAGCGCAGCCTTGCCGGTATCGCCGCTGGTAGCCACAAGGATCAGCGTCTTTTCGGTGCGTCCCAGATTCTTTTTGGCTTCCACCAGCAGCTTGGGCATCAGCTGCAGGGCGTAATCTTTAAAGGCACAGGTAGGGCCGTGCCACAGCTCCAGGGCATAGGTGTCCCCTTCCACCGGGGCAAGATAGCCTGCCTTGCCGCCAAAAGCAGCGCCGTAGGTGCTGCGGGTGGCGTCAGTCAGGAAAGTGGGGTCGTAATCGGTCAGGTACTCCCGCACAACAGCGGCTGCCAGCGCGGGATAGTCCAGCCCGCACAGGGCTTTTACATCCACCTGCGGAAAACTTTCCGGCACAAACAGACCACCCTCATCGGACAGCCCCTGCGCAATCGCCTGAGAAGAAGTTACTTTGCGGTTCTGATCTCTGGTACTGAAAAACTGCATGGTCATCGCTCCTTTTCGCCACGGAACGTGCCGGGCACGTTCCCGGTTGTACGGCAAAACCCTCGTTTTGCCGCATACTTCCCACCGGTGCCACGGTTTCTGCCTAGTTTTCGCAGAGAAAGGCACCCTTTATAATATGTACCATCCAGCGCCCGCTGTCAAGAGGAACTACCTCTGCAACGTCAAAACGCACCGGTTCTTCGCTTTGGCCGGTCTGCTGCAAATACCCTTGTGCAGCGCAGATCAGCCGGTGCTGCTTGGCCGGGTCTACGGCGGCAGCAGGGCGCTGCAGCATCCCTTGGCTGCGGGTCTTTACCTCGCAGATGACGATGGTGCCGTCCGGCTCCCGCAGCACAAGATCCAGCTCTCCCATGCGGGTATGATAGTTATGCGCCAGCAGCTGCGCGCCCTGCTTCTGATACCAGCGGGCAGCGGCAGCTTCTCCCCTGCGGCCGGTCTCGGCGCGGTTCATTTACCGCTCTCCGGCCAGTAGCCCTGCTTTTTGAGGAAGCTGCGGCGGTAGAACGGCTGGATGCCGTACTGCGCGATCAGCTCATAGTGCAGCTTTGTGGGGTAGCCCTTGTGCTTTGCCAGCTGATACTGCGGGTACTGCTTATCCAGTTCCAGCATATAGCGGTCACGGCTGACCTTAGCCAGCACCGAGGCTGCGCCGATGCTGGCGCTGGTGGCATCGCCCTTGACCACCGGCTGTGCCGGGATCTGCAAGCCTGCGGGGGTGCGGTTTCCGTCAACCAGCACCAGATTAGGCACGATGTCCAGCTCTTCCACCGCCTGCTGCATCCCGCCCATGGTGGCGTTCAGGATGTTTTCCCGGTCGATGACCTCCGGCCCCACAAAAATGATGCGGTAGGCCAGCGCCTTTTCGCAGATCTCATCAAACAGTGCTTCGCGCTTTTTCTCGGTCAGCTTTTTGGAATCGTTGATGCCGTACACCGGGTTTTCCGGGTCCAGAATACAGGCCGCCACGCACACGGGGCCGCAAAGCGGGCCGCGCCCAGCCTCGTCCACACCGGCAAAGCAGCCGTACTGGCTGCGCACCTCAGCGTCAAAGGCGTACAGCGGCGCCGAGATCTCCTCATCCGAGCGGCGCTTCATTCCTCGTCCTCCTCGGCAAAATCGGTCAGGTCATCCCGCTGCGGCGGGCGCTCCAGAGAGATACGTCCCCACTTGCAGGCGCGGAACTCGTCCACCAGCATGATGGCGCAGCGCTCGGTGTTCACCTCGCCGCCGCGCACCAGCAGCCCGCGCTTGCGGCCGATAGCCTCCAGCAGCTCGTAGGGCGGCAGTGCCAGCGTTTCAGCATCCAGCTTGTAGCGCTGTGCCACAAGGTCGGGATAGTTGCGGCGCACCTCGTCCAGCAGGTTCATGGCCAATTCTTCCACATCCAGAATATCGTCCTTGATGGAGCCGATAAAGGCCAGATTGGAGGCGATGGTCTTGGAATCGAACTTTTTCCACAGCACGCCGGGCATATCCAGCAGATCAAACTTTTCGGTGCTGACCCACTGCTTGCCCTTGGTCACGCCGGGGCGGTCTGCTGCCTTGGCGCGGGCAGAGCCTGCAAAGGTGTTGATAAAGGTGGATTTGCCCACGTTGGGGATGCCGCACAGCATCACCTGCGTCTTAGCACCGCCCATGCCGCGGTTCTGGCGGCGCTCCAGCAGGCCGGAAAGTTCCTTTTCAATAGCCGCCTTCACAGCGTTTGCGCCGCCCTTCTGCTTGGCGCTGATGGCCACGCAGCCGGCATCTGCAGCGTGGAAGTAGCGGATCCACTCCTCAGTCACAGCCGGGTCGGCAAGGTCGGCCTTGTTCAGCGCATAGAGCTTGGGCTTGCGGTCGGTGATGCGCTCGATCTCCGGGTTCAGGCTGGAAAGCGGAATGCGCGCATCCAGCAGCACAAGGCTGGCATCAACGTGCTGGATCTCCTGCTCCATCATGCGCAGGGTCTTGGTCATGTGGCCCGGGAACCACTGAATATTGTACTGGTTTGCAAACCGGGTATCCATTTCGTTCATTTTACCACCCCAAAATCTGTAAAGGGCATAAAGCACAGCAGCACCTTGCCCAGAATATCACGCTCGTCAATGCAGCCGACATAGGAGGAGCGGCTGTCCAGCGATTCGTTGCGGTTGTCCCCCATCACAAACAGGGTGCCCTCCGGCACCGTGAACGGGAACTGCACATCGTAGCCCAGATAGGTAGGGGCTGCAATGTAGTCCTCCTGCAAAAGTTCGCCGTTCACCGTGACCGTACCGGCGTCGTAGTCGATGCTGATGGTGTCGCCGCCCTTGGCGATGATCCGCTTGACCAACGGCTTACCGTAGACGGTGTAGCTGTCCACGATAACCACATCGCCCCGCTGCGGGGTGTAGCCTGCCGCCCAGACAATGAGCTTATCGCCGTGGGTCAGGGTGGGCACCATAGAGCGCCCGTCCACCTGAATGATGCGGAAGAAAAACGAAAAGATCAGTACCAGCACCAGCGCTGCGGAGATAAGCGCTTCGTACCATTCCAGTATGCCCTGTCCGCGCACTGCGGGGGCAGACTGCTGCTGTTTTTCCATAGCTTAGCCACCAGCCTTTCCTGATTTTACACATACGCCCGGGCTTTGAAAAAGAAAAAAGGGACAACAAGTTGTCCCTTTTCTCCCGGTTTCAAATCGGGGATGATCAAATATCGCTCTTGACCTTGGCAGCCTTGCCCGTACGGCCACGCAGATAGAA
>ERZ1673699.882-NODE-882-length-27695-cov-8.434805_pt1 | contig 27695 bp, 29 predicted proteins | sample MGYA00580229_ERZ1673699 | MGnify/ENA primary metagenome ERZ1673699 (study PRJEB41218, sample SAMN15661785) | gut metagenome | host: Homo sapiens | place: Canada: London | collected 2015-08-20/2019-03-30 | study: EMG produced TPA metagenomics assembly of... | reverse complement strand
CGATATTGATTTCATGGGCTATCTCTGGGAGCGTTTCTTTCCAGTTGCCACGCTCGGCTTTGGGGTCTAAAATGACTGCTTGACCGCCAAACAACACCGAATAATACACCAGAAGATTGTTGCAGAACGACTTTCCACCGCCAAGCGAACCGACAAAAGCAGACGCTAAAGCGTTGGTAACTGTACCTTTTACACCTTGACTGGCAAGGGACGGTTGCAGGTACACATTTCTTCCCGTATCAACGGAATAGCCCATATAGATACCCGTAGTTTCCCCTAACTGCTGGGTCGCACCAAAGCCAAGTCCTGCCAAGAAGTCTGATTTTACATACTGCACATAATCATTGATATATCGCTTGCTGGCAGGAAGAAATTCAGAATGAAGCCCCAGCATATCCCCAGCAGGACGCACCAGCTTTACATTGAGGTCGTCGTAAAAGTCCTTGACTTCATCACAACGGCGTTTCAGCTCGTCAAGATCGGGTGCAGACACCCGTATCACGTAGCTTAACTTATACATACTTTCTTTGCTCTGGTCTAAGTCTGTTTCCAGCTCGTCCACGCTGTCTAATGCGTCCACCACATTTGAGCTGGTTTCACTTCCTGCTTGATAAGCGTGATTGTCAAGGTCTTTCAATTCCTTTTTCTTATTTCTTACTGTGGTAAGAGCCTTTCTGTTCTCCACGATTTCTACATTCATAGAAGTATCAACGGGGAATGTGAATTGCTGTTGCTGGAAATAGAAGATTTCAGACGACGGAAAATCAAGCTCGCCGACAATCGCATTGACGGTAAAATAGGACACATAGCTTTCCTTGTCCTCATGTTCCAAGCGTAAATACCGCTGGCTTTCTTCAATCACACACCTTGTCGGACGGATAAGGTCGTAGTATTTTATCAGCGTTTCTTTCTGTAATTTCTTCTTTGGTAGCTGGTACTCATAATCTTCATAGGCGATACCGTCCCTGCCGTAAAGATGTTCCATGAGATACCCAAAATCATTGATTTCCAAGCGACGCACCTTAAATCGACGGGAGATTTTATTTTCCAGTAACTTTTCCATTTTCATGTAACGGTTGATTTCATCATTCGGCATGGAAACAAAATCATTCATCAGCGTGTGGTTCACTTCATGGAGAAATTCCGTGAACGTCAGCCACGCCGATTTTTTGATGTTCTTCAGATTGAGCTGTTCTTCCGTAACCATGAGCTTAAAGCCAAGAAAAAAGCGGTAGTCCACTTGATTGTCCCCAATCATAGATACTAACGCTTCGGTCTGTTCGTCTATTTTCTGGTAGGCAACTTCCTTTAATTTTCCCGTTACCAGTTTCTTTGACTGTTCCTGCAGACTTCGGATTGAGCTTTCTGTGGCAATCTGCAACGCATGAATTTTACCCTCACGGGACTGTGCGATAAGCTGTCGGAAACTGTCATGCACGATAAATTTCTGCTCTGCGGATAAGAAAGAATAGTTGTACGGTATCAGCTCATAGTAGGCGAACACCTCATTGTCCTTGTTCCAGACAAGGTTGTTGTCGATATACTTAATCGGGAACATACATCACACTCCTAACCGCCGTGACAGGTTCGCTGAACACTTCCTTTTCCAGCTTCACGGCTTTTCCTGCATAGGTCACTTTTGGTCGCAGGGCAAATGTAATCTGCGATTTCAAGAAGCTGTAAGGCTTCTTGCCGTCAAAGGTCTTTTGGCTCATAAACCATGTGAGGGCGACGGGAATACCGAAGTATTTCAGAAATGCCCCCTCGATAAGCGATAACGGCGGTAAGTCCCCCAAGAGAATGACGGCAAACTCCGTGATGACAAACCACGTTATCTGGGTAAAGGTAACGGGAAACGGGAGAGTAAAGTCATTGATTGCATACAGGACTTTTTCTACGTTCCAGATACCCGTGTAGCTCTTAATCTTCTTCAATTCGTTTCAGCTCCTTTCATTGTTTTTGCCGTGTTCCTCACGGCATAGAGGTATCCCCTTGCGGGATTTCGTTGTAATGGAAAAGGACAGCCGTTTTTCAGACTGTCCTTGATAGAAAAAGCTGTCAGTAGCGACCTTGCCTGTCGCTGATCTGCCAGCTCCTTTACTTGATTTCACACATACCGTATCTTGTCTGAATGAAATACCCCTCGATTTCCAAATCCCTGCCGTATGCTTCACAGTCTATGTAGTATTCCAAGCTGGGCGGTATCTCTCCCAGAGCGTTTAACTCATAAATGAAGTGATACGCCACATCTGCCATAGTTTCACAGTCTGGATAACAATAGATACGGTCTAGGTTGTCTGCCAGTTCTTCCAGACTTCCAAAATAGGAAATGAAGCTGTCCAGTTGGTCTAAAACTTCTTCTGGAAAATCCTGTATCATGTAATATAGGTCATTCAATTCTTGAATGGAAGTGTATTCCTTAACCTCGCAGGGAAAGTTGTCGGTATCATGGACAGCGTATTCCTCATAATAACTGTTCAGCCCGATACGCTCCGCAACATCTTCCTCGTCGATAGGAAAAGAGAACCAATCCCCGACAAGCTCGCCCTCGTTGTACTTGCCAAGATTAGCGATATATACCCTCATGTCGTCCACCACAGGCACACACCTCTTTTCTACGGAAGCTCATAGATACCGTGGTCGGTTTCCACAAAGCGTCCGTTGTCGTCAAGGTACTGCCCGTAGGCTTCATAATCGAAATAGCGGGTGACACTCTCACTAAGGGAAGTAAAGTCTGGGTCATTGTTCAGAATGTGGCGGGCAACGTCCGTCATGTTCTTACACCATGAGTAATGAATGATGTCGTTTCTGTATCGGTGCAGTTCGTCAAGGTCGATGAAATAGCACATCAGCTCCGCATAGTCCTCTTTCAAGTCAGAGGGTAGGCTTTCATAGGTATGGTACAGGTCGTCGAGTTTTTCAATGGTGGTATCTTCCTGCACTTCATCAGCAAAGGGAAGCTCCTTGCCCGTGATAGAGTAATAGTCCGTGTCTACATCAATCCCCAGCAGTTCTTCCACCTGTTCTGTGTCGATAGGCAGGGTGAACCAAAAGGCTCTGATTTCTCCGTCTGTCGGCTCTCGTGCTTCAATCTGCACACGCATTTCTTCCATGTTTCATCACGTCCTCTCTTGTCAACGCTTCCTGTATGACGGTGTAAGGCACACCGAATACATAGCGTGAAAAATCTTCCAACTGTTTCTTAGGATAATCAGACAGGCAAAGGCGTTTCATCTCAAACCAGACCGCACGCTTGTAATAGGGAAGGTCGGAGAGATACGGACAGCCGATTTTTGCCTGCATATCTGTAAAAATATCTTTCAATCAATCACTCCAATCTTAAAGTTGAGTATAGAAAAAACGGTTGATCTCCAATGGAGTAACCGCTTTGTGTGTGGGATATGAAATTGTTAGATTAGGATTTACATTTAAGATTATTTGACAATAGCTGAGTCAATTCTTCTAACTCCCCAGTAGACAAATCATTTTTATCTATCAAAACCAATTTATTATCTTTTCGTTTAACGTATATATACTGTCCCATAGTACCGTACTCCTTAAATGCAGTCCAATAATTTTTGCTATATCCAAGCTGATAAATTATTTCTATCCCGTCAGTGTCAAAATGATATTCCACAATTCCAGTGCGAAAAGACTTATCTAAGAGTAGCTCCGCTTTTTTTAATGCAAATTTTTGAAAAGACTTTGCATTAAAAGCAAGGAACAGACTGATTATTCCAATCACCATATAGACATACCATAAAACAGCAGGAGAATTTATAATTTGAAATAAACTACTAATAATAATGATAATACCTAAAATCATCAGTAGAGGAACCGCTATCTTACGTTTACGGATATTCCCTTTACTATCCAAAGCAATTTTAATTGCAGTTTCCTTTTTTTCATCACTTAAATTCATACGATATTTAACCACAAAATTACCACCTTTACTACTTTTTATAGTTCTATAAATAGAGATTTGATAATTTCTATATCCACATTATATCAGCGAATAATCAGCCATTCAATGAAATTCATAGCGTGACTATCTTTTATCTGCGTACCATTCCGTCACCCCCTTTCATTCCCCCTATGCCCGAACTCCCATAGGGGGACAGGTAAGTTTGCGTGACCGCAAACTGCCGATTGTTACGCTCCAATGATACGGTTGAACAGCTCTAACAGCACGTCCTTGACACCGCCTGCATTGAATACAAGTCCGACAGCGATTAAGGCAATCACAAGGAAGCCGATAAGTTTTGAAAACTCTCTCTTAAATCCTAAGTAGATACCGATTACCACGATTGCCATTAACACAAGGCTCTGTGCATTGCTTAAAAACCAGTTGTACAAATTTTGTCCGAAATTCATTCTTTATCAATCCTTTCTTTTTTGATTTCTTCCATTTCTTCATCAGCCATTTTGCTGACCTGTGCGATACACATAAGGACGACACCGATACCCATTCCCAGCGATACCAGCACCAAGTCCTTGACAAGTTCTGCCATAATCTCAATTCTCCTTTACTCTGTGATAAGCTCCTCTGTGTCCGCTGTCTGCTGTCTGATTATCTGCAAGTGCTTTTCCGTCAGCTTTGCGTTGTCCTCAATCTCTTGCAGATAGCTTGTACTGTTGCCAGCGTCTATCTTTTTCAGCATTTTCAGCGTAGGGGCGACCTGTCGGCTTATCCAGCCCAGCGTCCTTTCCAGCGTGTAAGGCTCTGGGTCTGTCGTCAGCTTAATAGGTGGGCGGTCTTTCCCGATAAACCAAGCCCAGCGGTCATTGAGCTTCCAGTCCGTCTTTCGCTTCTCCGGCTCTCTGTCCACGAAGCGGATATAGTGATTGATGATAGAAAATGCCGTCTGTTCTGCGTCATAATGGGTCAGCAGTTCACGGACGGCATAATAGGCTCTTTCATCTTTCAACCGTATCTCGAAGCGGTTCTTTATGGGTGCTTCCTCAATCGGTATTCCCAGCTTTGCGTACTGCTCGTAGTTCTTCTCATAACAGCAGAAGTAGACTTCCGATTTCAGAGAACCGATATACAGCGTGTGTCCCATGCCCGCCTTGTCCTGCTCGTTGTGCTTTACCAGCTCGCCAGAAGCATAGGACTTGAAAGAACGGAACAGGGAAACACATTCCTCACGGTTGCATTTGGCGGTCAGATCTGGAATATCCAGTATGCCCGCCCTGTCATCAATCGCAAGGTCAAGGCGTTTCATCACACCGCCCTCAACCAGAGCGTCCATGAGGAAGTCATACCAGCTACGCCCCTGTGCCAGCAGGTAGCTTTCAAACTGGCGACAGCCTTTTCCTTTCAGTTCCAGAAGCGTGCCTTTTTCCTCGTCCTGCGAGGTGTAGACGAACACATCACCCAGATAGTAATGCTCTGTGTACTTGTAGTGTCCGTAGTCCTCATGGAGCATATAGTCAATATTGAGCTTCAATATATCTCTGATAACATGCTGTATATCCAGCGTGGGAAAACGGATACGCACATAGTCGAACAGCAGGAACATGGGAGCGTCGGGATTGAATTTCTCGACTGCTTCCATGAGCTTGTCCTGCATATCGTCCGTGAGGTTGACCTTTCCCGTTTCGATACGGTTCAGATGTTCACGGCTGATACCAGCCATGATAGCAAGCCTTGTCTGAGACACGCCGTAAGATAGGCGTTTCTCTTTCAAGGCGGTTATAAAGGTGCTTTCATTCAGCCTGCATACCCCCAATCGTGTATTTATAGAAATCTGTGATATTTTCCGCCGATTGTCACAGTCAGCCATGAGTAAGGGAAAACCCTTATGCCAAGCGGGATTTCCAGACTTTTTGACCGTAGTTTCCAGCGGAATTGTGCCCCTCTGTTAGATACCGAGGGGCTTCTTTCGTGGAGCAGGGCAAGCCCTGCTCCACAGGACGGCTTACACGGTCTGGGTCGCTCCGCTGACCGTTCCAGCCGTCAGTGGTTCAGCCTATCCTTGTCATGCCCGTATAGACTACGATACAGTCGGTATCTCTCGAAAGGCATTTTCTGGCTATATCCTTGTCAATCTCGTAATCACGGCATACCTGTCTGAAATGCTCCTTGTCCATGACAAGAAACGTATAGCGGAAAAGACAGCCTAGCAGGTTTGCCATGTGTGCGGGAAGCTCTACGGAAAACAGCAACGGCATTTCCAGATAATCTTCTGCCAAATCTTCCAGCAAATCCGACATTCTTTCATGGAAAAGTGTTTCTGGATAGTCGTCGTCCTGTTTATATTCACTGTCTGCCGTAAAAGCCAAATCGGACAGGAATTTTCCATAGCCCAATCCGATACAAGTAAGTACACTGTCGGTACATTCTGGTTCATAATGGATTTCCAAATATCCCATAATCATTCAATCTCCTTTTGTTTCTCTGGTACGGCTTGCCTTGCCAGTGCAAGAGAGCCGATAGTCTGTAAAAAGTCATGCCCCTTTGGTACAAGGGGAGTGTAAAACTCTGATATGACGCTCGTACCCACGTCACAATAGCCACGTCCTTTGATACGCTTCTGGAAGAACTGTTTCTTTACGTCACTTCCGAAAAGCATACCGTAGCCAAGCTCGCTGATACGTCCCAATCCCACACGGAAGTTGAAATTATCTCTGATACCGTCTGAAAAATACTTTGCGTCGGGACGCTGGCAGGCGACAATGAGGAAATACCCCGCCTGTCTGCCAAGCATGACGATTTTCTTTAGCTGGCTTAAAAGGCTTATGCTTTCCTTTGTCCCCAGCATTTCCAAGAACGCCACATACTCGTCAAAGATAAGGAAGCAGGGCGGTAAGCTCAGATAGGCGTAATTCTCGCCTGTCTTGTAGGCTGGGTGGTGCTTCATTTCCTCGCTTCGCTGTACCATGCCCTCATAGAACGCATTGACACACTCTATCATATCTTCTTTGGTGTGGTACACGTTATCCATGACCGTACCCAAGTCCGCAAGGTCAGCGTTCTTAGGGTCTAAGATGAAAAGCTGGGCGTTGGTCTGCAAGAGGGCTTCAATGATTGTCAGCAGGAAATAGGTCTTTCCACCGCCAGTCCCGCCACAGATAAGGGCGTGAGGGAGTGCGTCGTATTCCCATGTGAGGTTCTTCATCAGACGCAAGCCCCCGTTTTCAGCCTTTACCTCGTCAATCGTGATACGGTTCGCTATCATGTCATAGAGCAGGGTGTACTCGATATAGCCGTCATGGAGCGTCTTGTCGGTCAGCTCACAGTAAAGCCCGCTTTCCAGCTTATCTTCCAGTCTAAGGAGCTGGTCTTGATACTTTCCCAAAGAGATTTCACAGCGGATATGGAGCAAGCCTGTGTCCATTTGATAATAAATTTTAGGAAACCAGACGATTTTTTCCCTTGATCTGCTCTGCAGGTCAGTGAAAAACCCGCTGTCCTGTACGGTCTGGGCTTCATACCACTTATTGTCCAGTATCATGCGGGAGAGCTTTTGACGGTGCAATAGCTTCTTGAAGCTGTCATGGAAGAAGCGGTAATAAAGAAAAGCGACCAATGCACAAACACCAGTCGCTATCCCTATGGTTATGAAGTTGTATGTGGAAAGCGTCACGCTATTATCAAGCAGGCTGAAATGCTCCCAATCGGTACGCATGAGCTGTCCCATGTTCAGTAGCAGGAGAACCGCCACGAACAGGAACAGGAGCGTACCCGCACAGAAGCGGTACACAAGGTTCTTATCGCTGGCTCTGATACGCTTTCCCTTGTATTTGTATAGGTTCATAAACACCCCTTTCTGGATATGGAAAAAGCGGTCAATCGTAAAGACCAACCGCCTGTATATGATACTTGTTAAATTGATAAATCAGATTTTGTCTTGCTAACTTTTTTGCAATAATTAACTAACAGCTTCCAGCACCCACGCCCTGCAAGGAAAAGTAATACTCCAATGACGAGAGCTGCTACAAATTCTGCAATAGGATTTAATTCCACTAAACCTGTGAAAACTCCCATATTCTCCATATACGGCAAGCCAAGATTTAGAATATAATCTATCATTTTTACAGCCATTAACAGCGGGCTGGCAATACCACAAACAATAAACACAGGAGCCATAATTGCAAGACACGGAATGACGAACATTCCAGAAAAGCCGACAATGCTATAAAACGCACAAACAGTTAAAAATCTGTTCCAGCTAAATCCGCTTCCTTTTGAGAGCAAATCGCCAAGATATGCTTTTGCAAGGTCTTTAGGCTTCCCTAATCTGTCCAAAATTTGTTCCGTCGTAAGATTATCACTTTCCATTTCTAAGATAGAGCTTTTTATCTCTTTTACAATATCCACTCTTTCAGAAGTTGGAAGTGGTTTTAAACATTTATCAACAGTATCTAAGTATTTTTCAAGTGTAGCGTTCATATTTTTTATTCCCCTTTCAAATCAGACATAGCATTTAATAAATTTTCCCATTCATTGTTCATAGCTTCCAGATATTCCTTGCCCTCTGGCGTTAATGAATAATATTTTCGTGGCGGTAAACCCTCTGCTGACTCTTGCCAAGTAGATTGTAAATAATTTTCCTTTTGCAATCGCCTCAACAAAGGATATACTGTACTTTCAGTGGAAGCGATAATAGGGTACTTGCTCAATTCCTGTAAAATCTCATATCCGTAATATACTTTCTTATTCAACATGAGCAAAATACAGTATTCCAACGTACCACGGACTATCTGTGATTTCCATTTGTCTAAGTTCATGCTGTTCACCTCACTAATGTTTTATCGACATGTATATCGTACTACACAGTACCTAATCTGTCAATAGTATATTTGGTAGAAACAGCATTATTTTTGAAAGGGTATGTCGAATGTTACTTTTTCTGCTGTCCCTGCGGAGCGTGGTTCTGCGGATTTCCTGCGGGCTGACCGCCTTTATTTTTCAGCACAATGTCGTCTGCCTTGATGTACCATTCCACGTCTGCCCCTCGGTAGTTGGCGTTTGCCACCGTATCGGCAACAGGATTGATAAGCTCCACCTCGGCATTGTACGGGTAGTCCTTGACAGGGATTTCCGCTGGGATAGATACCTGTATCGTGCGTTCCTGCTGACTGCACTTCAAGTCATAGGTTCTACGCTTGATTTCCTCGCTGGTCGTCCCGTCCTCATTTTCCACTCGCACTTCATGTCTTAATGCGGAGAATTTCAACACTCCGAAAGTCTTTTCCTTATCTAACACAATTCCATTCGCTAATCTCATAATCTGATACCCCCTTTACTTACTTTCCTCGGCTGGAAGCATATCATCAGCCGTTAAGATATAGTTAGTGTAGCCACGACCTCGCACGTTCTTTCCCTCGGCAGTAATCTTAGGATTGACGAGCTTGACTTTCTGCTCATACTTGAAACGCTTCTCCCCAGCCTTTGCAGGAAGCACCACGATAATGTCGTCGGCTCTCTGAATGTCAGAATACAGGTTATAGCTTCTCGTCACGGGAACAAAACGACCATTCACACGCTGTTGTTCCACGTCATTTTCTCCTGCAAACTCCAAATTTCCAAAAGTCTGTGCCATGTCAGGCACGATATATTTCAATTTCATGTGTTCATACCTCATTTCTATAAAATCTGTTGATTGTCCATGCTTTTATTCTGGCTGGTGGTGTAATACCCGTAAGCCCCCAGACCGTCAAGGGCAGGTAAATGCTTAAAAGCACCCTTGACTGTCCGTGTGCTTACAGGTGGGTGGCGGACAAGCCAGAATAAAGGGAAGCTCCGCCGTTTCCATGTATCGGCGGGGAGCGTGATTTCTTCATCATCATAAGCAGACCGTCCGATTATGAACGTCTACGCTTGATGAAGTATGTCCCTGCCACGCCTGCACCAGAGAGAACAAGAAGCCCTAAGAATAAGGCAATGTTTGTGTTGTCGCCTGTCTTTGGAGCGTCGCTTGTTTTAGTCGGTGTATCTGGTGTGGTCGGCTGTTCCGGCTCTGTTGGTTCTTCCGGCGTTTCTGGTACTTCTGTGATTGTCACAGTCTGCCCGTCGTCCTCTATGTCCTTATGCTCTGTAACCTTAGTCGGTTCATCTGGATTACTCAAATCGTATAATTCCTCAAAGGTCACAAGTTCTTTCCCGCCCAGCTCGGAAGCGTCGAAAGTAAAGGAAATCTGGACTTCCATGCTTTCACTGTCGGCAGTAAAGGTATAGTCATTCTCGACACGTTCACCATTGATGATAAGTTCTGCGTTTTCGTCCTTAATCATCTGCCAGCCTTTGAGCTGATACTCTGTGCCGATTTCCAAGCCGTCAAGAGTAACGGTATCAATGATTGTCACGTCTTTTCCAGCTTCAATCTCTTTCTTTCCGTCCTCGCTGGTCGCTGTGGTATGGATAGAGATGATACGCTCTGTGATAAGCACCGTCTGTCCCTCGTCGTCAATGTCCTTGTGTTCTGCCACCTTTACAGGCTCGTCCTCATTGGAAAGGTCGTAAAGTTCCTCAAAAGTTACAAGGTTCTGACCGCCAAGAGAAGAAGCATTGAACGTGTATTCTATTTCAATCTTCATTTCCTCGCTGTCGGCTGTGAATGTGTAATCACTTTCCACACGCTGTCCTTCAATAAGAAGCTCGGCGTTTTCCTCTTTCAACATCTGCCAGCCTTTGAGCTGATATTTTGTGCCTTTTTCCAGCCCGTCAAGCGTAACCGTATCAATGATTGTTACCTCTTTGCCAGCCACGATAGACTTCTCGCCGTCCTTGCCTGTGGCTGTGGTATGGATAGAGATTTCTTTCTCGTATTCATCAGTCAGCGTTCCTAAGTCAACGGTCACATTGTTTCTGGACACCACGATTGCAAATGGTGGAATAAGCTCAAAGCCTTTGTTGCCCTCACAGCGTAATTCCTCAATGATATAGGTATCGTAAAGCAATGCACCCTTGCTGTCGTCTGGCTCGCTTGTTCCAAACCAGATACCGTCCTCGCTGGTCTTTCCTGCATTGGTGTTATGTTTGTGGGAAGCCCAGTCGGAAGAAGTGGATAACTGCCCGTTATCATCTGTCACGATAATGTGGCTCTCACCTGTGGTCTTGCTTGTGATCCTAAACGGAACTCCCGCAAGACGCTGGTGTGTGCCAGCCCCAATCTTGACACCCTCTAGGTCGCCACGCTTCACTTGATTGTAAATGGAAGTGTCCGCACCTGTAAGGTCAACGATTTTTCCGTCCTCTGTGATTTCAAATTCAATCGGTTCTGCACCGTCCGTCAAATAGCCCTCTGGTGCTTTGCTTTCCTCGATACGGTATTTTCCATAAGGTAAGAGGTCAGCGGAAGTAGAAGCCACGCCCTCAATGTCGGTAAGGATTGTCTTTACCACTTCATTCTTGCTGTAAAGTTTTCCCTCGACAAGTACGGCATTGTCATTAAGGGAAATGATTTCAAATTCAGCGTCTTTCAAGGTCGCACTTCCTTGACCTTTGGTATCGCTGGTTTCCAAATCTCTTTTCTGGATTTTCACACCGCCACGGATAACCTTGTCTGATACATGGTACTGATTGCTTCCAGACAGTACGGCAATATCGCCGTCCTCGGTAATCTGTGTAAGGTACATTCCTTTAATCTGTTCTTCGCTACCGTTTGCCTGCATATACGCACCGTCAAGAAGATAGCCGTTAGGTGCTTTCGTTTCCTCAACGGTCAGCGTTCCTAAAGGAAGCACGTTCTTTCCGTCCTGTGTATAGAAGCTGTCCCCAGATACCTTGTATTCATCAGAAAGACGGGAAACATAATGGATAGTGCCGTCGCTGTCCTTTTCAGCTATTGTCTTTGTCACCCATGTCTTTGTCGGCTCGCTAGGGAGATTGTCAGCGGTATAGTGTCCCGCATAGAATTTCCATGTGAACTCCGCACCCTCTAGGGAAGCGTCGCCCTGTGGAGCGTCTTTCTGTGTTTCCATGTCAATCTTGAATAATTCAATCAAGGTGTCTGTGACCTTTGGCGTATCGGATACATTGAGTGTCGCTGTCTTGCCAGCTTCCACGTTTAAGGAATACACAGTGCTGTCCACCTTATAGCCAGCAGGAGCGGAAAGCTCTTTGATGTAGACTGTGCCAGCCTTTACTTCCACGGTATCAGTATTTCCGCTGTTATCAGTCGTAAGGGTGGCAAGCTGTTTTGTACAGTCCTTATCAGAATAGACACCATAAGTCGCACCAGCGATAGAGTAAAGCCCGTTTCCGTCGGTAATGCTGGCATTACTGGAAGTCTTTTTAAGGGTGGCATTTCCTACGGCAAGTTTCGCCCAGAACTGTCCAATGTCCTGCCCCTCGCCAGAGTAGATATAACCGCCACATTCATAGCGTCCTTTGTTCTCGCTGGCAAAGGCTTTTGCCCCAGCGTACACCTCGTCCTGTATAGCTTTTGGGATTTCATCATAGGAAGCTCTGACGTTATCGCATTGCCAGCCCAGATGAACACTCAATCTCTGCCATACGACACACTGTTTCAAAAGGTAGATATGCTGACTGCTCAATCCGCTGTGGTTCTGCACATACTGATTAACATACTCGATTGAAAGTGCAACATCTGAAATCTGGTCGTAGCTCATGCGTGTGCTTGCGTCGGCTCTGGTCTTGTAGCCGTTGCGGAAGTTGGTGTTAATGTCCACGCAGAAAGCGTCCTCGCCCTCAACTGTCATGTGTCCCTCGTTGAATGTCGAACCGATAGAACCGTCATTCATCACTTTTTCAACGATACCGACACGCTCTGCACTTTCTGTCCAGTATTGCTTCTCGGAAGCGTGGACTGCCGTTGTCGGCAAAGCGGTAACGATAGTCGCAAAGGCAAGGAAGCCTGTGGCTAATCGCTTCAATATCTTTTTCATAGCTTTTAAAATTCTCCTTTCGTTTGGATATAGAAAAAGCCGTCCATTTCTGAACGGCTGGAAATAGAAAAGGAACGTCAATATCGGCGTTCCATAATCTACTTGCGATATTCAATTTTTCAATTTGTGATACTGATATACCGTGGCAAGAAAAGGTATCTCTCTGCTGATTGACACCAATTTTGACACCAATTTTTTATAAAATGACGATTTCTGACAAGTTAAGATAAAATCATAAAATCCGAGAAACGCCCATAAATAGGTACTTACGACACCCTATGAAGTTAGACAAAATCCACACTGCGATAACAAGTGTTGAGTGCTAATTTTTTGTGAAGATTGTGTGAAGCTGTCTATGTCAATATCAGGTCAGCTCTATTAAGAAGGAAATTTGTTTTTTTAATATTAGGTACTCGCATATTAACTAGGAAAGCGTACTGCCCCTCGGCAAAGATACGGTTCAGATACACCCAATTCCTCCGCGATTCATTGATGCCATTTTCTCAATTGGATATATTGTGGATGTTCAGTGCTATTTTTGACAATTTTGTCCACAGGGTAACAATTGAAATTATCCCGGCTATTATAATAATTATACCTATCCTCATATATTTCTATCATGTCATCCCAAATGAGATCATAGTTTCATTTTCTCTCTATATATGATAATATGATTACAGTTAGATGCATCTAACCATGTGGATAGAATTAGAAATTACAATATAATTATCGAACGGAGAAAATACAATGAAGATAACAAAATGGGATGAACAGGCAGCCGAGGATATCGGCCATGCGTTTGGATATTACGACTACGGGCAAGAAACAGGTATGGGCGTGTTCTACAGCAGCAAAGAGGCAGTGGCAAATTACATAGCCGGCTACGTTCGTATGGCATTTGAGGGACAAATGCTCTACGCGACTAGCGAACGCGGCGAGGGGTATATCGCCTATACCCTGCCGGGACAAAAAATGAATCTCAAAGCTGGCATGGCTATCCTCAAAGCTCTGTTTCGCAATATGAGCCTTAAAGAAATGATCCGCATGGGAAAAGCTCTGTCCAAGGGAGGAAAATCCCTTCAGGATCGAATGAAGAAAGAGAAGAAAGATTTTATATTCGTCGGCATGGTCTGCGTCCGCGAACAATACCAGGGACAGGGATACATGAGGAAAGTTCTTGACATGGCCTTCTCTGAGGGAAACAGGTTGCACGTTCCAGTCATCCTTGAGACTGATGCCAAGTCGAAGTGCGACAAATACATGCATCTCGGCATGGAGCTTGAGGGCGTGCGCTATATGGGCGCTTATGGTAAGATGTACGATCTGATCAAATATCCTAATTAGGGAACAAGGAGCAGCACGCTTTAGCTCGTTGCTGACGCAAATTAAAAATGTCAGATAGATATAAGCTCCAAATCATTGCTCATATTTATCTGACATTTTTAAGTATTTAATGTTTACATTTGGATGGGCGGCGTATCCATCATATCAGGTTCCCGAGGGAGCGCAGGGTGCCTTTCCTGCTTGTCAAATGTATACAATGATGATACCATTGCTTACCGATAAAGTCAAGATATCTTATCTAACCAAATATATTACTACATATCGGCACCAATCTGCCTGACTTTACATATGAATCTATTTTTCCTTTTTTTACATCAAATACTGTAGCAATATAATATTTTGATTCCTTTTCATCTAATTTGATTGAAACAAAAATATTGTCATTATAACATTTAACCAACTCTATATTTCCATTATAACATCCTGCATAGTCTGGATGACTAATTATATCATCTAAACGATCAATGTATTTTGCAGCAACAAAATGCTTTCTTTTAATAAGATGTGTCAACAATCCCTTAGATCTATAAATTGTAAAAGCACTATAATCAAAACCTAATACTGAATTGAGTTTAGTGTTATAATGTGCTACTTTTATTAACTTGTCCTCATTTCGCATATTATATATCTCCCTCTATTCTATATTAAATGTTGAATAAGGCTATTATTTGTTGTATAGTAACCATTGGATATATCTATTTTATATTATCCAATGGTTACTGTCAATATTTAGTCTAGGAGGAATAATAATGTCTGCTAAATTAATTCCAGAACGATTAAAATTTGTGAGAGAAAATATGGGAATTACTATGGCTGAAGCATCCAGGAGACTCAATCTTTCCAAAATAGGATATTGCAGATATGAGTACGGAGAGAGAGTCCCATCTCAGCAAACGCTGGAAATTATTGCTCAATGTTTTAACACATCTGTTGAATATTTGACCGGTCTTTCGGATTCTCCGGCCGCGACACAAATCGTAATTGACAAAAACAAGAATCCTGAGCTCTTTGCCCTTGTTGATTTATGTCAGAACAAGGATACAGAACTCTTACAAAGAATGTTATCATATTGTAACCTGCTAATAAATTCATAGCAGATTTTGATTGATTTTTATATAAACGAAAGGATAGAACAAATGTACCAGATAATGACAGCCGACGAGGCAATGGATCTTATAAATGACGGAGATGTGATCGCACTCAACTCATTTCTCGGCATAGATATTCCAATCGAGCTTCACGAGGCATTATATAAAAGATACCAGAGGACAGGTTCGCCGAAGCACCTCACCGCTATATCAAGCGCGGGCTTTGGCGCGTGGGATGAGAACAAGGCGGCAGAGGGATACATAAGAGACGGCGCAGTTGACAAGATCATCTGTGGACATTTCGGAGCCATGTACAGCACCAAGAAGCTTGTCCTTGAGGACAGATTTGAGGCATACAATCTCCCACTCGGCTGTATCTCACACGCAATTCGTGCACAGGCCGGCGGACTTCCGGGAGCACTCTCCAAGGTCGGTCTCGATATATTTGTCGATCCTAGACTTGAGGGACCGGGAATCAACAACATATCAAAGGATGACTCACTTGTTAAATACGTCGAGCTGGATGGTGAGGAATTCCTCTACTACAAGCTGCCGCTTATCAACGTGGCTATCATCAAGGGAACTGCTGCCGACCGCAAGGGCAACATCTCATTTGAGGATCTGTTTACCGCAGGAGATGCGCTGTCCATCTGTCAGGCTGTAAAGGCAAATGGCGGAAAGGTCATCGTGCAGGTTGACAGACTTGTGGCAAGGCCATCAAGACCTCACAATACCATTATTCCGGGATGTCTGGTTGACGCTATCGTTGAGATACCGCCGGAGCCAAGACACGCATCATACGAATCCCTGACAGGAAGTTTTGAGATTCCATATTCACAGTGGCAGGACTGGGCTGAGATGCTTTCCGGTCGTACCAAGACAAAGAATGTCGTCAATACAAGCGCAGAGATCATTGGAAGAAGGGCCGCTCTGGAATTAAAACCGGACGATATAGTCAACATAGGTGTTGGAATTCCGGAGACTGTATCCAAGTATGCCAGAGAGAACGGTATTCTGGACAAGATAACCCTGACCGTAGAATCCGGAGGTGTAGGCGGATTTCCTGCATCGGGCAAGGTGTTCGGCGCTGTCATTGGCGCGGACTCCATCTATGACATGGCAAACCAGTTTGATCTCTACAACAATGGCGGTCTTGATATCTGTTTCATGGGCGGGATCGAGGTTGACAGGTTCGGGAATGTAAATGCCCACAAGGGTCCTGGCGCATTTGCCGGTGTAGGCGGATTTGCAAATATCACCGCCAAGACAGCAACCGTTGTGTTCTGTCTCACATTTGATACGAAGGGGCTTGCCGTGGAGGACAATGACGGCATCGTGACCATCAAAAACGAGGGAAGCATTCCTAAGTTCGTAAACGATGTCAGAAGCATCAGTTTCTCAGGAAAACGTGCGCTGGCAAACAGGCAGAGGGTTATATACGTCACAGAACGATGCGTATTTGAGCTCACTGAAAAGGGACTTAAGCTCATTGAGGTGTACCCGGGAATTGATCTTGAACATGACATTCTGAACAAGCTTCCTTTCAAGGTTGAGGTGGATGAAAGGCTGCGATAGCTAGAAGGCTGAGAAAAATAAATCCTAATATATTAAAAGGTCGTGAGAAGATCCCTACTCAAAATCTTCCCACGATCTTTTATGTACATCATTTTCTTATCTACATTAACTTTCTCACAATAACTAATGCTTCCCCACCAGCTCCACGCATACTATCTCCGGGAAGTTAAACAGCCTCACCGGAATCACACTGTTGCCAAGGCCTCGGCTGACTATCATCTCGGTGCCATTCATATAATATTCACCTGCTGTATATTTGGGAAGAAATCCCTGATCCGGAGCCACTATCCCGCCGACAAACGGCAGTCTGAACTGTCCGCCGTGGGCATGTCCGGAAAGCACGAGATCAACACCGATGCTGGCATACCTGACAAGGTATTGTGGCTCATGTGCAAGAACGACCGTGAGCTCCTTTTCATCACTAAGCAACGCCTCCAGTGTCCCATCCGCAAGACTTTTATCGTCTAGTCCGACCAGCCTGAACTTCGCATTCCCCCTGGATATCTCCACAACCTGATCATCCAGAATAACCACCCCGGCACCTATAAGCCCATCCATAAGCTCGTCATATTCAGATTTCTCAAGCCAATATTCATGATTGCCTGTGACATAGTATACCGGACATATTTTCACGATCTCATCCACAAATTGGACTGCACGGTCTACATTTGTGTGATTTGAGTCCACAAGATCTCCGGTCAGGACGATCATATCAGGTTCACATTCTCTTATCCTGCCCACCAGTTTCTGGTTATTCTTGCCAAACTTTGCATTGTGCAGATCCGATATCTGGACTATGCGATATCCCTCAAGATCTGCGCCAAGCTGCTCTGCCGCATATGTATAATGTGTGGTTTCAAGGTGTTTGTTCTGAAAATTGCAGAACAATATTATGACAATAACTATGCTCAGGGTAATTGCCAATTTTATATATTTCTGCTTTTTCGTATTTCTACTTTTTTGTTTTTTAGATTTTCCTTTCATTCGCAGCCCCACTTTTATAATGCCATGATCTTCTCATCTCTTATTCGACCTCCGCCAGATCTTTCTCTCCTGTGCCTCCTTTATCAGCATGTCCCGGAAATCAGGATGGGCTATGGATATCAGAGCCTCCGCTCTCTCCCATGTGGATCGTCCTTCAAGGTTTATCACACCGTACTCTGTCGCAAGAAAGTACACCTGACTTCTCGGCGAGGTGATGATATCTCCGTTGAACTGCGGTTTTACCCTGGAATGCTTCACTCCATTCCTGTCGGTGTGTGTGGAACTCATGCAGATAAACGCCTTGCCGCCACGGGAGCCCGATGCTCCGATCAGGAAATCAAGCTGTCCGCCGGTTCCGCTGATCTGGCGTGAACCACTGCTCTCCGCCGCAACCTGTCCGTACAGATCCACAGCCACACAGCTGTTTATGGACACCATGTTGTCTATCTGCGATATGACATATGGCCTGTTCACATACTCAAGTGGATATGCGGCGATTCCCGGATTGTCGTCCAGCCACTCATACAGCTCATTTGAACCGATGGCACAGCCAAATACACCCTTTCCACGATCTATGTTCTTGTATTTGTTTGTCAGCTTGCCCGCCTTGTACAGGGCTAGATATGCATCCGAGCAGAGCTCCGTGTGCATGGCAAGATCCTTGAGATCCGACTGAGCCAGCATCTCACCTACCGCATTTGGCATTCCCCCGATACCGAGCTGCAGTGTTGAACCATCTACTATGTATGGAATGAGCAGCTCCGCTATCTTCCGGTCAACCTCACGCGGTGCCTGTGTTTTCACATCTGCAAATGGTTCATGCTCCCCCTCTACGATCATATCCACATCCGATATGTGAATACACTCGTCATATCCACCGCGTATCTTAGGCATGTGCTCATTCACCTCAACTATCACGATGTCCGCCTTCCTGGCAATAGGGGCAGCCACACCGGTATTCACCGAGAAGTTAAAATAACCATGCTTGTCCATAGGTCCCACCGACACCATGACCACATTTACATGGAGGAAATACTCATAGTAAGCCGCATTATTATGGAACACCATCGGTATATAATAGCATTTGCCCTCATCGCACAGCTTTCTCTCGTACTGCGAACAGTGCCAGCTGTGATACACAAAATGCTCCTGATTGTCATCGCACTCTGCAACCTCTATAGGCCCAGCCATCAGATTACCCCTGATCTTCACATCGTGCAGCTCATCTCTCCGCTTTGCCAGTGCCCTGTCAAGTAGTACAGGTTTTCCAAGGGACGATGTGTAATCGACCCAGTCTCCATCCTTGACACACTCCACCGCAGCCTCCGGTGTACGCAGCTTTTCTCTATACATTTGCTGAAAATCGAACATATAAATCCCCCTTTATTAAATAACGTTTCACCGCTTGTCCTCCCTCAACAGCCTCAATCACTATTATCAAATAAATCAAATGCCATTTCAACATTTTTAGAGATATTCTGTGTAAATATCAATGAAAAATTTTACCAGCTTTTACAATATTCCAGCCAAAATAGTCATAATATTTTCCACTTTCACTGGAACAATGCTCATTTGCATCTAATAGCAGAACGCAAAAGAGCCCCCCGCATACCTGCACCTTGCAGATACACGGAGGGCTCTACGAATATTAGTCATCTGTTATTAAGTAATCTCGCATTTCTTACATTATTCGATTGCGATGTAATTACTCTTCTCTACATTCTTCTGCTCTTCCTTCTTAGGAATCGACAGTTTCAGTACGCCATGTTCATACTTTGCATGAATGTCTTCCTGGGTAACTCCCTCACCGACATAGAAGCTTCTGCTCATGCTGCCGGCATAACGCTCACGCCTGATATACTTGCCGCTCTTCTTGTCCTTTTCGTCCTTATCCAGACCCTTTGCAGCCTCAATTGTCAGGTAACCATCAGCAAGCTGAACCTTTACTTCATCTTTCTTGAATCCTGGGAGATCCATATCTACTTCATATGAATCGTCTGTCTCACGGACATCGGTCTTCATCATGTTCTTTGCATGCTTACCATACAGCGCACGCTCGGTAGGTGCTAACGCTTTACTGAACTCCTTGTCAAAATCCCTTCCAAATGGGAAATAGTCATTCATCCAATCATCAAATAAATCTTCTCCAAAAATACTAGGTAACATAAGTCATTTCTCCTTTCAATCTCAAACAAGTGTCGGAAATTGTGGTTTCTTATGAAACCCCAAGGCACTTAGACTTTTTGTTTACTGTTACTTTCAAAATAATTATCAAGATAAACTTTCGGGATTCTTTCTCTTCTTTCTAATCCCTTTCCTTATCTTTGACTATGTTATACACCTAGTTGTTAGCATTGTCAATAGGTGAGTGCTAATTCTTTTGTGAAGATTTTGTGTCCTATTCCTGTAATAGCCAATCCGCTATTCTGGCACAGTTTCCAGACCTGTTTTGTTATCATAATAAGATTCAACCAGAGCGCAGTCCATGATCAAAACGTAGAATACATTTCCATAATAACGGTTTTCCACTATTCTTCCGTGATCAAGAACAGGAAGATATGTTCCATCTTTTTTTGCAAAATGGAACCTTACATAGTCATTATTTCCACTGGTCTTTGCATCAATCTGTTTCCAGATGCTGGTCTCAACAGAATCCCGTTCGTCTGGATGGACCAGGTTTCTGAATCTATGATCTGTGTAATCAAGAAAATCATCAAAATCCCTGCAGCCAGCAAATTCTATCAGTTCACGATTTGCAAATAAAATATTATCATTTTCAGGATCAGCTATATATATAAGGAAAGCTCCCGGAAGATTCTTTGATACATCCTGAAGTGCAAATCCAAGCTGGCTTCTGTGCTGCATCTTATAAGCTCCTCGATAAGGACTGCAATTATTCTTTCCATGAAGTTTTACCGCGTAAAGTGCCATATCCGCGCATCTGATAAGCTCCGAAACATCTTCACAATCTTTTGGATATTCTGCATACCCAAGAGAAATGTAAAATGGATGCTCCCCACCATTATATGTTATATGCCGTGGCTGAAGAGTAAATTGTTCTATTTTCTTTCTTGCCTCTTCCTCTGTTGTGTCAACCAGAATGGCGGAGAACTCATCACCGCCATTTCTGCAAATAATAGAATTATCATTGAAATAGCTCTGCATGTCCTGTGCAAGACTTTTCAGTGCGGCATCTCCAACTACATGACCATACATATCATTTATAAATTTAAAATCATCAATATCCATCTGTATACCCACGCAATGAATATGAAGATCGCCCTGCATAACCTTTTTGAGCTGTTCGTCAAACCCCTTACGATTCAAGAGTCCGGTCAGCGGATCTGTTATCGCCATTTTTTTTAATGTATCTCGATGTCTCTCAATCACAAGGATGACCACCGTTAATCCAGTTAAGAGCAAAATAACACATATTCCCAAAAACAGCTGCGGAAATACATTCCACCCATGACTCCAGCCATCAGCAGGCATTATCTCAAAATCAAATAGACTGCCGCAAAATTCAAACTCAAATGTAATCGGATTCTTCATAATATTGCCGGATGATGATACTATCTCTGTATCATCAGACAAAGGGGAAACTGTCTTTGTCAGGGAGTAATCATAACCGAATTTTGTGAGTGCCTGAATTGATTCTGTAAATATCTCCGGAACACGTATAATTACTATGGTAAATCCCCAAAATACTGGAGAGCCATCTGCCCCCTCCAGATATACAGGATTTCTAATCGCAATGCCCTGCCCCCCCTGTTTTAAATCAAAAGGACCCTGCATCGTGACTATATTTTTATCTCTTCCATAGCGGCATATCTCTCCACGACTTTCATCATGCATCAAATCTATCTTTCCAGCTTCATTCCCTGCCTCCGGATATATATCTGTGACAACACCGCCAGGCGCAATCTGTATGCTCTGAATAAAATCTGCCATCAGATCCCGGGCAACTTTTTGAAAATTGTCAATTTTCCCATTTTCGCTGATTGCTATCTCTTCAAGTGTATCTGTAATTGCAACTCCACGGTTCATGTCATTCTGTAGTCGTTCTGCATATGTTGTGGCATTAAGCGCTGTGACATTCCGTACCTGTTTATAATTTGATCTGTATGAATGATATAAAACTACTGTCAAAACCAGACAGCCAACCAGAAAAATGAGAATCGGCAACATAAGCTTTTTGTTATGGTTTTTACGCGAATTCATAGTATGTCATCTCTCCTTATTTTGGATGCTATTTACAAGTTCTCTACAAATTGCACATATTTTATCGCATTCATTTATTTTTGACAAGTCAGCATTCAGGGATGTTTTTTTAGAGGAAGAGTATTATAATACAGAAACGAAAAGAGGTAATCGCTATGCAGATAAGTATAATTTTGCTCGGAAAGCTTGTTAACTTTTTTATTATGATCCTGCTTGGATTTATTCTTGTCAACAAAAATATATTAAAATCATCTGACAGCCGGATATTATCTATCATCGTGGTATACCTGGTGATGCCCTGTGCCATAATTGGGTCATTTGAGATTGATTTTACAAAAGAAAAACTGCAGGGACTGTTATTTTCCGCTGTCATTGCGGTCATTATACATGTTCTGCTGTTGATTTTTATAAATATCGGAAGGAAATTTTGGCACTGGACCCCAGTTGAATGTGCAACTGTCATGTATTCCAACTCGGGAAATATGATTATCCCACTTGTAAGTGCTATTCTGGGTTCCGACTATGTACTGTATTCATGCGCATTTATGTCTGTACAACTGATATTTCTCTGGACACACTGCAGCACAATGCTCTCCGAAAAGCCACACCTGGAATGGAAAAAGATAATATCCAATATAAATGTATTAGCCATAATAGCTGGTCTCCTGCTATTTTTCTGCAAGATAAAACTGCCAGCCGTCATCCTTGCACCGATAAATGACATCGGGAATATGCTTGCACCTCTAAGCATGATAGTAACTGGTATGCTGATGGCTGATTCGCCGATTCTGGCCAGCCTGAAGAATGCAAAACTATACCTTTTCTCTGCCATCAGGCTCGTTATCTGGCCTATTATTTTGCTGCTTATAATGTGTGTAAGTCATGTGTACGAATTTATTCCAGACGGAAGAACCTTACTACTCATAGTATACCTTGCCTCCATCACGCCATCAGCTTCAACAATCACCCAGATGGTTCAGGTATATAACAAAGATGCAACATACTCCAGTCTTTTAAATGTATTTACTACTTTGTTCTGTATCATAACCATGCCTTTGGCTGTCATATTGTTCTCATGGCTGATACTTTAATGGGGACGTTTTTTTTACTTTAATGGGGACGTTTCTTTTGTCATGAGGATTGTCCCTAGAACAGACAAGCAAAAGAGCCCCCCGCATACCTGCACCTTGCAGATACACGGAGGGCTCTACGAATATTAGTCATCTGTTATTAAGTAATCTCGCATTTCTTACATTATTCGATTGCGATGTAATTACTCTTCTCTACATTCTTCTGCTCTTCCTTCTTAGGAATCGACAGTTTCAGTACGCCATGTTCATACTTTGCATGAATGTCTTCCTGGGTAACTCCCTCACCGACATAGAAGCTTCTGCTCATGCTGCCGGCATAACGCTCACGCCTGATATACTTGCCGCTCTTCTTGTCCTTTTCGTCCTTATCCAGACCCTTTGCAGCCTCAATTGTCAGGTAACCATCAGCAAGCTGAACCTTTACTTCATCTTTCTTGAATCCTGGGAGATCCATATCTACTTCATATGAATCGTCTGTCTCACGGACATCGGTCTTCATCATGTTCTTTGCATGCTTACCATACAGCGCACGCTCGGTAGGTGCTAACGCTTTACTGAACTCCTTGTCAAAATCCCTTCCAAATGGGAAATAGTCATTCATCCAATCATCAAATAAATCTTCTCCAAAAATACTAGGTAACATAAGTCATTTCTCCTTTCAATCTCAAACAAGTGTCGGAAATTGTGGTTTCTTATGAAACCCCAAGGCACTTAGACTTTTTGTTTACTGTTACTTTCAAAATAATTATCAAGATAAACTTTCGGGATTCTTTCTCTTCTTTCTAATCCCTTTCCTTATCTTTGACTATGTTATACACCCAGTTGTTAGCACTGTCAAGAGGTGAGTGCTAATTATTTTGTGAAGATTTTGTGTCCACTCCCAGCCTCAAAGTGGTATTTGGCAATTCCAAGATCTATCTTCGTGCAGATTCCTCTCGGAGCTTTCGCTGTCACCATCTCATCTTTCAGCTCAAACATGAACTTCTGCTGGTTCACCGCTGTCGGTGCCAGACACACCGCCTCCATCCCCTTCGTGAACCAGTCTGTCTCCACATCTGCACTGCTGATTTCTGATATATCTTTGCTCTTGTGTGCAACACCCTGATTCTCACCATACCCAAGGGCAATCACTATCAGCAGTTTCTGTCCTTTGCCTATGACTGCCCTGGTCTTACCATGTGACATTGCAACCCAGCATGTGTTAAGTCCAAGTTCCTGACATCCAAGCACCAGCTTTTCACCGTAGTAGCCGGCCTTTTCCTGGTCGTTCTTCGCGCCAACTATCGCTATATAATTAGAAACATTTGTGAATTTGCCGTAATGCGCCATAAACGAATCAAAACAGTTCGGCTCATCGTAGACCGCCTGCATACTCAGTCCGCTCTCAAAATTTATCTCAGAGATAAGCCTGTCGATCTCCGCACGTTTCTCCTGCTCGATTGGCTTATCTTTATATTGCCGCACACTGTGCCTCTCCCTCATCAACTGTAACATATCCATATGTTGTTCCTCGCTCTCATTCTGATGTCTACGCCGAGTATACCATAGATTGTTTAACGTCTGATTAAAATCAGATTAAAATGTTTTCCGTTTCAAAATCAATATCCTATCGCCCTGCCTTAGCTTACTTATAAAGCAGAATGCACAATCTATCCTTTAATGAATGCATTACAAATAAGACTTTAAAGACTCAAAAACATTCAAATATCCATTTGCATACATATGTACACCATCAATGGTATACTCCGATTTCTGTTCACCATGTTCATCAACAAGGGCTTCATTACAATCAAGATAATGACAACCGTATTTTTCTGCTATTTCTTTTAATCGATGATTACATAATGTAAGATTTTCAGGAGTCCGGAGTTTCATCCATTGAATTGATTGTTCTGTCTGCCATGGCCGGTGAAGATTTGCAGGATAAAACGCCATGATAAAAATTTCCGCATCTGGAATACGGGATTTGACAATTTCCATGATTCTGCAGATATTATCCATTAAATGTGACATCCACTGATTTCCAAATCGTTCCTTTGTAATATCATTAGTACCGATATTGATAAATATCTTTGATGGCTCAAGATCTAAAAGCAATGTATCGATATTATCCAGAAACTCATCTGTATTCAATCCACCAACACCACGATTATATATCACTTGTTCGATACCTTGGCTTCGTGCAATTTCACAGACAGGAAACATTTCCATCAAGGATGATCCTGTAAAAAGAATTTGCCCTTTTAATGCTCCTTGGTTTAAATACCCGAAATTTCGGATTTTCATCCTTTGATTATCATCCATATTATTATTCCTTTCATTTGTCCTGTTGAATCCCGATTTTCTTAATTCTACGGCAATGAGCGTCCCCTGTCTTACTTATACATACCACAGGGACACTCCTCGTGCCAAAAGGAACGTCCCTAAATCTCATACTGTTCAAGCATAGTCGGCGCCATATCCATGAATACAAAAAACTCTTCTGGCAACGTGCAAAGCTCTTGGCTTATAAAATCTTCAGCATTAATATACTTATGATCATTTTCCGGATCGTAACATTTCTCGTGATTCGCAAAAATAACTATTCCCTTAAAACTCTTCTCAATCTCATAAACAGCCTCTCCCGGTACATCATAATTTAGGATAGCGACATGTAATCTATCCTTTGCATCATGACTGTCAGCAATATAAAATTCATCACAAAATGGCAACTTATTCTCGACAGCAAAATTAATTGTATGCTGGAGATATTCCTTTAAAATTTCTCTGTCCAGCTTATACTTAAAGCCCGAAAAAAATTTTTTCATTTTATCAAATAAACCCATATATCAAATCTGTCCCTTCCTATAGTTTCAAAACTCTTCGTCTTCATCCGGTTGAATCTCACAAACAAATTCAATATTTCTTTTGCCGAATACATCTGTCAGATAAGTAATCTCTTCTTCATTCATTGTAAAAAATGACCATTCATTCTCGCTGACAGTTATTTTCTCCTGTTCTGTTGTCGTCACCTCCAAAGTGATAACACTCAAACTCCCCTTCACTGTTTCAAACAGTCTTGTCTTTTGTACCTTTGCCAGATCCAGTGCAGTCAGCTTTCCACCATATACAGATACAAGAAAACTCTTTGTCAAATAAATCCTAAAATCATTAAACCAGAGAGCTTCCGGCTGATTACATTCTTCATCAATCTGCTCTGCCAATGGATGTCTGTATTTTTCAATCGCACGCACCTGTGTTAATACAAGCAAAATTCCAATCAATATTAAGATGCCTCCGATATCCAGATTCACAAAATATCCTTCCTTGAGTATTTTTCCATAGGTAAGCTTCGTCATACGTATAGCAATAAATTTGTGATTGATATACTCACTTACTATTGTTTTTACGTTCTCGTCAATCACAACTTTCGTCATGCCTTCCACTCTTGCCGTACCTTTTTCTTCCACTCTCTGCTTCAAATCTGCAAACTGTTCCGGTTGCATCGCTACAATATAACTTTCCTCTGCCGTTGTTACAAGGTAATATCCTTCATATTTATTTTCCGCCAGTTTCTCCGGTACCCGGATAATATCAATATATGCTGTCTGATTCGCAGGATTGGATTCTTCCTGTAATACCTGTTCAAATGGTCGGACATAATCCATCTTTTTCTTTGTCTGAATCATTCCAAATCCCACCAAAAATATTCCTATCAACAAGAGGATCATTCCAATTGTGCGCCATATTTGATTGAATTTGTATTCTTCTTTTATATGCTTATTCGTATATTTCATGTCATGTCTCCTTCTACACTTGATTTTTCATTCTGACAAACTATGTGGTCGCACAACTTGAATTTATAGATATCCATTATCCGCAACAAAACGCATATTAGACCTATTTAGCATCCAAAACTTGTCCTTAGCACCCTTTTTATAATCAGCTATTTGTTGCTTGTCGGATTCGCTTAATTGTTCCATAAATTCATTTATTCGATACATTACCTTTTCTTCCCCAAGAACATCTACAAGGAAATCAAAAAACACATTGTATTCTTTGAACTTTTCTTCGAGAAGGTACTGGCACGCAGCAGTGAAATCTTTATCAAATCTATCAGACAAATCGACAGCTGTTGTTTGTAGTTCTGTTTCAAAATATTTCATTACCTCATCAAACTTACTTTCATTTGAAATATCATACAAATATTCCTTATTATTTTTAAAACTTTTACTTGCTACAACACTGTATGCTGTTGATGCAGCACCGTATTTTTTGTATGAAACCCGAAAATCAGCATTTATCTCAATATTATTATCATCATTCCATTTTGATGAAAAAAACAAAACTTCAAATACGATCTGACCAATCGTTTTCTTTAATGATCTTCTGCTCTTCAAATACTTATATCCTGTAATCTCCGATAGTTTACTTATAAACAATGCTATTGTATCATTTACTTTCTCGCTCATCATTTCTCCCTTCCTACAACTTCCGATTTACCAATTTCATTAAATAATAAATTTCACGAACTAACTACATTGTCAAAAAATTCATT
>ERZ1673699.865-NODE-865-length-28183-cov-4.282565_pt1 | contig 28183 bp, 30 predicted proteins | sample MGYA00580229_ERZ1673699 | MGnify/ENA primary metagenome ERZ1673699 (study PRJEB41218, sample SAMN15661785) | gut metagenome | host: Homo sapiens | place: Canada: London | collected 2015-08-20/2019-03-30 | study: EMG produced TPA metagenomics assembly of... | reverse complement strand
GAGCGAAGAGTATAAGAGAGAAATTACCAAAGCTAAAGAAAATATCTTAACTAATATGGCATTTAAAAAAGCTCTTGAATGCGATGAAGCAACAGATGAAGAGCTTAAGAACTATTATGAAGAGTTTAAAAATGAATTTTCTGAGCCTGAATCAAGATCAGCAAGCCACATCTTAGTTGATGATGAAGCTAAGGCTAAAGATATCAAGGCTAAGATTGACAAGGGTGAAGACTTTGCTAGTCTTGCTAAAGAACACTCTGCTTGTCCATCAAAGGCTAATGGCGGCGATTTAGGAACATTCCATAGAGGACAAATGGTTAAGGAATTTGACGATAAAGTTTTCTCAATGAATATTGGAGAAATTTCTGAACCAGTTAAAACTCAATTTGGATATCATATAATCAAGCTTAATAAGATTAATGAAGCAAAAAATAAATCATTTGATGAAGTTAAAGATGAAGTGCGCGCTCATGTTATGCAAATTAAACAAATGAACGCATTTAAAAAAGTTATAGACAGTTTAAAGGATAAATACAAACCAGAAATATTTGTTTAATGAAAGGATATGAGAGCTGATGAGGCTTGAATTATTTGAGTTTATAGATGACACTATAGATTTACTAGAAAAGAATAACGATAAACTAGAAGAAATATTAGAGATTTTAGAAAACTTTTTTGCTAATACCTTCTGTGCTAAGGACCACTTTCTTGCTGCTAGAGGAAGAGTAAAAGAAGCTACATCACTTAGAGAGAAGATACTTAGAAACAATCTCTATACTATGTATAAGACACCTGAGAATCTTATGGAAAATATCTCAGATATCATCGGTGTTAGAATTGAGTGTAGATTTATTGATGATGAAAAAAAGATATATAGAGATTTATTAAATTTATTCAATTATAAAGAGGACAGAGGATACTACTCAAGTCATATCAATAAAAAGATATTTCTAAAGTTATCCGAAGAGCAGCCACAACTGCAAAAGAATGGTTTTGAGATTTACAAGATTGACGGTAAGTATGTTGATGATGACGGCAAGAAGATTCATTTTGAGCTTCAGATCAAATCGCTTGTTAATGTATTCTGGGGAGATATAGACCATAAAGTCTTATATAAGAATTATAACTATGTTCTTACAGAAGATTTCTTTATTGACATCATGGCGACTATCAAAGATAATTTAACTATGGTTGATAGACAGCTTATGAGTGTTTACAATCACTTGAACAGGACTGACTCTACTATACAGGTAAATAAGAAGAAACAGCTTGTAAAGCTTGTATCTAAGACTATTCACGATATATTTAAATCTAAAGTAAAGAGCGATTTAGGATATATAATAGATTACAAAGACTCTTGCGACATGATAAGCGAATACTTGTTTATGAAGGCAAGAAAAAAATCAGCCAAAGATATATCTCAGGAATTTGTTGATTTAGTTGGAAGACTATCTGATATACAAGAAAATCTTGGACCACTAACTAATTATATTGAGTTCGAGAGAAAACCTATATTTAATGATACATTTACACAAAGTTTAGGTAACGAGATACTTAGTCTTATTAATACAGATTTTAAGTGGAACCTATTCTTTAGAATAATATTTATTATCGAAAAGGGAACAAATGTTGAAGATTTCGAAGGTTTTATTATATTCTTAAGATATAAATTCTATGAATCAGTTGCTTTAAGCGTTAGAAATAAGGATATGTCTAAGGAAGAGAAGGAGTTTTTGATTAATTACTACCTTGATCAAATTTCTTATGATTTTAAGAAAAATCCTCAGCTTTCCTTTATAACTGATGAAAATATAAATGAAATTAATAAAAATATAAGTTTGGAATTGGTAAATATATCTAATTTTGAAGACTTTTCCGAACAAATTTTAGAAAGAGGAGATAAAGATGAGTAAAGATAAAGATTTTATCGATGAACATGATTGCTGCTGCCACGATGAAGGCTGCGGCTGTGGACATGACCACGAACATGACCATGATGATTGTGACTGTGAAGACACAATGATCATCACTTTAGATGACGGAACAGAGCTTGAATGCGCTGTACTTGATCTATTTAATTACAAAGGAGACGACTATATATTCTTATTCCCACTAGATGTGGAAGAGGAAGAAGAGTATGTTTATCCATATAAGTACATTGAAAATGAAAACGGTGTAGATGTTGAACTAGAAGTAGTTGACGACGCTATCGTAGATGAACTTATGGAAGAATTTTACAAGAAAAATGAGGTAGATGAGTAATATTATTAGCTTTGAGGATGAGAAAAAACTCTATAGAGTCTACTCAGAATACTTAAGGAATAAATTTCACACTAAAGTTTATAAATTACCTATCAGTCTAAATATAACTTGTCCGAATAGAGATGGTTCAAAGGCTTATGGCGGCTGCATCTTTTGTACAGCAGAAGGCGGCAGCTTTGAGAATTTATCTAATAAACTATCTGTCAAAGAGCAGATTGAGCAAAACAAGATAAATATCACAAAAAATCATAAGGCAACGAAGTTCATAGCGTATTTCCAAAACTTTTCTAATACTTATATGCCACTAGATAAATTTAAGGAAAATATAATTAACGCTATAGAAGAAGATGTTGTGGGTATAAATATATCAACGAGACCAGATCTTATTTTTGATGATTACATGAAATTTTTAAAAGATGTTATGGACGAGTATAATCTTGAGATAACAGTTGAGCTAGGCTTACAAAGCTCGAACGATGAAACGCTTAAGATATTAAATAGATGTCACACAACTAAGGACTATATAGACGCGTGTGAAACGTTATCTAAGTATGGCATAAGAAAAGCAGCTCACTTGATACTTGATTTACCGTGGGATAGTCTTGATGATGTTTACAATGATGCAAAACTCATTAACATGACAAAGACTGACGAGGTAAAACTACATAGTTTATATATCATGGAAGGAACTAAGATAGCCAAGATGTATAAAGCTGGCGAGTTTAAACTATTAAACAGAGAAGATTATGTAGACAGAGTAGAAATTTTCTTAACTCATATTAAAGATGATATAATTATACAAAGATTGGTCGGCAGATCTGATGAAGAGGGAACTATTCATTGCAACTGGGGCGAATCTTGGTGGAGAATAAAAGATTCCATATTGGAACAGATGAAAAGAAAATCAAATTACCAAGGTAAATATTTTAAGGAGGATGATTTTTATGGTTAAATTAATCTTAGGAGCAAAAGGCGCAGGAAAAACTAAGTGGTTAATCAATGGTGCTAACGATGACATTAAGTCAGGTAACGGCAACATTACGTTCTTAGATGTTGAGGACGAACACATATTTTCTTTAGATACTAATGTTAGACTTATTAACTTAAGCGACTATAGTATAAATACTATTGAAAAGTTCTACGGCTTCTTGCTTGGCATGCTATCAATGGACTTCGACCTAGAAAAGATCTATATAGACAGTGTTTATAAGATTATTGATATTAAGAAAGAAGATTTAAAATGCTTAGTAAAGAATTTGGAAGAAATTTCTGAAAAGCATGATGTAGACATACTTATCAACGTTGACTACTTAGCTGAAGATGTAGATAGTGACTTAAGGAGCTACGTAGAAGAAGTTAAATAATTAGAAAGTGGTATTTAATGCTTTATGTAAAGAGGAAGAATCTTTTTGAGGTGTTTTTTGAGAAGAGACATTCTTTGATCATACAGTTTAATAACGGTGACTTGACAAAGAAAGAATTTCTTAAAGAAAATTTTAATTTTATTACTAGCTTAAACATAAAACCTTTTATTAAGATTGATTCATTTGAAAAGGGCATGTTTAACTACCAATACTACAATTCACTTGCTAAGTATTATTTAATGCTTGCAAATGAGATAAAAAATACAAATAAACACAGAAAGTATTTTGTTGAATACAAAAATACTGGATTAAGTTTGTACCATCAAAAAGATTTAACAACTATAAGCATACTAAGGCTGGTTGACTTTGAGAATGTTGACGCATACTACGTTAAAACGAATTCAAAGTTCTTAAATGGTAAGCTTTATGAGATAGTCTTAAGTGATTACAAAGAAGCGATATTTCATTCGAAAGCTTTGTGGCTTATAGATATTTTGAGAGAGAAGAACGTATTTAGTGAAAAGAAGAAAGAGTCGGTAATAGATTCGTATATAAATAAACTCTACTAATTTTAGTAGAGTTTGTTTTTTTATTAAAATAATATTTGCTCTCTCTTATTAAAAAAAGCTTTATAAGCAAGCGATGTAAATATACTTGTAGTTATCCCAACAGTTCCGACTATGGCTATCATTATCGTTATTTGATAAAGTATAGCGGACATCGGATCTGTGCCTGATAGTATCTGACCCGTCATCATACCGGGCAATAGTACTATGCCCATGCCAAGCATTGAGTTAAGCGTTGGTAGTATGGCAGAGCTAAAGGCTTCTCTTGAAATTTTTGAAACGGCATCTTTTGGTTTAGCACCAAGCATCAGCGCTGCTTCGATTTTATCTCTTTGATCATGAAGTGCATTTTTATATGAATTGATAGCAAGGCTCATACCAGTCATGGTATTACCTATAAGCATTCCGCATATTGTTATAAAGTATCTCGGATCGTACCAAGGTTTAACGGCAAGTACAATTATTATGTAATAGAAAATTGAGACAAGGCTCGAGCCGACAAAACAAATTGCAACAATCTGTTTAAGCTTATTTTTATTTACCTTGCTTCTCTTATATACATTAAATATTGCAAATGCTTCCATTATTACTAGTATCAATAGAGTTACCCATGGACTATCACTCTTTAGTATGTACTGAAGAAGATAGCCTGTTATAAGTAGCTGCACTGTCATTCTTAGGGAAGCAACTATGATTAAGACTTGATTCGACAAACCTTTTAACTTTGATATTATTAATAAAACTAATATAAAGGCAAAGGATAAAATTAATTGTGTTGTTGAAATATCTTTTAACATGCTAAGCCTCCTTGATAGATGCTGTATTATTATTTATTTCTATAACTTGCTCAGCTAGGGAAAATAGTTTTTCTGAGTGCGATACCATAACTATCTTTTTATTTTTTTCTTTTAGATATTGAATAACTTTATTTATAAGATTAAATTCAGTTTCATCATCAAGAGACGATGTTGGCTCATCAAATAGATAGACTTCAGCATCCATCGCTAAAACTCTAGCAATTGAAAGTCTTGTTTTTTCTCCTCCAGAGAAATCTTTTGGCTCGTCATCAAGTTTTTTATCTAGTAAAACTATATTAAGCAGTTCTTTTAGATTTTTGTCATCAAGAGGGGATAATCCGCTAAATTTTCTCGCTATATTTAAATTATCTCTTACATTTCCTTCAAAGATGGCAGGGAATTGCGATTGCATAATAATTTTTCTTCTTAGCTCGTGCGCTTTATATGAGCTAATATTATCACCTTTATATAAAATCTCACCGCTATCAGGACTAATTATATCATCAAGCATTTTAAGAAGAGTTGATTTACCGCTGCCGCTCGGTCCTATAATCATAGTAAGCCCACTATCATCAATAATTAAGTTATCTATATTAAGAATATTTTTAAATTGTACATTTTTTAGCTCGAACATCTTATTCCTCCATATAAATAAGCTCTTCGTATAAGGAGTCAAGCTTTTCATCAATCTCAGTAAGCTTAAAATTTAAATCGTTAACTCTGTCTATGTCGTCGTAAATATCAGGGTTTGCTAGCTCATTATGAATGTCGTTTTTATGTTTTTCAAGTTTAGAAATTTCTTTTTCGATAGCATCCTTAGCTTGCTTTTCTTTTTTTAATCTTTCTTTTTCTTCTCTCTCTCTCTTTTTATTAAGTTTTGCTTGAGTCTTTGTGATTTCTTCAGGTTCTTCTAGAAAGGCTTCTTCTTCACGCATACGCTTTTTCTTTTCTAGATAATAATCATAATTACCTAAAAATTCGTGAATACCATCAGCTTTAAGTTCAAGTATTTTATTTACAACTTTATTTAGAAAATATCTATCGTGGCTAATTACAAGCAAAGTTCCTTCGTATGAATTAAGAGCCTCTTCCAAAACTTCTTTTGACTCTATGTCCAAATGATTAGTCGGTTCGTCAAGCACAAGGAAGTTTACATCAGAAAGCATTATTTTACATAGAGAAACTCTAGCTTTTTCTCCTCCAGATAGTTCATCTATCATCTTATATATATCGTCATCAATAAATAAAAATTTAGCAAGAGCCTTTCTTAGTTCAAAATAAGTAAGGCGAGGGAAGCTATCCCATATCTCTTCGGCAATGGATTTATTCACATCAAGCTTTTCTAGCTCTTGATCAAAGTAGCCGACATTGACATTAGTTCCAAAGCGTATTTCGCCAGAGTCGTGACTTTCTTCACCAAGAATTATTTTAAATAGAGTTGACTTACCAATACCATTAGCACCTATGATGCCTACGTGTTCACGCTTATATATATTAAAGTTTATATCGTTTAGTAGCTTAAAATCGCCAAAGCTTTTATTTATATTTTCAACAGATAAAACATCGTTACCAGACTCTACCTTCATTCTAAACTTGAAATTAATCTCACTATCATCATTAACATTGCTTAATAGCTCAATTTTAGCAAGCATCTTTTCACGCGATTTTGCCTTTATAATGCTCTTTTCAGTAGCGTAGGACCTATATCTTCTGATAATTTCTTTTTGTCTTTCAATTTCTTTTTGCTGATTGATGTAGGCTTTCTCTTGAATCGCTTCATTTATCTTTCTTTGCTTGATATATTGTTCATAGCCCATATTATACTCGTGAGTACTGTGATCCTTTATAAGTATTACCTTATTACAAGTAGCATTTAAAAAATATCTATCGTGGCTGACCATGACTACAGTCTTTGAGAATGAATTGATGTAATCTTGAAGGAATTCCATTGAGTCAATATCAAGATGGTTAGTAGGCTCGTCCAAAAAAAGTATGTCAGACTCTTGTATAAGAGCCTTAGCAAGCATAAGCTTAGATTTTTGTCCACCGCTTAGAGAGTTAAAGGCTTGATCAAATTGATCTTCGCCAAAGCCAAGACCAGTTAAAACCTTTTTTATCTCAGCGTCGTATGTATATCCGCCTTTCTTTTCAAAGTCTTCAAGTAAAAAGGCGTATCTATCCATATTCTCTTGACTAGGGTCCTTTGCAATGATATCCTCAAAATTTCTAAGCTCCTCTTCAAGATCAGTCAAGTGCTTCATAGATTTCTTCATTTCATCATAAACACTTAAAGAGCTTCTGATAGTTGTATTTTGCTCAAGGTAGGCAATCTTAGTGTCTTTAGAAATAAATATATCGCCTTCATCATAATTAAGCATACCAGATAATATGTTAAGTAAAGTTGACTTACCAGTACCATTCATACCAACAATAGCAACTTTTTCGCCTTCATTTATATTAATAGAAACGTTTTCAAAAATTAATTTGTCTATAAAAACTTTTTTTATATTATTACACGCTAGTATTGTCATAAAAACACCTCGTTTATATTATAACATATTTTTTAAGATGAAAATAAGATAAAATTGCAGTTTTTACTCATGAATTTTAATATTAATCAAAATATAATTAAATTACAAATAATACATAGGAGGTTTATTATGAGTATTATTGAAATAAAAAATATGAGCAAGAATTTTAAGAATAAAAAGCTCTATAATGATTTTTCATTAGAGATAGAAGCTAACACAGTTCATGCGATTGTAGGACCAAATGGCTCTGGCAAAACATCTTTACTAAGGATATTAACAGGATTATACAAAGAGGACAAGGGTAGTGTTCTGGTTAATGGCGACCATGCTATGCTTCTTGAAAATGATTACTTGTATGAGGATAAAACTGGCATAGACAATATTGATATCTATGGCTTATACTTTGGATATAAAGGTAAAGGATATAAAAAGTATAGCGATTTATTAGGAATAAGTGATGATTTAGATAGAAAAGTATCAACTTATTCAAAAGGAATGAAAAGAAAATTATCATTATTAATTATAGTACTGATGAATCGAGATATAGTTTTCTTAGATGAGGCGACTAGCGGTGTAGATCCTATATCTAGAGTACAAATAAGAGATCTGATAAAAATACTAAAGGATAAAGGAAAAACTATAGTAATAACAAGTCACGATTTATCAGAGATAGAAAAAGTGGCTAACAAGGTTACTATGATAAAAGATGCTAAAATTTTATTTACAAAAAACATGGATGATATCAAAGGAGAAAGCCTTGAAGAATTATTTATTGAGGAGGGAAGAAAATGAACGATAATTTAAATATCAATAAAGCTTGTAGAAAATATTTGTTAAAAGATACAGATGTACGTTTAAATATAATTTTAACATTATTGGTTGCTATTGGATTTAATTTTTTATTATACAAAAATGTATTTGTATCTCGTGGGGATGCTTATGTGTTATTAATGCTATATGTATTTATACTTGGCTTTACAATAATAGGCTCGAATGCAATGGTTGTTAATTTAACAGCGAAAGATAAATTAAATAAACGTATTGAATTTATACTTGCCTCTGGATTTGACATAAAAGATATAATAAGATCATATACTAAAGAAATGTGGGTTATTTCTTCAATTCCATCATTTGTTTTATTTTTTATGACTTACGTCATATATGATTTTAAAATTGATTTCAAATTAATATTTGCGGTATATATCAGTTTATTTATAATGCTGTATTTTGAAATACTCTTATTTAATATTATAAGCTTATATCAAAAGATTTTTAAGTTTTTCAAAAATTTAGTTTTCTTTGCTTCAAGTTTATTAATTTATTTAGTAGCTTCTTTTTCAAAGCATATTATAGAGTTTATAGAAAAGCATAATATAAACTTAGTATATGTTTTATTAGGGATAAATATTGTACTTATAATAATATTTGCATCTTTGTCAATAATTAAATATAAAAAATTAAGTAACGAAGCTGTTATAAATAAGGAGGGCGCATGGTCTTAGACTTAATAAAAAACGATATAGAAAAAATTCTTGATAAGAATGCACTTCTAATGGCGCTTATGGCATTTATTTTTACTCTAATACCTGCTTTAATTGGGGAAAGTACCATTAATAATGAGATGATTATGCAGATATTAAAAAGCGATGGCTTAGTTATGATGTTTATAATATTCGCGATTGAACTAGCAAAGTCAACAATTGTAAATGACAAGATCAGTAAAAGAATTGAGTTTATCTTAGCTAATGGTGTTTCGAAGAATAAAATCATTATAAATTATATTGCATCATTATATTTTTCAACCCTTATAATTTTAGCTCCGTCAATAGTTTTAAGCATATACACAATGAGTTTATCAATTTATTTAATTTTTAATACACTCATAACAAGTCTAATATATACTTTACTTATTATATATACAATACTTTATATTACAAATATGAACAAAATAAATAGCTTGCAGATAAGTTTGGCTATTTTGCATATAATTATTTTAAGCGCATCTTATATTACTTATATGTTTACAAATATTTTAGCGCTATATTTTATAATAAAAGCTTTAATACTCATTGCCTTAATTGTATTATTGGGTATAAATACAAAAAATGAAAGGATACTTACTTCTTATTATTAAATTATGTATAAAAAATTATTAAAAATTATATTAGCTCATTTAGCGGTAATTATTTATTGGGGAATATTATATAAATTAAATTTAAGTATAGATGATGCTCCTGTAATAAATTTTGTATCATTTCTATTGATTTTTACAATATATATATTTATTTATACTGAGCTTTCAAATAAGAATATTGGAAAGAAATATACAATTATATTTTATTTCTTATCTATAGTGCCCATAGCATTAAGTTTACAAAAGAATATTGATTATAAATATATTTTGATCATACTTAGTCTTGTATCTTCATTTATTTACGCGAAAAGATATTTACTTATAGATCATGCTAAAGATATAAATATCTTGCCTATATCTAAAGCTTCAGCACAAGTGTTTACGATTCTTCTAGCTATCTTATCTTTATTGATGATATATTTATTTGATATAAGTTCATTTGTAATTAATATCTTTATGCATACAATTATGCTTTTAATTGAAAGCTTTTTCCTTATATTTATAAAAGAAAAAGAGCTTAGCTATGAAAAAACATATAAACTATATTATTTGGCAGAGTATATGAGTGAGGAAAGAGATGATTTTGCAAGAGTTATACACGATGAGATTATACAGGATATTTATGCAAGTATAAACTATCTTTCACTTAAAAATCCTAATGTCGAATATGCAAAAAATGTTTTATCTAATCTTGAGTCTAAATCAAGACAAATAATGAAACTATATCAAGCCAATCTTTTTGAAAGAGCTGATATAAATACATCAATAAGGTCAATTATTGATAATGTTTCGTCATTATATAATAAAAGTTTGTATATTAATTTAAATATTGATGAAAAATTATTTAGTGAAAGCGATGTAAAACTAAATAACCTTGTATCAGTAGTGTCAAAAGAGCTTATTAACAATATTTACAAGCATTCAAAAGCAAGCTTTTTAAATTACAATTTATATAGAGAAGAAAAAAATATTATTATTGAAATTGAAAGCGATGGCGCTAGTGATGAAGATTTCAAACGGATTAATGATTCAAAAAGAGGACTGCTTTTATTAAAGCTTTTAATTGATATGAACTCTGGTAGTCTTGATTATGAATTAAATAAGGATATATTAAAAACAAAAGTAATTTTGGAGGTAAATGATGAAGATAATATTATTAGATGATCATAAATTATTTGGCTCTTCGATAAAATTACTTCTTGAAGAACAAGATGAAATTGAGTTTTGCGATTACGTATCGACAATAGACGATTTATTCAAGTATTTAAAAATAAAAAATTATGACATAGTACTTTTAGATATAAATTTAAAATCAGAAAAAACAGGCCTTGAATTAATAGGTGAAGTGCTTGAAATTTATCCGGATATTAACGTTGTTATACTAACATCTTATGACCTAAAGAACTATAAGGATACAGCTTATAAATTAGGTGTTAAAGATTTTATCAATAAATCAGTTGATATTGATGATTTGATTGAAAGACTAGTTAGAGTTAATGAAGGGAAGCATAAAATTTTTAATATCAATGACAAGCCTTTATTAACAGATAGTGAGAAAATAGTTTTGAAAGAGTTAGTTAAAGGCAGTAATAAAAAAGATATAGCAAATAAATTATTTATTAGCGAAAGAACTTTATATAATCATATATCTAATATATATTCAAAGCTAGGAGTAAACAATGCTATAGAAGCATTTAATAAAGCTATGGAGCTTGGTTACATAGACCCGCTTATGTAAAAAAATATTGCTAAGAAAATCTCTATATGTTATACTATATTTGTTCTAATAATGAAAGGTGTGGACTTATGGCTCGTGATATTACAATTAATGCAATTAAAAGATTACCCATATACTATGTGATTTTTGAAGATCTATACGCAAGGGGCGTACATAGGGTCTCTTCGAGTGAGCTATCAGCGTACACTAAATTTACTTCGTCTCAAATTAGGGCTGATTTAAACACTTTCGGCGCTGAGGGCAGACAAGGTTATGGTTATCACGTTGAGAACATATACATGGACTTAAAAGGCGTTCTAGGTCTTGATTATAAAAAGAATTTAATTTTAACTGGCGTTGGCAATATTGGTCAAGCGATAATACAGTCTCGTGAGTTTGAATCAAGCGGCTTTAAGTTTATTGGCCTATTTGATAGCAATCCTAATATGATTGGCCTTAGTTTTAATGGTATCAAGGTTAGAAATATTTCTGAGCTTGAAGATTTTGCTAAAAACAATACTATCGATATAGGTGTAATTGCTGTTACTAGTAATAGTGCGAGGGACGTTGCCAGAACTTATGAAAAGATTGGTATAAAAGCGATATGGAACTTTGCTCCAACTGTGCTTGATTTAGATAAGGACATCATAGTTGAGAACGTGCCTTTATCTGAGAGCTTATTCACTCTAAACTATTTACTTAAATGCAAAAACGACGGTACTTTTACAAGTGATGACTATGTCAATAGAGCAAAAGACATTATTTATGATAAAAAATTAGGACTATATAGAGAGTCAAAAAAGAGGGGCAGACCCAGAAAGGAGAATAATTAATGAAATTAGAATTAATTGATATTAAAAAATCCTTCGCTGGAAAAGAAGTTTTACACGGAATTAACTTAGAGACAAGTTCCGGTAGTTCAACTGCTTTTTTAGGAAGGAACGGTGCTGGTAAGACGACTACCATAAGGATACTTATGGATGTATTTAAAGCTGATAGCGGAGAGATACTGATTGACGGCTCACCAATTGATAGAAAAGAGATTAAACTTGGATATTTGCCTGAAGAAAGAGGTATGTACGCAAAAACTGCCATACTTGATCAACTTATTTACTTTGGAAGAATAAAGGGACTTTCTAAAAAAGAAAGCCATGACAATGCTATAGAGCTGCTTGAAAAAGTTAAGCTAAGTGAATATAAGTCAAAAAATCTTGATACCTTATCAAAGGGTAATCAACAAAAGATACAAATCATACAAACTTTTATTAATAAGCCAGACATCATTATTCTTGATGAGCCATTCTCTGGTCTTGACCCAGTTAACTCGCAAATACTTATTGATCTAATCAAAGAGGCCGTTAATGAAGGTACTTTACTAATATTCTCATCTCATCAAATGAGCCATGTAGAAAACTTCTGTGACAATATCGCTCTTATAAAAGATGGCAGCAATGTTTTGACTGGTAATCTTAAGGAAATTAAGAAAAATATGGGCGAGGGAAGATTAAGACTAAGTTTTTACAACGATGCTGTAAATTATTTACAAGATATTTTTGATATGGTCGGACAAGATAATGTCAAGATTAGTGACAATGACATAATTGTAAGAACATCTGATAAAGCTAGTGAACTAGCTAATTACGCTATAAATAAAGATAATTTTAGAGCTATAGCTAAATACGAACCAAGTCTTGAAGAGATATTTATAGAAGCGGTAGGTGATAACGATGCTAAATAAGATAAAACTAATAAGTTCATTTGAGTTTAAACAGCTCATAAAAAATAAATCATATAAAATAACTACTGTGATATTCTTTGTTTTAGCCTTGTTAGCAGCTTTTGCACCAAGACTTATTCAAGGTAATTTATTCAAATCCATCACTGAAGAATTAAATAAGACTCAAAAGCTAGGTATAATTATAGATGATGATAATATTGACGAAAGTGAATTAAAATCATTTTTAAGTAATTATGAAGTTCATTTATATACTGATGAAGAAAAGCTAAAAGATGATGTATTAAGTAAAGAACTTGATAGAGGGGCAATTATCAATGCTGACTCAATTCAAAAATTTGTATTAAACTCTAAACTTACTGATATGGGCGATAGCTTAGATGGGGCTTTAAATGAATACAGATATAAAAAACTTATTGAAGCAGAAGGAATTGATTATACAAAGCTTAAATCAATAGAGGCAAATCAATACCAAATAAATGAAGTAGTGCTAGGAAAGGACTCAAAGCAAAATTATTTTATAATATATTTCTTGTTATTTTTACTATATATGATTATATTAACTTATGGTCAAATAACAGCAACATCTGTAGCTAAAGAAAAGAATGACAGAACTATGGAGCTACTCATAACTTCAACTAAACCTAGATATTTGATTCTAAGTAAGGTTTTAGCAACTGTATTGAGTGCTGTTATTCAAGTTTCATTCTTGTTTATAGGTTTTGCTGTAGGATACTTATTTAATAAAGAATACTGGTCTGATATATTTAGCATTACAAGTGCACCTATACAATTGGTTGTAACATTCATCTTGTTTATGATAGCGGGCTTCTTCTTATACTTGTTTATATTTGCAACACTTGGAGCACTAGTTAATAAGATAGAAGAAGTTAGTCAATCAATATCATCGGCGACTATTTTGATAGTACTTGCTTATTTTGGAGCTATATTTGCATTAACTACTGGATCAGAATCAAGCTTTGTTACATTCTTATCATACTTCCCACTAACATCACCATTTGTCATGTTTATAAGGGCAGGTATGCTAAATATATCAATCGCTGAGGTAGCTCTATCATTTGCAATACTTGTAATATCAGCATATTTAATTTATAAATTAGCTTGTGACATATATAGATTAGGTACACTTCAATACGGAAACAGAATGACACTAAAGCAAGCGTTTAAAGCATTAAGAGAGGATAAGAAGAATAAAAATAATGAATAAGATAATATTAAAGGGACAGACTAGCTTTGTCCCTTCTCATATATTTGAGTGCGGTCAAGCATTCAGATGGAAAAAGCTAGATGACGAGGCATATAGGTTTATATTTAGGGGCATGGTTTTGGAAGCGCATGCTATAGATGATAGTATCGAGATAGTTGGCGATTTTTCAGATAAAAATGAAATTTTAAACTATTTTGATTTAAATACTAATTATGATGCGATAAAGGCAAAACTTTCTATTAACGACGAAGTGATTTGTAAAGCTATAGGTTTTGGGGGAGGCATGAGGATTCTTAAGCAAGATCCATTTGAAACATATATATCCTTCATAATAAGTGCTAACAATCAAATAAAGAATATAAAAAATACTATAAAAAAACTTTCACAAATGTATGGGGAAAAATTAAATAATCCATTCGATGATGAAGAGTACTATGCTTTTCCAAGTCCTCTTGCACTTTCTAATGCGAAGCCTGAAGACATAAAAGAGTATGCAAGAGCTGGCTTTAGATCAGAAAGAATTGTAATTGCTTCAAAGATGGTTCAAGAGGGTATAATTAATTTCGATGAGCTGAAAGAAAAAAGTATTGATGATATTAGAAAGACCTTATTAGAAGTGCCTGGCATAGGCGAAAAAGTATTTCAATGCATTTTGCTCTTTGGTTTAGGCAGAACTGATTCATTCCCAGTAGATGTTTGGGTAAAAAGGGTCATGGAAGAGCTTTACTATGGTGGAGAAGAGAGAAATAAGAAGCTTATACAAGAAGATGGCTTAAGAAGATTTGGCGATTTATCAGGTTATGCTCAGCAATATCTCTTCTATTACATGAGAGAAAATTTTAAAAAGATGAAAAAAGAAGAGAAAAACGTAGATAATAAATAAAAGTATTAAATAAAAGCATTTAAATTAAATTATATTATCTTGTATATTTACTATATATTGACTACAATATAATTGTTAGCACTCAATAGTGACGAGTGCTAACAAAAAAATGATAGATATATATTTAAGGAGGAATAGATTATGAAATTAAGACCATTATCCGATAGGATAGTTATCAAAAAACTAGAAGCAGAAGAAAAAACTAAATCAGGCATAGTACTACCAAGCGCTTCAAAGGAAGCACCTGTTATGGCTGAAGTTATAGCTATAGGCGCTGACATTACAAATGACGAGAAAAAAGCTAAAGAGATTAAAGTAGGAGATAAGGTTATATTCTCAACTTATGCAGGAACAAACGCAAAAATCGACGGAGTAGAATATACTGTACTAAAATTTGCTGACATCGTAGCAGTAGTTGAAGACTAGGAGGTATTAATATGGCAAAAGAAATAAAATTCAATGCAGAAGCAAGACATAAAATGGAAGAAGGTATTAACATTCTTGCTAATACTGTAAAAGTAACACTTGGACCAAAAGGAAGAAACGTTGTTCTTGACAAGTCTTTTGGCTCACCATTAATCACAAACGATGGTGTTACTATCGCTAAAGAAATAGAACTTGAAGATAAATTTGAAAACATGGGAGCACAATTATTAAAAGAAGTTGCTACTAAGACAAATGATATCGCAGGTGACGGTACTACAACAGCAACACTTCTTGCTCAAGCTATAATTAGAGAAGGACTTAAGAATATCGCTGCTGGTGCAAACCCAATGATATTACAAAACGGTATCAGAAAAGCTGTTGAAAAAACTGTTGAAAGCATCAAATCATATTCAAAGAAAGTTGAATCATCTGATGCTATAGCTCAAGTTGCTTCAATTTCAGCTGGAGATAAAGAAATAGGTAAGCTAATTGCAGATGCTATGGATAAAGTTGGTAACGACGGAGTTATAACTGTTGAAGAATCAAAATCTATGGGCACAACACTTGAAGTTGTTGAAGGAATGCAATTTGACAGAGGATACGTTTCAAGCTACATGGTAACTGATACAGATAAGATGGTAGCTGAACTTGACAATCCTTACATCTTAATCACAGATAAGAAAATTACAAATATACAAGAAGTCCTTCCTGTACTTGAAGAAATTGTTAAGCAATCAAAACCATTATTAATAATCGCTGAAGACATTGAAGGCGATGCAATGGCAACACTTGTTGTTAACAAGCTTAGAGGTACATTCAACTGCGTTGCAGTTAAGGCACCAGGCTTTGGCGACAGAAGAAAAGAAATGCTACAAGATATAGCTATATTAACAGGAGCTAAAGTTATTTCTGAAGAACTTGGTTATGATCTAAAAGAAGCTACAATCGATATGCTAGGAACTGCTCAAAAAGTTAAAGTTGACAAAGAAACAACTGTTATCGTTAACGGAGCAGGAAGCAAAGATGAAATCGAAGCAAGAGTAAAACAAATCAAGACTCAATACGAAGCATCTGACTCAGACTTTGACAGAGAAAAACTTCAAGAAAGATTAGCTAAATTAACTGGCGGCGTAGCAGTTGTTCAAGTTGGTGCAGCTAGCGAAATTGAGTTAAAAGAAAGAAAATTAAGAATAGAAGATGCTCTATCAGCTACAAGAGCAGCTGTTGAAGAAGGTATAGTACCAGGAGGTGGAACTGTACTTGCAGACTCAATCAAAGCACTAGAAGCTATAGTTGATGACTTTGAAGGAGACGAAAAGACAGGCGTTAAGATTATATTAAGAGCACTTCAAGAACCAGTAAGACAAATAGCTGAAAATGCAGGTCTAGAAGGATCAGTTGTAGTTGAAAACGTTATGAACGAAAAACCTGGCGTTGGTTTTGACGCGCTTAACAACAAATACGTTGATATGATTAAATCAGGTATAGTTGACCCAACAAAGGTAACTAGATCAGCTCTTCAAAACGCAGCATCAGTAGCATCAATGATACTAACTACTGAAGCAGCAGTAGCAGACATCCCTAAGGATGATGCCCCTATGGCTGGCGGCATGCCTGGCGGAATGCCAATGATGTAGAATAAATAAATAAATTATAAAATAACTCATGGCATTGGCTGTGAGTTATTTTTATGTGCAAACTTTCAAAAATTAAAAAGTTAAAATAAATAATTTTTCATTTTGCTTTAGCACTGTTATTTGAATGCACCTAACAGCACTAACAATAATACTTTACAACGTTACAAAATGCTAAAAATATATTTACTTTACTTAAGAGATATAGTATAATATCTATGGTAATGGAGGGATAAACGTGAAAAGAAAACAAATCATTGACACTATGGTAGTAGGTTTTGCATTATTCGCAATGTTTTTAGGTGCTGGAAATTTAATTTTTCCACCAACATTAGGAGCCATATCCGGAGATAAATGGTACTTAGCGATGATAGGATTTATGATGACAGGTATAGGCTTGCCAATACTTGGAGTAGTTGCTGCAGCAAAAGCAGGAGGAAGACTTGAAGACGTTGCGGGTAAGGTAAATAAAACATTCTCGATTCTATTTGGTTCATTAATAATGATATGCATAGGACCACTACTTGCTATACCAAGAACATGTGCCACTACATACGAAATAGCGATTCAACCATTATTTGGAAACATTAGTCCAATACTTGTTTCAATAATTTTCTTTGGTATCACGCTATTCTTTACATTAAATCAATCAAAAGTAGTTGATAAGATCGGTTCAATTCTTACGCCAATACTACTAGTTATATTATTTACTATAATAGTATCATCTATAGTTAAGCCTATAGGCACACCAAAAAATACAGGTGTCGCACTTAATTTTGTTAACGGCTTTAAAGAAGGTTATCAAACAATGGATGCCATCGGCTCCATAATCATGGCGACTATAGTTATCAGCAGTGTTAAGAAAAGAGGTTATACAAGCCAAAAAGATATGTTTAAGATGACGGTCATATCTGGTATTATAGCTGCATGCTGCCTAGCTTTTGTTTATGGCGGACTAGTTTATATCGGAGGAACTGGCAGCGAATATCTTAATATAGATGTAGAAAATCCAAATAGAGTTGCTAATTTAATATTTATGGTTGATAAGATTATGGGTCAATACGGAACTATTGCTCTAGCCTTAACAGTTGCTTTAGCCTGCTTAACTACATCCATAGGCTTAACTGCAACAGCAGGAGAATTCTTCTCAGACTTAACTCATGGTAAATTAACATATAAGTCCATAGTTATATTTACATGTCTTTTCAGCGCAATAGTCGCAACAAATGGCGTAGACTCAATTATAACATTCTCGGGCCCAATACTTTCAGTTTTATATCCAGTTGCCATAGTAATAATCTTATTAAATATATTTGACCATAAGATTAAATATAAGGCAATATATAAAGGAGCTACACTTGGTGCCTTCATGGCAAGTTTATTAGATACAATTGCAAATATTGGTAAGTTCGAGCAAATCAGAAGCTTTCTTGACAGAATTCCTCTTGGATCAGAAGGTTTTGCTTGGGTAATACCAGCAGTAGTATTTGGTTTTGCCTTTATAGTGCTTGAGATGGCTCTTAACAATAGTAATCAAGATGGTGTTCTTTAGTGAAAAAGTTTAAAAAATTTTTAGATCCAATATATTCCTTAGAAAATTGGCTTAATAAACAAGGTGAGGAAAATTATAAATTAACTAGCCTAAGGGGTTCGTTTTTTGAATTTGATAAAACAGAAGCAAAATATGAATATAAAGTTTATTATTTTAAAGGACCTGAAAAAGATGTTAGATCATTTTTAACTTATGCCAGAAAAAATGATATAGAAATTTTTCAGTATCCAATAAGTGCTTCTCAAATATCATTATTTTCTTTCATGGCTGCTACATTTGACAGTAATTCACAAGATATTAATTACAAGTCAAGCTTATTTGCAACACATATCTATGTGCTTATGAAACCAAAGGTGGCAGAGAGCATTGAAGAAATTTTAGGCGAGGATGATAATCTTTATTATTATAAAAGACAGATGGAAAATAAACTCATACTTGCAATAATACTAATGATGCCATTATTACTATCTTATTTTAGACTGCTTGGAGGAAGTTTTGAACAAAATAAATTTTTTGTTCAAGTTATGATAGCGGTTGAAGCATTGATTTTATTGTTTATATTATTTTTAAACTTCAAGAGGAATATATATATTAAAAGTAAAAAAGCTAAATAAAATAATAAAAAAATTAGGCTCATAAACATGGGCCTATTTGCTTTTAAATATTGAAAATTTAATTGTTTTGTGATATTATATACTTATATTTAAGTACTTAAATTTATTTTTAGGAGGGATTTAAAGTGTACGAAATTATTGAAAAAAAAGATATTGCTTTAAATACATTTCTTATGTACATAAAAGCTCCAGATATTGCTAGAAAAGCAGAACCTGGACAATTTTTAATTATTATTATTGACGAAAAGTCAGAAAGGTTACCTCTTACTATTTGTGATAGCAATCCAGAAGAAGGCACAGTTATGATAGCTGTACAAATGATTGGTTCAACTACACAAAAGCTTGGAGCGCTTAATGTAGGTGACACACTAAAAGATGTTTCTGGTCCACTTGGTAGACCTAGTGATTTTATAAATATTCCACTAGAAGATCTTAAAAAAGAATCAATCATATTCCTAGCAGGTGGTTTAGGAACTGCAGCTGTTTATCCACAAGTTAAGTGGATGCATGACCATGGTGTTGATGTTGATGTTATAATCGCTGCAAGAAATAAGGATTTGATCATACTTGAAGATGAGATGAAAAAAGTTGCTAAGAACGTTTATGTAGCAACAGATGACGGAACTTATGGCTTTAGCGGACTTATTACAGACTGCCTTGAAGATTTAATTACAAATAAAGGCAAAAAATATACTTATGCGATTGTTGTTGGTCCTATGATAATGATGAAGTTTGCTTGTTTAAAGACTAAGGAGCATAATATTAAAACTATTGTATCAATGAATACAATTATGGTTGACGGAAGCGGTATGTGCGGTGCATGTAGATTGACTGTTGATGGCAAGACTGTATTCGCTTGCGTTGATGGACCTGAATTTGATGGCCACTTGATTGACTGGAACGAAGCTTTAAGAAGATCTAGACAATATTCTAAGATAGAAAAGGAAGGTAAACACTTCTGTAATTTGATAGGGGGATTGAGATAATGGATAGATTTAAAAGAACTGAAATTAAATATCAAGATCCTAATGAAAGAATCAATAATTTTAACGAGGTATGCTATGGCTACACTGAAGAAGAATGCATTATAGAAGCAAAAAGATGCCTTCAATGCAAGAATCCTCAATGTGTTAAGATGTGCCCGGTAAATATTGATATACCAGCTTTTATACATAAACTTGCTGATAATAATCCAAAGGAAGCCGCAGAAGAATTATTTAAGTACACTACATTGCCAGCAGTATGTGGAAGAGTTTGTCCTCAAGAGAGTCAATGCGAAATGACATGTATTCTTGGAAGAAAGGGTGAACCTATTGCTATAGGTAAACTAGAGAGATATGCTGGCGATTATGCTTTGAAAAATGGCGTAAGGCTTACAAAGACTGCTAAAAATAATGGCAAGAAAGTTGCCGTCGTAGGAAGCGGTCCTTCTGGAATCACTTGTTCAGCTGATTTAGCTAAACTTGGCTATGATGTGACTATGCTAGAATCTCTTCATGAAGCAGGAGGAGTATTAACTTATGGAATTCCTGAGTTTAGACTACCTAAAGATGCTGTTGTTAAGAGAGAGATAGAAAATATTAAGTCTTTAGGCGTTAAGATTAAACTAAATACAATAGTTGGAAGAACAGTAACAGTTGATGAATTGTTAGATGAATACGACGCTGTATTTATCGGCACAGGAGCTGGACTTCCAGTATTTATGAACATTCCAGGCGAAAACTATAATGGAGTTTTCTCTGCGAACGAGTATTTAACCAGAACAAATCTAATGAAGGCGTATTTAGAAGATACAGCTACACCTATAAGAGTAGGTGTTAACACAGTTGTAGTGGGTGCAGGTAACGTTGCGATGGACGCTGCTAGAACAGCTAGACGTTTTGGTTCAAATGTAACTGTTGTATACAGAAGAGAAGATAAAGACATGCCTGCTCGTAGAGAAGAGATTGAAAATGCTAAAGAAGAGGGCATCAATTTCATGTTCTTAACTAATCCAGTAGAAATTTTGGCTGATGAAAACGGTGATGTTAATAAAGTAAGATGCATTAAGATGGAGCTAGGAGAACCTGATGCCTCTGGTAGACAAAGACCAGTTAAGATTGAAGGCTCAGAATTTGATATAGATGCAGATGTTGTCATCATGGCGCTAGGCACAAGACCTAATCCACTTATTAAAGAAACAAGTACTGGAATTAAATTTAACGAAAAAGGCGGCATCATAGTTAATGGAGAAGAAAAAACTTCTCGTGACTATGTATATGCTGGCGGAGACGTAGTAACAGGCAGTGCTACAGTTATTGAAGCCATGGGTGCTGGTAAAAAAGCTGCTAAGGCTATTGACGAGGCACTTTCAAAATAATTATTTAAGGTAGTGGTGAGAAAATGTTTGTAGATGTAAAACACATGTATAAGAGATATAAGATGGGTGATAGCGTTATCGTTGCTAATAATGACATCAATTTTTCATTCAATAAAGGTGAATTAGTTGTTATAGTTGGTCCATCTGGAGCTGGTAAATCAACTCTATTAAATATTATCGGAGGTATGGATACAGCTGATGAAGGGGAAATTATAATTGATGGCAAAGACATACAAAAATACAACGAAAAAGAACTTACCACTTACAGAAGATATGATATAGGCTTTGTATTTCAATTTTATAACTTAGTTCAAAACTTAACTTGCCTTGAAAATGTTGAACTAGCTAGTCAAATAGTTAAGGATGCAATTGATCCAATGCAAGTATTGAGAGACGTTGGTCTAGAGGATAGAGCAAATAACTTCCCATCACAAATTTCAGGTGGTGAGCAACAAAGGGTTGCCATAGCAAGAGCCATTGCTAAGAATCCGAAACTATTGTTATGCGATGAACCTACTGGAGCACTAGACTATCATACAGGTAAAAAGATATTAAAATTATTACAAAGAAGAAGCTTGGAAGACGGCAATACTGTTGTTATAATAACTCACAATAAAGCCATCACTCCAATAGCCAATAGAGTTATAGAGATAAATGACTCAAAAGTAAGAAATATGTATGTGAATGAGAATATTCAATCTATAGATGAGATAGAATGGTAGTGATTTTATGAAGAAAAAAGCATTATGGAAAGATATATTTAGAGAGATAAAAAATTCTACTGGTAGATTCATTTCTATAGTCCTTTTAATCACTCTAGGCGTTTTTGTTTATACTGGTTTAAAATCTGTTGGACCTCTTATGAGAAAAACAGCAGATACTTTTATAGACGAGTCGAATCTTGCGGATATTTATTTAAATTCACAATTTTCTCTAGAAGATAAGGATAAGGATATAATAAAGTCTGAAGCTGATATTAAAGACATTGAATATGTTTATAGTGAGGACGTACTTGAAAAAGGCAGCGAAGCTATAATAAATCTTGAATCGCTTCCTGAAAAAATTTCTATGCCTAAACTTATTGAGGGCAGAATGCCAGAAAATAATGAAGAGATAGTTGTTGATGCCTATCCTATAAAAAACGCTTTTAATATAGGCGATGTAATTGAATTTGATAGCAAAAAGTCAAAATTTGATTTTGAAAGCAAAAAAATTCTAAAAAATTATAAATTTAAAGTAGTTGGTAAAGTCGTTTCTGCTGAGAATATGTCAACTGTCATGAAAGGTACAAGCAAAAAAGGCTTAGGCGACTACGATTCGTTTGCCTATGTACTTAAGAGCGCCTTCAATGATACTGATGAGAGCAAAGCAAGAATCATTTTAAATGGTTTAGATGGTTTAAAGACAACAGATAGAGAATATAAAGATATTGTTAGCAAAAACAGAAGAAGCTTAATAAGCGCTTTTAATGAAAGATCTATAGAAAAATTTGAAAGTATTAAAGCTGACATCAGAGAAAAAATTGATGACGCTGATGAGAAGATAGCAGATGCTGAGAAAAAACTTGCTGATGCTAAGAAAGAGCTTGACGATGCTAAAGTAAAACTTGCTGACGCAAAAAAATCATACAACGATGGCAAAAAGAAATATAATGACTCCATTATTGAAGCTGAAAAAACATTATCTGACAATAAAAAGACTTTAGATGAGAGTAAAGAAACACTTGATAAAAATAAAGCTGATTTAGACGACGCAAAGATAAAATTAGATGAATTAAAATCTAAATTAGATGAACTAAAAGAAACTTATGAAAGCTCTATGGCTGAGTATACAGCTAAAAAAGAAGAGGTGGACAAGGCATTAGAAGCTATGTCTGGATTACCTCAATCTAGCATCCCTGCTGATAAGGCCGAAGAGTTCAAGAAGGGCAAAGAAGAGCTTGAAAAAGCAAAAGCTCAATTAGACGAATTAAAAGAAACAGTAGATAACCTTGAAATAACTTATATACAAAACAAAGCAAAATATGATGAAGGCGTAATTAAGTTAAATGAAGGCTATGATAAATATAACGATGGACTTGAAAAATATAATACTGGTCTTAAAGAGTTCGAAGATAAAAAATTATCAGGATTAAAAGAATTAAATGATGCTAAGAAGAAAATTTCTGATGGTCAAAAGGAATATGACGATGGCGTAGAAAAATATGATTCAGAAAAAATTAAAGCTGATAAAAAGATAAAAGATGCTAAGAATGATTTAGATGAAGCTAAAAGAGTTCTTAAAAACATGAAGAGACCAACCTTCAATATTATAGACAGAGAAAATATTGAAGGCCTACAATTGTTCTACGATTCAGGATATAGAATGGATATACTTGCCTTAGTATTCCCAGCGTTTTTCTTCCTTATCGCATCAATCGTTGCTTTAACAGCGCTTATGCGTATGGCAGAAGAAAGAAGAACTCAAATTGGTACTTTTAAGGCACTTGGTTACAATAACTTTGATATTTATAAAAAATATCTATTCTATGGCTTCGTTGCGACTACCATAGGCGTAATCATAGGTATTGCAATAGGACAAAATATATTAACTAAGATGGTATTTAGAACGTATTCTGCATCGTTTACGCTAAAAAAACCAATTCCATATTTTAATATCAAATTCCCATTGATAAGCGTTTTTATATCATATTTCTCAATAGTGGTTCCTGTGAGCATAGTTTTATCTAAATATTTAAAACAAAACTCAAGTGAACTTATGAGACCAAAGGCACCTAAAGCTGGATCAAAGATATTCTTAGAAAAAATTCCATTCTTCTGGAAGAGATTAAGCTTTTTATATAAGGTTACATTTAGAAACACATTTAGATACAAGTCAAGAATGTTCATGACACTTCTTGGCGTTGCTGGATGCATGAGTTTATTGTTCTTTGGTTTTGCCATACAAGGAGCTGTTGCTCAAGTAATTGATAGACAATATGGACGCATATTTAATTATGACCTTATCGTTAACTATGATAAAGATTTTTCTAAACATCAGCTAAAAGAATATATAAATTTTATTGATGGCAATGAAGATATCAAAGATAGAATGACACTTAGAACAGAAAATTTGGTCGCAGATACAGTTGATATGCCAGATCAAAATGTAGTTGTCATGGTTATCGAAGATGAAAAGAAATTTGAAAATTATGTTCATTTATTAAATAAAAATAAAAAGATTGATCTACCTAAAGAAGGTATAGTAATAAATAGAAAGCTATTAGACTCAGTTCACAAAGAACCTGGCGATGATATAGAGCTAAGAGATGCTTATAATAAATATTACTCAATGAAGGTTATAGACACAAATGAAAACTATTTAGGTCACTATGCCTACATGAGCAAAGATTATTATGAAAAAATATTTAATAAAAAATATGAAGATAACTCAGATATAATAAAATTAAGCTCAGATAGTAAAGCAGCGAAAGATACTTTTATTAAAGAATTAAATAGAATTGACAGCGTTATGTATGTCTTTGATGTATCCAAGACCATAAGCGTTGCAAACGATTGGCTATCTAATCTAAATTATGTAATTATATTGATTATATTAACATCGGCTACACTTGCTTTTGTAGTTTTATATAATCTAAATAATGTTAATATATCTGAGAGAATTAGAGAGGTAGCTACACTTAGAGTTTTAGGCTTCTACCCAAGAGAGCTAACAAGTTATATTTATAGAGAGACGATACTTTTATCAACATTAGGTATTTTGCTTGGATATGCAGGTGGTATTGGTTTAACACATCTTATACTTAAATACATTACACCAAGTAATATACAGTTAGTATCGAATATTCAATGGTATAACTATATAGTTTCAGCCGTTTTAACTTATTTATTTATATTCATGGTTATGATCATAGTTCATAAAAAGTTAAAAGGCACAGACATGGTTGGAGCACTAAAAGCATACGAATAAGGAGAAATTATGATAGAAAAACTAAAACCTTTAGCCTTAGTTGGTCAAATTGGCATAGACATAGTATCAAGTATAGTTATTTCCTATCTAGTTGGCTATGGATTGGACAAATTATTTAAGACAAATGGAGTTTTTTCTATAATTTTTATCATCATAGGAGTATTGGCAGGTTTTTATAATTTTTACAGAAGTGTTAAATATTATTTTAAGAAGAAAGACAATAAAGAGTCTGAGATAGATAAAAATGAAAAAAGATAAAGATTTTACGTATAAGTATATAAGAGTAGCTATAATTTTATCTATACTTTCTAGCTTTATTATTGTAATTTTTTTCGGATTTAAGAAGGATTTACTATTAGGCTTGTACTTAGGAACACTTGTAAGTGTCTTGTTTTTCAGGCTTATGTATAGAAATGCTATAAAGGCTGTAGAAAAAGATGCCAACGCTAGTAAAAGATTTACTTCAAATAATTATTATCTAAGACTATTATTATATGGTATAATACTATATGCGGCATATAAAAATCCGAATTTTAATTTTTATACTACTGCAATCGGTTTTACCATGATCAAATTTTCAATAATCATAGTTGAAGTATTTGGCATAGGTAAATAAATTCACAAATCAATCGATTTGAATATAAAAGAAGGGGGTAATAAGATGGAATTGTCGATAAGCTTTCAGATAGGTAAGAATGTGTATTCACTAACACCTAGTGTTATCAACTCAGTTATAGCTGTTTTTGCTTTAGTCATATTTATCTTTATTTGCTATAGTAAGATAAAAAAGACAGATTACAAAGCAAGACCAAGTGGCTTAGTTAATGTTTTAGAAATTTTAGTCACTTCAATTGATTCACTAATCGAACAGACTATGGGCAAGAACAGAGAAGGCTTTGCACCATACATTCTTAGCTTGATGATGTTTTTATTGACAGCGAATCTGATGGGATTATTTGGTTTTAAACCACCAACATCAGATCTTAATGTTACACTCACATTAGCGCTAATCACTTTTGTCTTGATACATTACAATAAGATAAAAGTTAACGGCTTAAAAGATTCCATAAAAGGTTATTTTGAACCAATCTTTATACTATTCCCAATAAACATCATAGGCGATATTGCTCTTCCAATATCACTTTCATTCCGTTTATTTGGTAATATAGTAAGTGGTTCATTAATCATGGCGCTTGTATATGCTGCGCTAGGCTTTGTAAGTAATTTACTTACACCAATAGTTGCACCATGGTTTCACATCTACTTCGATGTATTCTCAGGTGTACTGCAAACATTCATATTCGCAATGATAACAATGATCTACATTGCAATGGGTATGGGACAAGAAGAAAATTAAATTTGAAAGGAGAAATTTTAAATGCAAGGAATTTCAGGTCACGATTTTATTTTAGGTATGTCAGCTTTAGGAGCTGGTATAGCAATGATAGCAGGTTTAGGCCCTGGTATTGGTCAAGGTATTGCAGCTAGTAAGGGAGCTGAAGCAGTTGGTAGACAACCAGAAGCTAAAGGCGATATCATTCAAACAATGATTTTAGGACAAGCTGTTGCCGAAACAACAGGTATTTATTCACTAGTTATTGCCCTAATTCTTATCTTAGTTAAACCTTTAGTATAGTTTATATGGAAGGCTTAAATGTAAGCGTTGACTTTAACTTAGTCAATATGCTTGTTCAGCTTACAGCCACTCTCGTATTGTATTTTATTTTACGTAAATTTTTATATTTTCCTATAAAAGATTTATTAAATAAAAGACAAGACTATATAATGAAGAATGTTGAAGATAGCGAGAAAAATAATTTGAAATCTCAAGTAGCACTAAGAGACTACGAGCTTAAATTAAAAGAAGCTAAAAAAGAAGCAAACGAAATCGTTGATCAAGCTAAGAAGAGAGCTGACGATATCGTTAATAAGTCTGTTAGCGATGCTAAAGAAGAGTCAAGAAAAATTATGGAAAAAGCTGACAAAGAACTTGCTAATAAAAAGTCAATGGCAATGGACGAAATGAAAGGCGATATGGTTAATATTGCCATCTTAGCTGCTGAAAAACTAATTGGTGAAAATATTAGCACAAAGAAAGACAAAGAAATCATAGAAAAATCTATTGAAGAAGTAGGTAAAGAACAATGGAAGAACTAGCTACTACTTTATATGCAAAGTCTATGTTTGATGCATCTAAAGAAGATGATTGTCTTAAATTAGTTTATGAAGAGCTAAATTTAGTAAAAGAAACTATCGATTCAAATCCTAGGCTTATGGAAGTATTTAAACATCCATTGTTATCAAACAATGATAAGAAAAATGCAATTAAAGATATCTATGAAAAAAACTTAAGCAAATTAACAATGAACTTTTTATATGTTTTAATTGATGCTAAAAGATTTGACATGATAT
>ERZ1673699.852-NODE-852-length-28598-cov-6.513681_pt1 | contig 28598 bp, 23 predicted proteins | sample MGYA00580229_ERZ1673699 | MGnify/ENA primary metagenome ERZ1673699 (study PRJEB41218, sample SAMN15661785) | gut metagenome | host: Homo sapiens | place: Canada: London | collected 2015-08-20/2019-03-30 | study: EMG produced TPA metagenomics assembly of... | reverse complement strand
TCGAAATGCGGTGTACGGGCAACTGTACCGGGGGTTCGAATCCCTCTCTCTCCGCTGAAAGATTTACACGTTTCACACATCAAAAACACACTATTCCAAAAATAGTGTGTTTTTCTTTTTGCCCGGATAGGTCCCTCTCGTTCGGCGCACCGACGAAAACAGATACGCAAAACAGCGCAGCGGGCTGTTCCACCCTCAGGGAATCTCCGGCAGCGTGAGGCTGGCGGAACAATAGGCGTGTTTCTGCACGGTGCCGTCCTCCAGTTCGGCCGAATAGGTGCGGCGCAGGGGTTTCCCCAACGAAAACTCGACGGGAATACGGAACATCCCGCCCGCATAGCAAAACGTGTGGAACTCCCCGTTCTCGCCGCAGGGATCGACACCCTCCGGAAGTTCCGCCACAAAATCCCGGTCGTATTCGCGGCCGACAAAGCGTTCGTCGAGCAGTGCGGCATTGGTCGTCACGACGACGGTCCGCAGCCCCGAGGCAAAAAAGTCCCCGGCAACAGCCTTTGTGTCACGCCCCCACAGCGGCTCCACGACCGTAATGCCGCAGGGAGCCAGCTGGCGTTCACGGTAGGCTCGCACATCTTCGAGACAGATGTCGCCGAAGATAAAGTGCCGGACCCCGAGCTCCTTAAAGTGGTCGACGGCTTCGGACATGGCTGCCTCGTACTCCTCCTTCGAGCCGTTGGCCGGGAGTTCGACCACCTCCAGCGGCAGCCCGATGCTTCCGGCCTGACGGCGCAGCAGCCAGATCGGAATGCCGTGCATCGGGGAACGATGGGTGTCCCGGCTGACCGTAGTCAGCAGCGAGACCACCTCATAGACCCCCTCCTGCAGGACGCGGTACAGGGCCAGTGCGGAATCTTTTCCGCCGCTCCAGTTGAAAACGGCCGGTATTTTCGGATTCATGGGCAACGAGGTTTTGAAAAGACAAAAATAAGAAATAATATTGTACTATGAATAAGGGTTACCTCCACATTTACACCGGAAACGGCAAGGGCAAGACCACCGCCGCTTTCGGACTGCACCCGATCATGTTCGCCGGAACGGGCAGCGACGTGGGCAAGAGCCTGCTCGCCGCGGCTTTCTGCCGCATTCTCCGGCAGGACGGATACGATCCCGCGCCGTTCAAAGCCCAGAACATGGCCCTGAACTCCTTCGTGACGGCCGACGGCGGCGAAATGGGCCGGGCGCAGGTCGTGCAGGCCGAGGCCGCCGGCGTGGAGTGCCATACGGACATGAATCCGCTGCTGCTGAAACCCAACACCGACAAGGTCTGCCAGGTGATCCTCAACGGCCGGGTCGTCGGAAACAGCTCCGCCGCCGAGTTTTTCCGCGCCGGGCCCGAACGGGAGGCGCTGCGACGCGAGGTCTGCGCAGCCTACGACCGGCTGGCGGCACGTTACAACCCCGTCGTGCTCGAAGGCGCCGGGAGCATCAGCGAACTGAACCTGCGCGACACGGACCTCGTGAACATGCCGATGGCGGCCCATGCCGGGGCGGACGTGTTCCTGGTGGCCGACATCGACCGCGGAGGCGTATTCGCCTCGGTGTACGGGACCATACAACTGCTCGAGGAGTGGGAGCGGCGTCTGGTCAAAGGCATCTTCATCAACAAATTCCGGGGCGACCTCGGCCTTTTCGACGAGGGCCGCCGGATGCTGGAGGAGCTCTGCGGCATCCCCGTACTGGGCGTGATCCCCTACCTGCGCGACGTGCACATCGAGGCCGAGGACTCCGTGGCCCTCGACCGGCGCCACCGCCGGGCCGAACCCGGAAAGGTCAACATCGCGGTCGTACTGCTGAACCACCTCTCGAATTTCACCGATTTCGATACGCTGGAACGCCGCCCCGGCGTCTGCCTTTACTACACCGACTCGCCCGAAGCGCTCGACGGCGCGGACATCGTCTTCCTGCCCGGCTCCAAAAGCGTGATGCCCGACCTCGCGGAACTCCGCCGCAAAGGGCTGGCCGACAAGATCGTCCGGCTGGCCGAGGAGGGACGCACCGTCGCAGGCATCTGCGGCGGTTACCAGATGATGGGCCGCACGATCCGCGACCCGCACCGCATCGAAAGCGACACCGGGACGATGCCGGGACTGGGACTGCTGCCCGTCGAGACCGTGCTGACCGGCGAAAAGGTCACCCGGCAGGTCCGGTTCACCCTTCCCGGGGACGACCGCACGGGATCGGCCTATGAAATCCACATGGGCCGCACCGCACCGCTCCCCGGACACCCGGCGGAACCGCTCGCACGCCTCGCCGACGGAACCGGCGACGGCTGCGTCGCCGGGAACTGCCTGGGAACCTACCTGCACGGAATCGCCGACAATTCCCCGTTCATCGACCTCCTGCTGCGGCCCTTCGCCGACCGGCTCCCACGGACCGAACCCGTCGATGCCCGCGCCTGCAAGGAGCAGCAATACGACCTGCTGGCCGACCACGTGCGCCGGAGCACCGACATGGAACAATTCTATCGAATCGTAAGCGTCTGAACAGACCGGTACGGGGAACGGGCCCTCCCCGGTCTCCCGTAAAACACAAACGGAAAAGACCGTAAATGTCCTGAATGAGACCGTTTATCCGGGTCCGGACATTTGTGTAATCGCCCGATTTTTAGTAATTTGCGACCGGATAAATTCGTCCGCCCACGTCCGGCGAGCCAATAAACAATTAAATTTCAAAGGCTTGTCTTTTACAGCGGACGCAACTGTCCGTTTTGCAAATGCTCAAAAAGATCGTAAAATATACGCTCCGGACGCTGCTCGTCATCCTGCTGGCGGTGTTGCTGATCCCCGCACTGCTCTACATCCCGGCCGTTCAGGACTTCATCCGCGGCAAGGCGGTCGGCTACGCCTCCGAAGCGCTCGGCATGGACCTTTCGGTCGGCCGCATCCGCCTCGCTTTCCCGCTCCGGCTGACGGTCGAGGAGACGCTGCTGGTCGACCGGGTCGACACGCTCGTCGACTGCGGCCGGCTCTCGCTGGACGTGGCCCTGTGGCCGCTGGTCCGGAAAGAGGTCGTCGTCCGCAGTTTCGAACTGGACCGGATCGCGGCCCACTACAAAGACTCCACGGGAGGACTGGATATGCGCCTCGCCGCCGGACTGCTCTCGCTCGGGGAAACCCGGGCCGACCTCCGGACCCGGAGGGCCGACGTCGCCCGGATCACACTCTCCGACGGCGACATCTTCCTCGACCTCACGGAATCGGCCCCGGCGGAGAAAGCCGACAGCGCCGCTCCGTTGGCGTGGTCGCTCGACATCCGGAAAATATCGATCGTAAACACGGCCTTCGGGATGCGGACCGCACCCGCGGTGACCGAACTCACGGTGCGCCTCGCCGACGGGGAGGTCGGGGAGTGCCGCGTCGGGTTGGAAAACCAACAGGTAGAGGTCGGGAGCATCCTGCTGGACCGGGGCGCCTACTCCTACCTGACCGCCCCGGCCGATCCCGAAAAGGAGCCGTCGCCCGAACCCGCATCCCCCGGCGGCACGGCGCCCTCCCTGCCGTGGACCGTGCGGGTGGGCAGCGTCGCGCTGACGGACAACCGGGCCGAGTACGGTATGCTGGGCCACCGCCCCGCTGCGGGATTCGACCCGGCGTTCATCGCCCTCTCGGCCCTCGACCTTACGATCGACTCTGTTTACAACCGGGGCGCCGACATCGCCCTGCAACTTCGCCGGATGAGGTTCACCGAGCGCAGCGGACTTTCGGTGCGCGACGCGAGCGGCCGGTTCGAAATGGACTCCACAGGCATTTCGCTCTCCGGATTCGCGCTCGAAACGCCCTATTCCCGGCTCCGGGCCGACGTTTCGGCCGGCCCCGGCATCCTGCACACGGAGCCCGCCACACCCCTCTCGGCAGACCTTTCGGCCACGGTGAACACGAAAGAGATCGCCGCCCTCTACCCGGCGGCGATTCCTCCGTCGCTGAACGACCGCACGGTCCGGATGCAACTGACCGCGGCGGGAACCCTGGCCGACATCGGCCGGATCGGGCTCGACATATCGTCGCCCGGACACCTCGACTTCACCGCCGACGGCCGGGCGCAAAACCTGCTCGACCCCGAGTCGTTGAACGCCTCCGCCCGCTTCGAAGGCGATTTCCGCGACCTGGACTTCCTCGTGGAACTGCTGCCCGACTCGGCCCTGCGCCGCCGCGTGGCGATTCCCGACCAAATCCGGCTCCACGGCTCGGCCGGGACCGACCGGGGCGCACTCTCGGTCGCCTCGACACTTGCCGTCGATGCCGGCCGGATTGTCCTGAACGGCCGTCTCGACCCCCGAAAGGAGAGCTACGACGCCGAGTTCCGGTGCGACAGCTTCCCGGTCGGCCGGTTCCTGCCGGCCGACTCGCTGGGGATGCTCGACCTCGCGCTGACGGCCCGGGGCGCCGGGTTCGATCCGTTCCAACCGCAGACCCGGACGAGCCTCCGGGCACAGATCGACCGCGCGGAGTACCGCGGCCACGACTTCGGCGGCATCGGGCTGGAAGCGGACCTCGAAGAGCACCGCCTCTCCGGAAAACTCTCCGACCGGAACGAAGCCCTGCGGCTGTCGCTACTCCTCTCCGGCACACTGACCGGGGAGCGGCAGGAGGTGCGCCTCGCGGGCAAAGTCGCCGGTTTCGACCTCGCACAGATGGGCTTCACCCCGGAACGGATCGGCGGATCGTTCCTGCTCGACGTATCGGCCTCGGCCACCCGCCCGGGCAGCTACGCCGCCCGCGTCGGACTGGACAGCATCGTGATCCGGAACGGCTACCGCACCGACCGCATCCGCGCCACCAGCGTCGCGTTCGCATCCGACACCGCTTCGACCCGCGCCGAGGTGTCGTCCGGCGACCTGTCGCTGCAATTCTCGTCCCGCAGCCCGCTGGACTCGCTGATCGCGGCCCTGACCCGGAGCGCCGACACGCTGGCGCGGCAGATACGCCTCCAAAGCGTCGACATGGAGCAGCTGCAACCCGTGCTTCCCGATTTCGACCTGCAAGCCACCGCCGGACGGAACAACATCCTGAACAACCTGCTGAGAAGCAAGAAAGCCTCTTTCAAAGCGCTGGAAATCCGGGGCGGCAACCACGGCTCGCAGCCCGTCTCGCTCCGGATGCGCGTCGAAGGCCTTGCCTCGGGCGGCATCGTGCTCGACACCGTGAAGCTCGGCATCGCGCAGGAGGAGAAACAACTGGCCTACTACCTCCGGGTGGCGAACGCCCCCGGCAACCTCGACCATGTGGCCCAGGCGGCGCTGTACGGCCGCCTCGCAGGCAATACGGGGACGGTGAACCTCTGGCAGAAAGACCGGTCGGGCCGCGAGGGATTCCGCTTCGGGCTCGACGCGGCGTGGACCGACAGCCTGGTCCGCGCGAGCGTCACGCCCCGCAATCCGTTGTTCGGCTTCGAACCTTGGGAGGTCAACCCCGGCAACTACCTCGTCTACCGCTTCGACAAGCGCGTGGAGGCCGACCTCGACATGACCCACGGCGCCCAGCGGTTCGCGCTCCGGAGCGTCTCCGCCCCCGGCGCGCCCGACGGCGTCCGCCTCGACATCGCGGGACTGAACATCGGCTCGATGCTGGAACTGCTCCCCTCGGCGCCGCCCGTCGACGGCGTGCTGGGCGCGGACGTGACGCTGAACCTCGCGCCCGACAGCCTGTGCGTCCGGGGCGATGTCTCGGTGTCGGAACTTTCGTATGCGAAACAACGCTTCGGGAATATCGACTTCGGGCTCTTCTACGGCCAGGGTCGCGGACACCGGGCCGACGCCCGGCTCACGCTGGACGGCGCCGAGGTGCTGGCCGTTGCGGGCGACTACCGCACCGACCGCGAGAGCCCGCTCGACCTGACGGTCTCGGTCCCGGGGTTCCCCCTGCGGCCGGTCAACATCTTCCTGCCCGAAGAGCTGCTCCGCCTCTCGGGCGACCTCCAGGCCAACGTACACGTGCAGGGCGCTCCCGACCGCCTGAAACTCAACGGCGGCGTGCGCTTCGCCGAAACCGAAGTCCGCGTGCCGATGATCGGCACCTCGTTCCGGCTCTCGTCCGACACCATCCGCATCGCCGACAGCCGCGTGCGGTTCGACGACTATGCCGTCACGGCCCCGAACAACAACCCGTTGACGATCCGGGGCAGCGTCGACCTCTCGGACTTCGCGCAGATGAAGGCCGACCTCGCGCTGCGCGCCTCCGACTTCCAGTTCGTGAACGTCGCCCGCAAGGAGGGAGCCCCGGTTTACGGAAAAGCCTATCTCGACCTCGACGCCACGGCCCGGGGGCCGCTCGACGAACTCGTCGTCCGCGGCAGCCTCGCGCTGCTGGGCGGCACGGACATCAGCTATGTCATGCAGGATTCGCCGATGGACGTGAAGGAGCGTCCGCAGAACGTCGTGACGTTCGTGTCGTTCCGCGACCTCGACGCGCAGGAGCCCCCCGAAGCGGCCCCGGCGGTCCGGATCGGCGGGATGGACGTGCTGGTGAACGTCGACATCAACAGCGACGTGAAAGCCGGCGTGGACCTCTCGGCCAACGGCGAGAACCGCATCGACCTCCAGGGCGGCGGCAACCTGACCTACACGATGAATCCGCTGGGCGACGTAAGCCTTTCGGGCAAATACGTCCTCTCGGGCGGCACCGTGCGCTACAACCCGCCGGTCATCTCGCAGAAAATCTTCCGCATCACGCCCGACGGCTATGTCGAATGGGTGGGGAATATCGCCGACCCGGCTTTCAACATCACGGCCGTCGAGACCGTCCGGGCCAACGTCTCCTCGAACGACCAGGATGCGCGCCCGGTGAATTTCAACATCTCGATCAACATCCGCAACACGCTCAACGACCTCGCGGTGAGCTTCGACCTCTCGGCCCCCGAGGACCTCACGCTGCAGAACGAGCTGAACTCGCTCACGGCCGAACAGCGCGCCACACAGGCGATGAACCTGCTGATCTACAACACCTACACGGGTCCCGGATCGACGGGCAAAGCCTCCTCGGAAAACCCGCTCAACTCGTTCATCCAGAAGGAGCTCAACCAATGGGCGCAGAACAACCTGAAGGGCGTCGACCTCTCGTTCGGCATCAACTCCTACGGCGAGGACGACCCCAACGGCCAGCGCACCGACTACTCCTACCGCCTCTCGAAGAACCTCTTCAGCAACCGCGTGCGGGCCGTGATCGGAGGCAAGATCAGCACCGACGCCGACCCGTCGCAAAACCTCAAAGAGAACCTGATCGACGATATCTCGCTCGAATACATGCTCACCAAACGGGACAACATGTACCTGCGGCTGTTCCGCCACACGGGCTACGAGAGCATCCTCGAGGGCGAGATCACCGAGACGGGCGTGGGCTTCGTCATCCGCAAAAAGCTGCTGCGGCTGGGCGACCTGTTCCGGCTGACGAAGCGCAGCATCGAAAAACAGCAACGCAATGAGTCCGAAGAACATCCGAAATAGCGTCGTCCTGCTTGCCGCCGCCGCGCTGCTCGCGGCCTGCTCCACCACCCGGCGCCTGGGGGCGGACGAGGTCCTGTACACGGGTGTGAAGAAAATCCGCATCGAGCCCGACTCGGGCGTCGTGCTCTCCGCGGCCGCCGAATCGGCCGTGAAGGAGCCACTCTCCGTGGCCCCGAACAACCCGCTTTACAGCCCTTACCTGCGTACGCCGCTGCCGATCGGCCTGTGGGCCTGGAACTATCTCTATACGCCGAAGGAGAAAGGTTTCAAATACTGGTTTTTCAAACGGCTGGCCAAACAGCCCGTGCTGATTTCCAAGGTGCAGCCCGAACTGCGCACGCGGGTTGCCGAGCAGGTCCTCGAAAACTACGGCTATTTCGGCTCCCGGGCCTCGGATTCCCTGCTCTACCGCAAGCACGGCCGCAAAGCCAAGGTGAACTACACGCTCCGGATCGCGCCGCCGTTCCACTACGCAAGCATCTCCTACCCGACGGTCGAAGGCGGACTGAAACCCCTGGTCGACAGCATGCACGCCACCTCGCTGCTCCGCACGGGCGCGCAGTACAACCTCGACACCCTCACGCTCGAACGGCAGCGCATCTCGCGGCTGCTGCGCAACCGGGGCTACTACTATTTCCGCCCGGAATACCTCGAATACCTCGCCGACACGACGATCTCGCCGCAGCGGGTCGCCGTGCGGCTGAACCTCCAGCCGAACATCCCCGCGGTGGCCCTCAAACCCTACCGCGTGGGCGACATCACCGTGCGCCTGACCAACATCCGCCCCGGCCCGACGGACACCCTCCGGCTGCGCAACGCGACGGTCATCGCCCAGCAACCGATGAAGATACGCCCCAAAATCCTGGCCCGGGCGCTCGCCCTCGAACCCGGACAGCTCTTCACCGTCGACGCCCAAAGCCGTACGCAGACCAGCCTCAACAAGCTGGGGATTTTCCGTTCGGTCAACCTGAGCGTCACGCCGCTCGACTCCCTGCGGGGTGCCGACACGCTCGACGTCACGCTCGACGCACAGTTCGACTACCCCCTCGAAGCGGCCCTCGAGACCGACGTGACCACCAAGTCGAACAGTTTCATCGGCCCGGGCATCACCTTCAAACTCAGCAACAACAACCTCTTCCGGGGCGGCGAGGTCCTCGCCCTGAAACTCAACGGCTCCTACGAATGGCAGACGGGCAACCGCAACTCCGGAGGCCGTTCCTCGCGGCTGAACTCCTACGAACTGGGGCTGAACGCCAACCTCAACCTCCCGCGCCTGCTGCTGCCGTCGTCCATGACGCGGCGCATGCACTATCCGGGGAGCACCTCGTTCCAGCTGGGCGTAGACCTGATGAACCGCCCCAGCTTCTTCCGGCTGATCGCTTTCAGCGGCTCGGCGGGTTACAATTTCCAGACCTCGCCTTACAGCCGCCACGCGCTGACGGTCTTCAAACTCACCTACAACAAACTGCTCCACACGACCGACTCCTTCGACCGGACGATGGACGAGAACCCGGCCATCGCCATGAGCTTCCGCAACCAGTTCGTGCCGTCGATCGGCTACACCTATACGTTCGACCGGACCTACGGCGCCACCGGCAACCGCCGCTTCTACTGGCAGAACAGCGTCACCTCGGCGGGCAACCTCCTCTCGGGCATCCTGCGGGCTTTCGGCGAGCGGCAGCCCCAGAACCTCTTCGGCAACCGCTTCTCGCAGTTCGTCAAGGAGGTGAGCGAAGTGAAATTCTACCACCGAATCGGCCGCCGCAACAACTGGCTGGCGACGCGCCTGCTCGTCGGCGTGGGCTATGCCTACGGCAATTCGGAGGTGATGCCTTACAGCGAGCAGTTCTACATCGGCGGCGCCAACAGCATCCGGGCCTTCACGGTGCGTTCGCTGGGCCCCGGCAGCTACCGCCCGCCCCACGACGACCGCAACGGCTACCTCGACCAGACGGGCGATTTCAAACTGGAAGCCAACGTCGAATACCGCTTCGGGCTCCTCGGAAAGCTCAGCGGGGCCGTATTCCTCGACGCCGGCAACATCTGGCTGCTGAAGAACGACCCCAAACGCCCGGGCGCGGAGTTGAAATGGAAAGGCCTCCTGAACGAGATCGCGCTGGGCACCGGCTTCGGACTGCGTTACGACATCAGCGTCCTGGTCATCCGCGCCGACCTCGGCATCGGCCTGCACACGCCCTACCCGAACCCGGACAAAAAGGGGTATTACAACATCTCCAGTTTCAAAGACGGACTGGGCTTCCACCTGGCCATCGGCTATCCTTTCTAAACCTTCCAGTCCGGGCGGACTGGAAGGTTCTGCGCCCGGTCCGGTGTTCTTCTATCGGGCCGAAGCGGGTGCGCCATACAATATAAAATCTCATTATGCAATAGATTTTTATTATTTAGTCCCAACGGTTGGGACTTCGGTTGTTCGTACGGTTTCAAAATCGGATTTTTGCTTTTTGAACATAGCAGGCCCTGCACAACCACGGTATCCCGCGGGAGTTCCGACCGTGCCGTCCCGGTCTTCATCGATCAACAGTCGCCGTCGCCCTCTTCGTACATACGTGGTTTTTGCCGGTCGAAATTTTTAATAACCCAAAATCCAAACACCATGTACGTATCCGATCATCTGAAACTGCGCATTGCCGTCGCACGACTGCTCATCGACCTCTATTACGAAGAGGGAAATCCCAACCACAACTACAAACGGATTTACAAAACATTCGGCAAATACCTCGGCGTGACCTACGACACCTTTCTCAACTACCTCAAAGAGGGAAAATACGACCTCTCGGGGATGAAACTCGCACCGTATATCGTGGTGACGGCAGCGCTGCCCGAAGCGATCAGGACGGCCTGCGACCGGCTCTACGCCCGCCGGCCGAACGCCTCATGGACGCTTCCCGAGATCGCCGCCGAGGCGCTCGCCGTCCTGCATGAGGAGGCCGAAGAGGGGAAACCGGTCCGGAAGCTCCGCATCGACTGATTCCGACGGACCGACAGCCGCTCCCGCTCCGCCTGTTCCGCCGCAAAACAGATCCTGCAAAGGGCTTCCCGCAGAAAATCGGGGCTGTCATTTGCAGAATCGGGAAATATTGCGTACTTTTGGGGCACCTTTCGGAAAGATGCAGGAGTGGTTGAACTGGCCCGCCTGGAAAGCGAGTAAACCCCTAAAGGGTTTCAGGGGTTCGAATCCCCTTCTTTCCGCAAAACGGAATAACCCGGGTTGCAAGCTATGGCTTGCAACCTTTTTGCTTTTCCGGAACGGCGCAAATTTATTTGCAGACGCTCCGGAAAAGCAAAAAACTGCGACCAACGTCCGCCGGGTTATTCCATTCTGCAGGGACACCGCCGGCAGGCAGGGGAAAGACGAAGCGGCACGCAGCGTAAGCGAAGTGAAGCGAGTCAATCCCGGAACAACCGGCTATTCCGCGATCACCGGAGTCGTGTATTCGGGATCGATCTCCATCAGGCAGCGCACTGTGCCCCACGCCGACCAGTTCGCCGCAATCAATAAAAACAAGCGTTTCATATCACAATGCGGGTTTGGGCCGGGAATCCGTCGAGGGACCGTGAACGACCAGTTTCCCTTCGGGGGTTATCTCCATGGGATCGATAAAGACGACGCGCCGGTCCCCCGTCGCCGACGTCCGCCCGTGGTACACGCAATACCGGTCGCCGTTGGCGAGCGTGAGCACCATGTTGTGCCCGGTGCCGGTCACCTCGCCGCCGCGGTCCGTATTCTTCTCCAGCACGGGGTTGTCCGCCGATTTCACAAAGGGCCCGAGCGGCGAATCGGAGGTGGCATATCCTACGGCATAATACTGCCCGCCGTAATAGTTGGCCGAATACATCATATAATACCGTCCGTTGTCCTTCAGGATGAAAGACCCCTCGGTCCAGCGACGGTTTACTTCCCGGGAGGTAACCGAGCGACTCTCCCATTCCGCCTGGGGGTCGTCCATCGTCGCCGGCGGCATCAGCAGCGCCACCGGCTCGCCGATGACTCCGCTGAAATCGGGTTTCATACGGACTCCGTAAACCCAGCTCTCCTCGATCCCGTCGTACAGCCCTTCGCGGCGCGCCCACTCCGAAACGCCGCTCTCCACACGGTGCTTGTAGCAGCATCGGGAATAGTAGAGATAGACGCTTCCGTCGCTGTCCCAAAACACATTGGCGTCGATCACCGGATAGCCGGGATCGAAAACCGGACGGTCGTACATATCGGTAAACGGTCCCGCCGGCGAGTCGGACACGGCGACCCCGATCCGGAAGGTTTCGGCATCCCCATTCGGATTTTCCCGCCAGTTGGCGCTGTAAAACAGGTAATAACGGCCGTCGCGCTCGTACACCTCGGGAGCCCAGAAGCAGTTGACGCCCCAACTCTCCTCACCGCGCCGATAGGCGACGCCGGCCTCCTGCCACGTGACGAGATCGTCCGATACACAGACCCGGAATCCGGCTATGCCCTCGCTCGTACCGTACATATAGAAGCGGCCGTCGGAAGCCGCCAGCACGAACGGGTCGCCGAAAGCGACATCCAGCGGATTGGTGTAACTCCCGCCGCAGCCGGCGAACAGGAGCGATAAAAGTAAAAAGAGGTTCTTCATGCGGGTAGATTTTCAGACCCTACAAAGATAGACATCCCGTCCGGAGGAGAATGAAAAAATATTCCCACAATTTGCAACTATCTGACCAATCGCACGTCCCTGGACGACAGAAAAAAGCCGTGATCGCTCACGGCCTTCTCCATTTCCGACCTCCCGGTTCAGCGGCCCCGTCCCTCAACGAATGAAGCTCGTCACTACCCGCTCTTCGGGTTCGGGGCGTCCCTCCCCGGCCAGCAGCCCGGCCCGGAGCACACGCGCCATGTTGCGCGCCAGCACCCGCATCGTCTGCAGCCCCTCGGCGTCCTGCGCCGCTTCGCCGGGAAGCCGTCCGTGGACGCAGTTCCAATACTGCGACGAGACGACGGGCATGTTCGAGATCGTAAAATACTTGTTCAGCCGGTCGAACGTCGCGCTCGCCCCGCCCCGGCGGCAGACGGCCACCGCAGCCGCAGGCTTGTAGGCCAGCAGGTCCCCGCAGGAGTAGAACAACCGGTCCAACAGCGCGCACAGCGATCCGTTCGGCCCGGCATAGTAGACAGGCGATCCGACCACGAGGGCGTCGGCCCCGGCCAATTTTTCGCGCACCTCGTTGTAGAGCGCGTCGTTGAAGACGCAGCGGCCCAGTTCCGTGCACTTCCCGCAGGCGATGCAGCCCTGCACGGCCTTGGTGCCGATCGACACGACTTCAGTTTCGAAGCCCTCGGCTTCGAGCGTGCGGGCCACTTCCGAAAGCGCGATGAAGGTGTTCCCCGCGCGCCGGGGGCTTCCGTTGATAAGCAATACTTTCATGGCTATTATTTTATAAAGACAGTCCTTGCATTTTTCGCGCCGGGAGGCGTGGGGTAATGAAAAAGGGGGATTCTTTCGAACCTCCCTCACTCTCAAACCTAACCGGAAATTACTCGGCCTTCTCGCAGCAGGGCTTCTCGGCGCAAGCTTTCGTCGAATCGCACTGCTCTGCGCAGCAAGCCTTTGTCGAGTCGCACTTCTCGGTGCAAGCGGCAGCCTCGGTCGTAGCGGCAGCCTCGGCGGCAGCACCTTCAGCGGCTTTCTTGTTCGAATTGCCGCAGCAGCTTACCATAGCGACGGCAGCCATAACGACAACAAAAGAGAAAATCTTTTTCATAGCGCTAAATGTTTAGAAATTAGTTATTCAGTAACGCCGCAAAGATATATATTCGCCAGAAATAAGCAAAGAAAAAACGGATATTTTTCAAAAACGGACTTTTCTTAGTCCAAAAGGTTCGAAATCGGGAATTCCTCGTTTTTCAGGAACGCTTTCGGGAAGGTCCCCGTCACACGGCCTTTCAGGATCACGGCCTCCTCGTTGCTCAGGCAGTCCCCGACCGAAACGACGAAATAGGGGATCTTGTAATCCATGTAAACCTTCACGCCCGGATAGGTCTCTTCGAAAAGTTTCTGGGCGGCAAAAGCCCCGTTGCGGGCTTCGGGTCCGTTGTCCGAAAAGATGCAGACGCGGTGGCCGCGTATCTGCAGCTGCTGTCCGGCGCGTGCGGCGTCGGCCACGGCGCGCGCGGCATCGCCGTGCTCCGTAACGGTCACCTGCGCCCGGCCGAAAAGCGCGGCCCCGGCGACGGGTTCGGCCAGCCGCTGTTTGAAAGCGTCGAGCGACTGTGCGCGGAGCGAAACGGCCGCACACAGGAGCATCAGGGTAAGGATCGACAATCTGCGCATCACTTCAATTGATTTTTAACATCCTGCAACGTAAGGCCAAAGGTATTCAAAAATTCCGACAACGGCATCCTGTCGTGCGAAATTTTTACGGGCGCCGGGCCTCCGCGCCCTTCCAGGGCATAGGCGACGCCGACCTGCGACAAGTCGCCCGCCTCGACTTTCCGGAGCAGCACGTAGAGCGCCAGCGGGTCGGAAACTTTGAGCCTCCACAGCGTGCGGAAACTATCCGTCGTGCGGCGCGGCACCTCGACCGGTTCGCGCAGCACGATCGTCCCCACACGGCCGTCGGCGTAGTAAACATCGATTTCGGCCATACTGAGCTGCAGCTTGTAGCCCGTGTTGTTCATCACCCGCACGACCATCTCGGCGCCGGTCAGCCCCTGCCGCTCGATCTTCTCGACCCCCTCGAAGCGGATGTTGCGCTGCGCTTTCTCGACAGCCCTGCGGCACGAAGTCGCCGACACCGCCGCCGCGAGCAGCAACAGGTATAACAGAAATTTTCTCATCGCTCTCCTATATATATCTGCGCGATCCCGAAACTCTGGCTTCTCGCCCGGCAGTTGCGGAACCCCGCCTTTTCCATCATTCCCAGGAACTCCGCCGGGGCGGGAAACTCCCCGACCGAGGCCGGCAGGTATTCGTAGGCCCGTTTGTCGCGCGACACCAGCCCGCCGATGCGGGGCAGAATCTTGTAGGAGTAGAACTCGTACAATGCCCGGAACACCCGGTTACGGGGCCGCGAGAACTCCAGGATAACGACTTTGCCCCCGGGTTTTATTGTGCGGGCGAGCTCGTGCAGTCCGGCCGCGAGGTCGCCGAAATTGCGCACTCCGAATGCGACGGTCGCCGCATCGACCGAAGCGTCGGCCACGGCGAGGCGCTCGGCATCGCCCCTTTCGAGGACGATGCGGTTGTCCAGCCCCCGGGCCTCGACCTTGCGGCGCGCCACGGCGAGCATCGCCTCCGAGAGGTCCACGCCCATCACCTGCACGTCGCGGATACGCCGCGCCAGGGCGATCGCCAGGTCGCCCGTGCCGGTCGCCACGTCGAGGATGCGGCGGGGTTTCGCGCGCCGCACCTCGTTCACCACGCGGCGGCGCCAGATGCGGTCGATGTTCACCGAGAGCGTATGGTTCAGCAGGTCGTATCGGGGCGCGATGTTGTCGAACATCTCGCGGACCTCCTCCTTTTTGGTCTGGTCTGTATTGTATGGTTTCATTCGTATCTAATCGTTTCTTCGGGTTTCACGCCGGACACCACGGACGTGGGGATCACCAGCAGGGCGACGATCGCAGCGATGAACCCGGCATTCAGCGCCAGCCACCACCCCCACCCCAGCGACACGGGCACCTCCGAGAGCAGGTAGCCCTCCGAGCTGAGTTTCACCAGATGGGTCCACTTCTGCACCAGACACAGCCCCAGTCCGACGGCATTGCCCCACGCCAATCCCCGCAGCGTGACGAAAGCCGCCCGCCAGAGGAAGATGCGCCGCAACTCGCCGCTGCGCATCCCGAGGGCTTTCAGCAGCCCGATCATGCGGGTACGTTCCAGCACCAGGATCAGCAGCGCCGAGGCCATGTTGAAAAAGGCCACGACCAGCATGATGACGATAATCACCGCGGCGTTCACGTCGTGGGCCTTCAGCCAGTCGAAGATGTTGGCATAACGCTCCGTGACGCTCGTCACCGCAAGGTTCTCGGTTCCCTCCTCCTCGTCGTAGAGCAGCGTCCGCCCGAGCGTGCGGGCAAAGGCCGCGGCGTCGCGCAGGTCGCGGGTCCGGATCTCGTAACCGGAAATCTCGTCCGGGCCCCAGTCCGACAACCGCTGCACGTTGCGGATATCCGTGACGACCACCATGCCGTCCATCTCCTCCATCCCCGAGGCGTAGACGCCCGCCACTTTGAAGCGGTCGCGGCGGGGCATTTCGCCCGGCTCGACGAAGAGCATCTCGACTTTGTCGCCCACCCCTAACAGCAGCCTGTCGGCCAGCGAACGCGACAGCAGGATATCCTTCGTACGCACCGAATCGCCCACGCGGGGCAGTTCGCCGTCGACGAGCCATTCGCGGAAATAGGACCAGTCGTAATCCCCCTCGACGCCTTTGAGCATCACCTCGCCCACGGCGTCGGCCGTGCGGACAATGCCGCCCTTCACGGCGTAGGGAGCCATCGCCTCGAACCCATCGGTCGCGCGGATCAGCTCCTCGAGGTGCGCGCTGCGGTGCACGGGCTCCGAATCGAGGGCGTTGACGCCCCGCACGTCGGTCACCGAAACATGGGCCGCGAACCCCGTCATCTTGTGCGCCACCTCGCGTTTGAACCCCATGATGACGGCCATCGCGAGGATCATCACCGCCACGCCCAGCGCCACCGACACCACGGCGATGCGCTCCATCACCCCGGGTTTGTTCTCCGGGGAGGGCTTCGCCATGCGGCGGGCGATGAAAAAGGCGAGATTCATGGCAGCTGTTTTGCAGAAAATTTATGCAAAGTAACATATAAATTTCGTATTTCGGGTGTCGTAACGACACTTTTTATCCGTCGGAAAGTTTTGCCGAACCATGCGCGATTCTGTTTGGCACCCATCTTACTTTTTTGTATATTTGCCGCAAATAACCGTTTTATGGAAAAGCAAGCTCTTATCACGGGGGCGACATCGGGCATCGGACGCGCCACGGCGCTCCGGCTTGCGAAAGAGGGATATGCCGTCACGGTCACCGGACGGCGCGCCGAACGGCTCGCGGCGTTGAAAACCGAGATCGAAGCCGCGGGAGGCCGCTGCACCGCGCTCGTGTTCGACGTGCGCTCCGAAGAGGAGGTGCGCCGGAACCTCGAACCGCTCGAACGGGTCGACCTGCTGGTCAACAACGCGGGACTGGCCGCCGGGCTGGAACACATCGACCGGGGCGACACCCGCGACTGGGACGCCATGATCGACACCAACGTCAAAGGGTTGCTGTACGTCACGCGCGTCGTCGCCCCGAAGATGGTCGCGGCGGGCGGCGGGCATATCTTCAACATCGGCTCGATCGCCGGGACCGAAGCCTACGAGAACGGCGCAGTCTACTGCGCCTCGAAACACGCCGTGCATGCCATTTCGCAGTCGATGCGGGCCGACCTGCTGTCGGCCGGGATCAAAGTCACGGAAATCCGTCCGGGGATGGTCGAGACGGAGTTCTCCGAAGTCCGCTTCCACGGCGACAGGGAGCGCGCCGACGCGGTTTACACGGGCGTCGAGCCCCTCACCGGCGACGACATCGCCGAAGCGATCGCGTGGGCCGCACAATTACCCGCGCACATGAACGTTAATGATATGGTACTGATGCCCGCCCAACAGGCCGGCGCCTTTTACACGTACCGCAAAACCAAATAGAGAACGCTATGACATTTCCTATGATTACACTGCTCCAGGCAGGCTATTACACCCAGGAGAGCGCCGGACACAACTACTCGGCTGCCACGATGGGCATGTTCGTGCTCATCATCGCCATCGGCGTCATCGGCTTCATCGTGCAGGCGCGCCTGCAGTCGGTGTTCAAAAAGTATTCGAAGGTCCAGTTCCCGGGCGGACTGACCGGCGCCGAGGTCGCCGAAAAGATGCTGCGCGACAACAACATCCACAACGTGAAAGTGACGCACGTCGGCGGCCACCTCACCGACCACTTCAACCCGCAGACGATGACCGTCAACCTGAGCGACTCGGTCTACTCGTCGACGAGCGTCGCGGCGGCGGCCGTCGCCGCCCACGAGTGCGGCCACGCCGTGCAGCATGCGCAGGGCTATGCGCCGCTGGTGCTGCGCTCGCAGCTGGTTCCCGTCGTGCAGTTCGCCTCGTCGGCCGCCACGTGGATCATCATCCTGGGCCTCGTGATCCTGGCCACGACGCAGAACGAACTGCTCTGCTGGATCGGCGTGGGCATGATCGCCATGTCGGCGGTCTTCTCGCTCGTCACGCTGCCCGTGGAGTACAACGCCTCGGCCCGCGCCGTGGAGTGGCTCCAGACCAGCCGCACGATGCAGGGCGCACAGCTCGCACAGGCCAAGGAAGCCCTCTCATGGGCGGCCCGCACCTACCTCGTGGCGGCGTTGAGCGCCATCGCCTCGGTCCTCTACTACGTCTTCCTGATCCTCGGAAGGCGCGACTAAACCGGCAATGAACTCCCCCGAAAAAGACTACACCCACCGCAGCTGGCTGGCTACCGCGGCGCTTATCCTAGTGCTCGTGGCCGTGGGCTTCATTCCCCCGCAGAGCGTCGGAGGCGTCAAACTGCGCCGTGCCAACATCCTCTCGGACGTCCTCGCCTTCGACGATGCGGCAACGGCCGAACCGGTCGCCGAACCCGTCCTTTTCGACGAGGAGGATTTCCACGTCGACCTCGAAGCCGTCGCCGAACGCATCGAAGCCGACACCGCCCCGCGCGAGGCGCAGACCACCTACCGGTGGATCGTCCCGCAGGACAGCCTCCGCGGCCCGCGGCCCGAGCCCGACTCGGCGCGCTTCACCGCGACGCCCGTCCCGATCGAGGATTACAGCGACAGCGGCCGTATCCGCGCTTTCTGCGACACGCTGCTCAACGCCCGGCGTCCGGTGCGCATCGCCTTCCTCGGCGACTCGTTCGTCGAGGGCGACATCCTCACCGCCGACCTGCGCGAACGGCTCCAGTCGGCCTTCGGGGGACGGCCCGGCGGCGGCGCGGGATTCGCCCCGATGGCCTCGCCGCTGACGGCTTTCCGGCGCACGATCAAAACCCAGTCGAAAGGCTGGACCACCTACAACATCATGCAGCGCAAGGCCGCCCCGGCCCACCTGCGCGGAAATTTCTACATCTCGGGCTGGGTCTGCCAGCCCGCAGCGGGGGCATCGACCCGCTGGGAGAACACCGACTACCGCAAACTGCTCGACTCGTGCGACGGGGCGCGCATCTTCTTCCTCTCGCCCCGCGACAGCCGCGTCGAGGTGACGCTCAACGACACCGAACGCCGCGAGTTCGACGTCACGGGCGACGCCGCCGTGCGGCAGATCGAGGTCTCGGCCCCGCACATCCGTTCGCTCGCCTTCAAAGTGCTCTCCGGCACGGAGGGATTCATCGGCTACGGCGCGGTTTTCGAAGGCGGCGGCGTAGTGGTCGACAACTACTCGGTGCGCAGCAACAACGGTCAGGCAATGTTCTGGACCAATCCGTCGGTCAACGCCCAGATCAACGCCCTCGCGGGTTACGACCTGGTGATCCTCCAATACGGGCTCAACATCATGCAGTCGGGCGTGAAGAGCTACACCAACTACGCGGCGCAGATCGAGAAGATGGTGGCCTTCGTCCGGAGCTGTTTCCCCGGCGCCGCAGTGCTGGTGCTGGGCGTCAGCGACCGCTCGACGAAGACCGACGCGGGCTTCGAACCGATGGACGCCATCCCCTACATGCTCGATTTCCAGCGCGGGGCGGCCCGGAACACGGGCGCGGCGTTCTGGCCCACGTGCGACGCCATGCGCGCACAAGGGGGCATGGAGCAGTTCGTGAAGAACGGCTGGGCGGGCAAGGACTACACCCACATCAACTACGCCGGCGGACGCCGCGTGGCGTGGGCGCTGTTCGACGCCCTCAACGCCGAAGCCTGCGCGCTCAACGCCGAACAGCGGGCCGCCGAACTGCGCCGGCAGGCCGAAGCCGCCGTGCTGGACTCCTTGCAAACGGCGCGCATCGAGCGCAGGCTGCTGCCCGCCGTCGCGCCCCAACCGCTTAACACACCGATACGATGACGCTTCCCGCGACAGACGGACTCTGGGACAAAGCGCAGGCCCTGCTGGCCTACGACGCTTCGTCGCCGCTGATTTTCAGCAGCGGGCTGTTCCTCTTCCTCTTCGCGGGGTTCCTGCTCATATACAGCGCTTTCCGCCGTGCGCCGATGGACCGCATCGTCTACGTCATCGCCTTCTCGCTCTACTTCTACTACAAGTCGAGCGGCATCTACTTCCTGCTGCTGATCTTCGCCGCGGCGAGCGATTTCCTGATCGCGCAGGGCATCTACCGGGCCCGTTTCAAAGGCCTGAAACGCTGGCTGGTGGTACTGAGCGTCGCCGTCAACCTCGGCATGCTCGGTTATTTCAAATACACCAACTTCTTCATCGACATCTCCAACCAGCTGTTCGGACAGGGATTCCTGCAGTTCCAGAACATCTTCCTGCCGGTCGGCATCTCGTTCTTCGTCTTCCAGTCGATGAGCTATACCATCGACATTTACCGCGGTCAGCTGAAACCTTTGTCCAACTGGTTCGACTATCTCTTTTACCTGTCGTTCTTTCCGCAGCTGGTGGCCGGCCCGATCGTCCGGGCCCGGGATTTCATTCCGCAAATCCGGCAGAATCCGATCGTCGTCACCCGCGAGATGTTCGGCACGGGCGTCTTCCTGATCCTCACGGGCCTGTTCAAAAAGGCGATCATCTCGGACTACATTTCGCTCAACTTCGTCGACCGCATCTTCGACGAGCCGCTGCTCTACTCCGGATTCGAGTGCCTGATGGGCATTTACGGCTATGCGCTGCAAATCTACTGCGACTTCTCGGGCTACTCCGACATGGCCATCGGCATCGCCCTGCTGCTGGGATTCCGTTTCCCGAAGAACTTCGACGCCCCCTACAAGTCGGCGACGATCACCGAATTCTGGCGGCGGTGGCATATCTCGCTCTCGTCGTGGCTCCGCGACTACCTCTACATCTCGCTGGGCGGCAACCGCAAAGGCCGCCTGCGGACCTACGGCAACCTGCTGCTGACGATGCTGCTGGGCGGACTGTGGCACGGCGCGGCGGTGCGCTTCATCCTCTGGGGCGGACTCCACGGCGCGGCGCTGGCCCTGCACAAGTTGTGGATGACGGTCGTTCCGGGCGCCAAGGCCTCCGGGGCCCAGATGCACTGGTGGAGCCGTGCGGCGGGCATCTTCCTCACGTTCAATATCGTCTGCTTCGGGTGGCTGATGTTCCGCGCCGAGTCGATGCAGACCGTCTCGCTGATGCTGCACCAGATTTTCGAGAATTTCAACGCCGCGATGATCCCGCAGGTACTGACGGGCTATGCCGCCGTCTTCGCGCTGATCGCCGCGGGATACGTCCTCCACCTGCTTCCGGGCCGGGTGGACGCACTGGCGCAGCGGATCGTGGTCCACGCGCCGCTGGTGCTGCAGGTCGTGATGGCCGCAGCGATGATCTGGTGCGTCATGCAAATCAAATCCAGCGACATACAGCCTTTCATTTACTTCCAATTTTAGACAGCCGATGTACGACTTTGACCATCAACTGTTTCTCGACCTGAATTTCGACGGCGGCCCCTTCATGGACCGCCTGATGCTGACCGTCTCGGGCACGGCGATGTGGCTGCCCCTGTATGCGCTGATCCTCTGGCTCGTCTGGCGGCGCGGCGGATGGCGCAACGTCATCGTCTTCACGGTGCTGATGGTCGCGGCGCTGGCCCTCGCGGACATGGTTTCGGGCATCTTCAAAGGCAACGGACTGCTGGGCGGCCTGCTGCCGGGCTTCGAACCGCGCTGGCGGCCGATGTTCACCCCCTCGCTCGAAGGGATGGATATCGCGCCCGACTCGCTGCGGGCGCTGCGCATGGCCGGCACACCCGGCAACTGGACCGTGCACGTCCCCGTCGAGGCCGTGAGCGGCCGTTTCGGAACCGTCTCGGCCCATGCGGCGACAATCGTCGCGCTGGCCGTGCTGTCGGCCTCGGCGATCCGCCGGCGGTGGTTCACGGCGCTGATGGTCTTCTGCACCGTACTGATCTGCTATTCGCGCATCTACCTGGGCAAACATTTCCCGATGGACCTCGTGTGGGGCACGCTCGTCGGGGCGATACTGGGATGGGCCGCTTATCAGGCCTACCGGAAACTGACCCAAAAAAAGGAGCTGCAATAGCAGCTCCTTTTCGTTTTCGCCAACCGGGTCAGAATCCCCACTCGGCAGGGTTGTAGGAGGCTTTAACACTCTCGTCAACATCCGGAAAGAACGTGAATTTGGTAATCTCTTCGATCTCTTTCACGGATTTCATTTGGGCCCTGCCGAAAGTTGCATCGCCCTCATCGGAATTCTCAAACCAGAAGCCCACAGCTTTCAGTTCACTCGGAGCACACTCCTGAATAGCCTTTTTCGACACGCCGCTCTTGGTACGCAACAACAACTTATAGAAATGGGTCGGAACAATGACGGTCTTAGCGTAACCGGTCCGGTGGCCGACCCAATTCGAACTGTTGATCCAGCTGGCATCCATCGCCGTCCGGTTGTCGTTCTCGAAATATACTCCCGATACACAATAGAGTGTATCTGCACATACGTAATCGTCAAGAATCTTCCATTCGGCTTTACCCCACAATGTCTGGAATACTGAATTATTATCCATAACCTGAGCGGAAATATTCGACGAATAGAAAGTCTGCTTGTTAATCTCAGCAGGATTGAACTTGTCACCGCAACCGCGGTAAGACGATGCCAACAGGTGACCGCGCTGCCATTGGTAACCATCGTTTCCTTCTCCCGAAACCACGGAGTTCGTCGATCCGTTGGTCGGATAGATGATAGCCTGTTCGGCATCGGTCATTTCCGGATCCGCCGACCACGGGTCCTTATCGGGACGCGTAGTGCCGCCCTCGCTGTAACAGGCATGCTGCGGATGGGCGATCCAAAGCGGCTGATGACGGCGTGTATCATAGCAGTAAGTGTAATTACGCAGATATTGTTTGGTAGTCACCGTCGTAGCCCAATGGGTGTAAATCTTCTTGTCGGTCATATCGGCGGGCGTCGCAGGAAGTTCCGCCCATCGGTATCCGGCCGTACCGGCGTAGGTGATCTCCACACGCTGCGTCTTGGCCCCGGCGCCTTCGCCCGCCGTGACGGTCAGTGTGCAGCGCACCCCTTCGGGAGCAGCCGTAACGGTGATCGTGCCGTCGCCCGTGCCGGATGCCGGCGCGAATTTCAATGCGGAATTGGGACACGACGCGCTCCACGAAGCATTGGAAGTTACCGTAATGCGGTTAGCGCCCGCAGGGTTGAAGCGCAGGTCCGCGGGAGCAAGCGAGAGGGTCACTTCGGCAGGAGCCGCGGCACGGGTCACGGTGATGGTTTTGCCGGAGGCCTTGCCCGAAGCGGTGCGCACCCCGACTTTGACGGACGTTCCCCTGGGCATCTCCTTCACCCGGAAAGTTCCGTTGCCGACGCCCGACGAAGGATCGACCGTCACGGCCGCCGAGGCTGGTTCCCAGTAGACCTGCCACGCACCGTTGGCCATCACACGGACCGCATTGTTGGCGTCGTCGGTCTCATCGAAAGTGAAAGACCCGGATTCGATGGCGGCATAGGATTCGTCCGAGGATTCGTCACCGCCGCAGGAGGCGAATAGAAGCAGGCAGGCTAAAAGAATCCCCGAAACCCGCGGGGGGGGGTATTTCAGCATGCAGCGCAGAAAGGAGTCGAGTTGTTTCATAGCCCGGATTTAAATTAGACAAGTTTAACAAAATTAATCATAAACCGGAAATAAACAAATATCATACGTCTTTTTCGAAACCCGTCCCGGGATGATGAGGCAGAATGCGGAAACAGTTGCTAATTTGCCCTTTTTTCACTAATTTTGCGGGGTTACACGAGAAAACATCAAAAACAGACGATATGGCACTCGAACTCAGCGAACAGGAACAGCTTCGCAGACAGTCGCTCACGGCGCTCCGTGAATTGGGCATCGAGCCCTACCCCGCCGCCCGCTACGAGGTGACGGCCACGGCGCGCGAGATCGCCGACAACTACGACGACGCCAAAAAGAATTTCCAGGAGGTGCGCATCGCCGGACGCATCATGTCGCGCCGCATCATGGGCAGCGCCTCGTTCTTCGAGCTGCAGGACCACACGGGCCGCATCCAGGTCTACATCCGCCGCGACGACGTATGCCCCGAGGGCGATCCGACGCTCTACAACACGGTCTTCAAAAAACTGCTCGACATCGGCGATTTCGTGGGCGTCGAGGGCTTCGCGTTCCTCACCAACACCGGCGAACTGTCGGTGCACTGCCGCCGGTTCACCGTGCTGTCGAAATCGATCCGCCCGCTGCCCGTCGTCAAAGAGAAGGACGGCAAGACGTTCGACGCCTTCACCGATCCCGAGGTGCGCTACCGCCAGCGGTATTTGGACCTGATCGTCAACCCGCAGGTCAAAGATACGTTCGTCCGCCGCGCGAAGATCATGGCCACGATGCGCGAGTTCTTCAATTCGAAAGGCTACATCGAGGTCGAGACCCCGATCCTGCAACCCATTCCGGGCGGCGCCTCGGCGCGTCCGTTCATCACGCACCACAACTCGCTCGATATCGACCTCTACCTGCGCATCGCCACGGAGCTCTACCTCAAAAAGCTGATCGTCGGCGGATTCGACGGCGTGTACGAGTTCGGCAAGAACTTCCGCAACGAGGGCATGGACCGCACGCACAACCCCGAGTTCACGTGCATGGAGATTTACGTGGCCTACAAGGACTACCTCTGGATGATGGAGTTCACCGAGCAGATGCTCGAACGGGTGGCCGTGGCCGTAAACGGCACCACGGAACTGACGATCGACGGCAAGGCGGTCTCGTTCAAAGCCCCGTTCCGCCGCCTGACGATGACCGACGCCATCCGCGAAAAGACCGGTTACGACATCACGGACCGCTCGGAAGAGGAGCTGCGCGAAGCCTGCAAGCGGCTCGACGTCGAGGTCGACGAGACCTACGGCAAGGGCAAGCTGATCGACGCCATCTTCGGGCAGTACTGCGAGGAGGAGCTTATCCAGCCCACCTTTATTACGGACTATCCGCGCGAGATGTCGCCGCTGTGCAAGCGCCACCGCTCGAATCCCGAGCTGACGGAGCGTTTCGAATTGTTCGTCAACGGCAAGGAACTCTGCAACGCCTATTCGGAGCTGAACGACCCGATCGACCAGTTGGAGCGTTTCCAGGAACAGCTGCGGCTTTCGGAAAAGGGCGACGACGAGGCGATGTTCATCGACATGGACTTCGTGCGCGCACTGGAATACGGCATGCCGACCTGCTCGGGAATGGGCATCGGCATCGACCGTCTGACGATGTTCATGACCGACCAGACGTCGATCCAGGACGTGCTGTTCTTCCCCCAGATGCGCCCCGAGAAGAAAGCCGCGCAGGACCCCGCGGAGGCCTACACCGCCATCGGAGTGCCCGAAGAGTGGGTTCCGGTGATCCAGAAGATGGGCTACCTGACGGTCGAGTCGCTGAAAAAACTCGCCCCCGGCAAGTTCTTCAACGACTTGTGCGGATTCAACAAGAAGAACAAACTCGGACTGAAAGCCCCCTCGATCGACGAGGTGAAAGCGTGGTGTGCTGAAGAGAACTAATTCACTTAAAAAATATTCAGGAAAATGAGAAAGAAAATTGTTGCCGGCAACTGGAAGATGAACACGCTTCCCGCCGAAGGTGTCGAACTGGCCAAAGGCATTGCAGCAGGCCGCGGAGAGGTTTGCTCGTGCGTGAACTTTATCGTATGCCCGCCGTTCACCCACCTGTCGATGGTGGCCGAGGCCCTGAAGGGTTCGGACATCGCACTCGGCGCACAGGACTGTGCAACGGAGGCCAAAGGCGCCTACACAGGCGAGATCGCCGCGTCGATGATCGCTGCACTGGGTTGCAAGTACGTGATCCTCGGCCACTCGGAGCGCCGCCAGTACTACGGCGAGACCTCCGCAACGCTCAACAAGAAGATGGCGCAGGCTTATGCCAACGGGCTGGTTCCCATCTACTGCGTAGGCGAGAACCTCGACGAACGTGAGGCCGGCAAGCACTTCGACGTGGTGAAAGCCCAGATCGAGGAGGTGGTTTACAACCTCACCGAAGAGCAGTACAAAGAGCTGGTGATCGCCTACGAGCCCGTATGGGCCATCGGCACCGGCAAGACCGCAACGGCCGAGCAGGCACAGGAGATTCACGCCTACATCCGCACGGTGCTGGCCGCCAAGTTCGGCGCCGCAGCCCAGGAGACGGCGATCCTCTACGGCGGTTCGTGCAAGCCCTCGAACGCTGCCGAAATCTTCGCCAAGGAAGATGTGGACGGCGGCCTGATCGGCGGCGCAGCCCTCAAAGCGGAGGATTTCCTCGGAATCGGCAAAGGATTCTCGAAATAATCCCCGGCGGAGACCGCCCCTCTGCGGGTTCGGTTCCGGAATCAAATCCCCGGCCTTTCGAGGCCGGGGATTTTTCATTTCATCCGCAAGGGTGTTCAATACGCAATCCGGTTTTGAATCCACCCGACATTTTCGTATCTTTGGTGTCGTAACGACACTTTTAGTTATCGGAAAGGTTTACCGAGCCGGGTGTAATCCGGATTTGGAGGCATCCGACATTTTCATACCTTTGTAAAAAGACAGACAGCGATATGAGCAAATTGATTATCAACAATTTCGACGAATTTGCCCGGTTCGAAGGGCAGGAACTGGGCGTTTCGGACTACCTGAAGATCACCCAGGAGCAGGTCAACCTCTTTGCCGACGCCACCCTCGACCACCAATGGATTCACGTGGACCCGGAACGGGCGCAAAAGGAGAGCCCCTACGGCTCCGCCATCGCGCACGGATACCTGACGCTCTCGGTCCTTCCCCACCTCTGGGCGCAGGTCGTGCAGGTGAACAACGTGAAGATGATGGTCAACTACGGCATCGAGAAACTGCGTTTCAACCAGCCGGTGCTGGTCGACGACGAGGTCCGGCTGCGCGCCGCACTACAGTCGATCTCGAACCTCCGCGGGGTCATCAAAACCGAAATCCGGGTGTCGCTCGAGATTAAGGACCGCCCCCGGAACGCTTTCGAAGCCACGGTCGTTTTCCTCTACCATTTCCGGTAGCCGGAAAACAACAGGCCCGGTCCCCGGAAGCTGCGTTTCCGACTTGTGCATCCGGTCGCAAATCGTTATCTTTGCACCCTAAACCTGCGCTCGGGCGGAGGGCTCCTCCGGGACCCGTCCCCGCCCGGCCAAAATCGATTTCATAAAAATGAAACACCTCTTTATCCTCCTGCTGGCCGCACTCTCCGTAACGGCCTGCAACCGCACCGGCAATGCCGGGAACGAAACCCTGACGGTCGACGAACTGCTCGCCGCAGCCGACGCACTGGTGGGCGATACCGTACGTGTGGAAGGGCTCTGCGTCAGCACCTGCGGCCACGGCAGCACCCACATCACCCTGATGGGCAGCGACACCACACAGATGGTCGAAGCGCTGGCCGACGAGCACATGCAGTCGTTCGACCCGATGATCTCCAACTGCACGGTCGCCGTCGAGGGCGTCGTGGCGGAGCAACGCGTCGAACTGCCGTTCCTCGACGACTGGGAGATGCGCCTCGACGCCAGCATCGAGGGCGGCAAGGGCAATCCCGAGGCCGTGGCGATGCTCAAAGGCCAAATCCGCGAACTCCGCGACTCGATCGCCTCGCGCCGTGCACGCGAAGGCAAGGAGTACTGGAGCATTTACCGCATCGAAACCTTCGCCTGCCATGCCATCGACGACGAAGCCGGGCGCTAAACGCAGCACGCAGCTTCGCCGGTGGGCCCGGGTCATCCACCGCGACCTCTCCTACTTCTTCGCAGGCGTGGTGGTGGTCTATGCCGTGTCGGGCATCGTGCTGAACCACAAACGCGACTTCAACAGCAACTACTCGGTCAGCCGGACCGAGTTGCAGATGCCGGGCACCTATCCCGTTCCTGCCGAAATGAGCCGTGAGCAGGCCGAGGAGTTGCTCCGCACGGCCGATTCCAAAGCGCGCTACGCGAAGCACTACGCCAGCGGCGAACACCGGGTGAAGGTCTTTGTCGCCGGAGGCTCCGTGCTCGAAGTGGACATGCAGAACGGCCGTGCCGTCTACGAAAAGCTGACGAAAAGACCCGTCATCAGTTCCATGAACCGCCTGCATTACAACCCCAGCCGGTGGTGGACCCGCTTTTCCGACCTCTTCGCCGCATCGCTGCTCGTCATCACGCTCACGGGGCTGGTGATGGTCCCGGGCCGCAACGGACTGCGGGGCCGCGGCGGCATCGAACTCGCGGCGGGCATCGCCGTGCCGATCCTCTTCCTGCTCTTCCTGTAAAGCGGATAAACGCAAAACGGGGGCGGTCGTATCGACGACCGCCCCCGCTGCTTTCAGGTACCGGAGTACTTATGCTCCGGCCTGCGTCACTTTCATCCGGAACAGCTCTGCATCGTTCTGTCCTACCAGAATCACATCCAACTTGCGTTCTGCGCCGGTGTTTACGGTCACGGGATAGAGAATCACCGTCCCCGTGTAACTCTGCTCGGCATAGAGCCACGGTTCCGCCACGACCTCCGAGGTCCCTTCACGAACCACCTTCACGAGGAAAGAACCCTCGCTTTCGGTTCCGAACTCCTGCTTGGCAGTCTGCGTAGCATCCTTGGCAAAGTTCACGGCAAGATTGGTGGCAAGCACCACCCAGGAATCCACGTCATGGACGGTCAGCGACGTTGCCAAAGGCGCATCCTGATTGAGGTAAATCGTAATGGGCTCCGCATTGCCTGCCGAAATCTTCACCAGCGCCCCACTCTGCATCATGGACTGCGTATTGGGGAGGAAATTCACGACCAGGGCATCGCCATTGGTTCCCGAGCTCGTTTTAAGCGTACAATAGGTCGGCAACTCTTCCTCATCGGTAATAGGATCGCCCATAAAATCGCAAAATGCGGCGGTCCAGAGGTGCGCATTGGTGGTCACCGTGGTAATGCTTATATCCCCGCCCGTTGCAGGAGCCGTATAGGAATAGCCATATTCTCCCTCCAGATCGATCGACAGG
>ERZ1673699.843-NODE-843-length-28974-cov-5.956949_pt1 | contig 28974 bp, 19 predicted proteins | sample MGYA00580229_ERZ1673699 | MGnify/ENA primary metagenome ERZ1673699 (study PRJEB41218, sample SAMN15661785) | gut metagenome | host: Homo sapiens | place: Canada: London | collected 2015-08-20/2019-03-30 | study: EMG produced TPA metagenomics assembly of... | reverse complement strand
AGAAATAGATCACTTTGGCACTTCGCAGGGAATATTCGGGCAGGTTCATCGCAGCGTCATTTTAAAATCCGGACCTGTTCCCCCTCGCGCAATTGGTAGACCCCCGCGGTAACGACTTTCTCACCCGGCGCGACGCCGCTGTCGATGACCACGCGGTCGCGGCCGAACAGCTCCCCGGGCTTCACCTCGCGGCGTGTGACGCGGTCGCCCGCACCGACTATCCAGACATAGGTGCCGCCCGCAGCCGGGGCGTAGATGGCCGACACGGGCAGCGACACGGCATCGGGGACCGGGTCGGTGCTCTGCATGGTGATCGTACACGACATGCCGGGCGAAATGCGGTAACGCGCCGGGTCGGGATTTTCGAGGGTCAGCGACACGGGGAATCCCGAAGCGTCGGACGAGGTCTCGACATACTCTTTCAGGCGGGCCGGAATCGCCGCGCCCCGGTAATTGTCGAACACGACGGTGAAATGCGTCGAACTGTCCCGCAGCAGCGACAACCCGGTTTCGGGCAGCGTGAACTGGACGGTGGTGGTGACGGGATTGACCAGCCGGAGGATCGACTGCCCGGCCTGCACCCGTTCGAAATTATCGACGAATTTGCGCTCGACGACCCCGGCGAACGGAGCCCTCAGGCGCGTATCTTTCAGCAGGTCGAGGGTGTTCTCATAGGTGGAGCGGGCCTGCGCATAGCGCGTCGAAGCCGCCTCGGCCTCCTGCCGCGACACGGCTTCGTGTTCCAGCAGCCGCTGCATGCGCTGCTGCTGCGAACGGGCCTCTTCGAAAGCCGAACGGGTCGCCGACACCTGCAATTCGATGTCCCGGGGGTCCAGCTCGGCGAGCAGCGTCCCTTTCTTCACGCTCTGTCCCTGCGCAACGGGAACGTCGAGGACCTGCCCCGCGACTTTGAAAGCGAGGTTTACGGCGTCGTCGGGTGTAGCCATGCCGGCAAAATCCTTGTCGATGAGGCCTGCACCCGCAGCCGTCGTGACCTTCACGGGACGCACCGCCTCGGGAACCGGGGTTCTGCGACCGCACGCCCCGGCAAGCAGGGTCATCAGCAAAATGGGGATTGTTCGCATACGAAAAAAGTTGAAACGGAAAAACCGTTTCAACTTTTATACCACATCCCGCCGAACGCCCCTACGGACGAATATCGCGACAATTCCTTTTAGCTGTGATGGTTCCGTCGTCCAGCACCACGAGGCCGTTATAGGCCCGGAGCATGGTTTTCATCGTCGAGGCGTCGATGTTGTAACACCGCACCTCCCCCGAGCCGAAATCGTGCCACGTCACGCCGTACAGCGGATCGGGCGTCAGGCAGACCACGTGCGCACCCTCCTCCCGGGCATGTTCCACCAACCGGGCCATGCGCCGGGCGCAGAGACGCGACAGGCGGTCGAACTCCGTGACGCAGAGCATATACACCCGGCCCGGCATGGTCAGCACCTCCTCCGTGGCGTCGCCCTCGGCGTCGCGCAGGGCAAATTCGCTCACCAACGGCCGCACCGACGGCAGTTCGCTCGTGGTGCGGGTGTCGACCCACTCCCACTTTTCGGCATCCTGCCATTCGGTGTCGTCCAGCGAGAACTCGCGCTCGCGCCCCGTCTCCCGGTCGCGGTAGACCAGCACGGTCTCCGATTCGCCAAACTCGACGGCAGGCTCCTGCATCGCCTCGTGGATGTTGACCCCGACCTTATAGGGCAGGAAATCGATCAGCGGCAGGTGGATATAGCAGTAGTAACCCAAATACATCGAAAGGAAGAAGAACGTGCACGTGAGCACGATCTCCAGCGGTTTGAAGGCGAAAATCTTGTCGGGACGGTAGCGCCACCACACCACGAAAGCCATCGGCAGCAGGACGACGTTCTTGGCGAAAGTCTCCCAAGGGGTTAATTTCAGCGCCTCGCCGAAGCATCCGCAGTCCTCGACGGGAATGAGCGTGGCGCTGAGCAGCGTCAGCAGCGTGAAGAAGATCATCGAGACCAGCGCGAAGATCGAGATCAGGCGGATGCGGACTTTGAACAGCAGCATGCACCCCATCATCAGCTCGGCGCCGCACAGCCAGATCGAAAAGGTCATCGCCGCAGGCTGCAGGTACTCCACGCCGTAGATCGAGAGGTATTCGTTGACTTTCAACGCCGTGCCCCACGGATCGATCACTTTCGAGAAACCCGAAAGGATGAACGTGCAGGCGAGGATCAGCCGGCAGACGTTTGCCAGAATTTTGTATTCCCGGGTCCTTCTCATCGTGCGTCGAGTATCGGGGCCAGGACGGCGCGTATCTTATTGAAATTGTGTTCCGGGCTGTCCATCGCCCCGTTCGCTTCGCTGCAGTCGACCACGCGCAGCGAAGCATCCTTCGCCGCAGCGGCCAGATAGACCTCGCGGACACGCCGCTGCAGGTCGAGGGCTCCCTCGTGAATGTCCTGACCGCCCTGCAGGTAGGTGCGGTCGTCGCCCTCGCGCGCCTCGGTGAGCTTGCTCTCGGTGAACGCAAAGGGCACGTCGAGGAACAGCGACATGTCGGGACGCGGCAGGTCGTTGTAGCCGAATTCGAGGTCGAGAATCCACTGTGCGAGGCGGTCGCGCGACTCCCCGGCGGGAAGTTTCGCGCACTGGAAGCCTACATTCGAGTAGACATAACGGTCGAGGATCACGGCTTTGCCCGCAGCGATCCACTCCCGGATCTGCGGACCCGCCGCAGCACGGTCGCCCGCGAAAAGCAGGGCCACGAGGTAAGGATCGACCTCGTTCACGCCGCCGAACTCCCCCCGGAGGAAACGGGCGATCAGCTCGCCGTAGACCGGAGCGTCGAAGCGCGGGAAATGCACATACTCGCTCTCCACGCCCCGCTCGGAGAACAGTCGTCGCAGCATACGGATCTGGGTCGATTTGCCCGCTCCGTCCAATCCTTCGAGTACGATGAACATAGCTAGTAGTCTTATTATAATTAAAAATTAAGAATTAAAAATTAAGAATGAAAAATTAAAAATTAGATTTTTCTATCCGACATCGCACAACGCAGATTTTCGATATGAATCCCCAATTTTTAATTCTTAATTTTTCATTTTTAATTCTCAGTTGCGCAGCATCTTCACGGCCCGTTCGACCCCGGCGGCCAGCGCATCGGCCTCGGAGAGCGTATTGTACAGGGCGAACGAGGCCCGGCACATCCCCGTGGTGCCGAAGTGGTCCATCACGGGTTCGGCGCAGTGCTGGCCCGTGCGGACCGCAATGCCCAGTTTGTCGAGGATCATCCCCATATCGTAGGGATGCACCCCCTCGACGTTGAACGACACGATGGCGCACTTGCCGGGCGCCGTGCCGTAAATCCGCAGTCCGTCGATGGCCGTCAGCCGCTCCGTGGCCCGGCGCAGCAACGCCTCCTCGTGGGCCCCGATCTCCGCCTCATCGAACTGCTGCACGAACTTCACCGCCTCGCCCAACCCGATGGCTCCCACGAAATTGGCCGTTCCGGCTTCGAATTTCAGCGGCACGGGGGCATAGGTGGTCTTTTTAAACGTCACCGTGTCGACCATGTCGCCGCCCCCGAGGAACGGCGGCATCTTCTCCAACATATCCCGCTTGCCGTACAGCACGCCGATGCCCGTCGGACCGTAGAGCTTGTGACCCGAAAAGGCGTAGAAGTCGCAGTCCATCTCGCGGACATTCACGCCGCCGTGCACCACGCCCTGACAGCCGTCGACAACGACGACGGCCCCGACGGCATGCGCCGCTTCGACCACGGGCCGCAGGTCGGGCCGTGTGCCGAGCGTATTCGACGCCTGCGTCACGGCCACCACGCGGGTCCGTTCGTCCACAAGTTCCGGCAGCAGGTCCGTGCGCAGCGCTCCCGCCTCGTCGAACGGAAGCACACGTATTTCGGCCCCCCGGCGTTCGGCCAGCAGCTGCCACGGCACGATGTTGGAGTGGTGCTCCATCTCGCTGACGAGGAGGTTGTCCCCCGCACCGACGAACGCGTCGCCCCAGGCGTAAGCCACCGTGTTGAGCGACGCCGTGGCGCCCGCCGTGAAGACGATCTCCTCCTTTTCGGCCGCCCCGATAAAAGCGGCGATCCGCTCCCGGGCCTCCTCGTACAACTCCGTGGCCTGCTCCGACAGGAAATGCACGCCGCGGTGGATATTGGAGTTCAGGTCCCGGTAGAGGTAATCGACCGTATCGATCACCTGCCGGGGCTTTTGCGCCGTGGCTCCGCTGTCGAGGTAAACCAGCGGCTTACCGTAGACCTCGCGGTGCAGGATCGGAAACTCCTCCCGTATTTTCTCGATGTCGAACATCATTACATATTTTCAATTTTCGCCGAGGCCAGCTCCATGACCGCCCCGCACAGCGGCTCGATGCCGCAGCGGGTCACCACGTCGCCGACAAACCCTTCGATCTGCAGCCGCCGGGCCTGCGCTTCGCTCAGTCCCCGCTGACGCATGTACAGAATCGCATCGGCATCCATCTGCCCCACCGTCGCGCCGTGCGAACACTTCACGTCGTCGGCATAGATTTCCAACTGCGGCTGGGTCGTGATGCGCGCCGTCTCGCTCAACAGGAGGTTGCGGCTCTGCTGGCGGGCGTCGGTGCGCTGGGCGTCGGGAGCGACATAGACCAGTCCGCAGAACTCCCCGACAGCCTGCCCGCCGGCAACACCTTTGATGTAGGAATTGCTGCGGCAATCGGCGACATTGTGTCCCGTGCGGAGTTTCACCACGCAGTGCTCATTGCCCGCGGCGAGGAACACCCCGCCCAGTTCGTTTTCGGCATCCGCGCCGTCGAGGTCGATGCGGTACGAGGCGTTGGCGCTCGACAACTGCACCGTCGTCAGGCGGCAGCGGCTGCGGGCAGCCTGCTTCACCGAAACCTCCGCGAACGCCTCGGCCGTGAACAATTCGGTCAGCTCCAACTGCGCCCCCTCGCCCAACTCCACCTCCACGACCGACATGTCGGCCGTGGTGTGCAGCACGACGATCCGCGCCGAAGCGCCGGCAGCGGCCTCGATGCGGAGCTTCCGGGGATCGACTGCCGCAAAGGGCTCGGCCTCGGCACCGGCGATGCGGAGAAGCTCGCCGTCCGCCGCACGGAACCCGCGGATGATGTCGGGAATCGTCTCCATTACCGGTCGTATTCGTTGATGAGCCAATCGTACCCCTCTTTCTCGAGCCGAAGGGCCAGCGACTTGTCGCCCGAATGGATGATACGGCCCTTGTAGAGCACGTGCACCACGTCGGGCACGATGTAGTCCAGCAGGCGCTGGTAGTGCGTGATGACCACCGTGGCGTTATCCGCCCGGTGGAGTTTGGTGACGCCCGTGGCGACGATACGCAGGGCGTCGATGTCGAGGCCCGAGTCGGTCTCGTCCAGAATCGCCAGCTTCGGGTCGAGCATCGCCATCTGGAAAATCTCGTTCTTCTTCTTCTCGCCGCCCGAGAAACCTTCGTTCACGGCCCGTGAGGTGAGTTTCGACGAAAGTTCCACCACGGCGCTCTTCTCGCGCATCAGCTTCAGAAACTCGGCAGCCGTCAGCGGCTCCTCGCCGCGGAACTTGCGCTGTTCGTTGACCGCCAGCTTCATGAAGTTGGCCATCGTGACGCCCGGAATCTCCACCGGGTACTGGAAGCCCAGGAACAGCCCCAGCCGGGCGCGGTCCTCGATGGGCATCGACAGCAGGTCGCGGCCCAGGAACTCGGCCGAACCTTCGGTGACGGTGAATTTCTCATTGCCCGCCAGCACCGACGCCAGCGTCGATTTACCCGAACCGTTCGGCCCCATGATGGCATGCACCTCGCCGGCGCAGACTTCGAGGTCGATGCCCCGGAGAATCTCCTTGCCGTCGACCGAGGCATGCAGATTTTTTACCTTTAACATATCTTTTTTGCCAGTTTTTTACATTTCTCAATCTCCCGGGGCGTCAGCTCCCCGTGTTTGCGGCATCCGCCCCGGCCCAAAGTCCCGGCGACCCGGAAACCGCTCCATTTCAATATCTCGCGCAATGCGCGGAACACGCCGGTCGTCTGATGGAACCACACGCTGAACGGATAGACCGTATTGCACGTGGCGACCAGCACGGCCCGCTTGCCCTTGTGCAGCGGGATCGGCATGCCGTTCTCCCGCTCGCCCATCATCGCATAGACCATCCGGTCGAACAGCACCTTCAACGTCCCGCTCATGTTGCCCCAATAGCAGGGCGATCCGACGATCAGGGCGTCGGCCCCGCGAATGGCCTCCGCTGCGCGGTGGGCGTCGTCCTCGGGCAATACACAACGACCCAGCGAACGGCATTTCATACACCCGATGCAGGGCCGGACCTGCATGTCACGGACGAACAGCGTCTCGACTTCGCACCCTTCGGGCAGGCCGGCGGCCACATGGCCGAGCATCTGCGACACCAGTCCGCCGCGGTGCGGACTTCCGTTTATGACGACGACTTTCATCTTTCAATCTATCCTACCGATCCTTCCAGCTGCAACGCCAATAACTTCTGCGCCTCGACGGCAAATTCCATCGGCAGTTTCGACAGCACCTCGCGGGCATAGCCGTTGACGATCAACCCCACGGCATCCTCGGTCGAAAGGCCGCGCTGGTTGCAGTAGAACAGCTGGTCGTCGGAAATTTTCGAGGTCGTGGCCTCATGCTCCACCACGCCCGTGCGGTTGCGGACGTCGATCACGGGGAACGTATGCGCCCCGCACCGGTCGCCGATCAGCAGCGAGTCGCACTGCGAGTAGTTGCGGGCATTCTCAGCCCCTTTCGCCACGCGGACCAGCCCCCGGTAGGAGTTCTCGCTCCGCCCCGCGGAGATGCCTTTCGACACGATGCGGCTGCGGGTGTTGCGGCCGATGTGGATCATCTTCGTACCCGTGTCGGCCTGCTGGAAATTGTTGGTCATGGCCACCGAGTAGAACTCCCCCACGGCGTTGTCGCCCGCGAGGATGCAGCTCGGGTATTTCCACGTGATCGCCGAACCCGTCTCGACCTGCGTCCACGACAGGCGGGCGTTCTCGCGGCAGATGCCGCGCTTGGTGACGAAGTTATAGACACCGCCCCTGCCCTGCCGGTCGCCGGGATACCAGTTCTGGACGGTGGAGTATTTCACCTCCGCATCCCGCTCGACGATGATCTCCACGACGGCGGCATGCAGCTGGTTTTCGTCGCGCTGGGGCGCGGTGCACCCCTCGAGGTAGCTCACATAGGAGCCCTCGTCGGCCACGATCAGCGTGCGTTCGAACTGCCCCGTGCCGGCGGCGTTGATGCGAAAATAGGTCGAGAGCTCCATCGGGCAGTGCACGCCCTTGGGAATATAGCAGAACGAGCCGTCGGAAAAGACCGCGGCGTTCAGCGCAGCATAGAAGTTGTCGGTATAGGGCACGACGCTCCCGAGGTATTTTTTCACCAGCTCGGGGAAATCGCGCAGCGCCTCGGAGATCGAACAGAAGATAATCCCTTTTTCGGCCAGCACCTCCTTAAAGGTGGTTTTGACCGATACGGAGTCCATCACGGCATCGACCGCAACGCCCGCCAGCGCCATCTGCTCCTCGAGCGGAATGCCCAGTTTGTCGAACGTGCGTTTCAGTTCGGGATCGACCTCGTCCATCGAACCCAGCTGCTTTTTGGGTTTGGGTGCCGCATAGTAGATGATCTCCTGAAAGTCGATCGGGGGAATCGTCAGGTGGGCCCACGTCGGAGCCTCCAGTGTCAGCCAGTGGCGGTAGGCCGCCACGCGCCGCTCGGTCATCCACTCCGGCTCGCCCTTTTTGGCGGAGATCAGCCGCACGACATCCTCCGAGAGACCTTTGGCGATGGTTTCGGTCTCGATGTCGGAAGTGAAGCCGTACTTATATTCCTGCTCTCCGATATTTTCCAGTATGTTTTTTTCGTTTTCTGCCATTACAAGCGAAATATCACGCAAAGATACAAAATTCCATTTACATTTTTGCCATGTCCCCTGCAAATCCGGTTCCGAAGCGGTCAAACGGCAAAAAAGGGCGCTCAAAAAAATGAGTGCCCTTTTTTCATCCGGTCATCGTATCGTTTATTTCGAAGGCGTCCAGGCGATCGAGAAGACGTTGATACCGCTGTTCTTGCTGTAGATCGTAATTTTCGATCCCTTGGCGGCCGAAGAACAATCGAAAGTCAGCAGCGTTGTCGCGCTTCCCAAAGCATTCTGCGGAGTAAGTTCCGTATCGCCGACGCTCACACCCAATGCGCGGTCGGCCGAACTGCTGCTGGAAACGGCCTCGACGACCAGCGTACCCGGAGCATTCACCGTAAACGAGACGCACGCCTTGGTCAGCGAACCCGTACCTCCGAACTGGAAGCGGGTGGCCTTCTCGCCTGCCGCGTTGTTGTTCGTTCCGAACTTGAACTTGCCGCCGCCGAAGAGGAACGAAAGGCCCTTGTAGGTGAAACCGTCGTCATCTTTCTTCAGGTCGGCCGTCTCGGTCATCGCCGCCAGCGCTGCTGCATTGATATCGCCCGTGCTGTTGCCGAATCCCGCCCACACGGCGGTCATATCGTCCGCACCCCAGGCATAGGCCGTACCGGCATCGCCGCCCGAGCCGCCGCCGTAGGTGTACTCGATGCTGTAGAAGCGCAGACCGTTACCCGTAGGATAGATCGTAACGGTACTTCCGTCCGTAACCGTCAGGTCGAACTCGCAGGCCGTAGGCGTCGCACTGCCGTAACCGCCGGGAAGCGATTCTACGACCGTGCCGCCGACTGCAACCGTAACCATGCGCGTAAGGTCTTCCCCACTGCCCGTATTCGATGCCACGACGGTCAGTTTGCCCGACGCGGGAGCCGTGAACGAGAAGCAGCGCTGCGTGGCCGATCCCGCGCCTCCGGTCTGAATATAGCGCATACCGGAGTTCGTGCCGCATTTGATGGTCTTGCCGCTGGTGATCGTAAGACCGTTCCATATCTCGTTGAAAGTGTCGTTATTATCCTCGGTAATCTGAGCATAATACGTGTCGAACGAAGGATCGGAGAAATTCCACGTGAGGGTTCCTCCGCCCGGGGTCGAAGCGTCGGCAACGGTCAGTTTGGCCGTACCGGGATCGGAAGCCTGCGACGAAGCGTCGGCGGGGTTGGCGATGACCGAGATCGTGTAGTCACCCACGGCAAGCGCGGCGACCGTAGCAGCGGCGATCGTGTAAGAGGTCGTATTCACGGTCTCGGCGGCGCCGTTGTTGAAGGCCACGTCATACGAAGCCGCCCCGTCGATAGCCGCCCACGAAGCCGTCACGGCGGTCTGATCGCCCACGGTCACCTTTGCCGGCTCGAACTTCACGACGGGAGCGGCCAGCTTGGTGTCGTTGACCGTCAGCGCGGCGCTGCCGGCAGGCGACGGTTTATAGAGGTAGTCGGAGGCGGCCGCAGCGGTCACCGAGATCGTATAGGTCCCCGGTTTGAGTTTGGCGACGGTCTCGGCCGGAACGGTCATTTCGGTCGCGGAAACGGTCTCCGAGAAGCGGACGACCTCTTCGGTCTCACCGACGAGCGTCGTCAGCGAGAGGCGGTAAGTGTAAGTCGCGGCGTTGGGAACGGCGGCCCACGAGAAAGTCACGGGAACATTGTCGCCCTTGGTCACCTCGGCGGGAGCGGCCGTCACCTCGGGAGCGGGAAGCGGCGTGGCGTTCTGCCCCGGAGCCTCGGTACCCTCATACCAGCCGATGCTGTAGATGTGGTTGATTGTCTGATCGGTATAGATCGAAACCACAGCCGAAGCCGGGATGCCCGGGCAGGGAATGTAGACCTTGCCGCGGTTGTCGACCGTGGGAGCCTCGAAAGGTCCGAAGGCCTTGCCCAATGCGTCGACATAGGCGTAGAAGTTACGCCCCGCGCCGTTGGCGTAGCAGTCGATGGCGATCACGCCCTCGCCCACCACCGGGAACTGCACGGCACGCTGGGTGGGTGCTTCGCCCTCTTTGTAGGTCGATTTACCGCGCAGGTCGAGGAAGTTGTAGCCGTAATCGGCATCGGCGCGGATTTCGACGTTCTTGCCCGAAGCGGCCAGGATCGTGAGCCCGTCGATCGTCTGGTTGGACTCCCAGCTGACGATCTCCCAACCCGTCGTGAAATCCCAGAAATTGGACTGCCCCAGGGTCGTAACGACCAGGTTGCCCGACTCGACACCGTCGATGAGGACCGTGATCGAATATTCGGTGCGCTCTTTCAGGCCGTCGAAAGTATAGGTATGCGCAGCGACCTGCTCCGCAGTCAGCGTGACGTTGCGTTCGTCGTCGCCGCCTTTCAGCGCGAGGCTCGTAACCTGCTGGTCGGCGCCCCACGAAAGGGTGATCGTCGAAGCGCTCTTGTCGGTCACGTCGACGTCGATCTTGTCCGAAGCGACGAACGTGACGATTCCGCGCACGGCCTCGTCGCGCAGCAGCTCGACGGTGTAGGCCGTACCGGTCGTGAGGCCGGTAAGTTCGTATTCGCCGGCGGCGATCTGGTCGGCGGTAAGTCCGATCTTACCGACGTCGGGCGTCACGTTCAGGTCGGTGACGTTCGATCCGGCAACCCAGCGCAGCATGGCGGTGGTGGCCGTGATGTCCTCGTCGGAGACCTTGCCGTCGTTCAGGAAGAGGTTCTCGACGCCCGTGGCGAAGATGCAGACCGCAGGTTTCGAATCGGCAACGCCCGTGCGCTGCGAAACGGCGACCAGTTCGGCCTTCCATTCGCGGTTGCCGGGAAGCTCTTTGAAAGAGTAATCCATCGTCTTGGCCGTCGTGCCGTCGCCGTCGAGCGGGGCGATCAGGTCCACCTCGTCGTAAACGCCGCCTTCGCCGTCGGTGTAGGAGAGCGTCAGCGTGTAATCGGAGATGCCGGTCATGACCGTCCACGAAAAGGCGACGTTCACGTTGTTGGCCAGCGTATAGGTAAAGTTCAACGGAGAAAATTCGCGGTCGTAGGCGATATCCTCGATGATCCCGTCGGGGTCCGAACAGCCGTGAAGCGACGCCGCACCGGCGAAAAGCGTCACGAACAGCAGGAATTTATTGATAATCGTTTTCATACGTTTCTTGTTTTTTCCTTTTTCAGGTGACTATCGCACCGGATAACCGTAATCGTTGGCCAGCATGCTGTTGGTGGTGAGCGACTGCTTGAAGACCGGCCAGAACATGTGCACGTCGGGATCGTACTGATAGATCAGGTCGATGCGTCCCGTCGAGGTCGTGCCGCTCTTAATATACTCCTCTTCGAGCGTACCGTCGGTTTTCTTCGACGTGTAGAGCGTCCAGCCCGTACCGTCGGGTTCGCCGGCTTCGCCGAAGCCCAGTCCGTGGAGCTGGATCGTCTCGCCGTCGTCGGCATACTTGTAGTAAACTTTCGAACCGATGGTCGAGAAGTCGTAGCTGTCGTTCGTGACGGTCGACGTGTAGGTCGTATGGTCGAGCATGGCCTTCATCTTGCCCTTCACATCGTCGAGCGACTCTTTGAGCAATCCCCAGCGGATCAGGTCCTGCTTGCGGACCTGCTCGCAGTTGAGTTCGAGCATGCGTTCCTTGTAGATGGCTTTGAACATATCGTCTTTCGACGCAATGGAAGCGAGGTAGGTGTCGACCGCATCGTTCGATTTGAACGCACGGTAGCGGACCTTACGGAACTGTACCTTGGCATAAGGCAGGTCGTTGAGCTCGTTGGCGGCCTCGGCGGCCATCAGCAGCACGTCGGCATAGCGCATAACGATCGGTTTGATGCCGCAGTCGTTGCCCGAAATGACCTCGGTCATCCACTCGTAGCGGTACTTGCCGCAATACCATTTCTGGATGTTCTCCAACTCCTGCTTGCCGCCGTTCCAGCGGTAGGGAACGCAGGTGACGTCGCGGCGGCGGTCGTTCTTGTCATACTCGTAGAAGAGCGTGGGAACCGGACCGATGGTGCCGCCGGCGCCGGCCTTGCCGCAGTATTTGTCGGCCGTGGCGTGCCGGATGGCGTAGTTGTTCATCCACTGGCCGCGGTTGTCGGCGAAGGGAATCACAAAGAGGGTCTCGCCTCCGGCCGTGACCTCGCGCTTCATCATGTCGCGCCAGATTTCGTCAAAGGAACCCTCCAGTTTCACCGAGACGTTCTCCTTGGCGATCACCTCCTTGCAGGCATCGAGGGCCTTGGTGTAGAGGGCATTGTCACCCCACTCCTGGCCCGCCTCGACCAGCTTGCTGCGGCGGTTCGAACCCACGCTGCCCGTGCCGATCTGCCCCTCGTCGGGACGCTGCGCATAACCGGCGGCCGAGAGGCACACGCGGGCCAGCAGTCCGTAGGCGAAGGCTTTGTTGACGCGGGTCACGGTGCCCGTCCGGGCACCCTCGTTGGGCCAGTCGACGTAGTTCACAGCCTCCTCGAGGTCGGCGATGATCTGCTTGTAGATCTCGTCGCGGTCGCTCTTGGGCTTGTTCACGTCGCCCGTCTCGCCGATGGGCTGGAAACGTGCCGGAACGTCGCCCCAGGCCTTAATCAGGTCGAAATAGAAGAACGCACGCAGCACGAGCGACTCGCCCAGCAGGTAACGCATTCCGGCGTTGGTCTCGACATTGCCGTACTTGCGCAGGCCGGCGACGGCGAGGTTGGCGTTCTCGATGGCGGTGTACATCAGCGCGAACTGGCCGCTGCTCTCGTTGAGCTGGCTGCCCGCATCGTCATAGGTGGGATTATAGCTGTATATCAGCGTCTTGGTATCGGTGGGTTTGTCGGGCGACGCCGAAACGTACCACTCCGAATCCGTATTGGCGCCGTAGTAGACCAGCCAGCGGTTGCGGTAGGACTTGTCCACACCGAACTGGCGGTAGATGTTCATGACGGCCGCCTCGGCATAGGTCTCGTTCGAGAACATGGTCTCCGAATCGGATGACGAGGACGAACGGGTGTCCAGCAGCCCTTCGCCGCACGAAGCGGCCATGAAGCCGGCGCAGGCAAGGATATAGATTAACTTTTTCATCGTTGAGTTTTTTTCAGTCGGTTAGAGGTTAGAAGCTGATGTTCGCACCGAATACCCACGAACGACTCTTCGGATAAGCCGAGTAGTCGACATTGGGGGTCATGGGCGTCGCGCGGCGCGTGTCGACCTCGGGGTCGAAGCCGCTGTACGGCGTCCAGCAGAAGAGGTTGGTGCCGGTGGCGTAGAAACGCACCTTGCTGAGGCGTACCTTGCGCGTCCAGCTCGAAGGCAGCGTATAGCCGATCGTCAGCGACGAGAGGCGCAGGAACGAAGCGTCCTCCAGCAACCAGCTGTGCACGACCGTCTGGGGCATGTAGGGCGACCACATGGTCGTCGTGCGGTTGGCGGCGGCCAGCGCTTCGGGATCGGTAATCACGTCGCCCGTCGTCCAGTCGATATTGGTCCAGCGCTTGCCGAGGGCCATCGCGTCCGACAGGTTGCGGATCACGCCCTTGCCCGTGTACTTCTGCGAGGAGGTGAACTCGACGTTGTTGGCGTTGAAGACCTTGTTGCCGTAGGAATAGGTGAAGTTGGCGGCGATGTCGAACCCGTAGGCATGGCCCGAAAGCGAGAAACCGCCCGTAAATTTGGGCTGCACGTTGCCGATACGGCCCTGAACGGGGGTGCCGTCGGCGTCGCAGAGCAGTTTGAGCGATCCCGGACGCATGTCGCCGACCACGCCGGCGCAGTTCGAACCGTCGAGCGTCTTCCACTTGCCCGTCTCGGCGTAGTAATCCAGGTCGAAATCCTCGACCTCGTAACGTCCCAGCGTCGTGTAGCCGTGGACATCGCCGATGGCGCCGCCCAGCACGGCGTAATAGTCCGTGACGTTGTTGTTCCAGCCCGACGACTGCGAATAGGTATCCAGTCCGGCCAGGTCCATGATGCGGCTGCGGTTGAAAGCGATGTTGGCGTTGAAGTTCAGCCCGTATTTGGCTTTCTCGAGGATCACGGCCGAAACCGAGACCTCCAGACCGCGGTTGCGGATCGTACCGGCGTTGCGGTACTGGAAGCTGTAACCCGAACCCGAGACGGGATAGCGCATGAGGATATCCTCGGTGGTGTTCTGGTACACCTCGACCGATCCCGAAAGGCGGTTGCGCCAGAATCCGAAATCGAGGCCCAGGTTATGCGAATAGGTGGTCTCCCACGTCAGGTTGGCATTGGCCATGTAGCTCTCGCTGGCGCCGTTGCCGTTGGGCGTCCAGTAGACCGGATCGCCGTAGATGAAGCTGCTGCCCGTGCCGACCTCGTAGAGCTGCGTCAGGCCGCCCATGCCGGTCGGGATGTTGTTGTTGCCCGCCGTACCGAAGCTGTAACGCAGTTTGAGGTTGTCCAGCCACCGGAGGTCTTTCAGGCCCCACTCGTCGGAGATGCGCCACGAAGCGGCCGCCGAGGGGAAGTAGCCCCATTTCTGCCCCTTCGAGAACTTCGACGAACCGTCGCCGCGCATCGTGGCCGAAACCATGTACTTGCCTTTGAAATCGTAGTTGATACGTCCGAAATACGACAGCAGGATGTCGTCGGCCGCATAGTTCATGTTCGAGGAGCTGGCGTTGGAACCCGCACCCATGAAGGTCCACGCCTGCTCGGCGGTGTAGAAATCGGGCAGGCCGTCGACCCACGTGTTGAACGTCCGCTGCTCGGTGATGATGTACTCCTGTCCCAGCAGCACGTTGAGGTGGTGGTTATCGTTCGAAATCAGTTTTTTGAAATCATAGCTCAGCGTATTGGTGTTGCGCACGCGGCGGCGCGTCACGTCGTTGTAGTTGGTCGACGGGGTTCCCGGAACGGTCGAACCCGAGCCGCCGACTTTCGAATAGTAGGTGGTGACGCCGTAGAAAGAGTTGGTCTCCTGGCGGTATTCCTCCATGCCGGCCTCGACTTTCAGGCGGAGGTCGTCGACGATCTCCCACGTAAAGCCGCCGTTGGCGGTCCAGTTGGTACGCTCGCGCTTGCGGTCCGAATCCGAAACGGCGACCGTCGGCATCACGGCGTCCGAGGAGTTCTCCTCCAAATCGTCGCCGCCCTCGATCTGGGCTTTCAGCGGAATGGGCGTGTAGAGCATGGCGTTCTTCAGGCGGCCCGTGCTCTGGGTACCCGAGTCGTTGAGCGAGTTGGCGCCCGCGCCGCGCACCTTCATGCGCGAATAGCGGATGTTGAAATCGAGCGTGATGCGCTTGTTGGGCTTGAACTGCGTCTTCAGGCCGAGGTTATCGCGGCTGTAGTTCGAACCGACCATGATCGCCTTGTCATAGAGGCGCGCATAGGTGGCGTTCCATTTGAACTTGTCGCCGCCGCCCGAAACCGTGAGGTTGTGGTTGAACTGCTCGCCCGAGCGGCCGAACAGCTGGTCCATCCAGTTGTTGCCCGACACGTTGTCGTAGAGGTCGATGTCGGAGAACGACCCGAAATAGGGCTCGTAGTTGTCCGACACCTTGTTCTGGATGGCGGCCAGTTCATACTGCCACCTGGCGAACTCCGAGGGGTTGAGCGCCTGCACCTGGTTCTTGCGGGCGATGTCCTTGAAACCCCAGTATACATTATAATTGACGTTGATCTTGCCTTTCTCGCCGCTCTTGGTGGTGATGAGCACGACGCCGTTGGCACCGCGCGAACCGTAGATGGCCGTCGAGAAAGCGTCTTTCAGGATGTCGATCGACTGGATCTCCGACGAGGAGATGTCGCTGATGCTCTCCACCGGGAAGCCGTCGACGATGTAGAGCGGCGCGCCGTCGGACGAGAACGTGCCCGCACCGCGGACACGGATGCGGATCTCGGCATCGGGATCGCCCTCCGTGGCGGTGATCTGCACACCGGCCATGCGGCCCGTCATCGCCTCGGCGACCGAAGCCACGGGCATCTGCTGGAGCGTCTCGGCGTTGACCGAGGCGACCGAGCCGACCACGTCGCGGCGCTTCACGGTGGCGTAACCCACGACCACGACATCGTCCATAGCCGTCGATTCGTCCTCGAGCTTAACGTCGATCTGCGTCTTGCTGCCGATGGCGATGCGCTGCGTCTTCATACCGATGTACGAGATCACCAGCGTCTTCTTCGAAGCATCGGGTACGTTGAGCGACCACTGGCCGTCGACCCCCGAGCTCGCTCCCAAGGTCGAACCCTCGACGATCACCGAAGCTCCGATAACCGGTTTTCCCGCCGAATCCTTGACGACTCCTCCGATTTTCTGAGCCACGGCCGCGGAGGCCAGACCCACACCCAGCAGGAACGTCAGGGCGAACTTTAGAGTAAAGCTTTTCATATAAAAGGTTTTGGTTAATAATTAGGTTTTCGCTTCTTCCGTAAAAAGGGACATTTCCCTATACAAAAATAAATTGCCCCGGAGGATTCGACAGGTAATTTTTATCACTTCTCATGGATAATTTGTCAACCCCGGCCGAATGGCCCTCCAAAGCCCTGAGAAAAGGAATACGGGGCAAAAAATCCTCCCTGTCGGGAGGATTTTTCCGGAAAAAGATTTACGCTATGTCGGCGGATCAAAGGTGCCCCCGGGCGCGGTCGTATTCCATCGACGCCCAGATGAAAGGACCCACGCCCTTGCAGTCGTTGTCGATCACCGGTTCGGAGATGTAGTATTCGAACGTGCCGCTGCGCATCCCTTTGCCGCCCAGCCCCGCCACCGAACAGCAGTCGGTCAGCGAGATCGTGCCGTCGGAATTCTCCCGCACGAAACGGTCGACGAACTTCTCGTAGAGCCTCCGGGCCCCGGCGCCCATCTCGACGGGCAGGTAGCCCAGCCGAACGCCTTTGAGCATGGCGTAGACGAACATCGCCGAGGCGGTCGATTCGAGGTAGTTGCCCTCGCGTCCCGGCTGGTCGAGGACCTGGTACCACATGCCGGTCGCGGGATCGGCATATTCGGGCAGCACCTCGTAAATATGGTTCAGTATATCGACCATCGGGCGCGTCGTGTCGTCCACCCCGAGGTATTGCAGCGTCTCGACGATGGCCATGGCGTACCACCCCATCGCCCGGCCCCAGGCATGGGCCGACTGACCGGTGGCCTTGTCGCACCAGAACATCTCGCGCGAATCGTCGTAAGCGTGGCGGTAAAGCCCCGTCGCGGGGTCATACGTGTGTTGGCCCACGACGACGAATTGGTGCACAATCTCCTCGACAGCCCTGTCGTACTCCTCCCCGGAGAGGTAACGCACGGCATACTCGGCATAGAACGGTTGGGCCATGTAGAGCCCGTCTAGCCACATCTGGCGGGGATAGACCTCCTTGTGCCAGAAACCGCCGTCGGCATTGCGGGGCTGCTCCTGCAACTGCCGAAAGAGCGTGTCGAGCACCATTTTATAGCGCGCGTCGCCCGTGCGGTCGTACAGGTCGAAGAGCATGCGGCCCGGACAGACGTGGTCGAGGTTGTACTTCGACTTCTTATAGGTCAGCACATTCCCGTCGGGCTGTACGATCGAATCGAAATAGCGGTCGGCATAGGCCGTGAACTCCGGAATGCGGTAGGCCGCGCCGGCATCGGCAACGGCAAGCAGTTCGAGTCCCGTGGTGTAGTTCCACTTCACCTTACCGGCGGGAATGCCGTCGAGCGTCATGGGCGAAGGGTTGCGGGCGATCTCGCTCCGGGCCATGCGCACGGCGAGCGGCGTGGCGGAGTCGTAAAGGTGTCCGCGCGAGGTGCAGGCGGCGGCCAGCACGCACAGGGCAGGTATCAGCAATCGTTTCATGCGGTATTGGTGTCTTGGTTTTCTTTCAGGTTATGGGTTTTCAGGTATTCGGCGGGCGACATGTGGTACTGCTCGCGGAAACAACGGCTGAAATAACCCGGATCGGAGAAGCCCACCTTGTAGGCCACCTCCGAAACGGAGAACTGCCCCGTGCGCAGCAGGAGTTTCGACTTGGTGATGCGATACTCCTTAATCAGTTCGACGGGCGATTTCCCGGTGAGGCTTTTGAGCTTGTTGTACATCGTCGTGCGGCCCAGCCCGAGGTGCGAAGCCAGCTGGTCGATCGTGAGTTCCGAGTTTTCGATGTTCTCGCCCAGCCACGCCATCACGCTTTTCATAAACTCCTCGTCCCGGTCCGTGACGACGACGTCCTCGACGACCAGCTCCGCGACCTTGTTGCGGGCCGACTGCGACGAGAATTTCTCGAAGAGCTTGCGCCGCTGGGTCAGGAGGTTGTCGATGCGGGCCAGCAGCAGCTCGATGCTGAACGGCTTGGTGATGTAGCCGTCGGCGCCGAACTCCATGGCCTTCACCCGGTCGTCGGGCGAATGGCGGGCCGTGAGCATCACGATCGGGATGTGGCTCATCGTAAAGTCGTGGCGCACCTTGTCGATCAGCTCGATGCCGTCCATACGGGGCATCATCAGGTCGGTGACGATGATGTCGGGCATCTCGCTGCGAATTTTCTCGAGGGCCTCGACCCCGTCGTCTGCCTCGACGACATAATAGGTGTCGATCAGGCTGTTGTACAGGAAGATGCGCAGTTCGCGGTTGTCCTCCACGAGCAGAATCTTCTGGGCATCCTTCGGCGGTGCGACATCGACGCGGCGCTGGCTGTCGACGGGTGTGAAGTCGCTGACCATGTAGTCGTTGCGACGATCGGCCGCATCGGCCCCCGAAAAGTCGATCTGCTCCATGCCGAAATGGGCGTTGCCGAGGCAGAGCTTCACGGTGAAGGCGGCGCCCTCGCCCGGACGGCTCTCGACCGAAATTTCGCCGTGGTGCAGGGCCACGATGTCGCGGCACAGCGAGAGCCCGATCCCCGAACCCTTCATGTTGCTGTCCACGGCACGCGAAGCCTGCGCAAAGCGTTCGAAGATCATCCCCTGCTTGTCCTTCGGGATACCGATGCCCGTGTCGCGAACCGTGAGCAGCGCACACTCCTCCGCTTCGCGCAGCGAAAGGATCACCTCGACTTTACCGTCGTTCGGCGTGAATTTCAGGGCGTTGGACAGCAGGTTGTAGACTACGCTTTCCATGCGTTCGATGTCTACCCACACCAGCACCGAACGGCGCGAGACGGTGAAAAGCAGCTCGATCCGGCGCTCGGCGGCCAGTTCGCGGAAATCGTCGAGGGCGTCCTCGACCAGCGGCACGAGGTCCACGCGCGAGATTTTCAGCTCCATTTTGTCTTTGACGATCTTGCGGAAATCCAGCAGCTGGTTGATGAGCGTCAGCATGCGCTTGGCGTTGCGGTGGGCCAGCGTGAGGCTGTTCCCGCCGCGGGGCGAAAGCTCGTCGTGCTTCTGCGCATCCTCGATGCCGCCCAGGATGAGCGTCAGCGGTGTGCGCAGTTCATGGGAGATGTTGGTGAAGAAGCGCAGTTTCAGGTCGGTCATGTTCTGCTCGACGCTCGCCTCGCGGCGGATGCGGATGACCGAGCTGGCAATGCGGTAGGCAACGGTGGCTACGGCCAGCGCCAGCAGTATGTAGAGGGTCTTGGCCCACCACGTGAGCCAAGGGGGGGGGGAGAACTTCCACCCCGATCGTGATCCCCTCGCCGGCCGCATCGGCGTTGCCGACGAAAGCTTTGACGTGGAGCGTGTAATCGCCGATCGGGACGTTGGAATAGGTCGCCCGGTTGGTGGTTCCCGAGATGTTCCAGTCCTGGTCGTAGCCTTCGAGCTTGTACATATAGCCCACGATGTGCTGGATGGCGAAATTGAGCGAGGCGAACTCCATGCGGAAATTCGAGAAATTGTAGGGCAGAACGATGCGGTCGGCCTCGGTCACCGACTCCGAGAGCGGAGAGCGGCGCCCCGCGACGACAGGTTTGTTGCGCACGTCGAGCCCCGTGAAGCGCAGTTCGTAGTCGATTTTCGCGGCGCGGACCTCCTCGGGATCGAAGCGGTAGAGGTGGCGGCCGCTGCCGAAGAGCACGTCACCCTGCGGTGCGGTGAGCGCCGTGGCCTCGCTGAAGACCGCGTTGCGCATGTTGTCGTAGAGGTAGTAGTTCGAGAAAATGCCGCGGCGCGGGTCGAAGCGCGACACGGCGTTGTGGGTCGAGACCCACAGGTCGCCCTGCTTGTCCTCGGTCAGGGCCATGCAGATGTTGCTGGCCAGGCCGGCCGTCTTGTCGTAACAGCGGAACCGGGGCATCCCCTCGTCGTCATAGCCCGAAATCAGGTTCAGGCCGCCGCCGAAAGTCGCCAGCCAGATGCGGCCCTCCGAATCGCGGAGCATCTGGATAATGTCGTTGTTGCCCAGCGATGCCGCGTCGCCCGGAATCTTCTGCACCAGCCGGAAGCGCATCAGCTTGGCGCCGGCCCCCGGGTCGAAGACCAGCAGGCCGTCGACCGTGGCGGCGAACATCCGGTCGGGACGGTCGTAAAGCAGCCACCGAACGCGCCCCGCCTCGTCCAACGGATAGTGCGTCATCATGTTGCCGGCATGGATGAACCGGTGCCCCGCGGGGTCTTCCAGCAGGTTGATGCCCCCGCCGTAGGTCGCCACCCAGATACGTCCCGAGCCGTCCTCCTCGACGCAGTAGACCTGGTCGTCGCTCAGCGACCAGGCATCCGCATCGGAGTGTACGAAGTGCGTGACCTTGTAGCCGCCGTCCTCGGGCGTCATGCGGTAGAGCCCCTCGCCCTTGGTGCCGACCCAGATGTTGCCCGAAGAATCCTCTTTCAGGGCGTAGATCATGCCCGTACCCCGGCGGCCCTGCGCGGGCAGCGTGTAGACGGGTTTGTTCGAAGCGTCGAAAGCGATCAGTTCGCCGTCGCGCGTACCGACCCACATCCGGCCCCGGGTGTCGGTCATCAGGGCGCGTATCTCGCCCGAAAGCGGGTTCGGGGATTTCGAATCGAGGGTGAAGACCTCGGCGGGCTGGCGCAGGATCACCGCCTTGCGCAGGCCGCGCTCGTGGTAGGTCGAGAGCCACAGCACGTCGTCGCGCACGTCGAAGCGCACGACGGCATTGGTCATCTGGCAGTTGGGCAGCTTGGGGTCGTTGTAGAAAGGCTCGACCTCGTCGCGGTCGCGGTCGTAGTAGCCGAAACCCCAGTTGTTCATCTTAATCCACAGCAGGCCGCCGCCCTCGGCGATCTTGGTCAGGGTGTCGATGTTGTAGGAGACGGTGTAGGGCTGCTGCTCGAAATGCTTGTAGTCGTCCGTCGCGGGGTTGTAGCGCGTGATGCCCGTCTCGGCCGAGGTCACCCACACGATGCCGTGGGAGTCGGCCGCGAGGTCGCGGATACGGCGCGGACGGGCGCCTTTGGGATTCAGCCGCGCCAGCCGGTCGCCCGACACGCGGTAGAGTTCGCCCGCGCGGCTGCCGGCATAGACCGTCCTGCGCACCGAATCGGCGACGATGGCCGTGAGCGGAGCGCCGCCGCCCGGCAGGCGGGTGACGCCGCCGTCCTTACGTCCGGTGCGGACCACCTCGTCCGCCGTGGCGCAGTAAACATATTCGGCATCGGCCGTAAAGGAGAAGGCCGGGGAGGCTGTTTCGCAGAGCGTGCGGGCCGTCCGGTCCCCCGCGGCGACGCGGTTCAGCCGGCCGTCGGCCGCAGCGATCCAGGCGTCGCCCCCGTCGTCGACATACATCGCCGTGACATCCCCGCCCAGCACCGGAGCGTCGAAAAAAGCGTCGATACGCACGGGCGACGCGTCGTCGGCATCGCTGAAACGCGCCACGCCCAGTCCGGCGATGGCCACCCACGTACCGCCGCGGCCATCGTGCAGACAGTGCGTCATGCGGTAGTGCTGCGAATCGACGCCCTCGACGAGCGACACCACGTCCTCGAACTGCTCGGTATAGCGGTTGAGCCGGTAGACGTGGAAATTATAGGTCGTGAACCAGAGGTGTCCGTTCGAATCCTCGCTCACGGAGATAAAGCGGTGGTGCGACAGGGGCGAGAAATCGCCCGGCGTGGTGCTGAAATTTTTGAAGGTGTATCCGTCGAAACGGCTGACGCCATACCACGTGCAGACCCACACGAAGCCGCGCGAATCGGTATAGATGTCGGCGATACGGTCGTGCGTCATTCCGTCCAGCGTGGAGTAGGTCTGGAAAAGGCACTGCGGGGGCGTCGCCCGGGCGATCGGGACGGCGGCGAGCAGCAAAAGGGTCAGCAACAGTCGTTTCATAGTCATTTAACAAATCCGGTCTCTCACAATATACGAAAAAAATCGGATTCCAAGCTATTTTTCAAAGGCCGCAAGCACCTGCCGGGCCTCTTTTTCCGTGAGCTGCCGCGACCACTTCACGCGGCTGCGGGGTGCGGCGCCGGGCCCTTCGGAGGCGTATTCGGCGTAGAAGACAGTCTTTTGCGCATGCGGTTTCGACCAGTCGTGCCACCCTTCGGGCAGGATGTGCGCACCCATTTCGCAGCCGATAAAAACCGTCTGCGCATGATCGCGCCACGGACGCCCCAGCCAACAGCGCGTGACGCCCCCGGCAGCGGTCAGGCGGCAGTTTTCAAAGATCAGTCCGCAGGCCTGTCCCCGGCAGGTCGAAGCCGCCGTGATGTAGGAATCGGCTTTCGAACGGATCTCGCAGTTGCGGAACAGCGCCGCCGCCGAGCCGAAAATGAAATCGGTCGTACCCTCGACGTAGCACTCCTCGAACGTGATGCGGGCGTTCTCCGTACAGGTCTCCCCATCGCGGTTGCCGACGCCGTAGAGGTAGAGCGTGTCCTGGTCGCCCACAAAACGGCAGCCGATGAACCGGAGGCCGGTGCCGAGGCACTGCACGGCGACCGCCTGCCCCACCCGCCCTGCGGCATTTTCGAACGTCATATTCCGCACCGTCCAGCCGTCGCCGCCGAAATAGACGGTCGAGGAACCCGAGGTGCCCAGCGGACGCCCCGTGGCCCCGGTTTTCGCGGCGTAATCGTCCCACGTAATTGTGACTTCGCCGCGTCCTTCGAGCGCCACATGCCGCTTGGTGGCCGGGATGGCGATCTTCTCGCGGTAGACACCCTCGCAGACAAGGATGCGGGTCGTGTCGCGGCAAAAGTCGGGAACGGCGGCCACAGCCTCTGTCAGCGAGAAGAAATCCCCCGAACCGTCCTGCGCCACCACGAAATCGGAGGCCGACAGGCGGTCGCCCAGTTCGGGAATCAGCTCCGGGAGCTGTGCGGCGATCATCCGCGCCACCGTGCGGGCCCCGCGGACATTGAGATGGGTGTTGTCCTGCCGCCCGTCGGGCCAGCGGGGACTGGTTCCCGGAGCGACCCACATATAATACGTTTTCGACGCCTCGTCACCCAGCAGCGACACCCATTCGCGGGTCAGCCGCCCGGCGTCGATCAGCGCCGTGCCCGCTTCGGCCGCCGCTCGGCGCACGGCATCGGCATAGGGACCGTGGGTATCCTCCAGCACGCCGCCGGCAAAATGGCGGCGCACAATGGGGGTCAGCAGGACCGGAACGGCCCCTTTTTCGCGCGTCTCGGCCACATAGCGGAGCAGATTTTCGGCATACTGCGCCGGGGAGGCGTAGCGGGTCGAATCGCTCCGTTTCTGGTCGTTGTGCCCGAACTGGATGAAGACGTAATCACCCGGTCGCAACTCGTCGCAGACAACTTTCCAGCGCCCCTCATCGCGGAACGACTTGGTGGAGCGGCCGTTGGCGGCGTGGTTGCAGACCGTGACCGAGCCGTCGAACAGCGGCTGAAACAGCTGTCCCCAACCCCGCTCGGGATTCTGCTTCGCCAGCTCCTTCGTGGCGCAGGTCGAATCGCCGATCAGGTAGACACGCAGGTTCCGTCCGCAGGCCACAGCGGCGAATAACAGGCAGATCGTCAGCAGGAAAAGTCGTTTCATCTCAGGTCAGGGTTCAGGCAGGCGGCTATTCCAGTGCGGTATAGGTGCCGCCTGCGGTCTGGGCGGCGGAAATCTCCCGGACCAGGAAGTGGAAATAGACCTCGATATTGGGATAGATGCCCTGCGGGTCGAGCGTCGTGGCATTGGCGTCGGAGGCGTCGTCCGGGTCGAGGCCCAGCAGCGTCTCGTAATAGTCGGGAATGCCGTCGCCGTCGGTGTCGGTCGCGGCGCGCCGCTTCTCCTCGTCGGTGGCCGTGAGTTCGGGCCAGCCGCCGACATCGCCCTGCGTGTCGATCAGGCCGCCGGTCGAACCTTTGCTCCCGGTATAGGTGGCCTTTCCGGCACGGGCATCGTCCAGCACGCGGACATCCACCTTGTCGCGCCGGAGCGAAGCCCCGACATAAGCGAGTACCCGGTCATAGGCATCGGCTGCCGAGTGGGTCGTCGTATGGCACGTCGTGACATCGCCGGCCTTAATCGACAGGGGCTTGGAGAGACGCCCGGCAGTCGTCGAAGGATTGGGGCCGTATTTGGACTGGTCGTGGTAGGAGACGCCTCCGTTCCAGTTGTCGGTATTGAGCGCGGCGGCATGAGTCCCGGCGTGGTAGTTGCCCTCGAAGTAAATCTGCGGATAGGCCGAACCCATGCTGAACGAGGAGTTATACCAATAGGCATCCACAAAGTAGTTGCGCTCCTTGGAGGCGGGTCCGGGCTTGTAGTAGTTGCCCACGAGATTGAACCGGCCGTCCTCACCGCCGTAGGTCGAATTGTCGCCCCAGTTGTAGATCACGTTGTTGCGCAGGTCGACGTTACCGCGGTGGGTCGCCTGATAGTCCGTCCCGCCGTTGACATAGATACCCGGATGGTCGATGCGGGCGTTGCGGCTGTCGTGGTCGGCCAGCATGTTGTGGTGGAACGAAGCGTTCCTGCCGCCCCAGAGTCCGCCGTAACCGTGCGTACCCTTGCCGTGGACGGAGATGCGCAGGCTCTCGGAGAGCAGGCACCACTGCATCGTGAAATTGCGGTTGGCATAAAACGAGGCACATTCGTCGGTCGACCACGACATGGTGCAATGGTCGAGGATGATGTTCTCGTGGTAACGTCCCCAGATGGCATCGTTCTCCTGCCTGGCGGCGTCGCCCATGCGGAAGCGCATGTAACGGATGATGATGTTGTCGGCTTTGACCTGCACGGAATAGTCGCGCAGGCAGATGCCGTCGCCCGGAGCGGTCTGGCCCGCAATCGTGATATGGTCGTTCTTAATCTCCAGCGTCTTCTTCAACTGGATCGTTCCCGCCACGTCGAAGACGACGATGCGCCTGCCCGAAGCCTCGACGGCCGCACGCAGCGATCCCGTGCCCGAATCGTTGAGGTTGGTAACGTGGTAGACCTTGCCGCCGCGGCCGCCCGTGACATACATGCCGCCGCCCTCGGCACCCGGAAAGGCGCGCAGCACGCCGTCGTTCTCGTTGGCCAGGGGAAGCCCCAGCTCCACGTCCGGATCGACGGGCGAACTGCCGTCCGAAAAGGTTACGAAATCGCTAAAGGCCGAATCCTGCCACTCGGACGAACCGAGCGGAGCCACGGCGCACACCCGGAAACGGTAGGTCACACCCGCTTCCAGTTCGAAACGCTGGGAGGAGAGGCTCGTCGTGGCCGATTTCCCGGGCGCTGCGGCATCCCCGGCATAAAGTTCGAACGTGAAGCGCACGGCTTCGACCTGCACCGGGACCGACCAACGCACGGTAGCCGTCAGGTCGGAGACCGTGAACGTAACGTCGGGAACGGGAAGGGTCTTCCGCTCGGGAGCCGCCTCGGTGGAATCGCCGCCGCATCCGGCCGTAAACGCCAGAAAAGCGGGCAGCATATATAAAAACAGATTGCGTATCATCATATCTTTATTTAATGACGACATAACGGGCTGCGCTTTTGGAAAGGTCCGCATTTTCCCGGGTGATCTGCGCCGAGGAGACATCGATGCCGCGGTTGCGGCTGCCCGTCACGACCAGGGCGCGCTCCATGCCTTCGGGCGTTATAAAACCTTCGACACGGAGGTTTTTGACGTTGTTGAGCATCAGCGCGGGCCCCTGCTCGGGGACGATCTGCACGTTGCGCAGCACGACATCCGAGGATTCGTTGATCCGGGCCCCGGTCTCGGCATAAATATAGGTGTTCTCGACCGTCACATGCTCGACGTTCATCTCCGGCAGGCCGTTGAAATACATCGCACGGCGGGCGCCGCGGCACCAGACGTTGCGGATATGAATGTTCCGGAATGCGGGCGTGGTCTCGTCGACGGCCTTGGGGGCAAGATCCGTAGGTTCGGCCTCGGGCCCAGCGGCAAGCGCCTCGGAGGCCGATTTGCCGCCGTAGAAAAGATCGAACAGCAGCGGTTCCTGCAGGATGTTGTTCATGGCGATATCCTCGATCCAGATGTGCTCCACCACCCCGCCGCGGCCGCGCGTGGATTTGAAACGCAGGCCCACGTCGGTACCCGAGAAGACGCAGTTCGAGACTTTGACGTTGCGTACGCCGCCCGACATCTCGCTGCCGACGACGAATCCGCCGTGGCCGTGGAAGACGATGCAGTTGTCGACGAGGATATTCTCGCACGGAATACCGCGGTCGCGGCCCGCCCGGTCCTTGCCGCTCTTAATGCAGATGCCGTCGTCGCCCACGTCGAAGCGCGAATTGGTCAGCACGACATTTCGGCACGATTCGATGTCGATGCCGTCGCTGTTCTGGGCATAGTCGGGGCAGCGGACCGTGATATCGTTGACGATCAGGTTGGTGCACATCGCCGGATGGATGTTCCAGCAGGGGGAGTTCTGGAAAGTGACGCCCTCCAGCAGGACATTTTCGCAGTTGTGGACGGCGACCATGACCGGACGCAGGAAATCGCGCATGCGCTCGAAATCGGCGCGCGTCGCGGCCCACGTCGAGACGTTCTGGTCGGAGCCCGAGGTGGCTCCGAACTTATAGCTTTCCGAAGGATACCACGTCTTGCCGTCGTCGGAGAGTACGCCGCCGCCCTGCACCAGCTCTTTCCACTGGCGGGGATTGAGTTTGTCCTTCTTCACGGCGCGCCACGCATCGCCGTTCCCGTCGATCACGCCGCGGCCCGTGACGGCCACGTTCCGGACGCCGCGCGCCGACAGCGGCGACTGGCAGCGCAGGGTGTTGAGCCCCTCGAACGTGGTTTCGACCAGCGGATAGAGCGACTTGTCGTCGCTGAAGACGATCACGGCATTCTGCCCGACATGGAGTTCGATGTTGTCCTTCAGCACGATGGGACCCGTGAACCAAACTCCTTCGGGGACCTCCACACGACCGCCTCCGCGGGCCGCGAGGGCGTCGATGGCATCGGCAAAGGCCGCCGTATTGAGCGTATGGCCGTCGCCCACGCCGCCGAAGTCGGCGACGCTGACCGTACGGTCGGGGATCGCAGGCCGCGCGACATGCGGCATTTCGAACGGTTGGGCGCCGGGGGAAGAAGCCGGGCGGGGAGTGCGGGCCCGGCCGTCCGCGGTCGTCGCCAGGATCGCCGCCGCACAGATCGTCACAAGTTTCAGGTTCATAAGAGAGGTAGTTTTATGCGTATACTTAAAATTTTCGGAATTTCAGGTATACAAAAGTAAACTCCCTCAGCCTATCGGACCGGGATTTTTTGACGCAAACGATGTACTTTTTTTCAAAATTACGGAATCCGCGAGACGACGACCGCCGTGCGGGCCGAACGGACCGATTCCATCAGCCCCAGGACACATTGGGTGTCGCCGCGGTCTTTGAGCCATTCGCTCTTGCGCCAGATCATTTCGAACACGTAGTCGATGCGTCCGCGGACGTCGGGCGTGAGCTGGAACAAGTAGCTGGTCTTGTCGTCGATCCGCGAAACCACCTGTTTCTGCGGCACGGCAATGGCCAGCCCGACGCGCTCCTTCTCCCATTTCAGGGTGTCGTTCTCGGGGTAATCGCACCCGAAGGCGGCGATCACGTCGTCGTCCCGATAAACCTTGTTCCCGGCCATTTTCATCACGCCCGTCGTGAAAAGCAGCCCTTTGAAATCGCCCTCGATGCGGTTTTCGACCTGCACGTCACCGTGCCCGGCATAGAGGATGTAACGCGAGGTCATGGCGATCTCACGGCCGCCGTATTTCCACCCCTCCACCCGCATCTCGACAATCGTGCGGATGGGACCTTTGGCCAGGATGCGCGCTTCGCGGCGTTTGAAGTCGGCGATGTGGACCATCTTCTTCTTTTCGGCGTCCCAGCCTTTGAGCGCCCCCACGCCCACCGAGCCGAAGACCCGCAGGTTGTCGTGGCCGTAACCGGCGGCCAGCTGTTCGTCCGAGGGGTACCACATCGTCTCGGCCAGCTCCAGCCGGGGGCGTTTCTTGCCGTAGGTGTCGATGGTCTGCTTGTTGTCGAAATAGATGCGGTAGGCGGCGTATTCCGACTCGAAAGCCGGACCGTGGTGATGGAGTTTGTGGTACATGTCGTTCTGCGTCGAGGAGAGCGTATCCGCCGCCCGCAGGCTCTTGTCCGGGTTTTTCAGCCACATCTGGGCATGCACACGGCTTTTGAACACCCGTTTGTCGGGCTCCGAGGAGTAGACCACCTGAAAATTCTGGTGTCCGGAAATATTGGCGACGAAGACCAGTTCGCCCAGCCGTTTATCCAGTTGGGAGGGAATCTGATGGACGTTTCCGAGCGACACGACGGCGCTCTGGGCCCACTCGGGCACATCCCGGATGACGACCGGACATTCGGTGCGGGAACCCGTAACCGTCACGCGATAATTGCATTTCTGCGTCCTGGCGCCCAGGGTGCAGACGGCACCGAGGGCCAGCAAAAGGGCTAAAATCCGTTTCATGCTATTTCAGTTTTTCAATGATTCGTTCCATTCCGGCACGGCTCCGCACGGCAAAAGACAGAGGCCGCGGCACAACAGCACACCCTATATATAATATACGACGATGGGGATTCAAAGCACGCCCGGAGATTTATGCAAATATATAAATTTTGGCCGCAATTCTTTGTATTTCCCCAAAAAGATTCTATATTTGCACACCCTTTCGGAGTTAACAGCCGGGAGGCGTGACCGGAGAGGTGGGTGAGTGGCTGAAACCACCGGTTTGCTAATCGCAAAAAGAGGCCAAACGGCAAAAAATACGCAAATCATTCATTTGCACTGATTTTTAACTAATTAACAGCGTTCGAATTATGTTCGGACGCTGTTTTTTTGTTGCATAATCAGCAGTTGAAAGG
>ERZ1673699.837-NODE-837-length-29400-cov-8.584120_pt1 | contig 29400 bp, 16 predicted proteins | sample MGYA00580229_ERZ1673699 | MGnify/ENA primary metagenome ERZ1673699 (study PRJEB41218, sample SAMN15661785) | gut metagenome | host: Homo sapiens | place: Canada: London | collected 2015-08-20/2019-03-30 | study: EMG produced TPA metagenomics assembly of... | reverse complement strand
GTGGATTCCAAGGCTTTTTAACGCAAAATCCGGCTGTGTTTGTAGAAATAGACTATATTTTCGACTTTTCAGGTACACTTTAATAAAACGGATGCCTCGGTGGGAGACACCCGTTTTTGATGTTCGCTGAGGTTTACTGGGCGCTGATGTAGTTGGAGAGCTGCTTGTACATATCGGATGCAGCGCTTGCGGGGTCGGTGGTGCCGTAACCGACAGCCTCGATGGTATCAGCAATGATCTGCTTGGATTCCGGTGCGGAGGAGTACTTGTCGTTGGTCAGGCCGCTGTAGCCGCTGGCAATGTTGGCGGCGGTCATCATGTTCGGGTCCAGGGTACCGTCTTTTTCGCAGATTTCACGGGCCTTTGCCGTCGGGGGAACACTGCGCACGCAGGCCAGGGTGCTTTCGGCGTAATCGCTGTTAAAGAAGTAATCCAGGAATTTCATGGCTGCTTCCGGAGCCTTGCAGGTGGAGGTAACTGCCAGAACCTGCGGGCAGTTGCAAGCCCAGCCGTTGTCCTTAGCGCCGTCCAGCAGGGGCAGGTAGCCGGTGCCATAGGTTGCGCCTTCATTGGCGGCGGTCATAACATTGATGGTGGAGATGTAAGCGAAGGTGCAGACGTACTTGCCAGCGATCCAGTTGGGGTCAGACTGCAGGTCGTCGTTGCTGTAAGCGGAAGAGTAGGAAGCCGGTGCGCAGACATTGTTGTCGTACAGGCTCTTGACGAGATCCAGGCAGTTCTGGATATCTTCCTCGGTATAATTGAACTCTTTGGAGTCAGCGTCAAAGATGGTCTTGCCGGTCAGCTGCTTCATGTAGGTAAAGAACACCAGGTTGGTCACATACTCTTTGTTGGTGCACAGCAGGTAGGTATCGGGGTCTGCTTCATGGACCTGTTTGCCCCATTCAATGAACTGATCCCAGGTGTACTGGGTGTTGAAGTCGATGCCGTACTTTTCGGCCAGCTCTTCGTTCACAACCAGTGCCGGGCCGGCAATGCCGGTGGGCAGGCCCAGCTGCTTGCCGTCATAGTTGCCATTCACGCGCAGGCCGATGTAGTTGGGGTCAAAGTTGGAAAGATCGAAGTCGTAATCCTTGTAATCCAGGAAGTAATCGCCGGTGGAAACAAAAGAGGGCATCGTTTCGGGGTCAATCTGCACGATGTCGGCGGCGGTGCCGGATGCCAGCTGGGTTGCCAGCTTATCATGGTAGCCGTCAGAAGAGCCATACTCGGCTTCGATCTTGATGTTGGGGTTTTCTTCCATAAACTTGTTGATGACTTCCATGGTGGCGTTGGCGCGCTCATCGCCGCCCCACCAGGCAAAGCGCAAAGTCACCTGTTCATCGCTGGAAGTGGAAGCTGCGGTGCTGGTAGAGGCAGCGCCGCTGGTGCTGTCGGCTGCCGAGGCTGCGCTGCTGGCAGCACTGCCGCCGCATGCGGCCAGAGACAATGCCATGCTGGCGGCCATCATACCGGCCATAAGTTGCTTTTTCATATTGTTTTCCTCCTTCTAAATCGGCCCTTTTCGTCGAGCCTTATCATGGTTTTATTATAATTTGTTTGGCAGATTTATAAAAGGACTCACGCTTGCTAAAAGGATTCATCATTTGACACAAAGCGCCGGGCAGGTATCATCTCTTGCGTTTTGGCGCAATTTAAGATACCTGCCCGGCATTTTATTATTCTGTTTTACCCGTTTGCGGGGCATCCGGGGTATATCTTTTGTACGGGATGCAAAACGACACGCTGGTGCCAAGGTTTTTTATGGAACAGATGCGCAGCCCCGTTTCCTCCGGGTAGCGCAGGCGCAGGCGGCGGTCCAGGTTGGTCAGCCCAATGCTGCGGCTGTTGCGGTCCGCGATGCGTTTGCGCAGCGCTTCTAGCTCTTCCCTTGTCATCCCCTCGCCGTTATCGATCACACGCAGGTCCACCTTATCGCCAATGCGGCGGGCGCGCACCTTCATGTAACCGCGCTCGTTGCCGCGCAGGGCGTGCAGCAGGCTGTTTTCTACCACGGGCTGCAGCATCAGGCGGAATACCTCGGCGTCCATCACATCGTCGTCCACTTCATAATAAATAATAAAGCGGTCCCCAAAGCGGTAGTGCTGCACTTCCACATATTTTTTAAGATAGTCCAGCTCTTCCCGCAGGCTGACGCTCTTTTGCGGGTTGGTCAGCGAATACTTTAGGATATCCGATACATACCCCACCACCGCGCTGATGCGCCCATCATCGTTCAGCTTGCGGGCTTCCATATCCAGCGTTTGCAGGGTATTGTACAAAAAGTGGGGGTTGATCTGCAACTGCAGGGCGGTCAGCTCGGCGTTCTGCTGGCGGTACTGCTTTTCTTTCAGCTGGATGTTCAGGTAGGTGTTGTTCAAAAATATCATCAGGATGTTGTTCATGATAACGTCATATTCATCATTTACCTTGCGCTGGGGGCGCTGGATGGTGTGGCCCGCCTCGGCATCCTCAAACATCTGCAGCATCAGGTTGATCTCGTCAAAGCTGCGCTTGGTGTTGACATATGCCAAAAACACAATGGCGCACAGCGCCACAACCGCCATCAGCAGCAGCGGCATCAGCCGTTCGCCCAGGTTTTCCAGGATCATGGCCTGGTCAATGGTAGATACGATGTAGAAATCCGGGTTCCGGTAGCTTTGCCAGTTCAACAGGCAGACCCGGTCATCCAGCTTGATCCAGAACTCGTGCTCCTGTTCCGCCGTGTTCCCTGCCCCGCTTAGCGTTTTGCCCATCAGGTTTTGCAGCTCTTCCGTCGCGCCTGCGTCCCCTGCCTTTGCCAGCAGGCGGCCGCTGCCGTCAACCAGGTACAGGTGCTGGTTATAGGACGGGCGCAGCACGGCAATTATTTCCTGCAAGTGGCTGATGTTCAGGGTAACGGCCACACAACCTTCCATCGTCAGCATCCGGGCGCACACTACCAGCTGCCTTCTCTCGCTGGCTTTGCCTGCGTTCACCACCACCGGGGCAATGCAGGTGCGCTCGGTATCCGACATAGAGGAATACACGCTGTACCAGCCGCTGTAATCATCCGCCGAAAGGTTGACCAGCCCGCTGGACGTCAGCGCACGGTCGTACCCATCCATATAGATCAGAACCGAATCCACGTAATCATACGCGTTGGTCATGCCGTTCAGCGAGGATACCAGGCTGCGCAGGTAGATGGCATCGGTGTAAGAAAGGCTTTCCCTTTTCAGAGCTTTGTTCAGCACCATGTTGGTGCGGGTCATGCCGGTCATGTAGCTGTTCTGCGCCAGGACCGAATCCAGCACCAGCGAGATGTTGGAGCGCACAGCCTCAATACCGCGCTCATTGTCCTGCGTCATACGGTGCATCTGGGTCACAAAGGTCATGTAGGTGGTAACGGCCACCAGCAGCAGCGCCGGGATCAGCATAACCACCACAAAGTTCCACATGCGCTTCAAAAAGAACTTCCGCTTCATTCCCTTCATAGCGCGGCACCATCCAGGCGGGATTTGCGGTATTCCGATGGGCTCTGCCCATAATACGCTTTGAACGCGCGGGAGAAGTTTTTGGGGTTATCGTATCCGACATAATAGGCAATATCGTAGCTTTTATAGTGGATATCCGCCAGCATCTCACATGCTTTTTCCATCCGCGTCTTGAGCAGCAGCTCCGAAAAGCTGGTTCCGCTTTTTTCCTTGAACACGCGGGAAAGATAGGCCGGACTCAAGGAAACCTTGGCCGCGGCTTCTTCCAGCGTGGCAGTGCGGTAATTATCTTTTAAGTATTGCTGCACATCGTACACGATCTGGTCGTAATAGGCCTTGGGGGCGGTTTCCTGCACGGCGCTGCGGGCATCCAGCCGGGCTTTGACCTTTTCAAAGCATTCCAGCAGGGCGCTGTAGGCCACCGGTTTCATCAGGTAATCCGCCACACCGTTTTGCAGCGCCGCGCGGAAGTATTCGTAATTGCTGTAGCTGCTGAAAAATATTTTCTGGATGTTGGGGTATTCCATCAGCCGCTGGCTCAGCTCCAGTCCGTTCATATCCGGCATTTCAATATCGGTCAGCACCACATCCACCGGGTTTTCGGCAATATATTGCAGGGCTTTGCGTGCGCCGGTGAACACCTGCACCACCTCGAACCCAATGTTCTGCCAGGGGAACAGCTGGGCCATTCCGCTGGCGATTTTCTCTTCATCATCAATAATAATCAGTTTATACATCTTGCAGCCCCCATCCGCGTTCAGGGCAAAACCGTTCTTTCTGCCTGCCCTTACATTCGGGCAGACCACCACTTGTATACCAGTATAAAGCCCTTTTGCCCCAAGGGCAAGACAAAAATCACGGAATGATGGTCAGCTTTTTGCGTATTTTGGGGATACTGTTTGGCGGTTTTGGGGCAGCTTGTGCATCATATTCTAGGTTGTATCTGAAAAGCCAAAAATTTAGAACATTTCTACAAACGCGGCTGGATTCCACGTTAAAAAATATCCCCCGGCTTTACCAGGGGATATTTTTTTGCTTTTTTGCGATGAAAATAGGGCCAGTTCTAACCGAGTTCTAACCGAGTTTATCCAGTAGGCAAAAGCCGCTGCATATTTGCTGCAATGCCCTGCTTTCTTTTGGTATTGCAATATAGGTACGGCGTTTTGTTAAACAGAGAATCTTTGTGGGATTTTTAATCGTTATACTTTTTTGCAAAAAACAGTCAGCCGGGTCTTGCCGCTGTAAGTGCAGCTGTACAGCACCAGCGGGTAGCCGCTGTTCTGCACAGCGTCCACATCATCGGGCTGCAAAATGCTGGTCAGCTCCACATGGTATACCGTAACCTTTCCGTTCACATCGGTAAAGTTCACGGCGTCCCCCACCTGCAGCTGATCCAGGTAGCCAAAGTGGGTTTTATAGTTGTGGCCGGCAATCACCAGGTCGTTGGTTTCCACGCTGCCAAACTGGCGGCAGGGGGCAATTTTCAGGCGGTCGTAATCCCAGTCCGCCATAATGGGCAGCGTCAGGTTCAAGGCGGGGATCTCCAACACGCCGATATAGTCATACCCGTTGATTGTTTCCGCCGGCACAGTGGTCTCCCCTGCTGCATCGGGCTGGGCTGTGGGTACGGCGGCGGGTGCCGTAGTTTGCAGTTGCTGCACCACACTGGCGGCGGCGGCACCGGCGGCGGCATCTTCCTTCCGGTTATTTTGCAGCAGCAGCAAAGCGGCGGCGGCCAGCAGCACGCCCGCTAAAATACAAATGATCCCTACCAGTTTATTCCTCGTCATGCTTCTTTGCTTTTTTACGGGTCAGGGCCACGCCCACAACCACCAACACCACGGCCAGGCCGCCCAGCACCGGGATGGGCCAGTTCAGCTGGCCGGTCTGGATCAAAACGCGGGTAACGGGGGTAGGTTCCGGCGTGGGGTGCACCACCGGGGTTTCCGGTTTCGGCGTGGGGGTTGCCGTTGGGGGTGTGGTCGGGCGCGGGGCGTAAACATTCGTGAACAGCATGGCATCCCGTTTGTCGGCGCTGGGGCCGGTGTGGGCCGTGACAGCGCTTTCCAGCCCGGTGCCATCCTGCTTGTTGGTGATGGCCACTGTTACATTGTACACCGTTGCATCATAGGTGCAGCGGGTGTCGGCACCGGCGGCGTGGCTGATCTGGTAGTAGTAGATGCCGGGTGCGGTGTAGGTGATCTGCGGGAAGGTATAATCCCCTGCGCCCTGCACGGTAACGCTGTACTGGCCGTTCTGGGCGCCGTCCGGCACGGGGGCGTTATCCACTGCCTGCAGGCAGAAGGTATACGCCGCGTTGGGTTCCGGGTCAGCCCCAGCGGTGCGGATGCTGACCGGCAGCGTTACCGCCACACTGCCCTGCGCAGCAAATGCAGCGGTTGCCAGCAGCACCGCGCACAGGGCCGTGCCCAGCAGTGCGGCAACAAATTTTTGCATGCTTTTCATAACAGGTTCCTCCTTGGGGTCATTCAAGCTGCATTGCGGCCAGAACAACGGTTCTTGCATCCGTATAATCACTGGAACAGGTGGACATGCACAGCACCTTGGGATCCTGTGCGGTGCGCAGGTCATCCATGGCGGCCTGGTCCACACACAGGGCGTCGGCCTGTAAGCGGTCCAGCATGGCGGGCACATTGTCCGCCTGCCACTGCAGCGGCTGGTAGATCAGATCATCCGATGCCGAAACCACAATGCAGGCAAACACACGCAGCGCATATCTGCCGCCAGGCACCAACAGGGTGCCGGTGTTGTTTTTTTGGAAAAAGTCCGCGCTGCGGTATTTGTCCAGGTCGCCAAACATCTGGCTGTTCTCCATATGGTGGCCGTACAGCAGGCTGAACACATCCGCAAAGGTGCTGCTGTTGCGGGAATCCAGAAAAATACTGCCCGCGAGGGCAAAATTGCCGTACACATCGGTATTGATGTAGCTCAAGTTGGTTTCCCCCTGCAAAACAGGGTAATCAATATTGGTGCCGTCCAGCGTCAGCCAGGCGCACACATCGGGGTTTACGGCAAGCAGCTCATCAAAGGTGGGGCCTTCGGCGGCGGTGGGGTCTGCCTGGGGTTTCAGGTGCAGCATACTGGCTTGAACGTCCCCGGCCGCGCGGTACACCTGGCTGTTATCCCACAGCGCATATACCGAGAACGCCCCGGCTGCGCACATGGTTAAGATAACCACCAGGTTGACGCAGAAATTGGCCGCCTTGAGCAGTACCTTTAATGCCTGCATTGCATCTACTCCAACTATGGTGTCACTAACACCTTAAGGCAGCGCCGTTTGGGGCGGCTGCCGGAATTTTCAAAATAAGATGGGGCGCGGGGGGTTGCAATTCCCCGCGCCCCTGGGGTTCAGGCGGTGCGTATCACCGCCCGGCTATGGGGATATGAAGAAAAAAGATAAATGGGAATGGCTTTGGAAAGGGTGATGTTGCTTTGGTTGGGGTGGTAAGTAAGTGGTTCCAATGAACCTTAGGTAATGCTTAATCTTCGCGGCGCTTGCGGATGATGAAGACAGCCACACCGGCAGCCAGCACGGCCAGAACCAGGATGTACGGCATGTTGTTCAGGACAACGCCAGTGTCGATGCTGCCATCCTTGGTGTTGGTGAAGGCTGCGGTCTGATCAGCAGCGTTGATGGTGCCATGATCGCCAGTCGAGGTAGTGGTGTAACCAGCAGCGGCAGTTTCGGTCACAGTGTAGGTAACGCCATAAGGCAGGTTTGCAATCGTGATGGTTTCGCCATGCTTCAGCAAGAAAGTGGTTTCTTCACCGAGTTTGATGCTCGTCGGGTTTGCTTTGTTAGAGCCGCCGGATACTGCAAAGCTATCAGCGTAGGTCTTACCGGTTTCGCCAGTCAGCTTGACCTTGAATTCAAAGTACTTATCCTTATCGCCCAAGTTACCCTCAACGGTCTTGGTTACCTTCAAAGAACCGGCGGAGTAGGTGTTGGGGAAAGTGTCAGACTTCGCGCCTTCGCTTTCAACGTGAACAGCAGCAATGCGCAGTTTGCCATTCTCACCGTTGATAACGGTAACAACCAGTCGGATGTTGTCAGAATAATAAGCAACGCCAGCCGTCTTGTTATCAACTTCTTTCAGCGTATATTCATACACGCCAACGCTCGTATAGTCAGGAAGTGCAATCGTAATTTCGCCAGTAGTGCCATTAACAGTAGCTGCGCCCTCAGCAAAATCTGCACCGGTAATGGTTCCAAGGCGCGGTGCCGTAGTGGCTTCGCTCTGTGTAACCGTGCCATCGCCAACCTGCTCCAGCGTAAAGGTTTCTGCCGGAGAAGTACCATCACCAACCAGCTTGTAGTCTTTCGTAACGGTCACAGTCTGATGGTCGATCGTCGTATCAACAGTGGTAGTGGTGCCAGCGTCAGTCGTGTCGCCAGCTGCAAAGGATGTGGTGGCAAGGCCGAAAGCAAGCATGGCGGCCAAGCCGATGGATAACAGTTTTTTCATTTGGGTTTTACCTCCTCAAAAAATATTTTTACGGCATGTATTCACACTCCCATTCTCCATGGGGTGCAAATCAATAGTAATTGGGGCCCCTTTTACGTGGGGTCACAGGCCGCGGCGGCGCAAAAGGGCCAGCACGGTACCTTTTACGTCCCGCATGGGGATCGCGCCAAAGTTGCGGCTGTCGGCTGCGTTGGTGCGGTAATCGGCCAGGATAAACACGCTGCCCTCCGGTACGGTATAAGGGTAGCTCAGCCCGGCCGCGCTGGCGGGGTAGGTTGGGTACAGGATCTCGCCGCTTTGGGTGGTGCCGTTCACCAGCAGGGTGCCATCCTCGGTAATGTTTACCACATCGCCGGCAAGGGCCAGCACCCGCCCAACGTGGGTAACGCCGTCCGCCTGGTAAACAACCACATCGTTTTTGGCGCTGGTCTGCTGCAGGCGGTAGGCCAGCACCAGGTCGCCGTCCTTTACGGCGGGGAACATCTCGTTGCCCTGCACGCGGGCCAGCATAAACACCACACCAAACAGCAACCAGAACATGGCGCCCACCAGCACCACCCGCTGCGCCAGCTGCAGATAGCCTTTGCGCAGTTTGGCAGCTTCCGCCGCGCGGTCCTCGGGGGTTTTTTTCGCTTTGGCGGGTTTGGCTGCTTTTTGTCTGGCCGGTTTTGGTTTATTTGGTTTTTTATATTTGAATAGCCCTTTCCGTTTTGCCGGTTCGGGTTGTTCCGGTTGGTTTTCCGGCTGTGCCGGTTCGGGGGCATCCTCCCATTCGGGGGCGTCCGTCAGGTCTGGCAGCGGGGGACGCGCATTGCCCTGCGCTGCCGGGTCATCCAGCCAGTTGGCTGGCTGTTCTGCCCGCTGTGCGGGGGGTTCCGCCGTGGCTGCGGGCCGGGGCGCGTTGGTTTGGGGGCGCGGGGCCAACTCCACCGGGCCGGTTGGCTCAGGCTGGGCTGGCCGCACTGCTTTTTGGGGGCGGAACCGCCAGGCCCGTTTGGGCGGCTGTTCCTGCCTGGGCTGTGCGGCGGTGCGGGCCGGTTCCGCGCGGTTCAGGCGGAACGTTTGGGTGATCGGCTCTGCCGGGGGGTCCACCGCGGCTGCGGGCCGCGGGGCACTTTGGGGGCGCGGAGCTGCCACCGGGCCGGTTGGCCCGGGCTGGGCCGCGCTTTGGGGGCGCTGCGGCTTTGGGGCCGGTTTTGGCGGCTGCTCCGGCTGCTCCGGCAGGCGCACAGGGGCCATTTCCACGGTGTGGTCCTGGCGGTGCAGGCGCACTGTTCTGCCCATCAGCTGCGTTTGCGGCGGCGCATCCACGCCATGCCGCCCACCAGCACCCCAGCCAGCACCAACAGGTACGGCATGCTGTGCAGGGTGATGCCGGTATCGGGGATGACATCTTTATTATTGGTAAAACCAATGGTGTGGTTACCGGCGCTTATATTTTCGAGCTTTGCTTCTAATCCCCCTGTGCTCTGGCCGTTATCCACAACATAGCTTGTGGTATAGCCGCCGTTTGTACCGGTGTAGTCATTTTCTGTTACCGTAACTGTTGCACCGGTGGGAACATTGGTAAAGACAATGTTTTCGCCATCTTTCAGGGTAAATTGATATCCATTTCCAATGTTCGGTGTCTCTTCGTTGCTGCCCTTTTTTGCCTTTATGCCCCCGGTGATTGCATTTCCGGTACTGTCTGTCACATTCAGGGTAAAGCTAAACTCTTTTGCCTTATCCCCCAGCGCACCGGTAACGGTCTTGCTTACTGTAACCTGGCTATACATCGGTACATACTCCGCATAGAAGTTTACCGTGCCATCGGCCAATTGCGGTTCGGTCGGGGTGTAAGGCCAATCACTATCAGGAATCAAACCGCCTTTTGCGCCGCCATCATCATTTTCCGCGTACCAACCAGTCAGCACATAGGTTACGCCGTTCACCACTTTTTGGGAACCAATCGTTGCTTTCGTTATTGTTGTTTTTGTGACCGTGCTGCCGGCTTTATAGTTCTTGGCATCCACAAGGGTATAATCCGTTGCGCCAGGTTCTTTCACCCAGAACTTTGCGGTAAACACCTCGCTGCACTTTACATCAATCGTACAGTCAATGTGATAATCCTGACCGCCACCGTTAGCTCTCGATATCTTGAACGGTGTCAATGTGATTTCGGTCACATCATTTATCGTTAAGTTTTCTACGCCGGTATCATTTTTAATCTCGTCATCATATGCGTCCCAGATAGAATTCAGAATATAATTAAAGTTTGTATCGTCGCGTTTTACTGTCCATGTACTACCGGTGGAGCCATCCGGCCACGACTTAATATAGCTGCTTACATTCGTTGTAATATTTTTATTGTCGGTGCCACCCCAAGTTGCGCCATTTGTATTAATTTGACCTTTTAGTGTGCTACTATTCCGTTCCGGCGCCCAGTGTTCGGTTTCGTTGCTTTCAGGAACACCATCTGGTGTAGCCAGATAATAGATATACGCGTCGTCAGTATCTGCCTGATTGCTATTATCACCATCGGCATCCTGCGGCACAGTGGCGTATATCTCGTAGACCGAGAAACTGTCGGTCTCAAAGCTTACCTTGGCGCAGTCATCAGCAAAAACAGCGCTTTCCACCTTTTGGGGGGTAGTGGTGCCGTCCTGCTCTACACGGTGCACCAGGGTCAGTTCCTGCGCCTGCTGCAGTTCTGCGGCAATTTCGCCCGGCAGCTGAATGGTCACATTCACGGTGCCATCCGGCTCCACCTCCTGGTCCTGAGCCTTAAAGGCCAGGTCCAGCGCGGCGATGCGCTCACCATACTCCCCTGCTGCTTCGGGCTCTGCGCACCCGTCCAGCAGCGAAGCCATTTCAGGCTCTGCGGTTTCGTTCAGCGTTACTACCGTCAGTTTTGCGCCCTCCGGCAGAACACCGGGGGCTGCTTCGGCCGCTGCGCTGAAGCCCGTAGCATCATCAGACGCCGAATATTCTACCACCTGCGGCTGTTCGGCACAGGCGGTTTCCGGCGTGGCAGTTTCGGCAAAAGCTGCGCTTGCAAGGCTTGCCGCCATGCACAGTGCCGCAAAGCCTGCAAACAGACGTTTTTTCATGGCTGATTCTCCCCGTTCTCTCCTGCGCCAGGCGGCGCAGCTTGTTATGTATTGCTGCATCATTTGCTGATTGTTTTACTGCTTTTTTGGCATTATCGGTAATGATATTGTTTCTCTTTTATTATCATGTACTAGTATATACCAGTTACTACCCCAGTACCCCATCACTACTGCAACAGCAGCACAACGCAGCACTTATTTTTTCAAAAAAATTTTGTTTTTTGTACTTTTTCCGCTGCCGCGGCGGGGGCATCAGCCGTTTTGACGCAGCGGATAGGGGTAACTATCGCTGTACAGGAAGCCGTTGGTAAACTCCGCCCAGCTGTAGTTGGACATATACTGCCCCCGGTACGCCCGCTCGGCGCGGGTATCGCCATCCAAAAAGTCGTACATATCACACTGGATCTTGCTGACGTCAATGGCGGTGCGGTTGCGGCGCTTGATCAGCACATCACCCGCGCCCACGCTGTTCAGCGTTTTGCGCAGCGAGGAGATGATCGTCTGCACATTGTGCACCTTGGCGTCATCCCCCAGCAGCACAAGGGCGATCTCAGCGCTGGAAACCGCTGCCCCGCGCCGGTCCACCAGGTAGGCCAGCAGCTCTTTGGCTTTGTCCCGCTCCCAGTCCAGCGGGCGGCCTTTCCAAAAGGCTTCAAAATTGCCAAAGGTATGTACCACCAGGCGGGGTGGTTCGGGGATTTCCTCGTTCATCCGTTCCAGCTCGTTCAACTCCCGGCGCAGCTTGTCCTTGGTGATGGGCTTTAATAGGTAGGCCGCCGCGTGCACACTGAACGCTTCAAGCGCATTTTCGCTGTGTTCGGTGCAAAAAATTATCTTGGTTTTGGGGTTGTATTCCCGGATCAACCTGGCCAGCTCAATGCCCGGCAGGCCGCGCAGGCAGGTATCCAGGAACGCATAGTCCAGCTTGCGGTGCTCCCGCTCGTTCAGATAGGTCAGTACCTGCGTTACCTCGCAAAAAGCGGCAATGTTGGCGGAGGGATAAATGTCCTTGATTCCCTGCCGCAGATTGTACAGCGCATTTTCATCATTATCTACTGCCAAAATTTTACGGTCCGTGTTCACTTTTGTTGTACCTTCTTGTTAAAAAATGTTGTTGGAGCGTTCGTCCATCTGGTTTTAAGTGAGTATACTCCATAATGTACAGCATTTGTGCAACAGCTATACACCCACTGCAAAACACTCAGGAATTATTTTGTTGTGGTTTTGTTGTCTGCCTGTCGCCAGTCTTATTGTAGGGCGAGTGCAGCGGTCTAATTTATCAAAATCTGGAAGCGAAGCACATTACTCTTCAACTTTTACCATTATGATAAAAACAAAAATTCACCCGCATGCTTTGCTGGTACACGGCTGGTCTCTGTTTTGGTTTATCCTCGAGCAGCAGGGTTGATGTGACTTTTGGGGTTGCATCAGCCCCGCTGCTTTTTGAGTTTGTTTTTTAAGGTATATCTAAAAGCAAAGAAAATCACGGATATTTCGCAAACACAAGCAAGATGTAAGGCAAAGAGCCTTGGAATCCCTTGTGGATTCCAAGGCTCTTTAACGCAAAATCCCGCTGCGTTTGTAGAAATAGACGATACTTTCGACTTTTCAGATACACCCTAGGATAGGGGGTTGAGAGTTTCATTGAAATCAGCGGGTAGCTTTTATTTTGCGAGTGGGTGGTTCGGACGGGGGAACATTCTGGATTTTTGGTGGGTTGGAATGATGGCCTGGGATGGATTTTTGTGCAGGGTGGTAGGACGGAATTTTCCCCTGCGGATTATCATATCCCACACATCCACCCCATAAACAACCTGTGGGGCGGGTTTTCCCCTTCCCGCCGCGAAGAACCTTGTTGGTTTGTGTTGTGCCCGCTAAAATATTTGCAGGAGACGATGCTTCTCTTGAGGGCAGTTCCCCGCGGGGTGGAAAGATGCCGCGGAGCGGCGGAGAGGACCGGGCGCTGTTTACACCTGTCACCACAGATGCTTGAAGGGTGAATTCCACAGGCTGCCTCTAGGGTGTATCTGAAAAATTCATGTTTTTATGCTGCCCGATTTCCGCGGCGTCCGGCAGTCATTTTCTCCTTGCTACTAACCATTCTGCATTTATTTTGACTGTCTTCCGCCGATGCGAAGGTAATACTTTCTCAAGTTGCAGGCTACCTACTATTGCTTAAATCATCAAATTATTCCCGCTTGGTTTCCAAAGAAATTCCCTGTACCGAAATACAAATTGTATTATTTGATAAGTTTAATACAAAAATAGCGTTGTATTCCCGCCATTTCACATCACGTTTCCACGTTTTTGTCTATCAAGCAGCATGCCAACCTCTGCCCTCGCTCTCTCCATATCACCTTTCGCCTTTCTCCCTATCCTGCCAAATCCCATCGTTTGGTCGGCTGTTTTAATTCCAATTCGTATAATACAGCTCATATATGCCATTTTGTTTTAGTGTTTTCCTTCTACTCCGCCTGACAGAATAACCAATACCCTGTGTAAAATTGCAACTCTTCCCTTTCGCAGCGTACAGTGTTGCATCTTTACACAGGGTATTACTATCCCTGTCGTATTATAAAAAGGTAATTCACCCTGCAGATTGTTGCCATTTACACAGGTTTCCCCTCTTTTTTGGTTCCCCGCACCTGATTCACCCAAAATCCGCTTTATTTCGAAAACGCTGCATCGCGCTTTTCCTCATGTTTTGCTCTGTAAACCTGTGTAAAATTCCAACATATTTCTCCTTTTTTCCTATTCTCATCTTCTATCCGTTTTGTTGTAACTTCGCACAGGTTTATGTTTTGTAGTATTTTCAGGCTGCTTTGCATACAAAACGGCACCGCGTCTTTCAAAAAACGCGGTGCCGCCTTTGATTTATTCAAGATTTTGAAGTGCTTACCCTGCCGTGCTGTTCTGCTCTGTCAGCCCCGTAAACACCGGGTCGTTCAGCAGCATTCCGGGAACAACATATCGGTAGGTGATCGCCTGCCTGCCGTTGATCACACGCACACTATCGTTGGCCAGTGCCAGCTCTTTCAGGGTTTGCATATCCTCATCGTTCAGATAGATGGAGATCTGCTCCAGGCCAGATGTCTGCTTATATTTTGTCCCGTTTGTAACGGGAACATAGCGGCTGCTGACGGGGTTCAACTCGTAATTCTGCACCCCGCACAGGCGTGCTTTCGCAGCCTGTTCATGGATCAGCTCCGATGTCAGGGTGCCCAGCCGCGTGCCGCGCCAGTCCGCTTCGCTTTGCAGCACTGCCCGCACAGCCAGGTGCAGCCGGATGACAATTCGCTGTTTCATATCGTGGATTCCTGTATTCCTATTTGCATGGATTTTTGTTGTTTACTGCTTTCGTGGATCTGGATTATTCCACAGCATCAATCAGTGCTTTCAGCTCCTGCGCTGCCGCAATCAGCTCCTGCATCTGGTCCGACATTGCTTTGCGGTCCTCTGCCGTATAACTGCGGATCTTAGCTTCAATATTTTTTGCCGCTGCAATTTTACGCAGTTTGCGGGCCGTGGTGGGCAGCTTGGCCGAAATAAAGTTGTGGTCCTTATCTACTGCCGCCGCCTTGTTTTCCTGCGTCTTGGCCTGACCGATTGCATCCTGTGCATTTTGCAACGCTGCTGCAAATACGCTCTCGCGCTCCTGCATGCTGCGGCGTTCCACTGCTACATCCAGCATGGCGGTGGTCAATGCGTCCTTGATGGCGCGGCGCTCATGGCTGCGTGGGTCAAGGGCTGCAATTTTCAAAAACACTGCGGCTGCACGGGCTTGTTCTTCCAGGGTCAGGCGGAGATAGGTTTCGCACTCGGCTCGGTTCAGGAATTCCTCATCCAGCAAGCGGCGCAGGTCAGGGTTGAGATCATTCTGAATCGAAAGCGCCTTATCAATCGTGCGGGAATTCAGCGGGCTGACCTCTTTCAGCGCTTTTTTCGCTTCCGCTGCGCTCAGGTTATACGGTGCTTTCTGCAGGTTTTCCACAAAACGCGCCGCCGCCTGGCGCATCACACGTTCATTGTTGATGCCGCCGCGCACTTGCAGGTTTGCGCTGTCAATATACACAACTTTTTCGTTTTCCGTCAAGTTGCGCACCACTTTGCACTGCACTTTCTGCCATTCACTCATGCGGTTGGGCAGCTGCTTCTCTTCCTGCTCGCGTTTATCCTGCTCCACCAACAGGCGCAGCGCACGCAGGCGGCGCTCGCCGGAAAGCAGCACATATTTTCCGCCAACACCGGTCTTAGGGAACACAACCAGGTTGTGCAGCAGCCCCGCGCGGCGGATATCATCGGCCAGCAGCGCAATATCTTCCTCGGTATCCAGCTCACGGTAAAGGGCATTATCTGGGTTTTCTTCAATATCATTGATATTGATCTCGCTGTATTCACCGCCCGGCTCCTGGTCGCCGCGCGCGATCTTACTTAACGCTGCTTCGTTTACTTTAAAGCCTTTCTTCTGCAGTCGGTCCAGTTTGCTTGCCATCACTCTGCCTCCTGTTCAACGCGCGTTTTCAGCTCGGCATACACCTTTGCATAATCCTTTGCCGGGTTGCTGCTGCGTGCACATAGCACAACCGGCGCACCAAGGCGGGTGCTATCCTTTACAGCCTGTCCCTTACGGATTTCGGCAGCAAACAGCTTGCTGCCCAGCTGGCTTTCCCGCAGTTCATTGCGGATCACTTCGGTCAGGGCAGTTTTTTCCACCATAGTCAGAATAATGCCCAAAACATCAATTTTTTCGCCCTCATCGTGCTCCAACTGCTGGCACATGGCCACAGTGCGGTACACACTGTCACGGCTGTAGTCATCGCACACGCAGGGGATCAGCACAAAGTCACTTGCCATCAGGGCGTTGGTCACCATTACATCGCGGGACGGCGGGGTATCGATCAAAATAAAGTCGTATTCGCCGGCAACCTGTGCCAGGCACATGGCCAAAAACATATTGATACTGGTGCTTTCGGACTGTTCCAGGATTTGCAGCTGTTTGGCCGCCATTGGGGTGTTGCCATTTGCCGGAATTATATCAATATTATCAAACTGCGTGCGGGAAATATAGTTCTGTGTGCCGCTGATGCCATAGGCACGGAACATATCATACACGCCAGCGCGGTCAAAAGTATTATCGGTTACACGGGCGCCCGTCAGGGTATAGGTACAGTTGCCCTGGGCATCCATATCCACAACAAGCACCCGCTTGCCGTCCTGCGCCATCAGCGCCGCCAGGTTGCAGACGGTAACGGTTTTTCCCACGCCGCCTTTTTCAATGCAGACTGAGATACAATATCCCATTGTTTTCCTCCTTGCGAGCGCCTTTGTGTAGGCATCTCTTCGTTGCTGTTGGTTAATCTTTAGCTTTTGTTCGGTTCTTTTTGCGGTGCCGCACGCCGGTATCTTAGGCAACACCGCACAATTCCCGCCTTACGGCTTAAGCACCGCTCCGACGGCTGCGGCACGGCATCTGCGTTGCCAAAATGCTCGATAAGACATCCAGTATTATCTGCGCTTTTGGCTTAGCAGCTGCCGCACCTCGCTCGCCGTATCGGCACTTAGAATTATGCGGTATTGCCCTTAATCTAACCGCGGGTTGCAAAAACGGGCACCCCATACCGTGCGGCATCTCTTCGTTGCTGTTATAGTTTCTATTATATCATATGCTTCGCGCGTGTCAACGGATATTTTGACGAATATTATGCAGGCATCTCTTCGTTGCTGTTCACGCATTTTCTATGCCGCTTTTCCTTCCCATCCTTCTCCACTTCATCCAGCCATTCCCGCTCACGTACCTTCATTCTCACCCATTATCCCAAGGTGTATCTGAAAACAAAAAAGCAGCGGCCAGCAATCTGCCAGCCGCTGCTTACCTTATTATAACAGCGTTCCCGGATTTTCCGCTCCGCTTCATCTCAATTACTCTTCGCTGTCATCCGGGATATCTTCCTCAAAAGCATCCATCCAGCTTTCGTTGTGCCACTTATCTTTTTCACCTTTTTCCTTGGCGGCAACCTTCTGCTGTTGTGCCTGGTCGTTCATTATGGTACCGATCGGGTTCAGTGCGCGCTCTTCAATAATGTGGTAGAACAGCCCCATCGGGTTATTCACGTTGGGGTCCTTGGCGGCCTTTGCCCAGAACACATCAAAGTCCAGTTCATGCGCCATAGCTTCCATCAATGGGGTCAGGCTGCCATACTTTTCAATCACTTCATTCATGCAGGCCAGGTAATGCAGCCGCATTTCATCTTTCAGCCCATTGCGCAGGCTGGAAGGCGATGGCACGCACCGCGCTGCCAGGTGGCGGTAAATTTCGTGGTAAGCGCCGCGCTGGCCGCTCGTCAACGTCTTTTCCAGGTATCCATCATCCACAAACTTTGCAAACTCTTTTCGCATATCCTGCCGTTTTACAATCGTTTCGGGAATCAGCTCTACCTTGGGCGGCTCCGGCTCCGGCATCGTTTGCTGCACCGGCTCGTCCATCACATGGTACTCCGCTTCCAGCAGCTCCTCTTTGGGTTCTGCTGCCGGCTTTGCCTTGCGGAAAATATAAATGCGGTAGTTATCCATATCCTCGCGCAGCACCTTGTTCAGGTACCGCGCCGGGCTGCGCATCGTCTGCGACCGGGGAATGATCTCCTGTGCATAGCGGGGTGCCACACCGGCCAGCCAACTGGTCAGTCCGCCGCAATCCAGGATGATGGCATTCATCTTTCCAAACACCGTTTTGTTGCCGCCGTCCTGCTCGCCATCGCCTGCCTGGATGGTGCAGCAGGCATCTGCCAACACATCAATGATCACTTCCACCGCGTGCAGCTCTTCGGGCGTAATCTCCGCGCGCAGCTGATCCATGCGCGCTTTCACAACAATTTCCTCCCGCAGCTCGGTGCGGTGGCGTCCAAAGGAATAGGGGATCGTTGTTTCCGGTGCCGAAACATAATCAAAGGTGATCACGCTGGGGTCATCCAGCAGCGAATCCTCAATCGCCACGGTGGGGCGGCCCTTCTTTTTGCTCTTTTTGCGCACCGTACTGTTGATGCTGTCCAGGTTGGCCTGTGCGGCGGCATCATCCACCGGGTCAATCGTTACCACCAGCGAAAGAACCTTCTGCCCCTTTTTTTCATACACATCATAATTAAAAATAATATCCGTCTTTTCGTTAATTTCCGCCTTTGCCTTTTCCAGTGCCAGGCGGCGGAAATCCGACCATCGGTTGGCCGTATACGAAAGCTGTTCATACAGCATGCTCAGGTTCCATACCAGCGGTTCCCCGGCCGCTTTCTTTTTCAGGTACAGGCTCTGGTAGCTCTTGCACAGCTCGTAAATGCGGATGGAATAGGTGGACCGCATCAGCATGGTGTAGGTCACATCCATGGTGGTATACAGGGTTTTCAGCTGCACCAGGTGCGGTTTCAGCACCGGATCCAGCGTGATGGTCATCCGCGCGCGGCCCTCATCAATGCGCACTTTATCAATCCAGCGGAATGTTTCCACCGTGGAAGTTCCGTTATTCTTGATCCACTGGATGGGCGCGTTGGCCAGCTCCTCAATATTTTTGCGCACCTGCTTGTACAGCGCCCCGCTGTGCGGGTCCATGCCGGTCATCTTGATAAAATCATAAATGCTCAGCTCATAAGAGGGCAGGTCCGTATCCTCCGGCTTAATCATCGAAAAAATATGCAGCATCAGGCGCTGCTGGCTCAGCGTCAGGTTGTTGCGCGTCATCTGCACAAGGTCATTGGATTTGCGAACGATGGTCTGGTCCCCGCGTTCTTCAAACGTAACGACAAACGGATCATCTTTTTTCTGTTTACTTGCCGCCATAAGCAGGGGCCTCCTGTATCGGTTGCTGTATCCCGGGTGGTCACGCACATCATGCTAAACATTATAGCACATCCTGTTGTCCAGCGCAAGAATTGCAAATTTACACAGGGTTTCGCCGCCATTACCCTGTGCAAAATGCAACACCCGCGTTGTGGTTTGCCATATATCCTGTGGGGGTTGCAGCCCGGGTGCAGGTTACACAGGGTTTTATTGTGCTTTTCTGTCCTGCTGTTTCAGGGTTCTGTAACCTGATGGAATGGCAACACCAATTTTTTCCCGTTCTCCCCCATCTCCCGGCTTACCTCTGGTTGTTATTATGGCTTAGATGTTTAGTTTTATATTAGTAATAGGTAGAGCCTGTGTAATGTAACAACGCAAACCTGTGTGTTCAACCAACACCAGCCTGTGCATTCCACCACCACTTTCCTGTGCGGAAAGCAACCTGCGTAAAGTTGCAAATAAGCCAAAAACAGCCAAACCTGTGTAAATTGCAACACCAGGGAACGGGCCTATCCTGTGTGGTTTTCCAACAGGTACGCGGGTCACAGCGGGGCAGGGGAGTGGGAATACCCTGTGTAAAATTACAACTGTTCCGGGGGTAACCTGTGCGGTTTTCCAACGGTAGGCGGCATAGGGAAACAAGGCAATCCTGTGCGTTTTTCCAACACGTTCCGGGAATGTTCGGCACAGAATGCGGGCAATACCCTGTGCAAAATTGCAACAGCTCACAGCTGCTTCAAATAGACCAGTTGCAAATTTACACAGGGCAGCACCCCTTTATATTATAAGGTAAGTGCCGCACAAAATGGCGCGTGAGGGGTTGCAGTTTACACAGGATAGTTTGAAAGCTGGGAGCTGGCGCAAATAGAAATCAGCAAGGGGGAACCGGGAATCAGGGGCGGGGCAGGGGGGACAAAAAAGCGAATGGCATATGTGCAGCAAACCCGCACCCCGGTGTAAGGGGGGAACGGCGTCCCGTTGGCGGGCGTGCAATCCACCAAACACACACCCGCCGCCGCAAACCGTTTGCAGGGGCGCGGTGTACCCATCGCGCCGCGAAAAAACGGGAACCGTGCGCCGCAAACCTGCCATCCCTCCCACAGGGCGCCCACCCAGCCGCCAGGCCCCGCCGCAAACAGGCGCATGCGAAACAAAAAATTGCGCAAAAACAGAGAAATGCAACAAAAAAGGCGAATTTTGCGGCACAGTTGCGCTCTGTGCGCGCAGAGGATCATAAAACGCGCGGTCAAGGTGTATAAAAACGACCGCTGCCAAAAAGAAAATTCGGAATAAATTACACAAAGGCTTTGAACATATTGTATAATTGTAGGAAAACGCAATCAGTAAAAGTGCTGAAAAACAGGTATTTACGTGGATGGTGTTGCCTTTTCAGTGTAAAGGTGATATATTTTAATAGTAAATAGTAAATGCGCAATGAGAAGACTCGATGCGGTTTTTTTTTGAAAACAACATGGCAACGGTTGCGCAAGTAAAAGAAGCTGGCTTCTTTTACTGTTCCACAGGGATCTCCTGTGGAACAATGTGCTTCCATCAAGCCAGCGCGAAAGGCGGGTGAGCAGATTGAATAGAACAGGAAACAACACAACAGGTTGGGCGCGCCGGCTGACAGCGCTGCTGATCACCGCTTGCCTGGTTATGGCAATGGCCCTGCCTGTATACGCCGAGGTGAACCCTCTGCCCGACGTACCTGGCGAAGTAGAGCTGCTGGAGGATGAGCCGGGAACGGCCTCCGGGGAGGATACCATTGAGCAGCTGCCGGACGCCAACGCTCCGCCGAAGCAGGAAGCCGCCACCCCGGTGCCGGAAGCCGCCGCCCCGGAACCGGAACAAAGCGCCGAGCCGGAGCAGCCCGCCCCGACCGAAACGCCGGAGCCCACGGCAGAACCCACCCTGACCCCGGAGCCGACAGCCACCGCAACGGCCACCCCTGTGCCGACCGTGACCCCCACCGCCACCCCGGAACCGACCGAACAGCCGCAGAAGATGTACGCCGCAAGAAGCGTGGATAACGTGCAGGCAGTTAGTGAGGGGGGGAATACGGAGACTTACACGCTCTATTTTGCAGTGCCTAAAAGTTGGAGCGATTGTACACGCGTTATAATTTATGCAGTAGCTACAAATGACACTACCAAGGATCCGTATACGCTTGAAATGCAGGAAGACGGCAAAACGGGAGACGGAAGAAAAATTTATTCTGCGGACCTGAATAAGGACAAACACTATCCATATGGAGGATTGAATGGACTAGAATTTCACGGATATAAAGGGGATACGCCTGTAGATGAAGTGGTAATTGCTGATGTAAATGCAAATCCACGTACGTGGTGGAAGACGTTCGATCCAAATGATAAAGAGCATTATATCGGCGGCAACTACTATGATCCTGAAGCAGAGGGCGAGGAGTGGTCTACCTATACGGTTACGGTTCGCCATGATGATTTCGCTGGCAAAGAGATGGTCTTTGAAAATAAAACCAGTGATGAAACACTAACGAACGTCAAAGCCTGTTTTTATGAACCGGATAAAAATAATACAGGAAAGCTTATTCAGGTCGATGAGCAGCCAATATCCTTAAATGATATCCAACCTAATTCCACAGAAAAATTTAACATTCCTAGCGTTCTTTGCTCTTATGTTCAGTTTACATGGAATGAGGGCGATTCCCAAAAATACAGCAAAATCTATAACTTCTATGGTGAAGAAGTTAGTGGTGATGATGAAAAATCCTTTAAATACAGTGATACAAGTAACTGCTTTATCTATACTGGCGCAGGCAACGAAAGATGGGGTATAGAAAATTCTGTCCTTATCTATTACGATGCTACTTTCTCAAAGCTGCCAACAACAGGAACGAATGATACTGACGGCGACTATTCAATCCCCAAAGCCCTCAAAGCCGATCAAAGTACGGAAAATAAGGTTTACTACTGCTTAAAAGGAGAAAATGGCAAAAAAAGCATAGCCGGCGAAATGAGCCGGATTGGGAGCACAGATTACTATGCAGCAGATGTGCCGGATGGCTATACCAAAATTGTATTCTCTTCGTATCAGTTGAGTAGCGATGAGAACCTTTCAGACTGCGGCAACAATACAGATTGGGTAGACATCCCTTTAGATTATAAGGATAAGGAACAGTGCTTCTATGCGGATACGAATGACGATACAATATATCACAGTGGCCCACGCGGCGGCTACTGGGCTCCAAAAGATACCCCGCGTGATGCCGAAACGTGGAAAAATAAAAATACTGACCCTAAAGTAGAAGTAGTAGATATTGCATCCGCTCCTTTTACGGAAGAAGCAAACACAAAATATGTTACCAGTACGCTGTATGACTATTATACAGATTACGAGTTGAACGGCAAGAACCGTGATGACTACGGTAGCTATACTGATGCAAGTCACCGCAACTGGGTACCCTTCCGTGAATTTGATCAGGCGCTGAGCGATTATTATGAGAAGGCAGGTGCCCAATACCCGCTTTATACCGGACATTTCCAGCCTGCGGGCACCGCTGAATTTAGCCAGATTGCAGATACATTAAAGTTGTTTGGGTACGACAAATTTAAGCGTTTCATGGCAATCAATAACTCTCAGTATAATGAAGATTCTCAAAACAATGACAATAATCATACATACTATGCCTATCAGGGTTTGGTTGCGAATAAAACATCCACCGGTAAAGCAACAGGTGAACCGCTGCTGAAAGGTACAGAAATAGTAGAACCGCACTTTAACAAAGACTTCCTCTCAGGAGAGAATAGTAAAAAAGCAAAGCTTGGTGAAGTGTATGAGAATGTAAAGTTCCCATTTACTAAAGTGAGAAATCTTTTTGATAATGAGACGGACGTTGATTATTGGTGCTTTGACAGCAAGGATACAACCTTGTATCTAAAACAAGATTCGGGACAAAATTCGGATTCAAAATATTTTCTCCAAAGTGCCAAGAACAGAGAGTCTTCAAAGAATGTGAGTGCGTCATCGAACTCGAAAGACCCTTATGGCTACTTCCCGTTCAATGAAACAGCAAACCCTGGTGTGTTTTCTACCTACAATTACGGCTTTGGCACCAAGCTGCAGATGGATTTTACCCTGACGGATGACGGCATGGTGGAAGCAGATGGAAAAAATGGAAAAACCAACATCAAGTTCTTCTTCTCCGGTGACGATGACGTTTGGGTATTCATTGATGGCAAGCTGGCGCTTGACGTTGGCGGCGCCCATGGTGAGGTTTCCGGCCTGCTGGAATTTGGCAAGGCAGATGAAAAGAATAATAGTGTAACAGCCTATGTCAGTAGGGTCAAAACAGGCGGAACGTCAGGTAGTGATAAAGATGATAAAAATGGCAATCTCCCTGTCAAGGCCGTAACATATAAAGGCGAACCCATCAATTTCTACGCGCAAGGCACTACTCTTAATGACCTCGGCAAAGGCAAAAAGCACACCCTTACCATGTACTATATGGAACGCGGTATGTGGGAGTCCAACATGGCGGTGGCGTTCAACTTCCCGGATAATAACGAGCTGCAGGTTCAAAAAGAGGTCAAGCTGGACAACGTTAATCCGGCCTTCCAAAACTGCTTTAAAAACCAGAAAATCTTCAACTTCACCATCCAGAACCAGGCAACCCATTATGGAGAAACAGATGCCGCTGAGCCGGATACAGGCGGTGTTCAGTCCAAAGTGGTGGATTTGACTGCGAATGGTGATAACACGTTTGAACCCGCAACCAAACAAACCGAATCAAACAAAGGTGACTACATTTTCGAGTTGGCTACAAACCCCGAGCATGGTTCCGGGCAAGATGCCAAAAAGGTCCTTCACTGGTACGCACGCTATCCGGATACGGAACCCGTCAGTTACTGGCGTAAGCAACGTTATGGCATCCTGACGCTGAAAGACCCCATCAATATCGAAAAAATGCGCTTCCTTACGTTCCAGGTTTACGTTGGTTCAAACGATGGTGGTGAACTTTCCCTCAACAACCTGTATCTGGAACTGCTGGATAATCAAGACCTGCTGGAGCCTCCAAAATCCCCCGGCCAAAAAGGCAGCCTTGGCACAACAGGCATTAACGGCGCAACGTATGGCTCGGTCGAACTGGTGACAAACAAATGGGTCACCGTAAAGCTGGACCTGTACAAGATGAAAGAGCAGGGCGGTTTTAACAACTACGTCAAAACCATCCGCGTGGGCGATAACTATAACCGCAACATCTATTTCAGGGACTTTACCTTCATTCCCAAAGTGGTGCCAAGTAAGATGACCGGCTTTACAACCGATCAGGAGAAAATCCCGGATTACCACTCCGTCGAAAGCGGTAAGTTGGAAAACGCCGAAAACGCACAGTACACCTCCAACATGGACACAGACACCCAGTTGGTGGACGAGGACGGACGCTTTGTTCTGGAAGATGGAGAAATCGTTACCTTCAGCGACCAGTTCCGCCGCGGCAGCTACATTTCGCTCAAAGAGGATCTGAACCCAAAACTGTACGACACCACATGGACGGTGTGCGAGAACGGGCGGGCGGTTACCTCGATGGAAAAAGGTGACAGTGTAAGTCTTTCTGAATCACCACCTTCGTTAAGCGGGCAGAAGGGAAGCGGCCCCGATGATGGCAGAACGGAAAACATAAGAGCGGATGATAATCAACAGAATAATAAGTATGACGAAAAAAAACCCTCTGCTACTGACCGCGATGCCAACACCATCGTCTTCCGCTCCTATAATGATCCGGACGAAACAAGCTCCACGCTGACAAAGCTAAAGGTAAAATACGTCAACACCGTTAAAACCGGCGGGCTGAAAATCCAAAAGAAGGCCGCAGACGGTGAGAAAGATACCATTAAGGGCACCTACACCTTCAAAGTTACCTTTAATAATGTTGGCGGTGAGGGTCTGGAAGATGGGGACATCATAAGAGAATATACGATTGACATGAGCGACACCAAAAACCCGGACCACATCTGCACCATCACCGGCATCCCCGTTGGCACCCGCTATACCATCGAGGAAGTTAAACCGGAAGATCAATCCAGACTGCAAAGCGTAACTGTTCCGGCTGATTGTAAATCCGCCCATTTGATCAAAAACAACACCATGGTGGAAGGCGTGATTGAAAAGAGTGAAGATCCGAAAAATCCGGAACTTACCGCAATCTTTACCAACACCCAGCGCAAACTGATCAACATTGAGTTCGATAAGCACTGGATAGATGCAGAGAATAAGGAACTTAAGAACCAGCCGAGCGAGATTTATATCCAGCTCCAGCGCCGCCCGGCAGGCAGCAAGAATGATGCCGATTGGCAAGCTGTTGAATACGCAGGCAGCGAATATGTTATGGTTCCCCACACAGATGGCGGCTGGAAGCGTACCTTTAGCGGTTTGGATCAGTACAAGATCAATGATGACAAAACTCACACCGATTATGAATACCGCATTGTGGAAGGTACGGTGACAGGTACCGGGGGAAATAGCAAATTTACCCAGGCAAACGGAACCATTACGATTAACGACAGTACGTATGTTGTAACGGCTAAAGCGGAAGCAAAAATCAGCGATGGAGATGGCACAAAGCCAACCACAGCCACAGTCAATGGTGGAACCATCACCGGCGACAGCGGCACGATTGTGCTGACCAACAAGCTGCAGAACCCGAAGTTTGTACTGGATATCATCAAGCAGGACGCCAATGACGAGAAAACCCTACTAGATGGTGTTGAGTTCAAGCTGGAAAAGCTGGTTAAAAACGAAGGAGAAACGCAGTGGAAAGTAGATAATTCCTATCCATTCAACAACACAAACACAGGTTCCATTACCGCCATAACGGGTAAGGATGGCAAAATTACTGGTGTGTTCAAGGATCTGAAACCCGGCAGATACCGGCTGACAGAAACCAAGGCACATGAGGGGTACAACCTGTTGTCCAAGCCGATTGATATCGAATTTACCCAAGACGGCATGTACAAGATAGACGATGGTCCCGCCCAAAAAGCAACGGGCGATGCAGCCAGCGGCTACACAGTTACCCTTCCCGTTCTGAACCGTAAAACGCCTGAGCTGCCCCACACGGGTGCAGACGCGCCAAGCCTGTGGCTGCTGATCGGCTTGCCGCTGGCGGTGGCAGGGCTGTTGATATTCACATTCCGCTACAACAGGAAAGGGGGCCGGCGACATTAACCATCCCCCGGAACCCCAGCACCCCCAGGGTACAGGGCCTGCCCGCCAGTGCGCGCCCGTTTACGGCAGGGCGCAGCCATAAGCCGGGGTGTAACTGAAAAGCTGAAAATATCGCCTGTTTCTAGAAGCGCAGCCGGATTTTGCGCTTAGGCAACACCGCACAATTCCCGCCTTGCGGCTTAAGCACCGCTTCGGCGGCTGCGGCACGGCATCTGCGTTGCCAAAATGCTCGATAATGTCGGGTTGCGGTACCCGCATCGTGCTTCGGGGACAAAAGCCCCTCGCACTCTGCGACCGCTGCCCCTGCTTCGGTTCGCTGTATCCGCCACTGGCGGCGCTCACCTTTGCAGCACAAAGTATTATCTGCGCTTTTGGCTTAGCAGCTGCCGCACCTCGCTCGCCGTATCGGCACTTAGAATTATGCGGCATTGCCTTAAAAAGCCTTGGGATCCAGAAAGGATTCCGGCGGCTCTTTGCCTTACATCCTGCTTGTGGCTGCGAAATATCCGTTATTTCCTTTGGTTTCAGATGCACCTTAAGCCAAGTGGGCAAGCGGCCCGGTTTTCCCTCCCTTTTTTCTTCACGGCACAGTGCGGGCGGCGCGGCAGCGTTTCCCCGCTGCAGCGCCCCGCACTGCACGCCGTGCTGATGTAAAACCCCTAAGCCGGGCGGCCCCGCCGCCCATCCGATGATGACTTTTTTTAAGAGAAGAGGTACTGAAATGAAAAAAGCAAAACGTTTTCTCACAGGCCTGTTGAGCGCCGCCCTGGCCCTCAGCCTGTGCGCCATGCCAGCAATGGCAGAAACGACTGCACCCGCATTGCCAGAAACAACGAAGAAAACAGACAGTGTAATTGATCCCGATCAGACAGGCTCGATTACCATTTATAAGTATCTGCACGACAAGGATATTGCAAGCGTAAATGGTACAGGTGAAAAGCAGAATATTCCTGATAACACGCAACCCGCAGAAGATGTTGGATTTACTATTTATCGGGTAAAAAATGCAACCAAATTGCAAGAATATTATGACGGTAAAACAAGTGAAAAAACAGCGGAAGTATCTGACTACATTGATGAAAATGGCAAAGTAAAAACACTATATAACAACCAAATTGAAGGTGTTGCTGACATCGGCGTGGAGAAAAAAACAAACGCGGCCGGCATGGTGCAGTTCACGGATCTCCCTGTTGGCCTTTATCTTGTGATGGAAACCAGCAAACCGGCTACAGTTACTGAACCGGTAGAACCGTTCTTGGTTTCTATTCCTATGACGCGTGTGACAACCGATACAAACGCTCAGAAGCAGTGGTTGTATGATGTGGTTGTTTACCCCAAAAACAGCACACATAAAGGTGCTATTACGCTGAAAAAACTCGGCGTTGTAGGAGAAGAAGCTGGAACACCGCTGGCAGGGGTTAAATTTAGTCTTGAACGTCTGAAGGATGACGGTACAGATACATGGGTACCTTATCCCGATGATACTACTACTTTTGAAACGACTGCTCCTGACGGTTCAGTAAAAATTGACGGTTTGATGCCGGGTACTTACCGTTTCAAGGAAATTGGTTATAACAATACAGTAACAGGTGAAAATCGTAAATACGTCATCAATGCAGGTGATTATTATGTATTTACGATTGCTGAAGATGGTAAGGTAAGCAGAGCAGAAGATGCAGACCATAGCAGCGACTATACCGCAGAGAACACGACAGTAACCGTTAAAAACTATGCACCTGACATTGAAAAGACGGTAAAAGACCGTACAACCGGCGATGATCGTAAAGCTGCTGACTACAATGTAGGCGATGAAATTCCGTACAAGATTACTGTTACTGTTCCCCAGAATATCACCCGCCTGAAGAAGTTTGAAGTAACGGATACCCCGACCAATTTGGTCGATCAGGTAGTGGATGCTGATGGTAAATCCCTTATCAGTGTCCAGTATAATAGTGACGAAGGCTTGGTAGCCGTTCCTACAGACGCATACACCATTACTAAACTTGACAATGGCGGTTTTACGGTTGCGTTTAAGCCCGCCAAGATGGCAGCATATGCAGGTAAGCAGATTGTCATTAGCTATAATGCAAAACTGACTGCTAATGCAGATATGACCACTGATGGCAACTCGAACCAGGCTAAGCTGGAGTACTCTAACAAAACAGATGTGAAAGATGAGGATAAGGAAAAGCCGGAGAACAATAATGAACGCGGCGATGAAACTGTCGTTTATACGTTCCAGATTCAGATTGTGAAGAAGGCTGATGTCAAAGATGAAAATGGTCATGACATCTACCTTGAAGGCGTAACCTTTGATTTGTATAAGCTGGTAGGAAAAGATGAGAAGCTTCCTGACGGTGCAGTCGAAATTGATAACACTACAGCAAACGCACTGAAACTTCCGGCAGCAGGCACTGACCAGAAATGGGTAAAAGTTAATAAGTCTGATATCACAACGGGTACTGACGGTAAAGTCAATGTGAACGGACTTGCAAACGGCACTTACTATCTGGTAGAAACTAAAACAAAACAGGGTTATAACCTTTTGAAGGCTCCGGTAGAAGTAAAATTGAGTATTGCTTATAAGACGACATGGGATGAAACCTTGAAGTATAAAGATGGTGTACTGGTTAAGCGTGATGTGACAGAAAAGAAAGAAACTTTTACTAATAATGGTACTCAGACTGGCGTTACCGACGAGGACGGTAAGACGTATGGCCGCCATGTTACCGAAATCATCAACCGCAAGGGCTTTGACCTGCCCACCACCGGTGGTTTCGGCACCCTGCTGTTCAGCGGCATTGGCGTGCTGCTGGTTGTGGCCGGTGTTGGCGTGCTGCTGAGCCTGAAAAAGAAGAACCGCGCCTGATGCGCCCGCCGCAAGGCAAAACAATGTTACAATTCACCAATAGGGTATAGAGGGATAATCCATCATACACAGGGGGAGGGCCGGATTTGGCCCTCCCCCTATGGTGGGTTATTGGGAAATAAATTTTTTGGGGTGTACATGGCCGTTGTTCGGTTGATTTTTAGGTTCTGCGTGGGGAACCACCCCTCACCGGCTTTCGCCGGAGCTCCCCTCTAGGGGAGCCAATATTGAGCTCAGGTTTGCGCTTGGCGCCCCTTGAGGGGTGACTCCCCGCGGGGCGGGGAGATGTCGCGGAGCGACAGAGGGGACGGGGCGCTGTTTGCGCTGGACGCGGAGCGGCCTGAGGGGTGGTTCCTCGAGCAGAACCTAAAAACAAATAAGGCAAGGCCCACCAACAAATATTTGCAACGTTTGCGGCGCGGGGCAAGGTTTCTCCGCGGCGGGGTGAGGGCACC
>ERZ1673699.830-NODE-830-length-29583-cov-5.949404_pt1 | contig 29583 bp, 22 predicted proteins | sample MGYA00580229_ERZ1673699 | MGnify/ENA primary metagenome ERZ1673699 (study PRJEB41218, sample SAMN15661785) | gut metagenome | host: Homo sapiens | place: Canada: London | collected 2015-08-20/2019-03-30 | study: EMG produced TPA metagenomics assembly of... | reverse complement strand
ACCTGCATCTCGTTCATGGTCAACTGCAACCTCCAGCATTACAGCGGCGAGACGGGCCTGAGCTACTTCACCCAGTTCTTTGTCATCATGCTCTTCCAGTTCGTCACCGCCGCCTGCGGCATGGCGGCCATGGCCGGCATCATGAAGGCGCTGGCTGGCAAGACGACGAAGACCATCGGCAATTTCTGGGTCTTCCTCACCCGCAGCGTGACGCGCATCCTGATGCCGCTGTCGCTCGTGGTCGGCATCCTGCTCGTCGTCAACGGCACCCCGATGTCCTTCGACGGCAAACAGACGCTCACGACGCTCGAAGGAGCCGAGCAGGTCATCTCGCAGGGCCCCACGGCGGCCATCGTGCCCATCAAACAACTCGGCACCAACGGCGGCGGCTACTTCGGCACCAACTCGGCGCATCCGCTCGAAAATCCCAACGCCTTCACCAACATCCTCGAATGCTGGTCGATCCTCATTCTGCCGATGGCCATGGCTTTCGCTTTCGGGTTCTACACCCGCCGCCGCAAACTTGCGGCATGGATCTTCGGCGTGATGCTCCTGGCCTACACCGCAGGCGTCATCTTCTCCGTCTGGCAGGAGACGGCCGGCAGTCGGCAGATCGACCAAATGGGCATTGCGCAGGACCTCGGCTCGATGGAGGGCAAGGAGATTCGCATCGGCTCGGCCGCATCGGCCATGTGGGGCATGACGACGACCGTCACCTCCAACGGATCGGTCAACTCGATGCACGACTCGCAGACCCCGCTGAGCGGGATGCTTCAGATGCTCAACATGCAGATAAACTGCTGGTTCGGCGGCGTCGGAGTAGGGTGGATGAACTACTTCGCATTCCTCATCATCGCCGTCTTCATCAGCGGGCTGATGGTAGGCCGCACCCCCGAGTTCCTCGGCCGGAAAGTCGAGGCCCGCGAAATGAAGATCGCCACGCTGGTCGTGCTGATGCACCCCTTCCTGATCCTCGTCGGCACGGGCATCTCGGCAGCCATTGCCGCTGCCAATCCCGAAACAGGGTGGTTGAACAACCCCTCGTTCCACGGACTGAGCGAGATGCTCTACGAATACACCTCCTCGGCTGCCAACAACGGCTCCGGCTTCGAGGGACTCGGCGACAACACGCCGTTCTGGAACATCTCGACGGGCATCGCCCTTATCATGGGCCGCTATTTCCCGATCGTGGGGCAGGTCGCCATCGCCGGACTGCTGGCCTCGAAGAAGTGCATTCCCGAGAGCGCCGGAACGCTCCGCACCGACACGGGCACCTTCTCGCTGATGACTTTCGCCGTCATCGTCATCGTCGCGGCCCTCTCGTTCTTCCCCGCACTGGCCCTGGGCCCGATCGCCGATTACCTGACTTTCTAAACAAGCTACCGCCATGAAACAAAATCAAAATAACTCCCTCTTCGACCGCACGCTGCTGCGCCGGAGCCTTCGCGCTTCGTTCACGAAGCTCGACCCGCGGCAGATGGTCAAAAACCCCATCATGTTCACCGTCGAGGTCGTCACCTTCGCCATGCTGTTGCTGCTGGTCTGGATTGCCGTGACGGGCGACACGTCGCAGGGCACGCTGCTCTACAACACCGTCGTCTTCCTCGTGCTGCTGCTCACGGTGCTCTTCGCCAACTTCGCCGAAGCCATCGCCGAGGCCCGCGGCAAGGCGCAGGCCGACTCGCTGCGCAAGACCCGCGAGGAGACCCCCGCCAAACGCATCGAACCCGACGGCCAGTCGCACATCGTCAGCAGTTCGGCGCTCCGGCAGGGCGACCTCTTCGAATGCGTCGCCGGGGACACCGTCGCCGCCGACGGCGAAATCGTCGAGGGCCTCGCCTCGATCGACGAAAGCGCCATCACGGGCGAATCGGCCCCGGTGATCCGCGAGGCGGGCGGCGACAAGAGTTCCGTCACGGGCGGCACGAAAGTCCTTTCGGACCGCATCCTCGTGAAAGTCACCGCCCGTCCCGGCGAGAGCTTCCTCGACAAGATGATCGCCCTGGTCGAAGGCTCCTCGCGCCAGAAGACGCCCAACGAGATCGCGCTGACCATCCTGCTGGCAGGCTTCACGCTCGTCTTCGTAATCGTCTGCGCCACGCTGAAGCCTTTTGCAGACTATGTGGGTGCGAACATCACCGTCGCGGCGTTCATCTCGCTCTTCGTCTGCCTGATCCCGACCACCATCGGCGGCCTGCTCTCGGCCATCGGCATCGCGGGCATGGACCGCGCCCTGCAGGCCAACGTCATCACCAAGTCGGGCAAAGCCGTCGAGACCGCCGGCGACATCGACACGCTGCTCCTGGACAAGACCGGCACGATCACCATCGGCAACCGCAAAGCCACGAATTTCTACCCGGTCGAGGGCGTCGACAAAAAGGCGTTCATCCGCCTCTGCGTCCTCTCGTCCGTCGCCGACCCGACCCCCGAAGGCAAATCCATCGTCGAACTGGGGGCCGCCGAGGGAGTCCGCATCGACCCGGTGTCGATGGTGGGTGTTAAGATGGTGAAGTTCACCGCCGAAACCAAATCCTCGGGCGTGGACATGCCCGACGGACGCCGCATCCGTAAAGGGGCCGCCGAAGCGATCCTCCGCCTCGCGGCCGAACAGGGCTGTGCCTGCCCGGCGGAGATCGCCGCCACGACGCGCCGTATCTCCGAGAACGGCGGCACGCCCCTCGTGGTCTGCGAAAACGAGCGGATCATGGGCGTCATCGAACTGCAGGACATCATCAAAACCGGCATCCGCGAGCGTTTCGAGCGCCTGCGCCGGATGGGTGTGAAGACCGTGATGGTCACGGGCGACAATCCGCTGACGGCCAAATACATCGCCGGGAAAGCGGGCGTCGACGACTTCATCGCCGAGGCCAAACCCGAGGACAAGCTCGAATACATCCGCCGCGAACAGCAGTCGGGCAAACTGGTAGCCATGATGGGCGACGGCACGAACGACGCCCCGGCGCTGGCGCAGGCCGACGTGGGCGTGGCGATGAACAGCGGCACGCAGGCCGCCAAAGAGGCGGGCAACATGGTCGACCTGGACAACGACCCCACGAAACTGATCGAGATCGTAGAGATCGGCAAGCAGCTTCTCATGACACGCGGCACGCTCACGACCTTTTCGATCGCCAACGACGTGGCGAAATACTTCGCCATCGTCCCGGCGTTGTTCATCGCCTCGATCCCGTCGCTCGGCGCCCTGAACATCATGCACCTCCATTCGCCCGAAAGCGCTATCCTCTCGGCGGTGATTTTCAATGCGATCATCATTCCGCTGCTGATCCCGCTGGCGCTGCGCGGCGTGGCCTACAAACCGATCGGCGCCTCGGCCCTGCTGCGCCGCAACCTCTTCATCTACGGCCTGGGCGGCGTGATCGTTCCGTTCATAGGCATCAAACTGATCGACACATTGATAAGTGTATTCTTTTAAAGCATTGCTTCAATTATGAAAAATCTCTGGATTTCACTCAAAATAACGCTGGCCATGTGCATCGTGCTCAGCGTGGGTTATGTGCTCATACTGCGCGGCGTATCGGCCGTCGCAGGTCCCAACGGCGGGGAAGCCGACGTAGTGACGCTCGACGGACAGATCGTCGGCGCGGCGAATGTGGGGCAGTCCTTCACGGACAACACCCATTTCTGGGGCCGCCCCTCGGCCGTGGACTACAACGGCGGCGGCTCCGGCGGCAGCAACAAGGCCACGACCAACCCCGAATACCTCGCCGAAGTGGAACAGCGCGTACAGGATTTCCTCGCGGCACATCCCTACCTCTCCCGTGCCGAGGTTCCGGCGGAGATGGTCACGGCCAGCGGCTCGGGCCTCGACCCCGACATCTCGCCCCGCGGTGCACGGGTACAGGTGCGGCGCGTGGCCGAAGCCCGCGGACTGAACCCCGCCGCCGTGCAGCGGATCGTGGACTCGCTTACGCAAAAACCGTGGCTGGGACTCTTCGGCACGGAGAAAGTCAATGTCCTGCGCCTGAACGTCGCACTGGAAGAAATAGGTAAAAACTAAATCCATGAAAATCGATAAAACCATGAAACGCTGGATATTCATTCTGATAACCGCCTTGGCGGTCTTCCTGGCCGCCGACCTCTGTGCCCGGGAGCGCGGCGTGAAAATCTCGGGCGGTACGGACGTGGTGAGCGGCTACATCTGGCGCGGCGTCTGGGAATCCGGGGCCAGCCTGCAGCCCACGCTGACGATAGCCGCCGGGAACTTCTCGGCGACGGCCTGGGGATCGGTGGACTTCGCCGCCACCTCCTATAAAGAGATGGACCTCACATTGGCCTACGCCCTCGGCCCCGTGACCTTCTCGCTGGCCGACCTCTACTGGGAGGGCGGCGCCGGCGACCGCGGCACGGTCAGCCGCAGTTACTTCCGCTTCGGGGCCGATTCGCCCCACCGCGTCGAGGCGGGCATCGCGTGGTGCATCAGCGAGCGGATTCCCCTCACGCTGGCGTGGAACACGGTGCTGTTCGGCGCCGCCGACATCAATGCCAAAGGGGAGCGCGCCTACGCCACCTATGCCGAAGCCTCGTATCCCTTCGCTGTAAAGGGCGTGGAGATGAAGGCCGGTGTGGGGATCGTGCCGTGGAACGCCGTCGGGACCTACGGCATCGACCGCGATTTCTACGTCCAGAACATTTTCCTGAACGCCGGGAAGAGCTGGACGGTACTCGGATCGCTCCAACTCGGCATCTTCACGTCGCTGGGCTGGAATCCCGCGGCGGAAGACGTGAATTTCGTGGGCGGATTCTCATTCCGGATGTAACGATGGAGAAACAGGACAGCGTTCAGCGCTTTCTGGAACTGATCCGGCGTTCCCACCGCGGCAAGTTCAAAGTCTACATCGGCATGAGCGCCGGCGTGGGCAAGACCTACCGCATGTTGCAGGAGGCCCGCCAACTGCTCGACGCGGGCGTGGACGTCCGCATCGGGTATGTCGAAACGCACGGCCGTGCGGAAACGGAAGCCCTTACCGAAGGGCTTCCGTTCGTGCCGCGCCGCAAGCTCTTCTACAAAGGCAAGGAACTCGAAGAGATGGACACGCAGGCGATCGTCAACCTCCACCCCGAGATCGTCATCGTGGACGAGTTGGCACACACCAACATCGAGGGGAGCGGAAATCCCAAGCGGTGGCAGGACGTGATGCAGATCCTCGACGCGGGGATCAGCGTCATCTCGGCCGTCAACATCCAGCACATCGAGGGGCTGAACGAGGCCGTGGAGGAGATCACCGGGATCGAGGTCCGCGAACGGGTTCCCGACAGCGTGCTGGCCATGGCCGACGAGGTGGTGAACATCGATCTCACGGCCGACGAGCTGATCGACCGCCTGAAAGCCGGAAAGATCTACCGTCCCGACAAGATCGCCGCGGCGCTCGGCAACTTCTTCACCCAAGACAACCTGTTGCAACTGCGCGAACTGGCGCTGAAAGAGGTGGCGCTGCGCGTGGAAAAGAAAGTCGAGAGCCAGATGGCCGAGGGGGACAAGGTCCGCCACGACAAACTGCTGGCCGTGATCGACAGCAGCGAGAAACGCGCCCGCCGCGTCATCCGCAAGACGGCGCGCATGGCCACGCACCTGAACACCTCGTTCACGGTGCTCTACATCCAGAGCGACCGCGAGGCCGCCGACCGCATCCCGCTGGCCCGCCAGCGCTACCTGATGAACAACCTGAACCTCGCCGCGGAACTCGGGGGCGAAATCCGCCGCGAGCACTCCAACGCCCCGGTGGAGACCATCGTCGGATTCTGCCGCGAACAAAAAATCAACATCGTCTGCGTCGGGCGTCCCGAATTTTCGCTAATTTCGCTGCTGAAAGGCGCATTCGGCCTGCAGCGGCTGGCCGGAAAGCTGGCGCGCATGAACATCGATCTTTTTATCTTTTCGTAAACCATGAAAATACAACGGAGAATCACGCTGGGTATCGGCATCCTCTTCGCCATGATCCTGCTGCTGGGCATCCAGTCCGTCAGCTATGTGCGGCAGCTGTCGCAGGCGACGGGCACCATCCTCGCCGACAACTACAACTCCCTGCAATACGCGGGCGGCATGTTGCAGTCGCTCAGCAACATCGGCGAAGATTCCGTCTCGCGGCACATCCTGCGCGAGAACCTCGCCCTGCAGCAGCAGAACATCACCGAGATCAGCGAGCGGGAGAGCACCTCGGCGCTCGAACGCCACATCGCCTCGCTGAGCGATCCCGTGACCGAGGCCGAAATACGGACCGTGCGGCAGGACCTGTTCCGTATCATGGAGCTCAACATGGCGGCCATCCGCGCCAAGAGCTCGGCCGTCGAACAGCGCGCCGACTATGTCATGTGGTGGCTGATCGTCGTGGCGGGCCTCTGCGCCGTGATCGCGGGGGCCATTCTCGTCTGGTTCCCGCGGCTGGTGCTGCGGCCGATCGACGCCCTGAAACGGGGCATCACCGAGATCGCCAACCACAACTACCGGCAGCGGCTCGAATTTCCGGGCAACCGCGAGTTCGAATCCGTCGCCGAGTCGTTCAACGACATGGCCGCCAAATTAGACGAATACCGCCGCAGTTCGCTCGACGACCTGATGGCGGCCAAAAAGCGCATCGAGGCGATCGTCGACACGCTCCACGAACCCATCGTGGGACTGGACCCCGACCGCCGCATTCTCTTCATGAACCGCGAAGCACTCTCGGTGCTGAATCTCCCGCAGGAGGTCGTGGGTCGCAACGCCACCGAGGTAGCCCTCTCGAACGACCTGCTGCGGCGGCTGATCCGCGGACTCTGCGAAAAAAAGGACTCCGAACCCCTGAAAATCTACGCCGACAACAAGGAGAGCTATTTCCAGGTGGAGAACACACCGCTCTTCATCACCCCCGTGGGCGGCAGCGAACGGCAGTTCGTGGGCAACCTGATCGTGCTGAACAACATCACCCGTTTCAAAGAGCTGGATTCCGCCAAGACCAACTTCATCTCGACCGTCTCGCACGAGATGAAAACCCCGATCTCCTCGATCCTGATGAGCCTGCAACTGCTCGGCGACTCCCGCCTGGGAGAGCTCAACATCGAACAGAAGCAGCTCGTGGGAAGCATCAAAGAGAGCAGCGACCGCCTGCTGTCGATCACCGGCGAGTTGCTCAACATGACCCAGATCGAGACCGGCAAACTTAAACTGATACCTAAGGTAACCAAACCTATCGAATTGATAGACTACGCCGTAAAGGCAACACAGGTCTTGGCCGACCGTTTCTGCTGTTTCGTCGAAGTGGACTATCCCGAGAAGATATCGAAACTCTTCGTCGACAACGAGAAGATCGCGTGGGTCATCACCAACCTGCTGTCGAACGCCATCCACCATTCGCCCGAGAAATCGCGCATCATCGTCGGCGCCGTGCAGCGCGAAAAGGCCGTGGAAATCTACGTGCGCGACTTCGGCCGCGGCATCGACCCGCGTTACCACAAGAGCATCTTCGAACGCTATTTCCGCGTTCCCGGGACCAAGGTGCAGGGCAGCGGGCTGGGGCTGGCCATCTCGAAGGAGTTCGTCGAGGCCCACGGCGGCACGATCTCGGTCGAAAGCGAGATCGGCAAGGGCAGCCGCTTCTCGATCCTGCTCCCGGCATGACACGAAGAAGCCGCCGGAATTTCCGGCGGCTTCTTCGTTCAAAGTTCGACGACCTCCCCGATGACTGGGCGCAGGACCGTAGGCGGCTCGTGCCCGGCCATCGCCGCGGCGGTTTTCAGCGGCTCGTCCCACGGATGCCGTGCCAGGGCGTATTTCGAGTGGTGGACCGTCAGTACTTTCCGGGCGCCCAGGTCGGCCGCGGCCTGCGGCAGGAACTCGGGCAGCGTATGGATATAACGCCAGTCGGCGTTGTACTGCCCGTTTTCGAGGATCGCAAGATCGATTTCCGGGAACCGCTGCCCGATCTGCGCGAAATGGCTGCCGTAGCCGCTGTCGCCGCCGATGTAAATCTTCTGCGTGGGAGTTTCCAATAAAAAGGAGGCCCACAGCGACTTATTGGGAGTCAGCCCCCGGCCCGAGAAATGGCGCGACGTCAGGCAGAAGACCCGGAACCCTTCCACGGGGCTGGCATCCTCGTCCCAATCCAGTTCGACGATCCGCTCCGGAGCGAATCCCCAGCGTTCGAAATGCTCGCCGACACCCAGCGGACAGACGACCTTTCCGATGCGGTCCTTCAGCTCGCGGACCGTGCGGTAGTCGAGGTGGTCCCAATGGTCATGGCTGATGACGAGCAGGTCGACCGCGGGCATATCCTCCGGGCGGTAGAGGTCGCTGCCCGGAAAAGCCCTGTTTAGGAACGCCAGCGGGGCGGCGCTCCGGAAAACCGGGTCCACGAGTATCCGCCGTCCGCCCGAAAGGATCAGGTAGGAGGAGTGGCCGAACCAGACCAGCCGGTCCTGTGCAGGATCGAGTTCCCGCAGGTCGGTCCTGACGGCCGGAACGGGCTCCGCGGGGCGCAGGTTCTCCGTCGAGCGGAACAGGAATCCCAGCATGGTCCGCACACGGCTCCGGTCGGAAGTGATCTGCGGAGTGCGCTCGCGGTTGCGGAACTGCCCGTCGCGGTAATTGGGCGAACGTTCTATCCGCGCCAGCCGCTCCCCGCGGGGCAGCCGCCCGAACGAGGGCTGGTTGATGAACAGCGCGACCGCAGCGGCCAGCAGGCAGACGATTCCAAGAAGCAGAAGCATGACACGTTTCGTTTTTCGGTAGGACATTCGTAAAAGCATTTTAATCAGCGTACAAATATAAACCCGTTTTCCGGACCTTTTGGTATACGGATTCCGGATTTTGTTACCGGAATTACCGTTCGGGGCATCCTTTCTGTGCCAAAAACAGGCATTTCGGCACCAGATTCGTCCGATTTGTGTCCGGACGGGAAGCGAATTGGCAAAAAAATTCTAATTTTGCATCCTAATACCGGACATCCATACCAGGCAATCAATACATAGATGTCAAGCAATGAAAATATCCCGTGATACAATCAGGCAGCAGGCCCTCCTGACAGGACGCCGCACGCTGAAACTGGGCAAAGAGGCGGGCGGCAAAGTCCGCCGTTTCTCCCGACGCACCTGGATCATCATCGCCGCAGTCGCCGTCGTGGCGGCCGGAGGGCTGTGGTGGTGGCTGCGTCCCGAACCCGCAAAACCCGTCTGGCCGGTGGTCGAAGTCGAGCCCGTCCAGACCGACGATATCGAACTTTACGGCGAATACGTCGGACGCATCCGCGCCCAGCAGTTCGTCGAAATCCGCGCCCGGGTCGAGGGCTTCCTCGAAAAGATGATGTTCGAAGAGGGCACCTATGTCCGCAAAGGGCAGCCCCTGTTCATCATCGACCCCAAGCTCTACCAGGCACGCGCCAATAAGGCCAAGGCCCAGCTGAATAAGGACAAGGCCATGGCCCTCAAGGCCGAGCGCGACCTGAAACGCATCCGTCCGCTTTACGAGCAGAACGCCGCGAGCCAGCTGGACCTCGACAACGCCATCGCCTCCTACGAGAGCGCCACGGCGGCCGTCGCGATGAGCGAGGCCGACCTCACGCAGACCGAAACGGCTCTGAGCTACACCACCGTCAGTTCGCCGCTCGCAGGGTATATCTCCGAGCGCAGCGTCGACATCGGTACGCTCGTGGGGCCCAACGGCAAATCGCTGCTGGCGACGGTGGTCAAAAGCGACACCGTGCGCGTGGACTTCAGCATGACGGGCCTCGACTACCTCAAAAGCAAAGCCCGCAACGTCAACCTCGGCCAGCGGGATTCGAGCCGCAAGTGGGACCCCTACATCACCATCACACTGGCCGACAACACGCAGTATCCGCTGCGCGGGCTCGTGGATTTCGCCGACCCGCAGGTCGATCCCGAAACGGGAACCTTTTCCGTGCGGGCCGAGATGGCCAACCCCGACCGCATCCTGCTGCCGGGACAGATCACCAAGGTCCGCCTGCTGTTAGACGTGCGCGAGAACGCCACGGTCGTCCCGACCAAGTCCGTCGTCATCGAGAAGGGCGGCGCCTATGTCTTCGTCATACGGCCCGACAGCATCGCCGAACGCCGCATGATCGAGCTCGGCCCCGAGGTCAACAACCGCGTGATCGTCGAACGGGGCGTCGTTCCCGGCGAGAAGATCGTCGTGGAGGGCTTCCACAAACTCGCCCACGGAGACAAGGTGGACCCCGTGCCCGCCCCGGAAAAAGAGCCTGTAACCGAGACGGAGACGTCTGAAAAATAACGAGCCATGAAATCGGATTTCTTTATCGACCGGCCCGTCTTCTCGACCGTTCTCTCCATCGTCATTGTCATCGTCGGCCTGCTGGGACTGGTGCTGCTGCCCGTGGACCAGTATCCGCAGATTGTGCCCCCGGTGGTGAAAGTTTCGGCGTCGTACCCCGGCGCCAGCGCCCAGACCGTGACGCAGGCCGTTGCCACGCCCATCGAACAGGAGCTCAACGGTACGCCCGGCATGCTCTACATGGAGTCGACGAGCAGCAACTCGGGCGGTTTCTCCGCCACGATCACTTTCGACATCGACACGGACGCCGACCTGGCGGCCGTCGAGATCCAGAACCGCGTGAAGCAGGCCGAAGCGCGCCTCCCGGCCGAAGTCATACAGAACGGCATTTCGGTCCAGAAACAGGCTTCGAGCCGCCTGATGACCATCACGCTGCTGTCGAACGACCCCAAGTTCGACGAAATCTACCTCTCGAACTACGCCACGCTCAACGTGCTGGACATGCTGCGCCGCGTGAAGGGCGTCGGCAGCGTCTCGAACGTCGGCAGCCGCTACTACGCCATGCAGGTCTGGGTGCAGCCCGACCGGCTGGCCAACCTCGGGCTGACGGTCCAGGACCTGCAGAAAGCCCTCAAAGACCAGAACCGCGAATCGGCGGCGGGCGTATTGGGCCAACAGCCCATCACGAACCTCGACGTCACGATCCCGATCACCGCCCGCGGACGCCTTTCGTCAGTCAGCGAGTTCGAGGAGATCGTCGTACGCGCCAATCCCGACGGATCGCTCATCCGCCTCCGCGACGTGGCCCGCATCTCGCTCGAGGCCTCGTCGTACAGCACCGAGAGCGGCATCAACGGCGGCAACGCAGCCGTGATGAACATCAACATGCTGCCGGGCGCCAACGCCATGGAGGTGGCGCGCTCGGTACGCGAAACGATGGAGGAGATCAGCCGCAGTTTCCCCGAGGGCATCTCCTATAAGATACCGTTCGACATGACCTCCTACATCTCGCAGTCGATCAAAGAGGTCTACCACACGCTGTTCGAAGCGCTGCTGCTGGTGATCCTCGTGGTCTTCCTCTCGCTGCAGAACTGGCGCGCGACGCTGATCCCGACCATCGCCGTGCCGATCTCGCTCATCGGAACGTTCGGCGTGATGCTGGCTTTCGGCTTCTCGCTCAACATGATGACCCTGCTGGGACTGATCCTCGCCATCGGTATCGTCGTGGACGACGCCATCGTGGTCGTCGAAGCCGTGGAGCGCACGATGGACGAGGAGGGGCTCTCGCCCTACGAGGCCACCAAGAAAGCCATGAGCGGACTGGGCAGCGCCATCATCGCCACATCGCTGGTGCTGTGCGCCGTGTTCGTCCCCGTGAGCTTCCTCTCGGGCATCACCGGCCAGCTCTACCGCCAGTTCACCATCACCATCGCCGTCTCGGTGCTGATCTCGACGTTCGTGGCCCTGACGCTCTCGCCGGCCCTCTGCGCCCTGATCCTGCGCCCCGATTCGGGGCGGAAGAAAAACCGCCTGTTCCGCCGCATCAACATCTGGCTGGCCAACGGCAACAAGTTCTACGAGCGGATGATCCGCGGCGGCATGCGCCATTCGAAACGCATGCTGGCGCTGTTCGGGCTGACGCTCGTGGCGCTGTGGGCGCTCAACCGGGTCGTACCCCAGAGCTTCATGCCGCAGGAGGACCAGGGCTATTTCACCGTCGAACTGGAACTTCCCGAGGGGGCCACGCTCGAGCGCACGCGCCGCGTGACGGAACGTGCCATGGAGTACCTGATGTCGCTCGGGGATGTGGAGTATGTGCTCAATGTCACCGGCTCGAGCCCCCGCGTGGGCACCAACCAGTCGCGCAGCCAGCTGACGGTGATCCTCAAACCGTGGGACGAGCGCAAGACCTCGGACATCCGCGAGCTGATGGACGGCATCCGCGAGGAGATGCGCCGCTATCCCGAAAGCAAAGTCTACCTCTCGACGCCGCCCGTCATTCCGGGACTGGGCGCCTCGGGCGGTTTCGAGATGGTGCTCGAAGCCCGCGGAAACGCCTCGTACAGCGACCTGCAACACGCCGTCGACACGCTGCTGCACTACGCTTCGAAGCGCAAGGAACTGACGGGCCTTTCGGCGTCGATACAGAAAGACATCCCGCAGCTCTATTTCGACGTGGACCGCGACAAGGCCCAAATGCTGGGCGTGCCGATGGCCGACATCTTCTCGACGATGAAGACCTTCACCGGGTCGGTCTATGTCAACGACTTCAACCTGTTCAACCGCATCTACCGCGTCTACATCCAGGCCGAAGCCCCGTACCGGGCCCAGCGGGAGAACCTGGGGCTCTTCTTCGTGCGGGGCGCCGACAAGGCGATGATCCCCATCACGGCCCTCGGCACGACCTCCTACACCACGGGACCGGGCACCATCCGGCGCTTCAACATGTTCAACTCGGCGACCGTCTCGGGCGAGGCGGCCCAGGGGTACAGTTCGGGACAGGCCATGGCCATCCTCGAACAGATCGCCCGCCGCCACCTGCCGCAGTCGATCGGCGTCGAGTGGAGCGGCCTTTCCTACCAGGAGAAACACGCCAGCGGCCAGACGGGTTATGTGCTGGCGCTGGCCTTCCTCTTCGTCTTCCTGTTCCTCGCGGCGCAGTACGAAAGCTGGCTGATCCCCGTGGCGGTGATCCTCTCGCTGCCGATCGCCGGCATCGGCGCCTACCTGGGCAACTGGGCCTGCGGACTGGAGAACAACATCTACTTCCAGATCGGACTGGTGATGCTCGTGGGTCTGGTGGCCAAGAACGCCATCCTGATCGTCGAATTTGCCAAGGACGAAGTCGAAAAGGGCCGCGACATCCTCACGGCCGTCATCATGGCCGCGCACCTGCGGTTCCGTCCTATCGTCATGACCTCGCTGGCCTTCATCCTCGGCATGCTGCCGCTGGTCTTCGCCAGCGGTCCCGGATCGGCCAGCCGGCAGGGCATCGGCACGGGCGTCTTCTTCGGTATGCTGGTGGCCATCACCGTCGGCATCGTCTTCGTGCCGCTGTTCTTCGTCTGGGTGTATAAATTGAAAGAAAAATGGACTACACGATGAAACGAAGCACCCTATATATCTTCGGGGCCCTGCTGCTGACGGCGGCAGGAGGCTGTTCCGTGCAGAAGAAATGCCCGGCCCCCGAACTGAACCTCCCGGCCCAGATCGTCGCCGGGCGCAGCGATTCGCTGACCATCGGCGACATGGCATGGTGGGAAGTCTATACCGACACGACGCTCTGCCGGCTGATCGGCCGCACGCTCGACCGCAACCGCAACATGCAGTCCGCCGAGGCGCGCATCCGCCAGCTGGAGGAGCTCTACCGCGTGAGCAAGGCGGCCCGGCTGCCGTCGCTCGGCGGACTGGCTGCCGCCGATTACGAAACCAACGACTACTACGGCGAAGCGCACAAAGGCGATGCCGAATTCGACGTGAAAGCCACCCTGAGCTGGGAGGCCGACCTGTGGGGCAGCCTGCGGTGGGCCAAGCGGAAAGGGGCGGCGGAGTACCTCGCCTCGGTCGAAGCGGCACGGGCCCTGCAGATGACGCTCATCGCCGAAGTCGCCACGGCCTATTTCGAACTGACAGCCCTCGATCACGAGCTGGACGTGGTGCGCCGCACGGTGGAGACCCGCGAGGAGAGCATGCGGCAGGCCCGGCTGCGTTTCGAAGGCGGGCTGACCTCCGAGACGGCCTACCAGCAGGCGAAAGTCGAGCTGGCGAGCGCCTCGGCGCTGATCCCCGACCTCGAACTGCAGATCGCCCAAAAGGAGAACCAGATATCGGTGCTTGCGGGAGGCTATCCCGCCCGCGTGGCGCGCAGCAAGATGAACATGAACGTCACGATGCCCGACTCGCTGGCCGTGGGGCTGCCCTCGACGCTGTTGCAGCGCCGTCCCGACGTGCGGCAGGCCGAGCAGAACCTGAAAGCCGCGATGGCCGACGCCGGGATGGCCTATGCCGACCGGTTCCCGCGGCTGACGATTTCGCTGACGGGCGGCCTCGAGAACGACGCCCTCAAAGGACTTATCGAATCTCCCTTCTCCTACGCCGCCGGCAATCTCGCGGCGCCGCTCTTCGCCTTCGGGTCGAAGCGGGCGAAATACCGCGCAGCGCTGGCGGCCTATGACCAGGCGCGGCTGGCCTACGAGCAGAAGGTGCTGGAGGTCTTCCGGGAGGTCAACGACGCCGTGGTCGCCTACCGCAACATGCGCCGGACCGCGGAGCTGAAATTCAACCTCAAAGAGGCGGCCCGGCAATATGTCGTGCTGGCCAAACTGCAGTATATCAACGGGGTTATCCGCTACATCGACGTGCTCGACGCCCAGCGGAAATTTTTCGACGCGCAGGTCGAGGAGAGCAAGTCCGTGCGCAACGAATATCTGGCGCTGGTCGGGCTCTACAAGGCCCTCGGCGGCGGATGGGAAACCCCGGAGCGCGAAAAGAAAGGCTGACCATCAGGTCAGCCTTTTTTCTTTCCCAATTTGGCCCGGATGCGGCTCAGCGACTGCGGGGTGATCCAGAGGTAGGAGGCGATATGTTTCAGCGGCACGACCTGCAGCAGTTCGGGGCTCTCGGCCATCAGCGTCCGGTAACGCTCCTCGGCCCGCGGGGCCCCGCCCGAAAGAATCCAGTTCTCGAGGCCCAGAAACTGCTCCTCGAAAATCCGCCGCCCGAAATTGGCAGCCCCGACCGACGAGGCGAAGAACTCTTCCAGGTCGGCTTTGGAGATGCCGTAGAGTTCAGCGTCGCACATCGCCTCGATGGTGATCTTCGAAGCCTCGTTGCCGACATATCCCCACGTCGAAAAAATCGCTTCGCCCTCGCCCGCGAACCACACCGAGACATCCACACCGTCGTTGCAGTAGTGGCCCAGCCAGATGCCGCGGCTCACGACGTAGAAATCGGGGTTGCGTTCACCCTCACGGACCACGCATTCGCCTTTCCGGAAAATGCGTCGCTCCATCCGGCCCACAAGCCGCTGGCAGTCCTCCGCGGGAAGGTTGTACTTCCGGCTGAATTTTTCGATAAATGCCTCCATGCCTTACAGGTTTGAGGCCGTAAAGATAGCACAAAAAACAAATTACCTGCTTCGTTTCAGCAGCAAAGTACGCTGCAATCCTCCTAAAACCCGCTTTTTAAGCGGGTCCGCCAGTAGATCGCCATGACGACCCCGAAGGTGAGCACCTCGGCCAGCGGCACGGCCAGCCAGATGCCCTCGACACCCAGCAGCAGGGGCAGTCCGAAGAAGCAGGCCACCATGAAGACGAATCCGCGCAGGACGGTGACCAGCATGGCCGGGCGCGCCCGCTCGACGCTCTGGAAATAGCTGATCGCCACGATATTCACGGCAAAGAAGACGAATCCCGACGCGAACAGCGGAAGTCCCCGGACGGCAATGCCGTAAGCGGGGTAGGCGCTGTCGATGAACATCGCCACGATCTCGCGGCTGCAAAGCGCCGTCACGCCGAAGAAAGCCAGTCCCGACACCACGGCCGTCATCAGCGCCAGCCGGAACGTCTTGCGTACGCGCACACCGTTACCCGCGCCGAAATTGTAACTCAGGATAGGCTGGGCCGACTGTCCGATGGCATTGTAGACCATGAAGATAATCGGGAAAAAGTAGCAGGCGATGCTGAACGCCGCCACGCCGTCCTCGCCCAGATGGCGGATAAAGACGTAGTTCCCGGCGAACATCATCGTCGCAATGGCCCCCTCGCACAGGAAGGTCGAAAGGCCCAGGCGGCACATATATCCCACGTTACGCCCGGTCAGGCGCATACTTTTGCGGCTCAGTTTCACACGGCAGAAGCGCACGACCCGCCGGCGGTCGCCGAGGTATACGAGGATCATTGCGGCACCCACGATATAACCCAGGCTCGTGGCCAGCGCGGCGCCCATCATTCCCCAGCCGAAGATGAAGATAAACACGTAATCCAGCACGATGTTGATGACCGCCGGAACGGCGTTGCAGAGCATCGCGTAGTTGGGCGACCCGTCGAGGCGGATGAAGAACATCCCCGAGCTGAGCAGGGCGCTGAACGGCAGGAACGGCGCGAACCAGTGCATGTACTCCACGGCCAGCGGCAGCAGCCGCTCCGAACTGCCCAGCAGCCGGGCCACCCCGGGAGCGTACCAGGTAATGAGGAAACTGTACGCCGCCAGCAGCAGCGACGAGACCACCACGGCCTGCGTGACGTTGATGCGCGCAACTTTGATTTTCCCCTGCGAAAGGTGGATCGAAGCCACGACCGAAGCCCCGACGCCGAACATCAGTCCGACGCCCGTGCTGATGAGGAACAGCGGGGCGGTGATGTTAACTGCGGCCAGGGCGTCGCTGCCGATGCCGCGGCCCACGAAAATCCCGTCCGTGATGACGAACACGGCTGAGAAAACCATCCCCAGCACGGTGGGGATCAACAATTTACGGAACAATTTCGGAATATCCATGCTGCCGAAATCGATACTGTCTTTCATAACGCTTTTTTTTGGACTGCAAAGATAGGGGCTTCCGGCCGGGCAAAAGTTACCATTTGGTAAAAAAAAGCCCCTCCGGAGGGGAGGGGCCTTGGGTGCGGCGTCAGAGCGTTCCCTGTTTGAGCTGCTCGACGAAACGGTCGATGCGGCGCAGCTGCCGGGGAATCCGGATCGACTGCGGGCAATGCGATACGCACTGGTCGCAACCGATGCAATGACTTGCCTGCCGGAGCTTCGGGACCGAGCGGTCGTAACCCACGAGGAACGCCCGGCGGGCCTCCCGGTATGCCGGGTCCTGCCGGTCCTTGGGGACATTGCCCTCGTTCACACAACGGTTGTAGTGGGCGAAAATCGCCGGGATGTCCAGCCCATAGGGGCAGGGCATGCAGTACTGGCACTCGGTGCAGGGCACGGTGGGGTATTTCAGCATCACCTGCGCCGTATCCTCCAGCAACGCCAGCTCGTCGTCGGTGCAGGGTTCGAGCGGCGAGTAGGTGCGGATGTTGTCCTGCAGGTGCTCCATGTAGGTCATGCCGCTCAGCACGGTCAGCACCCCGGGGTAGGAGCCCGCGAAACGGAACGCCCACGAGGCGGTGCTCTGCGTCGGGCGACGCTCTTTGAGCCGTTCGACCAGATGGTCGTTCAGCCGCGACAGGCGGCCGCCCAGCAGCGGCTCCATAATCACGGCCGGGATGCCGCGCTTCTCCAGCTCACCGTAAAGGTAGTCGGCATTGACGTTGCGGCCCGAAGCGTGCTTCCAGTCGACGTAGTTCATCTGTATCTGCACGAAATCCCACACGGCCTCGCCCCTGTCGTGCATCGCCAGCAGGTGATCGAAGACCTTCTGGTCGCCGTGGAACGACCACCCGAGGTTGCGGATGCGCCCCGCCTCGCGCTCGCGGAGCAGGAAGTCGAGTACGCCGCAGTCGACGAAGCGTTCGTTGAACGTCTCGACGCCTTTGTCGCCGCCCACCGAGTGCAGCAGGTAGTAATCCAGATAATCCGTCTGCAGATCGCGGAGCGACCTCCGGTACATCTCTTCCGAGGCCCTGAATATCGCTCCGGGAGACATCCCTTGCCCCGCCATGCGGTGGTTGGACATCTTCGTGGCGATAAATACCTTCTCGCGCGGATGCCGTTTGAGGGCGACCCCCGTGGACTTCTCGGAAAAGCCCTGTATGTAGACGGGCGCCGTATCGAAATAGTTGACCCCGTGGGCAATGGCGTAGTCGACCAACTCGTTGACGGCCTCCTGGTCGATCGGGTTTCCGTCGGCCGCGGGTGTTTCGAGCAGCGGCCAGCGCATGCAGCCGTAACCCAGCAGCGACACCCGGTCGCCGGTCGTCGGCGTCGTGCGGAATGCCATCTTATCCGTCGGAACTTCGCCGACAGCGGCGGTCGCCGCCCCCGGTCCCCGCTTTCCGCAGCCGTAAAACGCGGCGGTCGTCGCGGCGGCCCCGACTCCGAGGACTTTCAGGAACTCACGGCGGTCTATCTTTTTCTTCTCCATCTCTTCAGTTTTTCAGATGATTCGCTGACGTTGGTGGCCTTCGACATAGATCGCGCTGAACGGACGCGCCGGGCAGAGGTTCTCGCAGGCTCCGCAGCCGATGCAACGCTCTTCGTTCACCGCCGGAATGCGCGGCGATTTCGGGTCGCCGGGATCGCGGGGCACCATCGTGATCGCTCCCGTGGGGCAGTGCCGCGCACAGTTGTTGCAGGTCACGCCGTCGGTGTTGACCACGCAGTTGTCGGCGATCCACACCGCATGGCCCACCTGCGTCGCCGATTTCTCCGCGAGGTCCGCGAGGCGGATGGCGTCCGTGGGGCAAACCTCGGCACACCGGGCGCACTCCGGACGGCAGTAACCGCGCTCGTACGACATTTCGGGCTTCATCAACAGCATCAGCCGGCCCGACGGACGCAGCACCTGATTCGGGCAGACCGACACGCACAACTGGCACGAGGTGCAATGTGCTGAGAAGTGGCGCAGGTTCTGCGCTCCCGGGGGCAGGATCGGCGCGGCGCGGTTCGGGATCTTCCTCTCCCCGATCACGGCCAACCCGCCGTCGACTTTCTTCTCCTGCGCACGCAGGGCGGTGTAGGCGAAAAGCCCCGCCACGCCGAAAAACCGGCGCCGCGAAGCGTCGGTCCGGTGACCCTCAGCCTGGGAAGCCGCGGCCCGTTCCGGGCGCCGCATCGTATAGGTGATGGCTCCCTGGCGGCAGGTTTCGAGACAATCCATGCAGGCCACACAGCGGCTGTAATCGATCGTGTGGTTCGCCGGGTCGATGCACGACGCCTTGCAGCTGCGGGCGCAGAGCTTGCAGCCGTTGCATTTCGAGACGTCGAAACGCGGTTTGAACAGCGAATAACGGGAAATCGCTCCCAGCACCGTCCCTACCGGACAGACCGTGTTGCACCACGTGCGCCCGTTGCGCCAGGCGAGGACCGCCAGTCCCACGAACGTCACGACGGCGATGAGGAACATGCCGAGACTCCTGATCCACACGTCCACCGAATAGAACGCATAGCTGTCCATGCGTTCGGCCACCCACGCCAATCCGTTGTTGCCCCACGCATAAACAGGCGCGAAGAGGTTCGAGGCGATGCGGCCATAGGCGCTGTAGGGGGCGATCAGCCACCCGACGCCCGCCAGCATCGCCACGACGAACACCGCGAGCATCGTCCAGCGCAGCCACGTGAGCGCGGGGGAGTAGCTGAAGCGGTAGCGACGCTTTTTACGCCTTCCCGCAAACCACGACACGATGTCCTGCATCACGCCCAGCGGGCAGATGACCGAACAGTAGACGCGGCCGAAAAGCAGGGTCAGCGCCACGAGCGCCACCACTACGAGGGCATTCACGGCGAATGTCACGCCCAGCAGGGCGGGCAGGAACTGGATTTTCGCCATCCACCCGAACCACGCATGGAGGGTCCCCGTAAAGTCGAGGAACAGGAGGGTAATCAGCAGAAAGAAGAGGACCGCCGCAACGATCCGGATTTTTCGCAGCATCTTTTATTTAGTTTGTTATACAGCGTTTTACGCCCGCAGGCCCAGCTCGTAAGCCTCCTGCATCGCAGGCGAGGATTTGATCTCGCCGACGTGCCAGGCCCCGACACCATAGACAACACCCCGTTCCGTGGGACCCTCGAGGCAGTCGAGGAAGCCGCGGAAGCACTCCACCGTGCGCTCCATCATCGGAATACTCTCCTCAGCGGCCGTCAGGATGAAATAGAACTCCTTGTCGGTCATCTCGGTATAGCGGGCGCAGCAGCGGTCGATCAGCGTCTTCATCTGGCCGCACACCGTATAGAAATAGACCGGCGAGGCCATCACGATCACATCCGCGGCGACCATCTTTTCGAGCACCCCGGCGGCATCGTCCTGCTGCGGGCAGGGGTGCTCGCCGTTGTAACAGCGGTTGCATCCCGTGCAATAATTGATTTTCAGGTCTTTGAGAAACACTTTCTCGACCTCGAGGCCCGCCTCGCGGGCACCCTCCATGAAACGGTCGCACAGCAGGTCGGAATTTCCGCCGCGGCGCGGGCTGGAGGAGAGGATCAAAACTTTCTTTGCCATAATTTCTAATGCAAATTACTCAGCCATTCAACGATTTCGGGATCGCGGTGATCCAGGAAACTGCTCTCGGGACGGTCCAGCGTGGCGATCGCCGCCATGTCGTCGTCACTCAACTCAAAGCCGAAAACGTCGAAATTCTCGGCGATACGCTCCTTGTGCACCGACTTGGGGATGCAGACCACATCGCGCTGGATCAGCCAGCGCAGGACGACCTGCGCCACCGTCTTGCCGTATTTGGCGGCGATCCCCTGCAACAGTTCGTTCGAGAACAACCCGTTCTTGCCCTCGGCGAACGGGGCCCACGACTCGATCTGCACACCTTTCGCACGCATGAACTCCGCGGCGGCGGTCTGCTGGTGGAAAGGATGCGTCTCGACTTGGTTGACCGCCGGGGTCACCTCGTTGTGCAGGATCAGGTCCGCGAGCCGGTCGGGATAAAAGTTCGACACGCCGATGGCCCGGATGCGGCCCTCCTTATACAACTCCTCCATCGCCCGCCACGAACCGTAGACATCGCCGAACGGCTGGTGGATCAGGTAGAGGTCGAGGTAGTTCAGGTCCAGCTTTAACATAGACTCCTCAAACGCCTTTTTAGCAGGCTCATAGCCCGCATCGCTGATCCACAGTTTCGTGGTGATGAACAGCTCCTCGCGGGGGATGCCGCTGCGGCGGATAGCCCGACCCACAGCCTCCTCGTTCTCATAGGCCGCCGCGGTGTCGATCGAGCGGTAACCCGCCATCAGGGCATCGTAAACAGCCTGTTCGCAGACCTCGGGGTCCGAAATCTGGTAGACGCCGAAGCCGAGGACCGGCATTTCGACGCCGTTATTCAATTTCACGTATTTCATAATCTTTCGTTTTTCAGTTTTCAGGTAATACTTCGTTCAGGCATCCGATGGCGTTCAGCGTCCGCGGATAGCCGATCCAGGGCAGCAGCTGCGTCACGACGGCCAGCAGGGTAGCCTTGTCGTTGCCGACGTTCACGTTGCCCGCGATATGTCCCTTCACCTGCGGCTCGCAGCCGCCGAGCGACACGAGCAGCGAAAAGGTCACCAGTTCGCGCATCTTCACGTCCAACCCCTTGCGGGTCAGGAAATCCCCGAAGCAGTTGTCCGAGAGGTATTGCTGGATATGCTTCTGGTTTTCGGGAGCCGACGCACGCATCGCGTCGATATGTTCCGCGCCGAAGATCGACCGCTGCACGGCCAGTCCCTTTTCGAACCGGTCCGCAGGCGTCGTCGTCGACTGCCTTTCGAGCGGCAGCGCCACACCGCGGGCCTCCAATACCTCGTTGGCTATCCCGACGAAATCGGCAGCTTTCGCCATGCCCACATAAGGAACCGCCTGATAAACGACCTCTTTCACCTCGACGGGCGTCACGCCCGCCCCGAGAGCCGCATCGAGTGTCGCCCGGAATGCGGAGCGGCCCTGCGAAGCGACATTCGAAGCCAGAATACATATCAGCCGCGTCCGGGCATCGAGTCCGCCGTGCCCGAACACTTCGCCGAGTGCAAAGTTATCAAAAATTTCAAATAATTCGGGGTCCTTTTCCCCATCTGCCGATATTCCTTCGGAAAAGGCCGGACGGGAGACCGTCGCGGCGGTATACTGCGCATCGTCAACGGGTTCCAGCCACGTGTTGACGTTCGTTGCAGGGTTGCACTCGACGGCCAGGTGTGAGAACCAGCTGTCGGGGGCCGCCCCGTGCCAGTGCACCACGTCGGGGGCGATCTCCACCACGTCGCCCGGCAACAGTTCCCGGGCCGGCCGCCCTTTTTCCTGGTAGTAGCCCCGGCCGCCGACGGCGATCAGGAGCTGGCCGCCCGTGTGGCTGTGCCAGTTGTTGCGGCACCCGGGCGAAAAGGTGATGTTCGACACGGGCACGTTCAGCGCCCCGTTCGTCGTCAGCGGGGCCCGCCAGGCCTGCCCGATAAAATACTTCGAAAACTGCTCCGGGAGCGGCTCGCCCTGCGGGAACATCTGCTGAAAAGTCTTTTCGTTTTCCATACGCCTCTCTTGCGCCGGCAACGTGTCCGCCGCCAGGACAGACACGACTCCGAACACGGTTAAAATCCATAATTTCCGTTTCATAATTCAATCGATGACAGGCATGATATCTTCCACGATCTGGCCGGCGGTGAGCCGGTTTTCGCGCAGGAACTCCCCGGGATCGAACCGGTCGGCAAACTCCTTCCGGGCCCCGCAGTTGAGCACTTTCATCTCCGATGTGCCGTAGAAGCGTGCGATCTTCTCGCCGAACCCGCCGTCGAGTACACCGTCCTCCAGCGTCACCACCAGCCGGTGCCCGGCTTTCAGATCGGTCAGCAACGCCCCGTCGACACCCGTAATGTAGCGCGGATTGACCAGCGTAGCCTCGATCCCCGTCCGCTCTTTCAGCAGTTTCACAACCTCCTCGCCGAGGCCGAAAAAGGAACCCAGCGCCACGACGGCCACTTCGCGTCCCCGGCGGACGACCTCGTAGCGGTTCAGCTCGCCGTAATCCGGCGCGACGAATCCCTCGCGCGAGGCGACCTCCTCGGCCGGAACGCGGATGGCTACGGGATGCTCCGTCTGGCGCATGCTCCAATCCAGCATGGCGAAATACTCCTCCCGGCAGGTCGGAGCCAGATAGACCAGATTCGGAATGTTCCCGAGCAGCGGAATGTCGAAGAAACCGAGGTGCGTGGCGTCGTTCATGGCCGTCAGCGAACCCCAGAAGACCAGCAGTACGGCCGGATTGCCGTTGATGCAAAGATCCTGCGAAAGCTGGTCGTAAGCCCGCTGGATGAATGTGCTGTAAACGCCGTAGACGGGTTTGCCGCCGCCTTTGGCGATTCCGGAGGCCAAAGCCACGGCATGCTCCTCGGCGATGCCGACGTCCACGAACTGACTTCCGGCCTCCCGGCGGCGCTCCGGCGTGAAGCCCATCACGGCCGGAGTTCCCGACGTGATGGCCACCACGCGCGGGTCCTCCTTCATCCGTTCGAGCAGGTAGCGCGCCGTCAGCGCGTCGTACCCCTCCGCCCCGACCGGAGCCGCCGGTTCGCCCGTCGCCAGGTCGAACGGCGACCGCCAATGGTAGGTCTCCCTGTCCTGCTCGGCGCGGGCGTATCCCTTGCCTTTCAGCGTATTGATATGCACGACGACGGGGTGCGCCGTATCTTTCACCGCAGAAAACGCCCCGATCAGGGCCTCCACGTCGTTGCCGTCGGCGACATAGCGGTAGTCGAAGCCCATCGCCCGGAAGAAGTTGCAGGCGCAGTTTCCGCCGCTCGCGCGCAGCTCCTGCAGATTGCGGTAAAGCCCGCCGTGGTTCTCGGCAATGGACATCTGGTTGTCGTTCACGACGACGATGAAGTTCGTACCCAGCTCGGCGGCATAGTCCAGTCCCTCGAACGCCTCGCCGCCGCTCAGCGATCCGTCGCCGATAACGGCCACGACATTCCCCGTGCCGCCCTGCAGGTCGCGGGCCTTGGCCAGTCCGCTCGCCAGACTGACCGAGGTCGAGGTGTGGCCGATGACGAAGTGGTCGTGCGCGCTCTCCGTCGGCTCGGAATAGCCCGAAACGGCGTCGTATTCCGCAGGATCGAGAAACGCCCGGCGACGCCCGGTCAGCATCTTGTGCACGTAACTCTGGTGCGAGACGTCGAAAACGAGCTTGTCCTTCGGCGAATCGAAAACATAGTGCAGGGCCACGGTCGCCTCGACCATGCCCAGATTGGGCCCGAAATGCCCGCCGTGCGCGCTGACCTTATGCAGCAGCGCCTCACGGATCTCACCGCTCAGTTCGGTAAGCTCCCCGGCGGAAAGCCGTTTCACGTCTGCCGGGGAGTCGATTTTCTCCAAATACATATTTCTTTGTTTTATCAGGTTCGTACTGTCCGCCTGCCGGCGGATTTCACGATGCAAAATTAGGGAGGTTCGTGCAATAAATCCGTACCCGGATTACGGTTCGGCATACCAATTTTACACATTTCGGGCCGGCCCCCCGTTTGACACGTGAAGCCGGCCCGTAAACCAATCGGCCGGAAGCAGGGAATGGGACCGAGATCGAACCCGTCCGCGATTGCCTCTAAAACGGGACTCTTAGCCCCGCTTGCCCTGATTGGCGACGGATTCCATCAGGGAGGCGATCTCGGCGGGATCGCCCAGGAAATAGTCTTTCACATAGCCCAGCCCCTCGTCGAACTCGAAGACATAGGGCACGGCGGACGGAAGGTTAAATTCCGAAATGGCCTCGTCGGAAATGCCTTTCAGGCTTTTGATAATGCCGCGCAGGCTGTTGCCGTGGGCCACGACCAGCACCTGATCGTAACGGGCCAGCGCCGGGAGGATTTCGCACTCCCAGTAGGGCATCGTGCGGGCCACGGTGTCGCAGAGCGACTCGGTGCGGGGCAGCTCGGCATCGGGAATCCCGGCGTAACGGGGGTCGAGGCGCGGGTTGCGCGGATCGTCCTCGGCCAGGGGCGCGGGAGCCACGTCATAACTGCGGCGCCAGACATGCACCTGCTCGTCGCCGTATTTCTCGGCCGTCTCGCGCTTGTTCAGCCCCTGCAACATGCCGTAATGCTTCTCGTTGAGCCGCCACGTCTTGGTCACCGGAATCCAGTCCCGGTCCATCTTGTCGAGTACGACGTCGAGGGTCTTCACGGCCCGTTTCAGATAAGAGGTATAGGCGCATCCGAAGCGGAAGCCCTCCTTGCGCAGCGTCTCTCCGGCTTTCACGGCCTCGGCGACGCCCTTCTCGCTCAAATCCACATCGGTCCACCCCGTGAACCGGTTTTCCTTATTCCATACGCTCTCGCCGTGGCGGAGCAAAACGATCTTCTTCATGGCTATTTTACGACTGCGTTTTCAGGTTCGGCGCGCACCTCGTTGACCAGCTTGCGGTGATCCGCGAAATCGCTGATATTCTGCATCGTCGTGTGCGCTATATTATCCAATGCTTCACGTGTGAAAAATCCCTGGTGCGAGGTGACGATCACGTTGTTGAACGACAACAGGCGCGCCAGCACGTCGTCGTCCATGATGCGGTCCGAAGTGTCCTCGTAGAAATAGGCGGCCTCCTCCTCGTAGACGTCCAGCCCCGCGGCCCCGATCTTCTTCTCTTTGAGCCCGTCGATCAGCGCCTCGGTGTGAATCAGCTGGCCGCGGCCCGTGTTGATGAGGATCACCCCCGGCTTCATGTGCGAAATGGCCACGTCACCGATCATGTAACGCGTCTGGTCGGTCAGGGGACAGTGCAACGAAATGATGTCCGCACGGCTGTAAAGCTCGTCGAGCGACACATAGGTGATGCCCGCCTCGGCGGCATACGCTTGGTCGGGGTAGAGGTCGTTGGCCAGTATCTCCATGCCGAAGCCTTTGAGGATGCGGATCAGTTCGCGGGCGATCTTGCCCGTGCCGACGATGCCGGCGGTCTTGCCGTACATGTCGAATCCCAGCAGGCCGTGGAGCGAGAAATTGCCGTCGCGCGTACGCCAGTAGGCGCGGTGGACCTTGCGGTTGAGCGCCAGCATCAGCGCTACGGCGTGTTCGGCCACGGCATGCGGCGAGTAGGCCGGAACCCGGACCACCGGAATCCCATAACGGGCGGCGGCCTTCAGGTCGACGTTGTTGAAGCCCGCACAGCGCAGCGCGATCAGCTTCACGTCCAGATCGGCCAGTTGGCGAATGGTCTCGGCATCGGCCGTATCGTTGACAAAGATGCAGACCGCGTCGGAACCCTTGGCAAGAGCCACGTTATTGGCGTTCAGATGGCTGCGGTGGTAACATATATCGAATCCGTAAGCGTCGCGGATGCGCTCGAAAGACTCCTTGTCGTAAGGCTGTGTTCCGAAAAGCGTTATTTTCATACAATTAAATATTATGCGATCGTCACCTCGTCGTCGAGGTAAACGTCCTGAATGGCGTGCAGCAGTTCGATACCCTCCTTCATCGGGCGCTGGAAAGCCTTGCGGCCGCTGATGAGGCCCATGCCGCCGGCGCGCTTGTTGATGACGGCCGTCGTGACGGCCTCCTTCAGGTCGGACTCCCCGTGCGACTCGCCGCCCGAGTTGATAAGCCCCACACGGCCCATGTACCCGTTAGCCACCTGGTATCGGCAGAGGTCGATGGGGTGGTCGGAGGTCAACTCCGTATAGACCTTGTCGCTGGTCTTGCCGAAGCCGATGGCCCGGAAGCCGCCGTTGTTCGCCGGAAGTTTCTGCTTCACGATGTCGGCCTTAATCGTCACACCCAGATGGTCGGCCTGCCCCGTGAGGTCGGCCGAAGCGTGGTAATCGACGCCCTCCTTTTTGAAACCCTCGTTGCGCAGGTAGCACCACAGGATCGTCGCCATGCCCAGCTCGTGCGCCTCGTCGAAGGCGCGGGCGATCTCGACCAGCTGCCGGCGGCTCTGCTCCGAGCCGAAATAGATCGTCGCTCCGACGGCGGCAGCGCCCATGTTCCAGGCGTCGCGCACCGACCCGAACAGAATCTGATCGTAGGTATTGGGGTAGGAGAGCAGCTCGTTGTGGTTGAGTTTGACGACGAACGGTATCTTGTGCGCATATTTCCGGGCCACGGACCCGAGCACGCCGAAAGTCGAGGCCACGGCATTGCAGCCGCCCTCGACGGCCAGTTTCACGATGTTCTCCGGATCGAAATAGGCGGGATTCGGGGCGAACGAGGCTCCCGCGGAGTGCTCGATGCCCTGGTCCACGGGCAGGATCGAGACATAACCCGTGCCGCCGAGGCGGCCGTTGGCAAGAATCCACTGGAGGTTGCCCAGCGTGCGGATATTGCGGTCGGAATCGGTCCAGATGCGGTCCACGGTGTCGGGACCCGGCAGGTACAGCGACTTCTTGTCGATGGTACGGCATACATGGGAGAGGTAGTAGCCGGCCTGCTCCCCGAGAATTTCAACAGTCTTGCTCATAATCAGACGCGTTTTAAGAATTTATATTTTACTTGCAAATCCGGTTCCAAATACAATACGTCCCACACCGCCGCAGGTTTCATCCCCGGCGGGTTATTTCCGCGTATTGCGGTACTCGGTGGGCGACTCCCCGGTGCGCTTTTTGAAAAAACGCCCCAGATACGACTGGTCGGGGAACCGGAGCCGATAGGCGATCTCCTGCACCGAAAGGTCCGTCGACTGGAGCATCATCTTAATCTCGAGGATCACCGCACGGTCGATGAACTCCTTGGCCGAACTCCTCGACACGCTCCGCACGATGGTCGAGAGATAGCGGGTCGAAATGCAGAGCTTGTCGGCATAGAACGAAACCTCGCGTTCCTGCGAACAGTGCTCGTGCACGAGGGCCACGAAACGCTGGAAGAGGTCGGTCTGCCGCGTGGTGATCTCGGGCGTCCGCGGCTGCCGCGCGGCGAAGCGCTGCATCTTGTCGTAACTCTCCAGCAGGACGTTCTGCAGGCGGTTTTTGATGATCGTGTTCCGGAACACGTTGCTCCGGTCGCGGTAGGTGTAAGCCGCCATCTGGAACCAGATCGCAGCCCCCTCGACGATCCGCGTCGGCGGGTAGGAGATCGGGCGTTCGCGCAGGGCGCGGAAAAACGAAGGGTCCATGCGGAACGCCGCCTCGGAGAAAAGGTCGCGCGAAAAAGCGCAGAAAGTCACCCGGAAATCCTCCGTGCGGTCGGTGAGCATCAGCACCGAGCCGGGCAGCAGCAGCACCATCGTGTTGCGCCGCACCTCGCCCTGATACTGGTTGACCGAAGCCTCGGCACTGCCGCTGCGGCAAAACAGGATCGCCCCGCCTTCGATGCGGCACGCATAATTGCTGAAGAACGCGAAATCGGACTCTCCGACGACGAACTGTTCTTCCGGGGTGGTAATTATCGGATTTACCTGAGACATAATTATTTCTTTTTTCGAACAAAAATAGTGAATTTTTCGATAAATTCCTCGTTTTTGTTCCGAAAAGTACCAACTCTGTTCGCAATATAAAGGCAAAAGATGGCGTTTTTAGAATACTTTTGCACCTGAAAAAGTTTTTTAGTTCAAAAAGTTAAAGGAAAAGTTATGAAGCAAACATTTGTGAAGGCTGCCCTGGTGGCATACTGCATGGCAGCCGTCGCCTGTGGGCAGGCACCTACGGCAATGGGACCCGGCGAATACGCCGTGATGACCGTCGCCACCACCGACCGCGAGATTCCGAGCAACTACTCGGCGACCATCCGCGGACGTCAGGACATCGCCATCTATCCGCAGGTTTCGGGCACGATCTCGGAACTCTGCGTTAACGAGGGCCAGCAGGTATCGAAAGGCCAGACTCTTTTCATCATCGACCAGGTGCCCTACAAAGCGGCCCTGCAGACCGCCGAAGCCAACGTCGAAGCCGCCAAGGCCGGCGTAGCCACGGCACAGCTCACCTATGACAGCAAAAAGGAACTCTTTGCCAAAAACGTCGTTTCGCAGTACGACCTGTCGACGGCCAACAACACCCTGCTGACGGCCAAAGCACAGCTCGCACAGGCCGAGGCACAGCGCGTGAACGCCGCCAACAACCTCTCCTACACGGTCGTGAAGGCTCCGGCCAACGGCGTGGTCGGCACGCTGCCGTACCGTGTCGGTGCACTGGTGAGCGCTTCGATCCCGCAGCCGCTGACCACCGTGTCGGACAACTCGGAGATGTACGTTTATTTCTCGATGAACGAGAACCAGCTGCTGGGCCTCACGCGCCAATACGGCTCGATCGCCGAGACGCTCAAAAGCATGCCGGCCGTACAACTGCAGCTCAGCGACGGCTCGGTCTACGACCAGCCGGGCCGCGTGGAGTCGATCAGCGGCGTCATCGACACCTCGACGGGCAGCGTGTCGCTGCGCGCGGCGTTCCCCAACCCCAACGGGCTGCTGCACAGCGGCGGAGCCGGCAACGTCATCCTGCCGAGCATCTACAAGGATTGCATCGCCGTTCCGCAGGCCGCAACGTTCGAACTGCAGGACAAAGTTTATGTATATAAGGTAGTGGACGGCAAGGCCGTTTCGTCGATGATCGACGTCGAGAAGATCACCAACGGCCGCGAGTACATCGCCCGCACGGGCCTCGTTCCGGGCGACGTGATCGTAGCCGAAGGCGTCGGTCTGCTGCGCGAGGGTACGCCCATCCGCATCAAAGGTCAGGCCGCAGCCGAAGCTGCCGCTCCTGCAACCGATGAGGCTGCCGCCCAGTCCCAAACTGAAAAAGAGGAATAACCTATGACACTGAAACATTTTATCGAACGACCCGTACTGGCGTCG
>ERZ1673699.819-NODE-819-length-29973-cov-5.002674_pt1 | contig 29973 bp, 43 predicted proteins | sample MGYA00580229_ERZ1673699 | MGnify/ENA primary metagenome ERZ1673699 (study PRJEB41218, sample SAMN15661785) | gut metagenome | host: Homo sapiens | place: Canada: London | collected 2015-08-20/2019-03-30 | study: EMG produced TPA metagenomics assembly of... | reverse complement strand
AGACAGTAAACAAGTTTGCGTTTATTACCTTATCTCTGATTATGGGGTTTGTGCTGCGTTTGTAATAGTATTTTTTATACTTGCTACTTGACTGCGTTCCGTTACACCATGCTGTGTCTTGTATATCTACAAGCTGATAGATTTTTCCTAATCTCGTTACCACAAATTGAGCCGAGGCTTTCGACTTAGGATTGCATAGCCAGCTTATGGATTCCATTGCGTAGCCCTCTGTGATGTGGTTTACTATCATGATAGGCTTCTCGCCTTTGCGTCCCTTAGTGTAGTTTTGACTATATTTTCTAATTATCTCCAAGCTTTTTCACCCCCATCTCCACTTCTTATAGGCAGTGCCTCTACATCTGGTTTGTACTTGTTTTTGACAACACCATTGCCGCCAACGAGTTCGTAATTTCTGCAGTTTTCTGCAAATATTTCATAGTCCTCATCACTTACATATTTTTGTCTCATAAACTTTGCGTGCTGATTTTTAATCTCTTGCTTTAAGTGAGTCCTGCTTCTTCGATTTGACAGCTCTATATAATCACTTAGTTTTGCATCTAAATTTGCGAGCTGTTCTTCGTGCGCTTCGACACGTTTGTTGATCTCTTCTTGTTTTTTTGCATTGTCGTGCATCCTGTCGTTGTACTTTTTAAGTTTAAAAAGCATGGTTGATACACCCCCTAGTGTTAGTACAATCGTGATTAGCTCTTGTACTGTTATTTTGTCTAAAATTGTCATATACTACCTTCTTTTCCTAGATTTTTTGTAATTAGCTTTAACTTGTGATCTCGCATTTCTATATACTCACTGTTTTTTACAAGGCTTTTAATAAAGTTGTAGCTACTTGCGTTATTCGCATGTCCGAGCCAAGCGTTTAGCATCTGCTCTATCTTTATGGGTTTTACATTCTTATTATTAACTAAGTTTGGTATAGCCTTAACCTTGCGCTTTATTTTCTTTTTACTTGCGTTTCTTAATAGTCTGTGCGTTGGATGTATTTTAAATCCTATAGCGTTGACTCCTTGGCTTATCGGAAATATTTTACTTTTCTTGCTATTTAATTCAAGACTAAGTTTATCACTTATAAAATTTTTGATCTGCTCTTTTGCTTTTCTTGCTTCTTCTTTATTTTTTACTATTATAATCATGTCATCCATGTACCTTACGTAAAATTTAAGGCGCAAACTGTGTTTTGCAAATTGGTCAACTTCATTTAGATAGATGTTCGAGGATAGTTGAGATAAAGTATTGCCAAGTGGCAGGCCTTTATCATCTATAGCAGATGCTGTATCGACTAATAGATCTAAGAGCCATAGTGTATCTTTGCACTTTATCTTTTTTCTAAAGAGTTTCTTTAATATGTCTCTGTCTATAGTGTAGAAAAACTTTTTTATATCGAGTTTTACTATATAAGCCTCGTCTCCATACATCCACTTAGCTTTTCTCATAAACTTAGAAATTCTATCTACACATTTATGTGTGCCTTTGTTATCTATACTGCCGTACGAGTCATAAATGAATGTTTTGAAATATATTTGTTTTAGTATGTTATTAACAGCAATTTGCACCACTTTATCCTTAAAGCTAGGAGCATATATAAGTCTTTCTTTTGGTTCGTACACATAAAAACTAGTGTAACCATCGTGTTTATAAGTTTTATTTTCTAGACTTTCTCTTAAAATTTTTAAATTGTATGTTTCGTCCTCGGCAAAAATTATTGCGTCTGGCGAATATTTATTTTTACCTAGTAGTACTTTTTTGTATGCTAGATACAAATTATATTCAGCTATTATCTTTTGGTATAGATCCTTATATTGTTTCGACAATTTTGATTTTCACTTCTTTCTTTAGAGTTACTAAACAAATTGACTTTGCTTATGTGTTTACACATGTCGTGAAGGAACCGCCCTCTCTTGAATCTATCAAGCCTTGTAGTAAAAACCTTAATCTTAACTATCTAATAAGCTTCATATAATCAGGACAGGGGCGCCAGCCGTAATTACTGTTCGCATTGTTCGAGTTGTTGGCGTTCGCGTTAGACACGCAATTGTTGCCACGTATAGAGCGAAGAATATTTTGCAGAGCGGTCCCTAATTTTTATTTATTTAGTGTTGATTTGATATATCCAGAAAGCATCTTGCCTATTTCTGTAAGTTTTAAATCAATTTCTCTGTATTGCCCTATGCTTACATATTTTCTATCTCTAGCTAGCTTAATCATAAATTTTAATGCCTCTAAATCTGCTTCCGCTTCCTGCAAGTAGTATAATCTTTTTGATTTGACATAGTTTGCTTGTGAAATCACCCCATGCAAATTAAAAAGTTTTGATCTGATGTCGCTGCATAAGACATATTTTTCTGCTTTTGGGAAATTAATAAGCTTAGGATATATTTCAAGTGTAAATGTTTCCACTCTTTTTAACAGTTGTAATTCATTTTTCATTTTTGCCTACCTATTTTTAATCGGCTACTCGCGCTCTCGCGCGTATCCGCCGATGGTTAGAGTTTAGCCGACAATCTTAAGACAGGGGCGCCAGCCGTAATAACCGCTCGCACCGTACGAGTAGTTGGCGAACGCGTAAGACACGCAATTGTAGCCACGTATAGAGCGACAGTTTTCAGCGTATGTTGTTTCTTGACACCATGTATATAAGTTGTTTGTTAATAAATCTGCATCTGTATAGCCTATACCCCAGTTATCTGTTGGCGATTTAACATTATTTGGATATGCCCAGCTGCTTGGCGCTTTTGCGTGTATTGGTAACATTAAAGCGTTCCACATTGATTGATGATTTGCAGCTCCATCATAGGGTTTATAAAAAGTCTTAGGATTTGGCTGTACGTCATTCCCAATTCCTCTCATTAGCATAACTTGATATTTTTTACCACCTATTTCTATAGTTTTATTGCCATATACTGCGTTTGCGGCATTAATTTGATCCCATGAAATTGTGTGTCTATAAGGTTTTTTTGCTATAAGATAAACGTCGCCCTCGTATGCAAATTTAAGCCAAGGCTCATTGCTATATTGACTAGTTCCAGCTGTTATTCCGAGCATATTTGCTAGAGCATCTCCACTTATAAAATCATTTGATGCCACTTCTCCGAACCAGCCCGCGTCCATCGTGCCTTTGAGTAACTTTCTTTCACCTGGTGCTCCTATTTTGTCATCATATATATTTTTAGCTTTTAGATCTGTAAATCCGTGAGCAATTAGTAAGTCGTTTACATTCATTTTTAGCTCCTTTCTAATTCTTTCTTATAAATAAAGTCATTGCTATCGTAAAATAAATTCCACGTTTTAGTGCTTTTAATTTGCTGGCCTTGATATTCACTTAATTTTATTTTACTGTATTTTGGTGCATCTCCTATAAGCTCAGATTTATAAGCAAGTTCGCCGTCAATTTTTCTATAATCAACAGCTTTATATATTTCATTGTCAAGGTTTAGACCGATTATTGACAATTCTTCTACCATAGAGTTGTTTTCATTCCAGCGCTTTTTTTCTTCATCTGTTACAGTCCTGTGCGTGCTGTCACTACTAAGCTCTGATAAACTAGTTTTAATATCTGATTTATTAGCCTTGCTATTCCAAGTGTTTTTTTCAGTATCTGTTACTGTTCTGTGACTTGCGTCGTCTATCATTTCACTAAGCTTAGTCTTTATTTCTGTCTTGTCGGCTTTTAATGATAGCTTGTCGCTAATATGCTCATTCACGCTTCTCTCGAAACCTTCCATTTCTGATTCTAAATGGTCTATATAGTTATCAAATTCTACAATTTTATCTCTATATCCTTCAGTAAAATCAAGTGTACTAAGCCCTTTGCCTTTTATTTTGTCAACTTTGCTATTTAGTTTGTTGTTTAGGTCAATTGTCTTAGCGTATGGGCTTAGATCTATATTGCTTATGCTATTATCAACATAACTTGTCTTTGCATATCCTGTCAAATCCACCTCAGTACTGCCTATAAGTTCAAAAGCGCCATTTATCCATAAATATTCTAAATAAACGTTATTTGCCTTACCTTTTGCGTCCTTAACAAGATATATCACATCATCTTGTCCAGTACTTGGCAAAGTATCGACTACATCTTTCTTAAGCGTTTTAATCTTAGCCAGCGCTTCCTGCAGTTTTGGTTCTGTAATATATTTATTTAAATCGCCACTTACGATTATGTCTTTTAAACTTTGTTCAGCTGTCGCTGATTGACTAAGTAAATCTTGCAAAGTAGTTATACTTGTGTTTGCCTTTGTATCAGTATCTTTTAGCTTATTATCAGTAGTGTTGCCCTTAATAGTTGATTCATCAAGCTTAGTCTTTGTTGTGTTCGCTCTATCAATGCTACCATCAAGATTTGTCTTCGCTGTATTTGCTTTACCGATACTCGCATCAAGATTTGTCTTGCTCTTATCAGCGTTTGTAATAGATGTTGCAAGGTTTTTATCAGCTGTATTTATCTTTGAGACTACATCTTGCCCAGTCTTAATCGATTGACCGAGCTTAGTATTTGTATCTATGCCTTGAGCTGTCTTTTCTTGCAAGGTGCTTTGTGTGTTTTTAGCTGTCGATATATTAGCTTGTAAGTTAGCGTTTGTCTTATTGCCTTGAGCAATGTTTGCTTTTAAGTCGTTATTCAATGTGTCAGCGCCTGTTCTAGTCGCTTCAAGCTTTGTGTATGTTTCGCTTGCACTTGCAGTAGATGTCTTAAGGTTTGCGTCCACTCCTTGAGCTGCACTCGTATTTGATACAAGCTCTTGATTGACTTTGCGTCCCTCATTGACGTGAGTGCTTAAGTTTGTATCAAGATTCTTACTTTCTTCAAAAGTCTTTTCGTAAGCCTTGATTAAGTCTAGCGCTTCTTGTATTTTGCTAAAGTCTACAAGTACGTTATTGCCTACTGTTGCGCCATTTTGTATTGATTCTTCTACGTGTAAATTAAATATCTGTGAGCCCACTTGTAAGCCTTGAGCATCATATAGTACAAACTGAGCCTTGTTTAATCCACTCTTTGTAAACTGCTCATTTACAGGCTTTACAATAAATTTATTACCGCTTATACTTGCTTCAACCTTAGTGACTTTCTTGTCATTTCCTACATAAAATTCAAGCTTATGTCCAGTAATATCAATAGCGTTGTCAAGCTCGTCTCTTACTTCAATTTCAAAAACTCTACCTGTATCTCCTTGAGTAGAAAATAATACTCCATTGAAGCTGTCATCAAATTTTAATTTCAACTTATGCTCAATCATATGCTAAGCTCCTCCACTTCGTCACTTTGTTTACCTGCAAGCTTCACTAATGCATCTTGCAAGTCTTTTTCTTTCTTCTTTAGTTCCTCAAATTCTTGCTTTATTCTCTTTGAGTTTCTTATCAAGTCTTCTTTTCTGTATCCGATTCTTTCTATTTCTCTTTTTAATTCATCTTCAGATAAGGTGTATACACTTGTTTCAGTGATTTCAACCTTATCATCAAGTTTCTTTATATTCAAAGTATTTTCCATTTTAATAACCTCCATAACCAAGTAGTGCTTGAATAAATATTGAAGCACTCACACGTCCTAGCCCACTGTTGCCTATACTTACAGTATTCCAAGAGCCTATGCTTAAGTAGTTTGCGATGTTTAAATCACTTTGTGCCCTTGAAAAACTATATGAGCCAGTCAAAGAGCTAGTGATATCTCTTCCATTTACTGATATAGTATAGTTTGAGCTTCCTCTTTTTGTGATAATACCAAAGATGGGGTCATGCGTATGTCCAGGTATTTCAAATCTGTGCGTATGATCTGGAATTCTCACTTCATGTCTATGGTCACTTATACTTAACTTGTGCTCATGGCTTCTTGTATGCCAAAAAGGCTCAGTCTTACCAATAGTCTTTCCTTCAAAGCCCCAAACTGCGAGCGATGTACTTCCACCATCAACATCAGCAAGTCCATGAGTGGTACCATAATCTCCACCACCGCTATCAGTTGATGTATAGTCACCACCACCACTGTCAGATGTGGAGTAGTCACGCTTTTGGTACTCATTACCTCTTTGGTAAGCTCTAAAATCGTCAAGGTAGATATTTAAACTAGCCTTGTATATCCTCTTAGTTTCTCTAGGTATATAGATGTGCAATTCTAAAGGGTAGCCTCGGTCAACATTATCAGTTTGAGAATCTTGCCAAGATTGCAAGATACCCTCATCATCTAAGATAGTTATATTGCCACTCTTATCACTAAGTTTAAGGCCATAGCGACCAGATGCCCAGTTGCCAAGCTGTACTCTTTCTCTTTGCTGATTGTCTAGCACTTGTAATCCTTTTGCTTGAGTGATTTTCACATTGTTGTACATCACATCTTGCTTGACTACTTTGCCGTCAAGTGTTGTGATTTTACCATCTACAAGCTTTAAGTCGTCTCTAACCTTGCCAGTCTCGTCAACTATCTTGCCGTCAAGTATCTTGAATTGTTTGCCTAAATCACTATCAAAAAAGTTGTTATTGACATTAATCTGTGCGGCATTTATCTTAGCATACTTACCAAGCGTGCCAACTACTTCATCAGCGACTACGCCATCAGCAGTTAGAGCCGTTCTCCAGTCCCAAGAGCTATCGGGCTTTTTAGAATTTGCTATTAAAATCTTACCAGCACCCATGTAGACCACCTTTGTTGGCTCTTTGTCGATAGGTTTGTCAAAACTGTAGTATCCAGCAGGTAAGCCGTACTCATTGCCAATTTTTAGGTCATAGTTGTAAGCGCCGTCATTAAAGTAGCTAGCTGTGATCTCGTCTCGAATGTTGTCGATATAAGCGTTGACTTCTTTTTGTCTCTTCCTTTGCTCATAGGCTTGAGTTTTAAGCCTTTGTCCTTGGCTTACTGTAACCTTGTCACCAAATTCAAAGCTAGTGACCTTATCAGCTAAGATGTCTTTGTGTATCTTAAATACTCTCGTCTTATATGCTATATCCATATCCTTGCGCTTGATAGTCACAGTCTCACCAAGTTCAACGCTTTGGTCTTCAAGTGCTGTGGCTCTAAGCTCTACTTTAGGACGTGCGTTTTCTAAAGCATACTCATACGTAGCCTTTGCAAGTTCAGTCGCATCTTCAATGTCACTAAATTCAACTACCCCTATCTTCGGAGTACCATCAGGGTAGCCAAAGAGTTCAGTCGCTTTCTTAATCTCGATGTAGTCTTGACCTATAGGCTTGTCTTTATATGCAATATCCTTAAAATCAAGCTTTCTTTCAAAGCCACCTGTTTCTTGTTTCTCTTCGTCCGTCTTTGGTAGTCCCTTGCCACGTCCAATATATGCCGTGCATAAGTCGTCCGTAGATGTCTCAGCTACCACGCTTATAAGCTTATCTCCGTACTCGTACCATTTGCCATAGTCTTTAGATAGCTTGTCATAGATGTAGATTTTCTTGTCATAGATCTTGCCATCTTTAAAGCTTATATCAAAGCTGTACTCAAAATCCCAAGTCTCAACTGCTCGATTAAAAGCTTCAAGTGCTGATACATAGTAGTAGTTTTCACTTGCTGTGTTCGTAGCATTATTTGCCGCAACGTGCCAACCGCTTCCTGCAATTATCTTTTCAACAACAAGGGCGGGGGTAGTGTTTTGATTTCTGATGTCTCTTACAACTCTACCGACTAAGTCGTCAAAAAAAAGATGGATACCATCAAAGCTGATAGCTCCATCTTCCTTTGTCACTTTTCTAATTTTAAAAATGTTAAACTCATTCTTGCTCTTATATCCAAAGTAGCTTGCGTCTTCGTAGCCTTTTTTGTAACCCACAGTAGCGTTCGCTGTGATAAGGCCTTTAAGTTCATCATCTTGAGTAAGCTCCCTTACTTCCTTAGGCTTTGTGCTACATATAGTATTAAGTCCATTATCAAATAAATATATCATAGCGCACGCTCCCTGTATTTAATCTTAAGATCACTAAGACCTTCAGCCACAATCTCATCTTCACTATACACTTTAAAGTCGTGATAGTCACTCTCCACATAGTCAAGCATAGTGAGAGCATTTTGACCATTTATGTTTATAGCTTCATCTGTGATTATAAGCTCTTGTCCAGCTGTAAAATTACCATTTAAGATAATCTTAGTGCCTTGATTGACATTTCTTACAATCGCTTTACTTCCTGCATTTAATTTAGCTGTGATACTCTCGATCTTGACAGGATATTTTCTATACTTAAGCCTAGGCATCTTGCCCGAGCTTTCTCTTTCTTCAAAGTATATGAATGGATTACTACAGTGTATAGTGTAGCTTCCTATGCCTGTGTTTTGATCATAAGGTGGGTCTTCAAAGCTAGTCACTTGACCAATTCTGTAACCCTCTTCATCATTGAATCTAAACTTGACTTCTTTCTGTGTGTAGAGTATTTCAGTCAGTCTCTTTATCTTTTTCAAAAATTCTTTGTTGCGTCCAGCCTTTAACAAGAAGTACACCTTGATGTCCCTTGCTGGCACTTTAGCAGCAGTAATTACATCTCCCACACGACCAGCTATCTCAGCAGTATCAAGGGTATGAGTTAAAAGTTGTCTACCTTCAACGTTAATTGTCATGTAGTCTTTTATTTCATTGTCAATAATTATGCCATCAAATTCAATGGCGCATCTACTCTTCGCTCTCATCTCTCACGCTCCTTAATAAGCTAATTCTAAGTTAATCTTTTGATCTTGTACTTTTGACACATCGTCAACAAAGGCTTTAAAATTCTTGCCTGCTAGTGTTAAGTTCAGCATCATAGGGCTCTTCTCTTTACCCTCTCTTGCAAAACTCTTAGCGTTAAATCTTTTACTTGTAAAGTCAGCTTGATATGCTAGGGCACCCGACAAGTCTCTAGTAGCCGAAGCTTCAAGTTCGTCCATAGCCTTATTAATTGGCGATAAATTCTCACTAATACCATTAGCAAGCCCTATATCGTAGTTCACGCCCATTCCGTATGCGACCGTCGACGGCGAGTGTATACCTAAAACCTTCTTGCCTATACCAATTATGCCTCCAAAGAAGCCGCCAACTTTATCTTTAAGCCAACCGCCAGCTGACTTGATACCATTCCATATACCTTCTACAAGATTTTTACCAATATTAAAAGCCTCTTCAAATACTCCAGTAATTGCATCTATCGCTTGATTTGCAATATCTCCAGCACCTGTAAGTAAGTTGCCTAGCATGGACATCAAACCTTCAATTACTTTGCCGATAAAATCAGCACCAGCTTTTAAAAACTTAGGAAGTCCTTCAAGCAATTTGCCGATAAGTTGAAGTAATAGTTTACCTATTGTTAATAATATCTTAGGTGTCATCTGTACTATACCTTTTAGTAAGTGACCAAGAAGTTCAACGCCCTTAGCAAGCCATTGTGGTAAGTTTTGTCCGATAAATGCAAGTGCTTTACCTAAGAACTCACCAAGCTTTGATAAAAACTCAGGTATTTTACTAACTAAGCCAGTTACTAAATTTACAACAAATTGACCGCCTTTTTCAAGCCATTGTGGTAAGTTTTGTACTAAGTAGTCAATACCATTTTTCGCAAGTTCAACGATTTTATCACGCCATTCAGGGAGCTTTTCAGCAAAACCTTGAATTAAATTACCAAGCATTTCACCACCTTTTTCTATCCATTCAGGAAGTTTTTCAGTAATGAAAGTCTTAGCGTTTTCCCAAAGCTCACCTATCTTTTCTTGGAGTTGAGGAAGACCTTCTACAAAGCCTTGTCCCCAAGATGTGATAGCAGTGACTGCCGTTTCTACAAATCGAGGAATAAACTCAGTAAAGAAGCCGATTATGCCTGCAGGTATTGATTTAACAATATTAAATAACATTGGTATTAAGTTACTAAATAGGAATGTTGAAATCGTTTGTCCTAAGTTACCAAGAGCTGTTCCTACATCTCCACCAGTTGATATTGCTCCAAGTAAGTCAGTAAAACTTGCTTTCATTGAAGCCATAGATCCAGATAGAGTTGTCGCTGCTTCTTGAGCCGTAGTTCCTGTAATTTCAAGCTTGCCTTGTATTTGGTGTATTGCCTCGTACACATCAGATAAGTTTGAGATGTCATAATGTACTCCGCTTATTTTCTCAGCATCAGCAAGTAGTCTTTCCATTTCACTTTTTGTTCCGCCATAGCCAAGTTTCAAGTTGTCTAACATTGTATAATTTTGCTTAGCGAAGCCTTGATACGAATTTTGTATAGACTCCATTGAAGAGCCCATTTTGTTAGCATTATCAGCCATATCAATCATCGCAGTATTTGCAATGTTTGCCGCCTTGTCAGTATCTCCACCGACCGAGGCTATAAGACTTGCCGAGAACGATGTAACATTCTCCATATATTCGTTGGCGCTTACTCCAACAGTCTTAAAGGCTTCAGATGCGAACTTCTTCATCTTGTCAGCACTACTTTTAAACATAGTTTCGATACCGCCTGTTGATTGTTGAAGTTTTGCACCTTCACCGAGTGAATCCTTGGCAAGCTTAGCAACTGCGCCAGCTGCGAAGAATTTACCAGCCATGCCGATTAGGTTTTTACCTAAAGCAGCACCACCTGCTGAACCTGCTGAACCTGCTTCACTTGATACGAGGTTTTGAAGCTTACCGCTTATACCTTGCGCTGATGGAATGATCTGCACATACGCTTTACCTAATGTTGCTTCCGCCAATTATCTCACCTCTCATTCTTTCAAAGTCCTCACTGGAGCTAAAGGTCAATACGTCATTATCTTTTTTGATTAAAGTGTCCATGATAAGTTTGGGGTAGTTCTTACCTTTTCTAGCATCCTCTGTGTTTGAGTATAGTAGTAGGGTAAGTCTATCGTGGATGCCTGCTAGGAGAAGCAATTCTAAATTTAACTCTTGACCTTCTAGCTTCATTTTTATTCTTGATGAATCTCTTAGTCCGTGTGCAAGTGTGGCTATGTAGCCAAGTGGATATGATCTATAGTCATGTATCCCATAAGTTTCTGCTAAATCACAGATAAGAGCATCTTCATCAAGCTTAATCATCCCAGCAAGGACTATGATTTTTTTATCTGAGCAGTATTTTCGATAATTTCCTCAAAAGCTTCATTCATCTTGTCAATAGGTGTGAAGCCATCTTCCTTAAGAAGCTCTTTAAGGTCTTCAACACCTTTCTTACCTATTATCATTTCTAAGATGATAGGCGCCTTGTAAGGTTTTGCTTCAACTTCATTTAAAGCCTCCACAAATTCGTAGCTAGCTAACGCTTTTTCATTGATTTCATACTTGAAACCATTTTTTAATTTACCTTTTATCATTTTACTTACCTACGATGTACTCATAGTGCGTGTTGCCAGCTTCATCTGGTAGCGCTTCAACAGTTAATTCAAAGCCTGCTGCGTCGTCATCTTTGTACTCGATGTCACCGACTTCAGTCACTGCACCATTTGGAATTACTATTCTCTTCAAAACTCCACCTTTTAATATCATGTCTATAGCAAAAGCATGAGGTTCAAGTTCTTTAGAGTTCGCTGTGACTTTGATACCTTCTTTTAAAGTTCCTGTTACATTGTCTTCACCGTATACTGTCTTTAGTACATCCACATTCAATATCTCAATAAGCTTAAATGTAAATGTATCAGGTTTTCCTTTAGCTATTACTAAGACTGTGTCACCGCCCCAAGCAGGTATTTTATCAGAATCAGGTGAGTTTCCGTTTGTAAGACCATCTTCAGATACATATCCTAATTCTTTAAAACTTGCATCAAGTTCAGTCTTTGCATCTGTTGGTAGTGTAGCAGTTAAAGCTCCAACTGCGATAGCGCCACCTATCTTTGGCTTACCATATGTTACATTATTAACATTTGCCATGTATTTCACTCCTTTTCAAATTAAAAATAGATATCAAATATTGCTTGATATCTATACTGTTTCGTTTCTGTGTCAGTGTAGTTGTAGTCGCTGTCAAGCTTAGATGAGCCTATCTCATCAAGCTTAACTATCTTATACATTGCACTTTTCACTTTTTCGTTTAGTTCAGCCGCTTCTACCATACTTTCAGCGTATGACTGGATGGCTAAACTTGCACGATCTATTAAATTGTTTCTTGCACTACCCACGCGCTCAACGAGTACAAAGCTCCTTGGATCAGTCCTTTGATGTTCAGCGTATACAGGCACGTCAAGGTGTTTGTTTAAATAATCAATAACTATTTTCTCTATCATCATTTTATAGCCTTTATAAGTGTATTAGTTTTAAGATTATGATAATAAGCCTTATAATCATCAGCTCTTATGTTAGCGTGAGCTCTAGTCTTGCCAGTTCCTGCACTTACTGAGTAATTGTAACCGCTATCACATCTTGCAAGCGCTTGAGAACCATACTCTTCTAAGATGTCAACCATCTCAGATGAGTTTAAGAGCTGTCTTACACCTTCACGATTTAGCTTAAATTCTACTTTTTTCATAGTCTCTCAACCCTTATTTTCTTATGCCATCTAAGAGGCACTAAGTCTTCAATACCTTCGATGATGTATCCAAAAGTTCTATATCTCTTACCAAGGATGATGACTTCACGGTCTTCCCATTCGTGTGTGTCACCTTTAGGTATGCCTAAGATGTATTCAGTTCTCTTGCCATATAGATTTAAATCGTTTACTACGTCATCACTTACAGGCTGAGCAACAAGCACGTCGTCAACTTCGATTTCCTTGTCCTCATATATAGGACTGTTAAAGCCGTCTACACCGACCTTTACCTTATCAATCAAAGTGATCTTTGTGCCTTTAATCTTTCCCATAAAAGTCAATCACCCCATACTTTTGCGTCTTTAGGCCTAATCTCTTAAGCTCATCTTTCTTTATAAAAAGACCGCCACCAGGTACTAAGTAAGTACCACTAAATGAGTAGCCCAGAGCAGACTCCGAAGACTGTATCATTGGTTCACTATCAGTTGATGTCATTAAGTTTCTTGCGACTATATCACAGACTATAGACTTGTATAGATCTAAATAATCTTTATCCTTTACAAGCTCATCGATGTTCTTATTTGCTCTTTTTGCTTCAACCTTTAAATTAGCTTCAACCTTATCAATCAGAGCCCTTGCCCTTTCCATTTCGTCTTGCTTAAGAGGCCTCCACAAAGTCATAAGTTCATCTATGCTTAAGTAAGCCATACTACTCACCCTTTTTATTATTTCTCTTCTTAGGTTTTTCTTCCTTTGCTTCTTCTGCTTTTTCAGCTTCCTTTGCGTCTGCTGCTTCAACTGTTTCCATTTCTTCAACTGTTGCTACTTCTGCAGTTTTTGCTGCTTTTTCAGCTTCCTTTGCGTCTGCTGCTTCAACTGTTTCCATTTCTTCAACTGTTGCTACTTCTTCGACTGCTTCGCTTATTAACTCCCAGTCTTCACCAGATAATAAACAAGGGCTATCAATCGTAGCCCCTGTTCTTTTGTTTACATATATCATATTGACCACCTACTCAGCTTTTATAGTTGCAAAGCTCTTAGCGTCAAATATGCCCCATCCTAAGTAAGCTTCTGCTCTTAAGTAGACTTGATTATAATTTTTCAAGTCTTGTTTCTTTCCATCTGGATCACCATATTCAATTATTTCTAGTGGTATTTCTTTTGCGTAGCCCCATTTAAACATATTTTCAAAGTCACCTACTATTGATTTAAGTTTGTTGTTAGCGCCAACTGTTGTGTTGACATCTGCAGTTAAGCCGTTTATCTCACCAGGGTTAGCTCCCCAAGCAAGCTCAGGATATACTCTAGCTCCATTTGCTTTAAGTTTCGCAAGAGCTGATGCAAAGCTTGTATCTAACGCCATACCTGTAACTATACCTTCTGAGCCTTGTACTAAGGCTATAGCTGCTTCCGCGTTTTCATCTGGCTTAGTCTCATCAAATAAAACATTTTGTGTAACTTTCTTTATAAAGCAATTATCGCCTATTATAGTTGATACAGTCTTGCTTCTAGGGTTGATTCCATGTATAGCCATAAGGTCTAAACCTCTTGCTAGTTTTTTCGCGAAGCCGTCATTGAAACTTTTTAACATATCAAGTTGTGTTTCTTCAGCCGCATACATAAATTCGTCTGATACTCTTGCTCCGTACTCTACTTTGATTGGCATAACTTTGATTGGCTCAATAGTAACCCCGCCTTCTCCTTTTTGTCCATTTTCAGCTACTATGTCTATATCTGAATCCATAGTAAATGTGAATAACTTTTCACCTAGAAACGGTATAGGTGTTTGGTGTGATAACACCGCTAGTGATGATCTACCTTGTACTTTATTGACAAGGTCAGATACTAATTCTTCATTAAATAAAGCTCCTTTTGATAATACTGGCATGATTATTCTCCTTTCAAACCATCTAATAATTTTTTGTACGCGTCATCCTTCTTTGGAGTAGTTTCAATATTCCTCAATGGTGGCGCTTCTTTCTTAAAGTAAGCTTGCAAGCTTTTTGCATCCTCGGCCATAGACTCTTCGTCGTCGCCTTGTATTCTGTCGGCTAGGTCATAAGGTATCTTATACTCCATGGCAACCTTTCTTTTCATCTCAGCCTTTTCGTATGCTTGAAGCTTCTTTTGTAAAGTTTCTAGCTCTGCTGAGCTTTCCTTAGCCTTACTTAGCTCTGCTCTCAAAGAGTCATAGTCCTTGTACTTTTCCTCTACTTCCTTGCTTAGCTTATCTCGTTCTCTTTTAAGTCTGTCCTTGATCACTTCATCAAGTTCTTCTTGCGTTGTTATAGCCTTTTCTAATTCAGCCATTCTTATTCGCTCCTTTCCGTTTGCCCTCGTCAGGTATTTATATTAAAAAAAGACAAGTAAAACTTGCCTTTGCTTAATAACTAATATATAATCTTTTGTTTCTTAGGCTTTACATAATTCTTGCAAGCCCAATGTGCTAGCAGCGCACTATCCATTAAGGATATGTCCATCTCTTCAAATTGTGCTCTATATCCAAAGCCGCCTTGGCTTCCTATGTTTCTCTTCTCACAGTTTGTAGCAACTTGCGATAGAGAGGCTTGATCCATATGCGAGATGGTCTTTTCATATATAGCCTGCTCCCATAAAGAGTTAGCGTTTATAATCTCTTTTACAGTCGGAAGACAAATATTCTTAATCTTAGCTGCTCTTAATTCCTCTTGTAGTATGCTCTGTCTGCTTGCGCCATCTATAACTATAAGCTCAGGCTTAGCGTGCTTTATAAAATCTATAAGCCAGTCATCACCATTCTTGACCGATTGACAGTCAATAGACTCTATAAAGACATCATCTTCTACAGTCTTAACAGCTATGCTTAGAGCTGCGTTTCTGCCATCTTGGCCAAACTTAATTCCACAAAATAAGCTTCCCTTAAGTTCAGGAAGCTTATCTACCTTACAAGCGAGCCAATCGACTTCGCATATAGCTGATTTTTGATTGTACTTGATCCAGAGGCCTAGCCTTTGTATGTTAAAGTCTACTATGTCATTACCTATCTCGTCTTCTACACTTCTTTCGGTAAATATAGTGCCTAAAGATGGATTTGTTTTGTACCATAGCTTTTTATCGTGTGGGTCAGATTGCTCTTCAACTCCCCACTCACACCAAGCGCCATTCTTGCTTGCCCCTTCTATGACATCATTCTTAAAATCTACAAAGACAGTTCCTGCACTTACTACTGTAGGAGGAGTACCACACATTAATGTTTGAGGGTTCTGTGAGTCAGTAACAACATACTTAAGAGCTGACTCTTGATCAGCAGTGTACTCTTGAGCCTCGTCAATGATGAGTAGGTCAAAACCTTCGCCAAGACCCCCTGTAGTAGTTCTTGTTCTAAACTCCACCCTGCCGCCCGTCTCTGGTATCTCAACCCTTTCTCTTCCAGTTGCTCTTAGTGATTCATACGTGATACCTATCTTGTCAAGCACCCTACATAGCTTTTCCCACGATGCGTGCGACGTTGTCGTTCTGTGCGCCGTGTGGTTTATCTGCTCGCCTTCCATGATGCCGTATAGTTCACGCATAAGAAGTATCTCACTCTTACCATTACGTCTCGGCAACGAATAACCAAACTTAGTATGCACCCATAAATGATTCTTATTATACGCTAAAATATGTTTTAGAATCGTTTCTTGCCATTTTTGAGCCTTATTTCCAGATTTTTCGTATAGATCTATAGCTTTTTTGTAGTCGCTCTTAGTGTATCTCTTAAGCTTAGAAAGAGTTGGCGTCTGACTACCTATCTTCTTTCTAGCCACTCTATCACTCCTTTAATATTCGTCCTTTAAATCAGCAATAATCACTATGATATACGCTATAATTCCAAATAAAAGCAGTGGCGCCCATATAGGAGCAAGTACCCACAGCCATGGCCATGAGATATTGCCAGTAAGCTTAAGCGTTATAAATACAATGGCAAGTAGCGTCATAAATCCTGCACCTCTTGGTCTCTTTTCATTTTTCTTCATCTTTACCTCCTAAATTTTGCAATAAAAAATCGTGCGTTATAAAACACACGATTGATTTCTCTATATTTACACATTTTCTTTGTAGTTTCACACGATTAACTCGCGATTATTCATGATTAAACAAACGGCACTATAGCCTTTACATCCTTTAAAAATCTACATACCTTTTATATATCTTCTAATTAAATTAAATGATTCTAAAGTTTTTGCTCCCATGTACGGAACTACTTCTTCATCGCTAAAATTATCTGCTATTTCTTCTAATACTGTAAATTCAGCTACTTCAGAAACATGTAAATCTTCTGAATTTTCCATTTTTTCTAAATATTTAAACATTTTCTTGGCTAAAATATCATTGTTCCTGATTGCATTTTTCAGCAATGGAACAAATACGAAACTAAATACTGTATGAGGTCCAGACTCATAATCTAAATTATCTTTTTCTAACTCTATATTATAAAGGGTTTTGATTTCATTAAATTCATTACACACATCTGTTATTAAATTATTGTAATTCACTTTACTTCAACTCCTTTAACTTTTCTAATTCTTTTTCTAGATACTCCCTGTCTTTTTGTGGCAAATCTTTTTTTAAAGACTTATTTAGTTGTCTTTTTAAATCTTCAACCTTTTTTGCATGACTTCTATTATTTCTTCCTAAATTTAAACCAGTTTCCAATTCCATCTTTCTGATGTCATAAGTTCCGCCGTCACCAACAACTGAACTTTTACGATAAGCAGTTCGAATAAATTTTCTTGACTCCTCATTAGTATATTGTTTAATCAATGTTTCGTATTTACTCTTTCCTATATATTTTCTAAGTTCGCGTTTAAACACTCTGTTATCATCTGTAGCATAAAAATCAGCCTCTAGTTTGCGTCTTTTTTTCTTCTCGTGCTTTTTCTCATTCCATTGATTATTAACAGCTTTTCTGCCTTTTTCAGTATTATGACTTATAATGCAGTTACAATATCTATGCCTACTAAATACATTATGCTTCGGATCTCTTCGCACCCACTCCTTAACATATTCATAGTCAAAAGTGCCAGATACTTCTTCGCACCATTCGCAGCAGCCGCCATTAGTTGAGCGTGTTATAGTCTCTTTAAAGCCAGACTTGCTAAGAAAATCAGCATTAGCTTCTATCGCATCATCAACAGAGCTATCGTAAAAGTTTTTTATAGGCTCGTCAAGCAACCATTTCCCTTTGTCGAAATCATTATAATCACAAAGCTTGTTTATTAAGTTATCGCATCTTTCTTCATTGAATTCAGCTTGTATTCCCTTGATATTTATACCCTGTTTTTTGTTAATTAAACCTTGCGTATCTGCTGCATAACCAGATACAATCTCGTGACCTTCTTTGAGATTAGCTTTAATAACACTTTCAGCAATATCTTTTTGCATCTTTCCATCAGGTAAAATATCTTTAGTAATCTTTTCTTTAAAAGCTTTCTTCATTTTATCGCTAACCTCACCAGATACTTCATAAACATCTTTAAAGTTTGCGTCTTTGCCCTTAAGCTTTTTAAGCTTCTTCTTTATCTTTTCGCTATTTAAGAGCCCGTTATTAAATTCTTTATTTACTTCTATAGCTAAGTCCACGTAGCTTTTTGTGTTCTCATTCATTACGCATCAAGTCCAGTAAAGTCAGATAAATTGCCCTTATTAAAATAATCAGGCACAGCTTGATTGATCTTTATTGCTGCATCACCCACGCCAGAGAGTGCCGCCATGTCAGGCTCGAATATAGGGCGCCACTTAGCCTTAGTTAAGTAAAATTGATTACGCACATAATTATAGTCATCAGCTAAACAGCGAGCCACATAGCCGACATTTAAAAAGCCGCTTCCAAAACATCTTTGAGCCTTTCTAGCTGTTACTCTAAGTGTTTCATGACTTGCCTTAATCGCTTCGGCGCTTGACGGATTGTCAGTCACGAAGCCTAAGTCGTCAAGAGTAAGTCCAGTCTCACCTGCAAAGCTCGACGCTATAGTCTTGAGCTGCTCTGTAAACGGCGACATCGATGTAGATGTAAACTGTCCAATTTTTGGAGCGTCTCCGTCTTCGTCCTTTGTAAATTGCAGCATACTTGATATAGTCGCCTTCCACTTGTCCATAGGCTCAGCCGTTTGAGACAAGCCTACAATGTACTTTTGTGGAAAACTATAAAACTCAGCAGTTATATCTGCACGCTCTAAAGTTCTCTTTGCGTGTCCTTGGTAATACATACATGCCCTAGTAATTCTGCTTCTTCCGAAAGGTCTCACAGCATCAGGCCTGTGAATTATAGGCACAAGTAGCGGCACGTCAGCAGGGTTGCTTCTGGTGTCAACAAGGTCATTGCCATTATAAAACTCAGTCCTATCATGTAAAAAGTGTGCTTCCAAAGTCGGCTTGCCCTTGTCATCACGATCAAACACAGCATAACCCTCTTTTAAAAGTCCTGTAATAGGATCTAATATACCAGTAGCGTTACTAGCTTCAATAACCTGTAGTCTTGGATAGCCCTCATCGCCCATTGAGATGTAAACAAAGGAGCAAGATGCAATCAAGGCAGATAATATCGCTGAATCGAAAAATATATCAGGATTGTTTAAATTGAAGATCTCGTTCAGCTCAAAATTATCATTTGCAAACTCTTTAAAGACAAGCCTGTCAGCAAGAGCGTCAACCGCCTTAGTGCACCAACCTAAACATGAGCGATACCTCTGCCTTATGTCTGGAGGTATGACCAGCCCTAAGTCCCTTTCTTGGTACTTACTGTCGTAGTAAGTGTACCTGGTATCAACCCTTCTTTTGTGATAATTAAGTTTGCGTCTTAAATAATCTAAACCTTGTTCCATAAAAACCTCCTAGATCAAGCTTATTTTATGTAAATATATTATGTCTATAAAAATAAAATGTCCTAAAACATTAACTGTCCATAAGAAAATCAAAATTGACTCATTTTTTACACTTTGGTACATAATTTTGTAAAAAACAGCACATTTTGAAGCCATTTTTTCATAAATTTTCTAAAATCTCAAAATTTTGATGCAATTTTCTTTAAAAAACTCATCCATTATACTTTGATAAATTATATATATAAATTAGACATCTATCGCCTACCCTCTCCCCACATTCCTGCACGCGAAAAAATGTACAATAACGAGCGGAAGGTATTTAGCCGATATGGGTGGGGTGGTATGCCCCCTCTAATGTCTAATCTTTTGCCTTGTAGTTCTTCCAATCACAACTTTGTGGCAAATTCCTGTTCGTTGGTATCTTCTTCTCTTGCATCACGAAGAGCTTGTCTGACTTTTGTCTGTTGCAACACCAATGAGCAAGCTGCAGATTCTCTAGTGCACTCGGGTGTCCCCCTTTGGCGATTGGAATGATGTGATCCACACACCCAGCCATCGGATCAGGATACTTCAGACTCTTGTCCACAGGCCTTCCACATATCCCACATACAGACTCCATCTTAAGAATCTTCTTCTTGTTTATCTCGTACTGAGCCCTGTGCGGCCCAGCCTTGTCAGCCCTTAGCTCCTTCGCCATATACATAGCCTCCCTAAAATAATATAGCACCCCCCTATAAAATTTAGCCTCGGCTATTAAAAGCTATCGCCATATAAAGCCACCCGTGGTTTATATAAACCATAAGCTAATAAAGCAAAGAGCCCTCGTACCAACTACGAGAGCTCCGCTAAATTAATTCAAGGAGGTGATAATGAACCGTTATCCATCTATGCACACTATCATTATATCACGACCCGAACTATCATTTACTATCATTCTCTCGTACAGATAAATTATTCAGTTTTACTTAGCCTCTTTAGAGCCTCCCCGTGGATCCTTAAGACATGACTCTCCGAGTAGTGCATCTCAACCGCAATGTCATGCCAAACCTTGCCTTGCAAATATCTCTTGCTCATCACCTCGTAGTACACACCCTCAAGAGACTCAATAGACTCCTTAGCCTTATCCTTTAGCCTAGTCAGCTCATCAATCTCATCTTTGACCCTACTTTTCATATCACAAATCTTAGCAATCGAGCCATCAAAACTAGATGGACTAGAGCCTCTTATACTAGATTGATAGTCTACACTTTTTGCATAACGTAAATCATTCTCAAGCCTAGTGATCTCACCACGTAGACAGTTAATCTTCTTGTCCAGGTCAATAATTCTTCTTAACTCCTTCTTAGTCATTTATCTTCCTCGTAGCCCACTCGCTTCTAAACATGGCAGAGCAGCCAGAGCACCTTCTACCCCTCGAACCGTATCCTCTCACCTGTGCTCTCGTCTTTGCTCCACAAAATGGGCAAGTTATGATATAGTAGTTGTTTGCGTCCTTGCTAGGATGATACTCCATCTTAATCCTCTTTGCAGATAATAACTCTCCCTCTTTTTTCATAATGTCTAATAAGTATGACTTGCCATTTTTATACATACACATCACTCCTTTAGCCTCCTGAGCTTCAAATATACACTCCACCCAGTAAACTCATTGTAAATAGCCTTAAAGCCATAGTCCTTGTCTAAAATCGCATATCCAGGGTAAAGCCTTTTAATCAACTCAAAGCTAGCGCCCTCAGTCGCAATAGTATTTAAAGCCCTCCTCGAATACCTGTGATCGTTGTTTCTTATCCATGGCCTTGCTAGATTTTGAGAGCAAGACCACCTTCTCTTCTGTTTCGGGTTTCCTGATAGGTAAGAACATAACCTTTGAATGCCACTGTTATAATCAGCGCGTATCCTGTCACAGTTTACAAAGCCCATAGCACGCTTGCCCTTGCCCTTGCCTAAAGACTTTCTCCACAAGCCTTCAATCACATCACGATCTAAGCCGTCATTCATAAGTACGTGGTGATGCACACGAACAGGACTCTCATCATCATCACACCTAGAAGAAGTAACTACGATGTACTTTAAATCATCAAGACCCTCCTTCTTCCTTCTTCTCGCCACACGTCTTAAATAGTTCCTTAGCTCCCTCTCAGCTCCCTCAAGAGAGTCAGGCAGAAACTCATCACTATAAGTCAAAGTCACGGAGTAACTGTTCTTAGAAAAGTTCGCTTCACAGATCCATAGAAACCTTCTTCTAGCATTCGTATCATTGAGATTTTTCTGCGCGTTAAGAGATACCCTCTCCTTCTTCGCACGTTTGCCCTTCTTAGATATTTGATTTTTACTTAAAGAAAATAAATCCACCTCCATGTAATCACTTCCACAGTGAATTTTTTTCTCCCTAATAAACGTCCTCATACTACACCTACAAATTGGTTACAAAAATAATACCTAGTACAAGCTCATCAAAGGCTTGCACATTAAGCCAATAAATGGTATAATATATATAAGAAGAGACATTATACCATTAGACAACCTAAGGGGGGCTTATAAAAAAGCACCCCTTTTTCTTTTTCTATAAATCATCAAAAACACCCATAGCGCCCTCAAGCCTCATCAAGTGCCTTAAGAGATTATTAATCTTGCCTTGCGCCTGATCATACTTCCTACTATATATAAAGGAAGAAAGTTCACCCATCAAATCCTTACACTTGTTATACATAGTGATCACCCTATCATTATCAATAGAAAAGTCACCGTCAATGCCTTTTGTGTTCACCTCGTCAAGCCACTTAAGAGGACAGACCACAACAGAGTTAATATTCATATCAAGCACCTCGGCGTATGGATCAACAAGACCCTCGCCCATACGAAAGACCAAAGCACTAATCTTTTTATACATAATGCCGTCCCTCATCACAGGCGCGCCGCTTATAAGCAGTTCCTTCGCCCTTTCATTACTAATCGCCAAAGATGCCACCCTCTTTCTCCTTCATCTTACTAAGATTTAACTCCTCAGTATCTCTTTGAATAAAATAATATGCCTTTTCAATAGCTCCCTCTAAATTTATATAATAGTGCACAGCGCATTCAATTATAGCTCCTATAGCCTCTTCTAGCGCTTCTTCGCTGTAACCCGCATCAAAAATCATATTCATAGCCCTAGTAAAGTTCTTTATCAATCTTTCCTTTCTGCAAGCCATGATACTTTCCTTGCAAATCGGTTCATGCATCTTTCTCATCTTCTTATTATATATATCTAATATATTTATATTCTTTTCCAGCCAGCCATCAATGTAGTTGCCAGTAACCAAACACGCATACGTGCATCCTAAACTAGCTTTTATGCCGTCCTCATTACCAAAGCAAATCCCATTAATCACCATCGCCATAGATCCACACGTGTCAAGTTTTTGCCTCTCAAGCTCCATCTTTTCATAAAGCTGTCTGTTTATAGTAACTATCCTTAGCCTTATACTAAGCTCCTCAATATTCATTATCCCTTACCTCCCTTATTTTCTAAATCATGCTGTATTTTGAAATTTCTTGCTGCTTCACATAACTCATTCCAATCAAATATAACTTTGCTTCCGTCTTTAAATTCTATAATAGGCTCATGGTTATTAGTTACACTTATTGCTTCTATAGGCACGTTAGATTTATCTTCCGTGATATCTCCAATGTGTAATCTTAGTATTAAAGCATCTTTATTTAATAATTTCATTAAATTCTTCCTCCCAAATTCTTATCATTTAGATCGCATTGCTTTTGCCTCTCCATTTCAGCCTTGAATATATAAAGACTTGCTATGCCGCGTAACTGCTTTTCTAACTCATCAGCTTCCTTAGCTCTTTTAGCTTCCTTGTAGACTTCAAATGCTTTTAAACTTGACATAGTCAAACAAAATACAAGTATCATTATCGCCAGTAAAAGTATAAACTCCAAAATTCCCTGCTTGCTAAAATAAGATAAAAGCGCTGCAACACATATAAATACAGCTAATACAATTAAGTTAGGCTTGTTTTTTATAAACAGAAAATATAAATAATTATCCTTCTTCATTTTCTCCTCCTCGTTTATCTTAATAGCCCATCATCGCCCATAAAAGGATATATCCCATGAAAAACAAAGCAGTTATAGAAAGCGCACCCAGTAATATCCCAGCAAAGTATTTTACTTTCCTAGCCATCCTCCAAAACGGCGCATTATAATTTATCCTTCTCATTACTTATTCCTCCACTTCTCATACATCTGGTGTATCTTAATCGCTTTAATTTTGTCCTCAAGGCTTCTAACATACTCACTCAACGCACAAATTGATACCTCTTTAATGACAAACATCCTGTTAAGTTCATCCTCCAGCTCCCCTATTATTTCCTTAAGCTCAGATTTATCCATCCTATCAAGCTCATAAGAACTTATCTTTTCCTTGTAAACCTCTTTACTCATATTCAACCCCCGTAAGCTCAGTGATCTCCCTTATAACATTTCTTAATCTTTTAATAACCTCATCATTTCTGCCGTTCCTGTTACTAAGACGGCACCTGTTAATCTCTTCCTTGATGATATTTATGCAATCAGTAACCCCACAAGTATATTCCATATAAACCTCCCTAATCATTAAACCTAGCCTCAATACCAGCTTGAGACTTAACACTTATAAAAGGTATCTCACCATTTTTAAACTTCTCCCACAAAATCGGATGCACATACACAACCCTCTTCTTACCAGACGAAGCATTAGCGCATACACCAAAAGGAAATAGCCCTTGCTCCAAAAAAGCCCTCACAGTCGGCTGAGCTAGACCCGTAAACTCACTAATCTCGTCAATACTAACCTTCCTTAAACCAGCCTTATAATTAACATTATTTTCCATTATTCCACCTTCCTTATTTATAAATAAATAGTTTTGCGTCCCTTTTACTTCCTAAAGTCCTTACTCTTCAATCCCTCAATCTCAACAACTTCAACACATCTAGTGTTTACTAATATCTTTTTGTCCACATCGTCAAATACTATAGTGATGGGCTCATTCTTATCAAGAGCTTCATATATGTTTTCAAGCTCCTTTTCATCTTCAAGATCGTGATAATAACTCTTGTTGTTAAAATGATAAGTAACCCTGTATTTTTTATTTTCATTCATTGTAAATTCCCCCTTCAATAATTTGCTCTTTTATCTCCCCTTAGTGATATAATAATCACAAGGAGGTGAATAATTTGATTTTCTACCATGTCGATAGAACAGATACTATCAAAAATTTGAAAACCATCGAGCTAATACATCCACACGTACTACCAGCAGAGTTAAACGAAACACTTCTCGAACTCTTCCCAGACGGCTTATCCGAACATGGCAACCACTATGCCATACAATCATTTAAAAGATTCCACACAGAAACATCTACCGAACAAATCTTTGAACTATATAGGCAGATGTACTTCCCAGATAAGCCATCACGCTTTCAAAGCTTCTTTGCTTTTACATCATTAGAAGACGCAACAAACTTTGCTTCAAAACAGCGTTTTTTCAAAATCTATAAAGTAAGCATAGACCATGATAACTACCACATAGGCGATATGAATCTCGTTAAAGGCGAGACAATCATACAGTGCCACAAGTTTGCTTTAGATTATTGGTCTGGACGTCTTAGCGACAATCCAATAAAAGAAGTGCTTCTCGTTCCACCTATTCGTATAGATGGTCAGCTAACTCGCCCATAGCATCCTCTTGATATAAGTAATAAGCATGTCTAGGCCCAGGCGCAGTGTAGTGATAAAACTCAGGATTGAAACCTATAGAGCTTAAGATTAAAGTTAAGTCATTAGTCTTAAGCCCCTTTTCTTTTATCAGCTTTCTAAACGCGTCCCTTCTAGACTTGCTTTGAGTAATGTAGCGTATCCTTCCAAAGTGAATCTTGCTTATGTCCTCATCTTGAACATTAGGCCTATCAGGACCATACTTTATTCTTCCTATATGTCCTTCCATAATTTCCTCCTTTTAATCATTTCGTTTTATTATAAATCGACCCCTGTGACTTCTACAATCTTTTTCTCAATACTTCTTAGTATATTCATGATCTCATCATTGCAGCCATCAACGTTTCTATCGTGGTATCTTCCAATTTCCTCGCTAATTGCGTATAAAGAGTCAAGAACACCATCAATATATGCTATGCTAAGTTCTTTGCTCATATTCAACCCCCGTAATATTAACAATCTCTTCTATGGCCTTTTGTAATCTGTATATGATCTCATCATTTCTACCATCAATATTATTAAGTTTGTATTTGTTAATTTCATCTCTAACAATATTCATACAATCTCTAGCCCCGCTTGCGTATTTCGGATTATGAATTTCCCCTTGTTCAAATTCCTCTAAATTGTATTCTAATTTGTCAGAATAGTTTTCTATTTTTATTTTAAACATATCTGACGGACTCTTTATTCCAAAGATTTTAAGTATTTTTTTAATCATTCCTTCTAACAATTCTTGTACCTTAAGTAATCTTGCGTCTGCCTTATCACATCACACGTGCAAGCCTCAATACTGTCCGTGTGTATGTTGATAAATAAAACCTCCCTGCATGCATCCTTAAACCTAACAATAATTTGCTTTCTAGGTTCAAAATAATCAATACTTGCAATATCATAGCCCGTCACGTAATAGATAAGAGTTCTGAAATAAATTAACTTTTTCCTTCTTTCAGCCTCCTCAATAAGGCTTAAAGCCTTCACATGCTCCTCATCACTCCAAGCAGCAACTGCTTCATTCATAAATAATCACGCTCCTTTGTTTGATTTGTAACTTTTTATGCTACTTTTTAGATAAAAAAATATCTGCTGGATCTGTGATTTCTAATATCTCTGATAGTTTTATTGCCTCATCACATCCAAATTTAGCATTATTTAATTTTTTGTTAAATGTGTTTTTGCTCATATTGAGCTTTTTAGCCATTTGTTCTTGTGTATAGCCTTTTCTTGTCATGTATGCTTTTAACTCATTTACTTTCATAATCTTTTTCGACCCCCTTTTTCGTAACTTTTTATGTTACCCATATAATATCACTTAAAAAGATACTTGTCAAGCTTTTTTTGTAAATTTGTTTAATATTTTTATATATTTTTCAATTTTCAGTTGACTTTATACCATTTTATTGGTATTATATTTATATAAGGATGGTGAAAAAAATGACAATCGGAGAAAAAATTAAAAAATTAAGGCTAGATAATAATATGACCTTAGAAGAGCTAGGTGGCAAAGTTGGTGTTTCAAAACAGTCACTATTTAAATATGAAAATGGAATTGTAACAAACATACCATTAGATAGAATAGAAAAATTAGGAAAAGTTTTAGGTGTAGACCCATCGGAGCTAGTTGGCTGGAGCAATGTTAAAGAGGTTAAGCTAGATATACATCCACACACAATACCTATCCTAGGTAAAATCGCAGCAGGCACACCGATACTAGCCGTAGAAAATCACGAAGACTACTTCGACACATCCGAATTTATAAACGCAGACTTCGCCCTGCAAATACAAGGCGACTCCATGATAGGCTCACGCATCTATGACGGCGACATCGTCTTTTTAAAAAAGCAGTCCTACATCGATAACGGACAGATAGGCGCCTTCCTAATAGACGGAGAAGCAACCTTAAAAATTTTTAACAAGCAAAATAATACCGTCATGCTCCTTTCTTCAAATCCAAATTATTCACCCATAATATTAAGCCCAGAGAAAGAAAACATAATACTCGGCAAGCTAATCGGTGTTTATTCAAGAAGATAACTTAAATATAATAATAAAATAATAGGAGGTATTAAGATGGCAATAAGATTTAGAAAAAGCATTAAAATCGCACCAGGAGTCAAGCTTAATATAGGTAAGAAAAGTGCAAGCGTTAGTGTAGGAGCCAAAGGCTTTAGAAAAAGCTTTAGCACAACTGGCAAGCAAACCACAACATTCGGCATACCAGGCACAGGTATATACACTAGCGAAACTAAACGCATCTCAGCAGATCATAAAAATAAAGATAAGAAAAAAAAGAAGGGATTCTTTAAAAAGTTTTTTGACCTAACAGATGTAAAAGAGGCTATGCAAGGAATTGCAAACTTAGCATCTAATGAATTAGGAGCGCCTAAATTGCAAAACACACCTCAAGATGAAGATTTAAAATCTTCAAGCTTTAAAGAAGTCCTTGAGCTTAGAGTACGATCCTGGGGTATGCATTTAGAAAATATTAAGCAGTGGCAAAAAGAAAACGCAATAGACAGTTGGGCACATGCAAATTATGCACAAAAACCAATATACCATTATACATGGATGAGCGACGTACCATGTACCTTTATAGAAGAAAAAAACAATCAGTATGACAAATATGCAATACTAGTTTGCGTTGACGACAAAATACTAGGTTACGTTCCTAGTCCAGAAAATAAAACATACAGAAAAGAAATTTTAAAAAAAGGAGTTGCTAAAGTAGATATCCATGGCGGCGACAGAAAGTATAAAGATGAATATGGAGATATAATCAAAGAAGAAGATGATCCAGTAGTAGATCTAAAAGTATATTTAAAATAAAAAAAAGACCGTGCATCCCACCACGAACGCCACGGTCTATATAAAACTATATTAAAAGTTGACTTATAATAAATAATAATATATAATAGAGCTGAAGGAAGCGAGGTTTTCGCTTACATTTAAGCTCTGACAAATATTGTTAGAGCTTTTTTGTTTAAATAAAAAATCCCTTAGTTTCGGTACATCTCGTATCGTGAGAGACCTACACCTAAGGGATAGAATATATACATTATACATTATTTTATAATAAAAGTCAAATAAAAAGACCGTGCATCCCACCACGAACGCCACGGTCTAATGAAAAAGAATAACAATAGGCTTTTTCATGTCTATTATACCATAATAGGAGGCAAAACGCAATGAAAAATCCAAACGGATATGGCAGCGTTGTATATCTTGGCCCAAATCGCCGAAGACCATACGGAGCAAGAATCACACAAGGCTATAGATCCAACGGCAAGCCAATTAAAAAATATATAGGATACTATAAAACGCGAAAAGAGGCAATGATAGCACTTAGTGAATACAACTTGCATCCAGAGGCTATAAGAAAAGTGCCAACATTACAAGAATTATACGATATATTTATCGAGGATAAAAAAGAGAAGAGATCAAAATCAACCATTGAAATGTACACAGGTGCATTTAATCATGTTGCAAGATATGCAAAATATAAAATCACAGACATTAAAAAGTCACACATACAAAATATTATTAACACTATCTCAAGGACAAGCGAAACAGGAAGCTACTCACTTTGCAGTCAGATAAAACTACTTATGTCACAAATCTTTGACATGGCAATGGACGACGATTACATCACAAAAAATTATGCAAAAAATATAATACTGCCCGAAAAAAAAGTATCAGATAAAACAATATTTACACCCGACGAGATCAAAAAGATGTTTAATGCCATTGATAAAAATATATATGTGACACTACCACTACTTTTAATCTACACATGTATGAGACCATCAGAGCTATTAAAAATAAGAAAATTTAACGTACACATCAAAGAACAATACATGGTCGGCGGAATCAAAACACAGGCAGGTAAGAACAGAATTATCCCAATAAACAAAAAAATACTGCCACTAGTAGAAAATTGGATGAAGACCAAATCAGAATTTTTAATCAGCAAAAATAATGAACCCATCACGTACAACTACTTTAGAGAATATCTATATTACACGGCTCTCGATGATGCTGGAGTGAGACATCTAGTGCCGCACAAGTGTAGAAAGACAGGAATCAGTATGTTAAAAAATGCTGGAGTAGAAAACGATATAATCACGAGAATTGCAGGACATACAGACTATAGCACCACAGATAAATACTATGTCAATCTAGATATTAATACTTTGGTCGATAAAGCAAATATCATTTAGAGTGTGTATACCACGTGTATACCACCGTGATAAATCCTAGTAAATTCTGGTGCATTTTATAAAAATACAAGATAAAAAAGTAAAGGCTATAATATAGCAATTAACTATATTATAGCCTTTTTATATTGGCGCATCATGAGGGAGTCGAACCCCCGACCTTCTGGTTCGTAGCCAGACACTCTATCCAGCTGAGCTAATGATGCATGCAAATAAAATTATTAAAATTTTACTAAATGGCGCGACTAGGAGGAGTCGAACCCCCGGCACACGGATTAGAAGTCCGTTGCTCTATCCAGCTGAGCTATAGTCGCATATTATTTTATTTAATCGTAGTATCATAACTAAAGTGTCTGGTTCGTATCCAGATGGTCTATAGAGTTATAATACTTATGTAAAAAAAGCAGCAAAAGAATATTAAGTTTTGCTGCTATGGCGCGACTAGGAGGAGTCGAACCCCCGGCACACGGATTAGAAGTCCGTTGCTCTATCCAGCTGAGCTATAGTCGCATATATTGAATTATGGAGCGGGTGAAGGGAATCGGACCCTCGCAACCAGCTTGGAAGGCTGGGGCTCTACCACTGAGCTACACCCGCAAATTTTGCGGTATTAAAAAAGAATATGGAGCGGAAAACGAGATTCGAACTCGCGACCCTCGCCTTGGCAAGGCGATGCTCTACCACTGAGCCATTTCCGCATATGGTGGAAGAGAGTGGATTTGAACCACTGAAAGCTTAGCTAACGGATT